>Ga0114129_10013197_pt1 | contig 11769 bp, 12 predicted proteins | sample RhiMetdeltSRZDD1_FD_80071 | JGI IMG/M metagenome (GOLD analysis project Ga0114129, IMG submission 80071) | Populus rhizosphere microbial communities from Tennessee, USA - Rhizosphere MetaG P. deltoides SRZDD1 (version 2) (version 2) | ecosystem: Host-associated > Plants > Roots > Rhizosphere >... | reverse complement strand
GCGATCACATTCTTCGAGCCGCCGCTGGTCGAGATGCCCACGGCCACGTCCCGGGGCTGAGTCTGGGCGATCAGCTGCCGCAGAAAGACCACGTCGGTGCCGACGTCGTTTGCAATGGCGGAGATGTTGGCCGGCTCGAGCGAGAGCGACACGGCGGGAATGGGACGCCACCCATTCGGCGGTGCGATGCAGTCGATCGCCCAGTCGTTGGCGTCAGTGGCCGAGCCGCCGTTGCCGAACAGAATCAGCTTGCCTCCCTGGTTGAGCCGCTCGCGGATTGCGACCACCGCATCGCCGATGTTCTCGGACTCCTCGCGAGCCACCTGCGCCCGCAGGGCCGCATCGTCGGCGACCTTCATCTTGATGGACGCAGCAACCTGTCCGACGAGGTCCGTCGCATCCTGTTTGGTGCTGCCGAGGAAGGGGTAGAGGAATCCCGCGTCGCCTACGTCGTGGCCCAGCTCACGATGTTCGAAGAAGACGTGCACCGTCTCCCACAACGTGTGATAGAGAATCTCCACCAGCTCCTGGTGCATGAACGGATCGGGGACCGTGGTGGCAACGGCGTAGGAGGCGTCCCGCCCGGGGAGCGCAAAGGTCATCGCGCCGCGGCTCCTGGCGGCCGTGAGTTCGGACGCAATGTCCGGGTCTCCCTCCGACGGCCCGAACCCCATGACCATGTCGTCGGGACGGAGGATCGCCTCGAGCCAGGGCCCGAACAGCATCGAGAGATCGAGTGCGGGAAGCGCCCGCTTGCCGACGATGACGGGATGGACGAACTCGACCGACACGTGCTGCGCGTCGGTGGCGTAGGGTCCTCGTCCAAACGCAAGGAGCCGGCCGCCCCTGAGGAACCGCTCTGACATTTCGCGGCAGGCCTCAGCCAGGCGGTGTGCTTCGCGATCGAAGAAGGCCTCGAACAGATCGTTGCGGGCGAGGAGGCTGTGCTCGATCTGGGTGCCGAGCGGGGCCGTGATCGTCATGGCGCTTCAGCAGATCCGGGGCAGGGGATCGCCCACCAGCATGTCCACGATCCGGGTACCCCCATAGCGGGTGGTGACGAGCACGGCGGCAGCCGGCTCGCTTCGCACTTCGCCGATGAGCGCAGCGGCCTCTCCGCCCGGCGCCGCGCGGAGCGCAGCGAGCGCCGCGTCGGCCAGCTCGGGGCTCACGACGGCGAGGAACTGTCCCTCGTTCGCGATGTGCAGTGGATCGAGGCCCAGCAGCTCGCAGGCACCGCGGACTTCGTCTCGCACTGGAATCTGTTCTTCGGAAATGTGGATGCTGAGTCCGGAGTCCAGCGCCAGCTCATTCAAGGAAGTGGCGACGCCACCCCGGGTCGGGTCGCGCATCCAGCGGAGACCCGGGGCTGCTGCGCCGATCAGCGCTTCGACCAGGGGGAAGACCGAGCGCGTGTCGGACTGCAGCCGGGCCTCGAGGTCCAGCTCACCGCGCGCCAGCAGGATGGTGATGCCATGATCACCGATCGGCCCAGAGAGCAGGATGCGATCGCCGGGCCGGATGGAATTGGGGTCGATCGTGAGCCCCGGCAGCATCCGACCGATACCGGTGGTCGTGATGTACATCCGATCGGTCTTCCCGTGCTCGACGACCTTGGTATCTCCGCCCAGAATCGGAACGCCGGCCGCGCGCGCGGCGGCGCCCATGGCACGTACTTCTGCCTCGAGCACATCGGTCGGAAGACCGGCTTCGAGCACGAAGCTCGCCACGATGCCGACTGCACGCGCTCCGGAGACCGCGAGGTCGTTCACCGTCCCATTCACCGCAAGCTCACCGATGGATCCGCCGGGGAAGCTCACTGGCGTCACCACGAAGCCATCGGTCGTGACTGCAATGCGGGCCCCGTCCACCTCGAGCTGAGCGGCGTCGGCCAGCTGTGCGCCGGCGGCTTCGAGCAGGAGCGGCGCGAACAGGCCGTCGATCAGGCGCCGGGTGGCCTTGCCTCCGGCCCCGTGCGCCATCTCGATCTGGGGCTCGCGAAATCGAATGTGCGGCGGCGCGGCAGCCGTCGAGTCGCCGTTCAGACTGGAGCGAGGTCGTTCTTCGATGCGGCTGCCTTGCGATGCTCGTAGTTGTAGTACGCTGCGCATGAGCCTTCCGACGATACCATCAGCGCGCCCACCGGGCGCTCGGGTGTGCACTCGCGGCCAAACAGCTTGCACTGAACCGGCTTGAGAACGCCTTTGAGCACCTCCCCGCATTGGGCAGCCTTGGGATCGGTGACGCGCACGCCTGCGACATCGAATATTTTCTCGGCATCCCAGGCCGAATAGCTGTCGCGGATGCGCAGCGCCGACTGCGAGATGAATCCCAGCCCGCGCCACTCGAAGTACGGCCTCAACTGAAAGACCTCGGCCATTGCCGCGAGGGCTGCACGATTGCCCTCCCAGGGAACGACCCGGCCGTACTGGTTCTCGACCACCGCTTTTCCTTCTCTCAGCTGGCGCAGGAGCATCACGACTGATTGAAGCAGATCGAGCGGCTCGAATCCGGAGACCACGATCGGCTTCTTCTCGTCCCGCGCGATCCACTCGTAAGGCCGGCAGCCGATGACCGTCGACACATGGCCCGGCCCGATGAAAGCGTCGAGCCGCATGTCCGGAGAATCGAGGATGGCGCGGATGGCCGGAATGATGGTGACGTGGTTGCAGAAGACCGAGAAGTTCTTGATCCCTTCGGCCCTGGCGCGCATCAGGGTGAGCGCGGTGGACGGTGCCGTCGTCTCGAACCCGATCGCGAAGAACATCACGTGCTTGTCGGGATTGGTTCGGGCCAGCTTGAGCGCGTCGGACGGGGAGTAGACGATCCGGACATCCATCCCCGCGGCTTTGCGCTCCAGCGGGCTCCCATGGGCTCCGGGAACCCGCATCATGTCGCCGAAGGCGGTGAACATGACATTGGGCTGCTTCCCCAGCTCGAGCCCGTCGTCGATGCGCCCCATGGGCAGGACGCACACGGGACATCCGGGTCCGTGGATCAGCTCGATGTTTGCAGGAAGGACGTCCTTGAGACCGAACCGATAAATGGCATGGGTGTGGCCGCCGCACACCTCCATGATGCGGTAATGACGGTGCGGCTCCGCCAGCCGGCGGATCTCCTCCGCCGTGCGGGTAATGATCTCCGGATCGCGAAACTCGTCCACGTACCGCATGTCACTCGCCGCCATTCAGGCCGTATCCGCGGACTTCGTCCATCGCGGCCTGGTCTTCGCCCAGCATTCGCAGCATCCGCATCTGTTCTTCGGCGCCCTGCTCGCTGATCTTGCTCATCGCGAAGCCGACGTGGATAAGCACCCAGTCGCCGGGCACGGGCATGTCGTCCTGCAATAGCCCGAGGTCCACGCGGCGCCGAACTCCGGTCACCTCCACGACTGCCTGGTTGGAAAGGCCCTCGATGAGCTCGACTACCTTACCGGGGATCGCGAGACACATGCGGTCAGCTCCGCGCCACGATGTCGAACGTGCCCTTGAGCTCGTCCTTCACTCTTAACATACCCCCGCCAACCGCTACCGGTTTGATGTCATAGTCCGGTTGCTGGAGCGAGAACTCTCCGAACGCCCGGAGCATGTTCCCCGTGAGTGAGATGCGGGCCGGCACCAGCTGGCGCAAGGTGACGCCATGCAGAGTCAAGGACCCCGCGAGCGTGACTTCGAACTGGCCCTCTCCGGTTTTCCGCACGGTAGTCGCAGGGCATTCGTACACGATGTCCGGGTGCTTGGCGACCTCGAGCACTTCATCCTTGGTGACTCGCTCGATTTCCCGACGATCCTTGTCGCTCATCTCGCCCTGCACCCCGATCGAGTCTGCCACTATCCGGAGCATAAGCGACCCGGACAGCTTCTCAGGATCGAAGTGGACATCTCCCTGAAACCGACGGATGGCAAACGTGGGATTGTGACCGACGGCCGAGAGTATACCTCCCGCAAAAGCGCGCAGCGTGAGCCGGCTCGCCCCGGGGTCGATCGCGAAGGCGCGGGCCCCGTTGCGGCCGGCCGGTGCTCCAGTTCCTGAACCAGGTGAAGTCACGGCCTACATTGCCCTGAGCTTCATGTAGCGCTCCACATCGGGCACTGCCGCCTGAAGCAACCCGCCCGGTCCCATCTGTCCGATATACCGGCGGACGCTCCGGTTAGACAGGATCAGCCCGGCGCCGAATACGACAAGAGCAAGGCCGCTCATCAGCATGAGCGTGTCCTTATCGGTCGCCTCTCCATTCTGGCCTCGTTCGATCATCGCATCCATTAGAGCAACCCCCCCATCAGTGTGATTGTGGCGTGGAAGGCGACGGCTCCTCGACCGTCTGGAGCCGGGCTACGAGCGACTCGATCATGGTGACGGCCTGGTCGACTGCGGCTTCGACCGCGGGACTCAGGCCCAGTTGGCCTTCATCCGGGCCGAGGGTCGCCGGCTCGCATCCGACTAGCAAGACGTGGCGAAGGGGAGCACCCATGGAACGGGCAAGCCGCAGCACACTCAGCGGATTCATCGTATGGGCGTCGAAGACGAGGGGATGCGACTCGTCTTCGTCCAGCCTATCGAGAGCGGGCTCGATGAGAGAGACACTTCCTGGCTCCTCACCCCGGGGACAGGCGTCTACCAGGATGGTGTGGTCGGGATCGTTGGCGAGTGCGTATGCGAGATCGAACCCCCGGATGCCGTAGTCGGCCACCTGAACGCCGTCCGGAATGGGACGGTCTACGAGCCGCCGGATGACTTCCACGCCGAAGCCGTCGTCGCCAAGAAAGATGTTCCCGATGCCGGCCACCAGGATGGTGCGCGTCTCCGATCCGATCGGCTGTTCCTCTGCGGGGGCGAGATCGACTTCCTCGGGGGCGAAGAAGAAGCGGTGGCCGGGTCGGCGTGGCCCGACCGAGATGCCTGGATCGTCGTCCACCACCACGGCCACGTAGAAGCGCCCCTCGATATCCCGTTCCACCGACGAGACCGTTGCGGTCCGGCCGGTGAGCGCGAGGTCGAAGACGTCGCTTCGGGCGCTGGGATGGAGCCGTACCCGGTCGCCCTTCCGGAACTGGGGTGCGACGTTCACGGGTGCTCCTCGAACAGCCGGGGCTGCCGCAGGACGCCGTGCATCTGCATCAACTGCTCGGCGGTCAATGCTTCGGTCCGCTCGAGCAGGCGTCGCGCGCGCTCGTCGGACTCCCGGACCTCGCGCTTCTCCTCGTCGGTCAGCGTCAGAATCCGGAGTGAGAGGATCTCATCGATTTCGGTAGCGTCGAACAGATCGCCTGCGCTCTCAGGGGCGATGGTCGGATAGTCGTACAAGATGATGGGCGACGCCAGGAGCGTATTCCGGTCGCCTGCCTCTCCGGCCAGGACCGGCCATGCGCCGATGTTCTCGCAGCTCCCAGCCGGGGCGGCAAGCTCGGGGGGCGGGTCGAGCAAGGAAACGAACTTGCCAGCCTGCAGTGTGAGGATCGCATGGCATGAGACCAGTGACCGGGCCAGGACGTCCGACCGCTCGGCGCCACCGGCCGTTGGCTGAGTACGGTTCGTTACGCGGACACGAAGCCGGAGTGCGCTGTCGTCGATCGTCCGAGCGGAAAACTCTACCTCGCCATCGAGCGAGTGCGTTGCGCGCCCAGTCGGCTCTTCTCCGCCCGGGAATGAGAATTCGTGGCGCTGCGGCGCTGTGAGAAGCCCTGCCAGGGAGCAACGCAGGGTTACCGCACGTTCGGTTGCCTCCTGCCAGGGCGCCGAGGCATCCGCTCCGGCCGTGCTCTCCATCAGCTGAAGAAACCGAAGCTTGAGCGACAGCGTGGTCGCGGCGTCGCCAAGCACCAGGCATTCGATCTGCATGAAGCAGCGGTCCGCCGTGTCGGAACCGCCGGCGGCAACGTGCTCTTCCGGATACAGCACGCCAAAGTTGAACCGTCGGCGATTCTTGACTGCGGAGCGGCGGTATGGGTACAGCAGATACCCTTCGTAGAGCAGAGCGTCGGCGATGCGTTCGATCGTATCGCTCATACCGGCGCCTCTTCCTCCACGGGCAGGATGCCATCGAGGGCTTGCTCCCAGCTAGGGATGCCGCGGCTCACCTTGTAGCGGTAGAGGCGATCGAAGACGTCGCGCCGCAAGTGCAGCCACGCCTCGTTGGGGTAGTACGCATCCATCAGATCCTGCCAGAGCTGCACCGGGAGCCGATAGGTCGCTTCCTTGTCCCAGGAGATCGGCGCTACCTGGAGAGTGCCCGCCGCGTTCTGGTAGAACACGCTGCCGCTGAACAGGAGCGTGAGCGGCACGTCACCGGAGGTGAGTCCATAGAAGTACTTGGTCGCGGCAACATTGAAGTCGAACGTGCAGGGAACCAGGAGTTCCGCCGTGGTCTCGCCGACGAACGCGGGCACGACCGTGTTGGCGTGCGTCCACAACATGGTTCGGAGAGTCTGGCTCCAGCGATCGGGGTCGCCGAAGAGATCGCGCAGGCGCTTTTCCTCCTCGGGCGCGTAGCGCCGCCGAGTGACGTCGACCTGGAGCTGGCAGCGGAGCACTACCGTGTGCACCGCTTCGGTTGTGGATGCGTTGGTCACCCGGAGCCCGAAGGCCAGTTGCGGCGCCAGGGCGAAGGGCACCACCTTGGCGCCATCCACCTGGAACGACAGATCAGGCACTCGACCCTCCCCCGCGTCCGGCTTCGGTTCTCAAGTCGCTGAAGAAGCCTGCGATGTCGCGCCAGACCTCGGTGCCCCCGGAGAGCCCCTTCCACCGAGTCCGGATGATCCCCACCAGGCGATAACAGCGATCTGCCGGGGCAATGAAGTACTCCGCCGGAGCGAGGCCGCGAGCATAACCCACCCGATTGACCAGGAGCGCTTGGACATCCGGTTCCATACCGGCGAGCACCGGATTGGCCTCGGCGACTTCCTCCCACGCTTCGAGCGGCAGGAGCGACTCGGTTGCGCCGGCCGGGCTCGGGTAGCACGCGACCACCCTGTTCTTCGGGCTGCTGTAGAAGAAGAACGCGAGATTGATCGGAAGCCTGAGGCTGTCCCACTGCGCGTCGCTCAGCTCGAACTGCTCGAGCATCCGGACGTCGCGCGGCACCCGCTTGTATCGTGCGCCGGTCTGGCCGCTGAAGAGGACCGCACACGCACCGCAGGCGCACAGCAGCCGGCGCGCGGCGGGCTCCATGAGATGATCGTGGTTCTCGGCGACCGGCTGACCGCAAACATCGCAGTGCTCGGCCGGGGTCGGCCGGCGCGCAAGCTCGCGGAGACGAGCGAACGGCCGGGCTCCGTCGAGCGGATCGGAGATGGGCATGCCTACGTCGTCTCCGCGCCTGCTCCTACGGCTGTACCGGCATGCTGCAGCGTCAGCGCGACTCGCGCCCGCCCGTTCTCGACCAGCAACGGGAAGGGTTCGAGATGCAAGTCGGGCCGGTCCAATCCGCGACCAGCCCGAACCACGTCGTACGCTGCGCCGCAGGCCGAACACGCGAGTGCCCCATGAGCAAGGCTTCCATCGGCGAGATCGGCGCCGCATGCCGGACAACGGTCGGCGTAGGCAAAGAAAGTGTCACCCAGGCGACAGAACACTACCGATCGGCCGCTTACCTGAATGGCTCGTGGCTCGTCTTGCTTCAACTCTTCGAGCCCCGGAACCGTTTCCCACCGCCCATCAACTTGCCCGTTTCCATTACTCCGCAGCGCGGGCTCGATCGTTACAAGCGACAGTTGCGCGGGCTGATGCCGCTCGCGAGCCTCGTCTTCTACCAGCACAATGGACGTTACATCCGGGGCCGCCTCATGGATGGCCTGCTCGATCGCGAGCTTGAGCGTCACGGCAGACGACGGACATCCGTGGCAGCTCCCCTGCATCCGCAGCCGCACCGCGCCGTCGGCTTCGACACTCAGCAGCTCGACATTGCCTCCATGCGAGCGGAGATAGGGGCGGGTCTTGTCCAGCGCCTCCCGCACTCGCCTGTCCACGTCGACCGGATGGAGTCCGTACAACAGCAGGAGGCTTCGGACCAGTTCGTCCTGGGCAAGGTGGTCCATCGTGGCGTCGGCATCGCCGCGCCGGCGAACGATCTCCAGGACTCGCTCGAAACCGGCGCCATGAAACTCCATGAGCGATTGCACCAGCTCTCTCGCTATGCCCCGGAGCTGTGCCTCCGGCCCGGTCTCGAGCTTGAGGACCAGGTCTTCTATCTGTTCGATCCGCCCTTCGAGCCTCACGGCTGCGTGCCGAAGAAGGGCGAGTGGTGCTGCTCGATAACCTTGCCGTTGCCCAAATACATGTGCACGCCACAGGGGAGGCAGGGATCGAAGCTGCGCACCGCACGCATGATGTCGATGCCTTTGAAATTCTCCGGACCGTTTTCCTCGAAGATGGGCGTGTTCTGCACCGAGTCTTCGTACGGTCCAGGCGTCCCGTAGACGTCGCGCACGCTTCCGTTCCAGGGCGTGGGCGGGTAGGGATGGTAGTTCGCGATCTTGCCGTTGCGGATCACGACGTGGTGCGAGAGGACTCCGCGCACCGCTTCATGAAATCCGCACGCGATGGCCTGGTCGGGCACCGTGAACTCGCTCCAGGTCTTGGTCCTTCCCGCATGCAGCTCGGCCAGCGCCTTCTCGGCGAAGTAGTAGGCGCACGCCGCCGCGTACACCTGGAAGTAGGTACGGGCACGATCCCGCTCAATGGCGTTACTCCACTTGGGGATCTTCCACTCGAATTCCACTTCCGGCAGCGTCGCCGTGCGAGGCAGATACATCTTCACGCTCGAGCCGGTCGCCTTGACATAGCCGATGTCCACGATGCCGGTGAGCGCGGTCGCCCAGAGCCGCGCGATTGGGCCGCCACCGGTGTCGAGCGCCAGATGATCCTTCCCGTCGAACCAGCGCGGCGACATGGTCCAGCTGTATTTGCCGTCGAAATCGCGCTTCTGGGGCCGGGGCAGGGTGGTCTGGTTCCAGGGATGCCGCTGGTCCACGGGATTGCCGAGCGGATCCTTGCGGACAAACGTCTCCGAGTTGTCCCAGTCGTCATAGAACGAATGGCCCAGCAGGATCCGGATGCCCAGGTTGATCTTTACCAGATCGTGCGTGACCAGCTTGCCGTCTACCACCACGCCTGGGGTGACGTACATGGCGTCGCCCCAGTTTGACATGTTCTTGTAGGTGTAGTCGCAGACGTCCGGGTTGTTGAACGATCCCCAGCAGCCGAGCAGCGTGCGCCGGTAGCCGACCTTCTCGTATCCCGGCAGGGCGTCGTACCAGAAGTTGAAAAGGTCTTCGTGCAGCGGCAGGCACTTCTTCATGAACTCGGCATAGCGGGCGAGTCGCACGAGGTAGTCGGTAAAGAGCTGAACGGTCGGAACGGTGCCCACGCCGCCCGGATAAAGCGTGGAGGGGTGGACGTGGCGCCCTTCCATCAGGCAGAACATCTCCCGGGTGTACCGGCTCACCATGAGGGTCTCACGATAGAACGAGCCGGTGAACGGGTTGAGCGCCGTCATGATGTCGGCGATGGTGCGGTAGCCGTGCAGCGCCGCGTTGGGAGCTTCCGTCTTCTGCGCTTTGGCCCAGACGCCCGGATTGGTGGCCTTCACCATCTGCTCGCAGAAGTCCACGCCGACCAGATTGTCCTGGAAGATGTTGTGGTCGAACATGTACTCCGCGGCTTCGCCCAGATTCACGATCCATTCGCCGAGACTGGGCGGCCGGACGCCGAAGGCCATGTTCTGGGCATACATCGCGCAGGTGGCGTGGTTGTCGCCGCAGATGCCGCAGATCCGGCTGGTGATGAAGTGGGCGTCGCGCGGATCCTTGCCTTTCATGAAGATGCTGTAGCCGCGGAAGATCGACGAGGTGCTATGACACTCGGCGACCTCTTTGTTTTCGAAGTCGATCTTGGTGAAGATGCCCAGGCTCCCGACGATCCGCGTGATCGGGTCCCAATTCATCTCCACCAGCTTGCGCGACTTGCCGGCAGTGCCGGCTCGCTCGACGGGTGCAGTGGTGGTCATCGCGGTCGCTCCTTTGGACTCAGTAAGACCTGGGCTGATACCCGGTCGTCAATTCGGCTCGGGAATGCCGCCACTTCGGTTCCTTGTTCAGCGTGTTATTGGTGATGGACCGGAGGGCACGGATCGCTTTGCCGTAGACCGTGATGCTGGTAGCGGAGATCCTGGCGCCCGGCGGCTCGTCCATGAAGGGCATGAACTTGTCGGGGAACCCCGGCATGGTGCAGCCGATACAGATGCCGCCGACGTTGGGGCAACCACCAATGCCGGCCATCCAGCCCCGCTTCGGCACGTTGCAGTTCACCACCGGCCCCCAGCATCCCAGCTTGACGATGCACTTGGGCGAGCCGTACTCGGTCGCGAAATCTCCCTGTTCGTAATAGCCTGCCCGGTCACAGCCATCATGGACGGTGCTGCCGAACAGCCACTCCGGTCGCCCCTGGTCATCCAGAGGGATCATGGGCGCGAGGCCGGCGACTTGATAAAGGAGATAGAGGACGGTTTCCATGAAGTTGTCGGGCTGGACTGGACACCCCGGAACGTTCACGATGGGGACCCCGGCCTTCGACCTCCATTCCCATCCGAGGTAGTCGGCGAGTCCCATACAGCCCGTGGGGTTGCCCGACATCGCGTGAATGCCGCCGTAGGTGGCGCAAGTGCCGATGGCAATGACGGCGAGCGCCTTGGGGGCCAAACGGTCGATCCACTCGGTGGTCCTGATGGGCTGGCCGGTTTTAAGGTTCGTTCCCATCGCCGCCCAGTAGCCATCCCCGCTCAGCTTTTCGTTGGGGATCGAACCTTCGACCACGAGCACGAAGGGGTCCAGCTTTCCTTCTTCTGCCTGATACCAGTACTTCATGAAGTCGTCGCCCACCTCGAATGCGAGCACCGGATTGTGCACGTGGACCTTGGGTAATCCAGGAATCGCGCCGAGCACGACGTCTTCGATGCTGGGCTGAGTTGCCGCGGTGATCGAGACCGAATCACCATCGCATCCAAGTCCAGCCGTCATCCAGACAATGTGAATCTCCGGAACCGCCGGTGCACGCTGAGTCTTCCGGCCATAGGGCGCTGTGGCAGGCATACGCTCTCCTTCGGAAGGGTCCGTCCGCTAAGGCTATGACTTAGGAATTGTTGAGAAATGCCGCAATCGGGCGGGCCCTACAGGATTACCGGAGAACTCTGGTGCGGCTTACCGGGATTTCCCCGACGTACGAACGGTCAGATCGCTTCGCCGCTCAACCGCCATTCGATAGCACGTTGCACCAGGGCCCGCGCGCTCTTGAGCGACAGCTTTTCCTTGATGTGGGCCTGATAGGATTCGACCGTCTTGACGCTCAGGCCCAGCTCCTCCGCGATCTCCCGAGTGCCGTACCCGGCTCCAATCAAATGAAAGACCTCGAGCTCCCGGTCGCTCAGGCTGGCGATCGAGGCCCGCTTGGGCTTGCTGGGGCCGGTCACGATGCGTTGCAGCAGGTTGGTGGTGATCCGGTCACTCACGTACGGTTCCCCTCGCAGAATCCGGCGCAGCACCGTTAGCACCTTGTCGGTTGCCTCCTGTTTCATCATGTATCCGTTGGCGCCCGCCCGCAGGGCGCGCTCCGCGTACACCGCCTCGTCGTGCATCGACAGCACCAGAATCGGCAGGTCGGGATCGGTGCCCCTGATGCTCTTGAGGAGGTCCAACCCGTCGCGCCCCGGCAGGGAAATATCGAGGACGACGATATCGGGCTCGAGGCGAGCCAATGCTTCCGGCACGACCGAGG
>Ga0114129_10013196_pt1 | contig 11770 bp, 11 predicted proteins | sample RhiMetdeltSRZDD1_FD_80071 | JGI IMG/M metagenome (GOLD analysis project Ga0114129, IMG submission 80071) | Populus rhizosphere microbial communities from Tennessee, USA - Rhizosphere MetaG P. deltoides SRZDD1 (version 2) (version 2) | ecosystem: Host-associated > Plants > Roots > Rhizosphere >... | reverse complement strand
TTGTTCAACGACGCGTTTCGCGTCACAGCAAGTAGGAAGAAGAACGATGCGTATCACAGGCAAGGTCAAGTGGTTCAACAACGCCAAAGGTTACGGGTTCATCGAGCGCGACGGAGGCAGTGACGTCTTCGTCCACTACTCGGCCATTCAGGGCGACGGGTTCCGGTCGCTCGAGGAAGGGCAGGCGGTGGAATTCGAGATCGTTGACGGCCCCAAAGGTCCGCAGGCCGGGAACGTCACGAAGATCTAGTCCCTCGATCATGGCTGGTGGTCGCAGGGCCACCAGCCATCAACCCCTTCCGGATCATTCCTTCACGCCTTTCAACGCTCTCGCGGTCAAGTTCACCTTGCCGTCCTTGACGGCGACGCGAAACGCCACCTCCGGGCTGCCGGTGTCGCGCAGCTTCTTCACCTGGTTTTTCACCAGCTCGGCGAACTTGTGGAACGGCACGGCCTGCTCGCCCACCTCACGGCGCGCTTCGGCCAGGGATTCATACAGCTCGGTCAGCTTGTCGATCTCGTGCACCGGATCGCGAAACGCCGCCACATGGAGGATGCGATCCTCGGGACGCTTCGGTTCCGCCGCCGCGGTCGGACGCTTCTGCGCGAACGGTCCCGGCCGACCCTCTTCACGGGCGCGCATCCCACGGTCCCAGAGGTCGATGAACGTCTGGTACCGCGACTGGAGCGTGCTGAAGCGAAAGCGATCGCCGGTGTTCGGAATGTACGCGCGATCGTACTGCGTCACCATCGCTTCGACGCGCGCGCGGGTTTCCCAGGGCGGTTTGGGCAGCCGTCCGGAGAAGAACATGTTGTATTCGGCCTCGAGCTGCTTCAGTTCGCCCTCGAGCCGTTGGAGATCCTTCTCGATGGATGTCGGAGGAGGCACGGTGCGCTACCGGGGGATGAGAAACCAGACGAGCGGCAGCCACAGCTCGCGCGCGTACGGGACCGGTCGATCGTCGACGAGGACCTCGGTGTCATGCGAGGCGCCGACGATTTCGAAGAGCTCCCGCAGGCGGGCGGCATCGCTGGTCCAGAAGCGCGCGCGGTAGCGGCGAGCGGCGCCGGTTCCGGTCTCGCGGAACTCGGCCGACCCGCGCGCCAGTTCGAGCGCGGTCGCGAACGCCGGCGTGTCGAGCGCCGGAAACACCAACGTGATTGAGAACGGACGCGGGCGCGCGCCGAACAGCGCCTCCTGCAGGTCGGGATCGAGCGCGGCGAGCTCCTCGTCGGTTGGCTGTTCCGGCAGATCCGCGTACGGCCAGAAGCGCTCGAGGGGCCTGTGCTTCGGGGGATCGGATGCCACGGGATCGATGACATAGTATTGCATCCTTCGGCCTGGCTCAGGATGCCCTGAGCGCCGTCGAAGGGCAGAATTGCAGAATGGCATTGAAGGATTGCGAGATGGCAATCGCCATTTTGCAATTCTGCCGTCCTGCCATTCTGCAATTCCTTTATGCCTGATTTCAGTGTCATTCCGTCGATCGAGCAGCTGAGGCAACGGCCCGCGGTCCGCGCACTCGAAGCCCGATTCGGAGCGGCGGCCACGCTCGATGCGCTGCGAGCGGCGGCGGCCGGCGCACGCCTGGCCATAACGGGCGGCGCCGGTGTCGATGTCGTGAACGGCATCGAATCTGCGGCGACAGCGTATCTGACCGAGACGTTTCGCCCGTCGCTGGCCGCAGTCATCAACGCCACCGGCGTCATCATTCACACGAATCTTGGACGGGCGCCCCTCGCGGCAGCAGCCATCGCGCGCATCGCCGACGTTGCGGGCGGCTACTCGTCGCTCGAGTACGACCTGGATCGCGGAACCCGCGGCCGGCGCGATGTCCACGCCGAAGCTTTGCTTTGTCGCTTGACGGGCGCCGAAGCCGCCGTCGTGGTGAACAACAACGCCGCGGCCACCATGATCGTGCTGGCGGCGCTCGCGGCGGGACGCGAGGTCATCGTGTCGCGCGGAGAGCTCGTCGAGATCGGCGGGGGATTCCGTGTCCCCGACGTGATGGCGCAGTCCGGCGCCGTGCTGCGAGAAGTCGGGACGACGAACAAGACACGCGCGGCTGACTATGCAGCAGCGATTACCGAGAAAACTGCGCTCATCCTGCGCGTCCACCCATCCAATTTCACGATCGAAGGATTCACCGCACGGCCTGCCCTCGCCGATCTAGTCGCCGTTGGCAGACAGTTCAACATCCCGGTCGCCGAGGATCTCGGATCCGGCAACGTGTCCGACACCGGATCCGCCATCGCGTGCGATCCTGGGTCGGATACCGTATCCGACCCCACTGTCACGGCGACGATCACCGCCGGGGTCGACGTGTGCTGCTTCAGCGGCGACAAGCTCCTTGGCGGACCTCAGGCCGGGATTGTCGTCGGACGCGCGGCACGGATCGACCCGATCCGCAAACACCCGTTGATGCGCGCGCTGCGGGTGGACAAGATGACGTACGCCGCGCTCGAAGCGACACTCATGGAGTACGCGGCCGGCCGCGCAGGCACGACGGTGCCCGTGCAGCGAATGCTGACGACGACCGCCGAGGAGATTCGTAGGCGCGCCGAAGCTGTCGCCGCCGCCATCCGGGGACACAGCGGCTGGCGCGCTGAGGTACTCGAGGGCGCGTCGACCATCGGCGGCGGCAGCGCGCCAGGTGTGGAGCTGCCGACGTGGGTCGTGTGGATCGCCAGAGACAGGCTGACGGCAGCGGCGCTCGAGGCGCGCCTGCGTCAGCTCGCACCTCCGGTCATCGCCCGCATCGAACAGGACCGACTGCTGCTCGATCTTCGAACCGTGTTTCCCGATCAGGATTCTCAGCTCGCCGCACTAATCGTCGCTAGAATAGGCTGAATCGCCAGTCAATTCCGGACGTGGTCGGAGGTGTGCCGGTGGGCCCCTACGTCACTCTCAACGCCATTCTGATTGGCCTCTATGGCTTTTCGGCGATGTACCACCTCGTGCTGTGGTCGCAGTCGCGCCGCGAATCGGTCTTGCTCGTCTTCGCGCTGCATTGCGCCCTGTGTTCGGTGCTCAGCGCCAATTTGATCGCGCTCGCGATTGTCGTGACGCCGGCAGATGGTCAGCGGACGCTCGATTTTCGGCTGGAACTCGCCACGATCATCCAGATCTCACAAGCCTGGCTCCTGTCGCTCGTCACGGGCGTACGGGCACGCTGGTACGTGTGGTCCATCACAGTCGTGTTTCTCACGGTCGCTGCGATCAACGTGGCGGTCCTGCCGATCACCGGCACGGTCACGGGCGTCGAACGCGTGTCGACGTCGTGGGGAGTCATCTCGATTCTTCGCCGCGAATCACCCAGCCAATGGCTGGGCCTCATCTACGCGATCAGCTTGTCGATCAACGTCTTTGGTTACGTCTGCGCTTGGCGTCAGTGGTCGCGCGATCGCCTGGGCGGCGTGCTGATCGCCTTGGCCAATACGGGCGGCGTGATCGTCGCGCTCTGGGCCCTGCGGATCGACGCCGCAGGCTCGCCCCAGCCGTATCTGGGTGCCATTCACTATCCGGTGTGGGTGGTGCTGATTGCCTCGCAGATCGCCCGCAACTATCGGCTGCGCGTCGACGAGCGGAATCAAGCGCTGGAAGCGCTCGAACACTCGCGGCAGGAGTTGCGGCAATTGACCGCTGGGCTGCTGATGGCGCGGGAAGAAGAACGGACGGCGATTGCCCGTGAGATTCACGACGTGCTCGGCCAGACGCTGACCGCGCTCAGGATGGACGTGTCGTGGATCGGTGCGCGCTCGCCCGCCGACGCGCCGGCGGCACTTCGGCAGAAACTGACGGGGATGACCAGCCTCATTGACGACACGATCGTGACCGTCCGCCGCATCGCCACCAACCTGAGGCCCGGCGTGCTCGACGACCTGGGGCTTGCCGCCGCCGTCGAGTGGCAGGCCCAGGAGTTCGAGCATCGCACGGGCATTCCTTGCGCGCTCCGCTCGAATGTCGACGAGGCGGCGCTCGATCCGCTCCTGTCGACGGCCCTGTTTCGAATCTTTCAGGAGTCCCTCACCAACGTCGCGCGTCACAGCCGCGCAACTCGGGTCTCTGTCGCCCTCGAACACTCCGGCACGGATCTCGTTCTCGAAGTCCGCGACGACGGGGTCGGGATTACCGCGGCCGATGCCGCCAGTGCCCGCTCCATTGGTCTCGCCGGCATGCGGGAGCGGGCTCAGCTCGTGGGCGGCCACTTATTCATCTCCGGCGCCGCAGGCGTCGGCACAACCGTGCGTGTGCAGGTCCCGTGGCGCCACGCGCTCGCTGAGACAAGCACACCGCTGGCCTCGCCGCGTAGCGTCGCTGGGGCTCTGTGATGGGTCGCATTGAGAGCGTGAGGACCGCCCGCAAGCTGCTCGTGGCCTTTGGGGTCGGACTCGCGCTCATCTCGATCGGCAGCGTGTTTGCTCTCGTCTACCTGTTCCAGCTGAATAGCGTCGTTCGACACCTCGCCTTCGATCCCGTGCCCGGGTCGGCGGCGATCGCCGGCGTGGCGAAAGACTTCAACGAGTACCGCGTGTTGGAGTCGGCGATCCAGGCATCGGCGCCGTCCGGCGACGGGCGGCTGGCGGGAAAGGCAGCCGATATCGAACGGGATCTGAAGGCGTACGACGCGACGATCACGCAGACCGACGACCGTCACCGGTTCGGCAATCTGGTGGCCCTATGGATGTCCTACCGCGACGGGCCTAGCCATCATGAACAGGGCGCCGACCAGATCAACGCCTTGTTGACGACCATGATCGACTGGAATCGCCTGGAAGGCGTTCGCTCGACCGAAGTCGCCGATTCCGCCACTCGTGCCGCGACCACGACCGTGCTGTTCATGCTTGCCGCCGCCATGCTGCTCTCCGCTCTGGCGATCCACTTCAATCGGACGGTCGAGCGTCCGCTGAACGCGCTCGCTGAAACGGCGCGAGCGATCGCGCGCGGAAACCTGGAGGTCAGAGCACCGGTCGTGGGGCCGTTCGAGGTCGCGACGGTCGCGCGCGAGCTCAACGGGATGCTGGATGCGCGGGCGCGGGCCGATGCGGAAGCGCGGGCGCTCAACGGCGCGCTCGAGGAGTCGCGCGATCAGCTCCAGCGCCTGACCGCCGGCCTGCTGCACGCGCGAGAAGAAGAACGGACCAAGGTGTCGCGCGAAATCCACGATGTCCTCGGTCAGACCCTCACCGCGCTCAAGATGGACACGGGCTGGATCGGCGCGCGGCTGCCAGAGGATGCGGCGGCGATTCGCGCGAAACTGGCGGCAATGGCCGCGCTGATCGACGAAACAGTTGTGGCCGTGCGTCGTCTGGCAACCGACCTCAGGCCCGGCCTGCTCGACGATCTCGGGCTGCCAGCAGCGGTCGAGTGGCAGGTGCAGGAGTTCGAGCGGCGCACCGGCATTCCCTGCTCGGTCACCACGACCGTCGACGAGACGACGGATCCACTCGTGGCGACCGCGATCTTCCGGATTCTTCAGGAGTCACTCAACAACGTCGCGCGCCACAGCCGCGCGTCGCGCGTGATCGTGACCCTCGAAGATTCCGGCAGCGACCTCGTCCTCGAAGTGCAAGACGACGGCGTGGGTATTGCGCCGCCGGATGCGGCCAATACCCGTTCAATCGGTCTGACCGGCATGCGCGAGCGGGCCCAGCTCGTGGGCGGCGGCTTCTCCATTTCCGGCGCGCCTGGCACCGGCACGACGGTCCGCGCGCAGGTGCCCCGTCGCGCAACGGTCAGCGCGTGACTGGACGGCTGCGCATTCTGATCGTCGACGACCACCCGATCGTCAGGCAGGGTCTCAAGCAGACGCTCGCGGACGCCGCGGATGTCGGCGAGATCGGCGAGGCGGCCAACGGCCAGCAGGCGCTCGACCTGATTCGCCAGGGCGACTGGGACGCTGTCGTGCTCGACATCGGCCTCCCGGGGCGCGGCGGCATCGAGATTCTCAAGGACATCAAGCACGAGCGCCCCCGCCTCCCGGTGCTCATCCTCAGCATGCATCCCGAGGATCAATACGCGATACGGGCGCTGCGCGCGGGCGCCGGAGGCTATCTCACGAAGGAAGCCGCCACTGAGCGACTCGTGGAAGCCGTTCGCAAGATCACGACCGGAGGCCGTTTCATCAGCGCGGATCTCGCCGAGCGCCTGGCCCTGGAGTTGACCCTGGACGGCACCGGGCCGCCACACGCATCGCTTTCCGATCGGGAATTCGAAGTGTTGCGCCTCATCGCGTCAGGGCTCTCGGTCGGCGACATCGCCGATCGCCTATCGCTGAGCGTGAAGACCGTCAGCACGTACCGCGCCCGCATTCTGGAAAAGATGCGCATGAAGAACAACGCCGAGTTGATGCAGTACGTCCTCACGAATCGCCTGCTCAGCTGATTCTCCCCAGTAGGACAAACCCCTACTCGCGAAAGAGCGCTCGGCCGATTCACCAGCCCCGCCCACGCCGCTACGCTGTCAGGCATGGAAGGGCGCCATGAACGTTCTGATTGTTGACGATTCGGCCGAGATTCGTACTCGCCTCAGCGAGATGCTCACCGCCTTGCCCGGCATCTGTCACGTCGAGGCGGTGAGCAGCGCGGAGGAGGCACGTCGTGCCATTCGATCGCAGCCACCGGAGGTCGTGGTTCTCGACCTCCAGATGCCACGGGGCTCCGGCTTTCAGGTGCTCGAGGCACTCCGAGCGGCGCCCACGCATGCGACGACGATCGTCCTGACGAACGAGCCAGGCCCGCAATGGCGCCGCCGGTGCCTGCAGGCCGGGGCCGATTTCTTCTTCGACAAGTCCGCCGAGTTTCAGCGCACGATCGACGTCGTCTCGGGCCTGGCGCGCGGTGTCGCGAGCGGCGGCGGCGAGCAGCGTCTCACGAAGGTCGAAGACGCCCTGCGCGCCAGCGAGCAACGATACGACGACCTGTTCGAAAACGCGACGGACGCAATTTTCACCACCGACCTGGACCTGAACTTCACCTCGCTCAACGGCGTCGCGGAAACGCTGACCGGATACTCGCGTGACGAAGCGAAGGGTCTCAACGTCTCGGCTGTCGTCACGCCGGAGACGCTCGAAACGGTGCGACGCAAACTGGAGGAGCAGCGCAAGGGCCGCCCCGCATCGATGTACGAGACAGAGATTGTGACCCGGGCGGGACTCATCGTACCGATCGAGGTCACGGCTCGCCTTGTCTACCGCGAAGGTCGCCCGGTTGGCACGCTGGGCCTCGCTCGCGACATCAGCGAGCGGAAGCGTCTCGAGCAGGGACTTCGGCAGGCGCAGAAGATGGAAGCCATCGGCCGCCTGGCCGGCGGGCTCGCGCACGACTTCAACAACCTGCTGACGGTCATCATGGGGCACAGCCAGGAGATGATCGAGCGCTTGCCGCCGGACGATCCGTCTCGGGCCGACGCGCTCCAGGTTCTGAGCGCCGGTGAAATCGCGGCCGGCCTCACCCGTCAACTGCTCGCGTTCAGCCGCCAGCAGATCATCACGCCGCAGGTGCTCGATTTCAACACGGTCGTCACCAGCCTCACGCCCATGCTGCGGCGCCTGATCGGAGAGGACATCCACCTCGATCTCCGCACGGGTTCCGAACGCTACGCGGTCAAAGCCGATCCCGGCCAGCTCGAGCAGGTCATCATGAATCTTGTCGTCAACGCACGCGATGCCATGCCTCACGGGGGCACTCTGACTATCGAGACGACGGGCGCGCTCATCGAGCCGTCCGCCGTCGTCGACCGAAGTTTCATGGGGGTCGGCCGGTACGTCTTGCTCGTCGTCCGGGACACCGGACACGGGATGGATGTGGAAACGAAGGCCCACCTCTTCGAACCGTTTTTCACGACCAAGGAATCCGGCCGTGGCACCGGACTGGGCCTCTCGACGGTCTACGGAATCGTGAAACAGAACGACGGCTACATCTTTGTCGACAGCGAGCCCGCTGCCGGCACAACGTTCCGGCTGTACTTTCCGCGACGTCCCGCCGCGGAGATCGCGCCGGCGCCCGCGGCGCGAGCGCCGCGCAAGACAACGGGCGGTTCGGAGCGCATCCTCCTCGTCGACGACGATCTCGGCGTCAGGAACTTCGCGGCTCGGGTGCTGACCTCGCGTGGCTATGCGGTGCTGCCGGCCTCGTCGCCGGACGAGGCGATCGAGATCTCGGAGCAACATGAGGGCCGAATCGATCTGCTGCTCACCGACGTCGTGATGCCCGGCGGTACCGGCCGCGCGCTCGCCACGACCTTGTATGAGTCCAACCCCGGGTTGAAGGTGCTGTACATGTCCGGGTACACGACAGAAGCCATCGTCGACCATGGCATTCTCGACCCGTCGGTTGCGTTCATCGGCAAGCCGTTCACCGCACAACACCTCGCGCAGAAGGTCCGTGAGACGCTTGACGGAGCTGGAACAGGGAGGGTTGGGCCCCTATAATCGGCCGCATGACGCGACACTTGGGCGCCTCGTGTTTCGCGGCGCTCCTGTGTGTGCCCGCGGCCGTGTCGTCGGCGCAGCCGCGTTCCCTGGCGACGGCCACGTCGAGCGACATCGGCGCGGGACAGCGCATCTTCGACGCGCAGTGCGCCTGGTGCCACGGCGCCGCCGGAACCGGCGGGACGGGACCCGATCTCCACCGCACGACGCTGCGTCACGCCGCCAACGATCGAGAGCTGACGACCATCGTGCGCAACGGCATTCCGGGCACCGAGATGCCGTCGTTTGCCATCGCCCTGACCGAGACCATGGCGTGGCAGACCGCCGCGTACGTGCGTTCGCTCGGCCGCGCGCGCGGACGTTCGCTGCCCGGCAGTGTGGAGCATGGTGCCGCCCTGTATGACGCGAACGGCTGCGGCGGTTGCCACATCCTGCGGGGCCGCGGCAACGCGCTCGGTCCGGAGCTGACCACGGTCGGCGCGCTGCGGGGCGCCCCGTACTTGCGGGACGCGTTGATCAAGCCCGAAGCCGCGCATCCGCCGGGATATCTTGTCGTGAAGGCGACCACGACAGCCGGCAATGTCGTCCGCGGCATTCGCGTGAACGAGGACGTGTTCTACGTCCACGTGCGTGACGCTCGGGGGACGGTCCACACGCTGGAGAAGTCCGACCTGTCGGCACTCGATCGCGAGCTCGATGCGACGCTGATGCCGTCGTACTCGCGCCTGGCTGCGACCGATCTCGACGATCTGGTGGCCTATCTCGCGAGTCTGAGAGGCGGGCGATGACGGGTTCAGAAGTGGCGCGCGGCTTTAGCCGTGCGATCCAGTCCCGTTCCGCAGGGCTGAAGCCCTGCGCCATTTGCGTCTTGTTAGCAACAGCGACCGCCGCGTCACTCTTGGCTCAGGATGGCCAGTGGTTGATGTACTCCGGGTCCTACAGCTCTCATCGCTTCTCGCCGCTTACGCAGATCACGGCCGCCAACGTCGCACGACTGAGGCCCGTGTGGGTGTATCAGCCGGTGGGCGTGGGATCAGTGGAAACGACGCCCGTGGTCGCCGATGGCGTGATGTACACGACCTCAGGCCCAACCAACGTGGCCGCCCTCAATCTGAAGAGCGGCAAGCCGCTATGGGAGTGGAGCCGACCCATTGCCGCGAGCGTGTTGAACCTCGGATTTCCCCGTGTGAACCGCGGCGTGGCCGTCCTCGACGGCACGCTGTACGTCGGGACGCTCGACGGATACCTGGTGGCGCTCGACGCGAAGTCGGGCGCGGAGCGCTGGGTGACGCAGGTCGGCGAGAATCCAACCGGCCATGCGATCACCGCCGCTCCCCTCGCCGTTGAGGGCAAGATCATCGTCGGCATCAGCGGCGGCGAGGCGGGGATTCGCGGCTTCCTCGATGCCTACGACGCGAAGACCGGCAAGCTGGTCTGGCGGTTCTGGACGGTGCCCTCACCGGGCGAACCCGGGAGCGAATCGTGGCCCGGCGACAGCTGGGTGCACGGCGGCGGTGCGACCTGGCTGACCGGTTCCTACGATCCCGAGCTGAAGCTGCTCTATTGGGGAACCGGCAATCCGGGACCGGACTGGAACGGCGACTCGCGCAAAGGCGACAACCTCTATACGTCCTCACTCGTCGCGATCGACATCGACACCGGCAAGGCGCGCTGGCATTTCCAGTTCACGCCGCATGACACCCACGACTGGGACGCGAATCAAATCCCGGTGCTCGTCGATGCGGACGTCCGCGGCGCATCGAAAAAGCTTGTGGTGATGGCGAATCGCAACGGGTTCTATTACGCCCTGGACCGCCGGACCGGCGAATACCTGCTGGGCGTGGCGTACGCGAAGCAGACCTGGGCGCAGGGGCTGGACGCGAAAGGGCGGCCGCTCCTGATTCCCAACATGGAACCGTCGGAAAAGGGGACGCTGGTCTACCCAAGCCTTCAGGGCTCGACGAACTGGGCGAGCCCGTCGTACAGCCCGTCGACGCAGATGCTGTACGTACCGGTCCGCGAGATGGGCTCCATCTATTACAAGACAGCGGTGGAGTACAAGCCGGGGACCTACTACACGGGCGGCAGCGAGAAGCGGCTCGACGAGGAATCGTGGGGCGCGGTGCGCGCGCTCGACGTGCAAACCGGCAAGACGGTGTGGGACTTCAAGCTGCCGTCACCGACCTGGGCGGGCGTGATGTCGACGGCCGGCGGTCTCGTGTTCAGCGGATCCCCGGAGGGCAATTTCTTTGCGCTCGATGCCAGGACCGGCAAGCCGCTGTGGCAATTCCAAACCGGCGGCGCGATCCGATCTGGTCCGATGTCGTTCCTCGCCGGCGGCAAACAGCACGTCGCCGTCGCGGGCGGCCACGCGCTGTTCGTCTTCGCCTTACCCGACGAACGATGAGCGTTTGATACGTAGTGTCCGGCTTCAGCCGGACCTAGGCTGCACGTAGCAACCGTCTGCAGACGCTGGCGGCCGCGCTACCGACGCTGCCCGCGACCAACGCGGGAATGATCATCATGAAGGGCAGGACGAAGACCTCTTCGAGCCCGCCGCTGCCGGCGATGGCGCGCAGGGTCGCCTCGTCGTGCCAGATGCCGAGGAGGATCGCCGCGCCGACAACGCTCATCACCGCTGCGATTTGACTCGTGATCGTCGCGACGAAGAGACCGGCGACGAAGGAGCGGGAACGCCACGTGGCCCAAGCGGCGGCGAGGAGCAGCACCGAGATAGCCGACCACGACGACACCGCGGAGCGAATCGCAAAGTCGGTCGTGGGCACCAGCCAGTCGTAGGCCGTGCGCGCGAGAAACACGGCCGAGAAGACCAGCGACCAGATCCAGGTCGTGCGCCACAGAAATCCCACAACCTGACGCGCGTACCACGCGTCCGCGCCCTTGCCGCGCTCCGGCAGAGCGCTCTGACGGTACTCCTCGAGCAGATCGCCAGACACGCTTTCGCGATCCTCTGGCTTGAGCACCAGGCGCAGCAACGCTTCGGCCCAGCCGGGCGGCCGCGCCGACGAACGGTCGTTGGTCATACACTCCCTTTCGCCTTTGCGAGTGGCCATTTCAAACCGTGCCAGATGCTGTCGGCCACTTCCCGCGCGTCGTTCAGCGCGCGGAGGCCCACCGGCCGCAGGCGGTAGTAGCGGCGCGCCCGTCCGGCGCGAATCGGGGTCCCGCTCCCAAGACGCGAAGACAGCAGTCCCTTGCGCACGAGACGTTCGAGCGTCGCGTGCACGGCACCCGCAGCGACATCGCGCTCCAGTCGCGCCTGAACTTCCTTGAGAATCGCCCGGCCGTAGGCCTCGTCGTCGAGGCGCAACACTGCG
>Ga0114129_10013195_pt1 | contig 11771 bp, 9 predicted proteins | sample RhiMetdeltSRZDD1_FD_80071 | JGI IMG/M metagenome (GOLD analysis project Ga0114129, IMG submission 80071) | Populus rhizosphere microbial communities from Tennessee, USA - Rhizosphere MetaG P. deltoides SRZDD1 (version 2) (version 2) | ecosystem: Host-associated > Plants > Roots > Rhizosphere >... | reverse complement strand
TCAAGTCGGCGTATATAATGGTGGGCGGAGGAGCTGATGAACGTTTTTGAAGCCAGTTTGTTGAACTTGATCACAGAGACTTCGTCCAATCTCCCCGCTGACGTCCGCGCAGCGATGTCGGCAGCGATGCGGCGGGAAACCCCCGGGACCCAGGCTTCGCAAGCACTGACGGTGATTGCCAACAATATTGATCTGGCGGAAAAGAAGGAAGGGCCGATCTGCCAGGACACTGGTATGCCTACATTCGAGATTTACACGCCGGTAGGATTCAACCAATTAGTTCTGGAAAAGCAGATCCGATCGGCGATAGCGGACGCTAGCAGCCAGGGTAAGCTCCGTCCCAATTCGGTCGACTCCGTCACCGGGAAAAACAGCGGAGACAATCTGGGACCCGGAACGCCTGTGGTCCACTTTCATCAGTGGGAGAACCAGACTGAGGTCGAAATACGCCTGCTGCTGAAGGGTGGCGGCTGCGAGAACAAGAACATTCAGTACTCGCTTCCTTCTCAGCTTCCTCACCTCGGGCGGGCCGATCGAAACATTGATGGAATCCGCAAATGCATCCTGCACGCCGTCTGGCAGGCGCAGGGTCAGGGATGCAGCGCCGGCGCCGTAGGCGTCGGCATTGGAGGGGACCGTACTTCGGGATACCAGTTGGCCAAGGAACAGCTCTTCCGCTCGCTTGATGACACGAATCCGGATCCGAAGCTCGGCGCGGTAGAAGAATACGTGATGCGTGTTGCCAACATGCTCGGAATCGGCACGATGGGGTTCGGCGGTGGGGTCACGCTGATCGGCTGCAAAATTGGAGCTTACAATCGCCTTCCCGCCAGCTTTTTTGTTTCCGTCGCATACGACTGTTGGGCCTTTCGCCGGCTGGGGGTCGTGCTCGATGCCGCCAGCGGAGAAATCCGCCGCTGGCTCTATCGCGATTCAGCTCCAGCCGCGATGCAGGCAGGCGAAGGATTTCCCATCACCGGCAAGGAAATCAAACTGCGGGCGCCGTTGGATGAGCGGACGATACGCAGCCTGAAAGTTGGCCAGGTGGTGCTCATCGAAGGGGACATATTCACCGGTCGCGACGCGGTTCATTCTTATCTGATGAAGAACAGTCCTCCGGTCGACCTGCGGGGGAGCGTGTTGTATCACTGCGGGCCTGTCGTGATGAAGGAGAACGGTGGATGGAGGATGACCGCCGCCGGCCCAACTACCAGCATTCGCGAAGAGCCTTACCAGGCCGACGTAATCGGCAAGTTCGGCGTTCGCGCGGTGATGGGTAAAGGGGGAATGGGCAGTAAGACGCTGCAAGCGCTGCAGCAGTACGGAGCCGTTTACCTGAACGCCATCGGCGGAGCGGCGCAGTACTACGCGCGCTGCATCGAAAACGTCAAGAACGTGCATCTGATGGAATTCGGTGTCCCGGAGGCGATGTGGCATATCCGCGTGAAGGATTTCCCTGCGATCGTGACTATGGATGCTAATGGAAACTCCCTGCACGCGGATGTCGAGAAAGCATCGGCCGCGGTCTTGGCAACTCTTGCAGATCCGGTCTTCTGAACTTTCGACCTTCAGACCTTCGACTTTGCGGGTCCCCGCAGCGTGATAAGGACGATTTCCGGCGGGCAAAAGAGGCGCACGGGCAGATACGTAGTGCCGACGCCCCGGGTGATGAAGAGCTGCGTCTTCCCAAACAAGAACAGGCCGGAGTCGTAGCGTCGTCCCAGCCGGGTCCTGGTGATCAGAGCGCCGATTCCCGGAAGGCGGATCTGGCCGCCATGCGTGTGGCCCGACAAGATCAGGTCCGCTTTGCGCGAGTCTTCCCAGAGCACAATGTCGGGTGAATGCGCCACAAGGATTTGGCATGCGGGTATTGTTCCGTGCGGCCCCTTCATCTCCTGCAGGCACCGACTCAGTGCCGCGGCAGAGAAGGGAAAGGTCAATCCGGCAATGCCAAGCGTGGCATCCCCGCGCTTCAGGATCTCTCTTTCGCCCCGAAGCACCCGAACTCCCAGATTTTCCACTTCGAACATAACCCCCCTTGAGTCCTGGTTTCCGGCCACTCCATAAATTTTCCCGAAATGCAGGAAGGCGGGAAGGAGAATCCTGAGTTGGCTGACGGTTTCCGCTTCAGTGGCATGCATTCCCATGAAATCACCCGCGATCACGGCGATATCTGCATGCAGTTGCGCCACCCGTCGCGCCAGTTGCTCGGTGAACGCGGTGTCATTAAAGAGATGCAAGTCGGAAAGAAGCAGGATTCTGAAGCCGTCAAATTCGGATGGCAGGCGCGGCAAGACGATTTCGACGACTGTCGTCTGGAGCGTCCGGGCTTCTCGATACCCGACAACCGCGCAGGCAGCGATCAGAAGAATCAGGCAGATGAGCGCGACAGTGAAAAACCGTTTCATGAGACCGGAAGGTCTTCGGCCGAGGCTTCCGCGGTGTGCCCAGCAGTGGAACATGGGAGCGGTAGGACGGGGAGGGTGCTGGATCGGCGGCCTTGGGACGCGGTGATGAGCGGCATCGAGGAAGTTCTATCTTTTCTTCACCAGCCGCAGCGAACCCTTGTCAGAAGCCTGGCTCTTTCTGGCCTTCGCCGGCTTGGCCTTTTCCAGCCGGTGAAATTCAAAGTCGAGCGACTTGAGATGCAGCATGTCCAGAAGCTTGCGGACGGCTTCGTCGGTCCTTTCGCGCAGTTCCAGCGAAGTAACTCGAAAATGCTTGGCGATCCATGGGACAGGTTTCTTGGGAAAGCCGGCGAAACCGTAACGGTACATCAACATCTGCGCCATTTCCCGGTCGCCTTTCAACATGTTGTAAAATTCCTGCTCGATCTTGCTCATCGCCATCGTTGGACTCATTGCAACGCCAAAGGCGCGACGAAAAAAGTAGGATCAGTGGCTCTGGGTGTAGTGAAGAATCTTAGCCACCAGCGGCACAAGAACCTGAGAAAAAACTGGTCACTCGAGTTGCCGCAAGTCCACTTCGACAGTGCGCTAGATGCTCCCCGGTTTGTAATTCTCCATGTAGGGCTGCAATCTGCCGAAGGCTTCTCTTAACAGGTCTGGTTCCGCTGCAAAGCAGAGACGAATCGATCCTTCACCCCCTTCTCCAAAGCCGGAACCGGGGGACATCCCCACCCCCGTCTTGCGAAAGAGTTCTTTGGCAAAACTGAGCGAGTCCCGCAGGCCGTCTATTTTCAGAAGGAGATAGAAGGAACCTTCAGGACGCAGGAAGGTCACGTGCGGCAGGCGCGCCGCCAGTTCGCAGCATAAATCTCGATTGCCCCGATAGTGCGCCACAGTTTCCTTCACGAAAGCTTCTCCCTCGCGCAATGCCACCAGCCCCGCCCTTTGGGAGATCGAACTGGCGCAAGTGGTAGTGAATTCCGAAAGCCGCACCATGGCGGCCGTGGCGCGCTCTCCCGCCAGCGCAAAACCGAGACGCCAGCCGGTCATCGAGTAAGTCTTTGAAAAACTCTGCAGCACGATCAGGTGATCCCAGTCATCGACAATGTCCAGGAAGGAAGGGGCAGTCTTCCCCTGTTCGCGATAGTAAAGCCTCTCGTACACTTCGTCGGAGACGAGCACCACGTTTCGATTGAGGCAGAGTCGCCAGACCTGTTTCTGTTCCTCAGGGGTGATGACCCAGCCGGTCGGATTGTTCGGACTGTTTACCACCAAGGCGCGCGTTTTGTCGCTGATGGCCCTTTCGATCGCCGCAATATCGAGGCGGTAGCCCGAGCTTGTTTCAAGCAGGGGCACCTCGCGCGCCACCGCCCGGCATGCCAGCATGTTCGATTGCAAATAAGGCCAGACGGGCGAAACAAGAATGGCCTCGTCACCCGGATCGAGCAGAATGCGCAGGGCCAGAGCTGCGGCCAGCACCCCGCCGTCCGTGACGGTTACCTGGGTTTCAGGATTTACGCGGGTTCCGTGGAGCTTCTCCATTTGAAGCGCGATCGCCTGACGCAATTCCAGATACCCGGCCGTGGGAGTGTAAAACGTTTGGCCGTCATTAATTGCGTCGATTGCCGCCTGCCGAATGAACTGCGGTGTAGGAAGATTGGATTCGCCGAAATAAAGGCTGATCGGGTTTTTGATCTGCGGCAGCATGGCCGCGATTTCTCGGATCTTCGAATTCGGAATCTGGAGAGTTACCGGCGAGAGGCGAACTGTTTGAATGGGCATGAAGTACCTTATATCGAAATCATTCTAACATGTGCCAGTTGCGCAGGATGGAAGCCATTCCCGGCGAGCCGCTCAGAAAAACATCGGGCCTCCGGCGACAGCACCCACCTGGCGACCCGGCTCCGGCAACCGCAACGCGGACCACCCGTTGAGCGTATAATTGTCAGCAAGCAGAATCGCCGGGAGAGAGAACAAACGCCGTTCCCCTCTGCTGGAATTGATACCATAAAGATGCGGCAAGCCGCGTCTGAGCTCTGACGCGGCAAGCCGCGTCTCTGCGTCTAGCAACCGGTTTGGCGGAAAAAGGATGAAGGCGCTGTTTGAATTCTTGCTGAAGTTCAGACCGGTTGTGTTTGAGAAGGGCCATTTCCAGTTTCAGAACGCAGGCCCTGCGTTTTATCTGGTCTCTCTCTGCGCCTTAGCCGTTCTTCTCCTGCTTCATTTCTATATTCGCCGGCGGCAGCCCGTCCTGTCCGCAAAACGCTCCATCTTTCTGGCTTTTCACATGGCAGTCCTGCTGCTGCTGCTGATCATGCTGGCGGGTCCGGCTGTGCTCGTTTCTGAAATCAATCCTCGAGAAAGCAGGCTTGCCATTCTGGTAGACGATTCGCGCAGCATGCAGATTCGCGATGATACCATCCGTTCCCGGGCCGATCTGGTGCATCAGTTGCTGCAGCCGAATGGTGTATTCATTCGCAAAGCGTCGGACAAATTTGAGGTCAGCTACTACTTGTTCTCCGATCGCGCCGCTGCGGCGCAAGGACTGCCGGAAGTCCTGGCCGGCCGCGCGGAAGGGCGAAGCACGAATTTTGAATCCGGATTGGAGCAGATCGATCAGGAGCTGGCGCATCTTCCGCTGGCCGGAGTGGTGGTGATTTCCGACGGCGCAGACAATGCATCGCGCCGCCTGAATGAGACGGTCGAAAAACTTCGATCTCAAAAAATCCCGGTCCATACGATCGGCGTCGGCAACGAGCGGTTGGATCGTGATGTGGAGCTGCTTCACGTGAGCGTGCCGCGGACGATGGTTCCCGAATCGATCTGCACGGCAGTCCTCACGCTGCGCAACCGGGGTTTTGGGGGCCGCAGGGTCCGCGTCGATTTACGCGATGGCGATTCGCTGATCCAGTCCCGTCCGATCGATTTGCAGTACGAAAAAGGCACCCAGACGGTGGAGTTCCCCTTCTCCATTTCCGGCGCCGGTGTCAAGAACCTCAAGTTTTCAGTCGAGGAGCTTCCGGGCGACATCCTTCCCCAGAACAACTGGACACAGACAGTATTGGAAGCGCGCGCCTCCCAGCCCAGAATCCTTTATGTCGAGGGCGAGCCGCGCTGGGAATACAAGTTTCTGCGCCGCGCGCTGGCGGATGATCATTTTCTGCGTGTGGAAACGCTGCTGCGAACCGCCAACAACAAGTTCTATCGTCAGGGGGTCGAAAGCGAAGACACTCTGGCCGCCGGTTTCCCATCGCAGTCCGAAGAGCTCTTCCAGTATCAGGGGTTGATTCTCGGAACGGTCGAGTCCTCCTTCTTTACTTACCACCAGTTGGAAATGATTCGGGATTTCGTGGGGAAGCGCGGCGGCGGTTTTTTGATGACCGGCGGACAACGCTCCTTCGGGGGAGGCAAGTACCAGAATACACCCGTCGAGGAAATCCTTCCGGTCCATCTGCTGGGACTTGGATCGATCGATTACCGCGAGGGAGCGGTGCATCCGGAAGTCACACTGTATGCGCGCAACCAATCCATTTTGAGCCTGCCCGCTACACTGAACGCCGCGCAAAGCGGGAGAACGTCGGTGCCGCCGCTGGAGGATTTCCACGCGCTGACGGAGGTCAAGCCCGCCGCCATAGTGCTGGCCAATGCCGGAAGCGCGGCGCGCGCGCCCGTGCTGGTGGCCACGCAGCGCTACGGTCGCGGGCAGGCGCTCGTCTTTGCCAGCGGCAGCTCATGGCTGTGGCAGATGGGCTTGGATCGTCGCGACACATCGCATGAAGATTTCTGGAGACAGCTCCTTCGCTGGATGGTCCACGAAGTGCCGGGACAGATTTCAATCACCCCGGACAAAGCCGAGTATGTTGCCGGAGAGACGGCCGTGGTTCGCGCGGAGGTCTTCGACAAATCCTACGATAAAGTGTCGCAAACCAGCCCGATACTTCAGGTCACAGGCCCGGACGGCAGGCCGCGCTCCTATCCGATGGAATGGACCGCGGTGCAGGATGGCATTTATTCCAGCTCGGTTCCGGTAGACAAAGACGGCATTTACCAGTTTCAGGTCTCGGCGGAGGTGAACGGCGAGAACGTAAAGGAGCAGTACTACCTGCGCACTTCCCCTTCGAACCTCGAATTCCATGATGCGGGCCAGCACGTGGATTTTTTGAAGATGCTCGCCGCCCAGAGCGGAGGTCGCTACTATCCGATTGGACAGGCAAACGACCTTCCCGAGGAAGTCATTTATCAGGCGGGAAAGACGTCCCGGCTTCAGGTAAAGGAGTTGTGGGACGCTCCCGTTTTCTATTTCCTGATTGTGGGAATGATGGCCGCCGAATGGGCTTTGAGGCGTAAATGGGGACAGCCCTGATCCCGGGGCGCTGCGAGGAGCGGCGCAGATTGATGAAGATGATAAGGATTTTGGAGGCAGAATCCAGGCTCCGATGACTTACCGCGCGAACGCCGGCTTGATTGATCGCCGCAAATGGAAACCCGCAACCGGCATTGCCGTGCCGGCCGCATTCGGCAGACTGCATCCGATTGTCCGGCTGGCGCTGTTTGTGCTGGTTACATATTGCGAAGGAATATTCGCGCAGGCGGCAACGCACGCTCTCATCCTGAGAGGATTGGGTGGGGACGCCGAGTATGAACAGTTGTTTTCAAAATGGACCACAGAGTTGAGCGCGCGCCTGATATCCGCCGGGGACAGCATCGTCGTGCTCGCTCCTGAGGGCTCGACTCCAATCAATCGCGAAAATATTCTGCGGGCGATCTCAAAATATCAGACGCTGGGCAAGTCAGATCTGCTGATCATTTTCTTGCTGGGTCACGGGAGTTTTGATCAGAAGAATTATCGCTTCAATATTCCCGGACCGGACTTGTCCGATGCCGAGCTGGCGGGGGCGCTGACGAAAGTGCAGGCGCCCGTGGTGATAATCAACGCGACTTCCGCCAGCGGCGCTTCGCTTGCAGTTCTCGGATCCAGGGACCGCGTCGTGATAACCGCCACACGGAGCGGTTCGGAAACAGTGCCGCCACGCTTTGCGGGTTTCCTGATTGAGGGGCTCGGGGGCGGCGCGGACCTGGATAAGAACGGATCCATCTCGCTGCTCGAGCTCTATCAGTATGCGCGCAAGCAGACGGCCGAGTGGTACCGGTCGCAGAATCGCCTCGCCTCCGAGCATTCGATGCTGGACGACGCGGGAGACGGAAAGGGGATTGACAATCCGGTGCCCGGCGCGGGGCATGGCGCGCTGGCTGCATCCATCCGGATCGCTTCCATGGCGCCGGCAGCGGCGCAGAATGTCCCGGCCGAGTTGCTGGCCAGGAAGCAGGAACTGGATTCGGAGATAGAAAAGCTTCGATTCCGAAAGTCCGAAATGAAGGAAGAACAGTACCAGCAGGAGCTGGAAAGGCTGATGCTGGAGCTGGCCAGGGTCAACAAGCAGATCAAGGGAGAAAAGCCATGATTGGGCAGCGTGGGTTATTTGCCATCAAGGCTCAAAGGCCACAAGGAGCTTGGTGTTCTTTGTGTCTTTGTGGTTATTTCCTCACGATCCTGTTCACCTTTCTTTCTTGCGCTCAGGCTCAGACTTTGGCGCAGGCGACGCAGCTCCGGCAAAAGGGCGACTACAAGGGCGCGGAAGCGGCTCTCGCCGCTCTCTCTCAGAAAGGAGACGCGGTATCTCGTATTGCATACTGCCGGCTCCTGACAGAAACGGGTAAGTATTCGGAAGCGGAGGCCGCCGCGCGTGCCGGCGGCGATCCCGCACTTGCGCTGGAACTTTCAAATGCGCTTCGTGCGCAAGGAAAATACAGCGAAGCGGAAAGCGCCATCGCCGGATCTTCTCTTCCGGAGGGCAGATTTGCTCTGGCGGAATTGCTGGCTCGACGGGGAGAGTCTGGCCGCGCGCGCGAGCTTTATCGCCTGGCGGCCGCCCAGCCGCGCGGGCGGAACGGCCTGTTGGCGGCGGCTCAGTCGCTTCAGCGCCTGGGGGACTTCCACGGCGCGAATTCACTGTTTCAGGATTTGGGAGACAAGTATCCTGACGACTTCGATGTAAAGCTCGCGTGGGCCGAATTATTCCTGGAAAAATACAACGCTGCGGAAGCCTCTGGCTTGTTCCAGGAAATCCTCAAGGAGAATAACCACCACCCCGCGGCCCTGGTCGGCATGGTGCGGTGCGTCGGCGACAGTTCTGACCCGAAGGTGGACGAGCTTCTCGATCGCGCGCTGAAGACCAATCCGAACCTGATCGATATTTTTCAAATTCGCGCCCGCAGATTCATCGAAGATGAAAGATACGATGCCGCGGCTGCGCAGTTGGAGCAGGCTGAAAAGATCGATGCGCAAAATCTCGACAACTGGGCCCTTCGAGGAGCGCTTGCCTACTTCCGACAGCAGGATCCGCAGCCCTTCTTGAAGAAGGTTGAAGCGGTGAATTCCCACGACGGCCGGGCCTGGCACCAACTGGGTCAGCTTTGCGTTTCACGCAAGCGCTTCGACAAGGCGATCGAGTTTTTCCAGAAGGCGATTGCTCACGATCCGGAACTCTGGCAGGCGCACGCCGATCTGGGAATAAACCTGCTGCGGCAGGGAGTCGAGCGTGAAGGAAAAGAAGCGCTGGAAAGAGCGTACAGCGGAGATCCGTTTCACGTCTGGACGGTGAACACTCTGCGCTTGCTCGACACATTCAAGTATTACCGGGAAAGCCAGACCCCGCATTTCCGCCTCCGCATACACGCCAGAGAAGAAGTGCTGCGCGACCTGGCTGAGGAATTGCTGGAACAGAGCTATGCGGCCTTCCAGCAGCGATACGGTTTCTCGCCGTCGTTTCAGACCAGCATCGAGTTCTATCCGAACCACGAGGACTTCGCCGTACGTACGCTGGGAGTTCCAGGTCTGGGCGCTCTGGGAGCGGCTTTCGGAAAGGTGGCCGCGCTGGATTCTCCGATGGCTCGCAAGCGCGGAGAATACAACTGGGGGAGCACGCTGTGGCATGAAGTCGCGCACATCTTCACGCTCAATCTCTCCGACATGAAAGTGCCGCGCTGGCTGACCGAAGGACTGTCCACCTATGAAGAACGGCTGGCGCGGCCCGGCTGGGGAAGGAAGATCGATCCGATGCTCGTCCAGGCTTCGGAAAAGAAAATGCTGCTGCCGTTAAAGGAGCTCAGCGTGGGCTTCCTGCATCCGCAGTTCCCTGACCAGATCGTAATCAGTTACACGCAGGCCTCTTTTGTGTGCCAGTTTCTCGCGGAGCGCTACGGCTGGGAAAAAATCCGGCAGTTGCTGCAGGCATTCCGCGACAAAAGCGAAGCGGATGCATTCAAGGCCGTTTATGGCAAATCCCTGGATGAGCTGGATGCCGAATTCCGAAGCTACTTTCAGCCGCTTGTCCAGAAAGTCGCGGGCCAGTTGGATAAGAGCTCGACGAGTGAATATGCAAAGTTGCTGCGCGACGCTGAGGAGCATCTGAAGAATAATGAATGGTCGAAGGCGCTCCCGCCGCTCAGACGCGCCGTCGAGCTCGAACCGGAACCGCGCTACCCGTTCAACGTCTGGTTTAAACTGGCCGAGGTCGAAGAGAAGCTGGGACACAAGAAGGACGCAATGGAGGCATACATGAAAGCCGGGCGTCTGCTGGAGGCCGCCGAAGAGCCTTACCGGCGGGCCTTCGACCTGGCGGTCGAGCAGAGTCAGTCGGAGGTTGCTTCCGCCGCCTATCAGAGCCTGATGTTTATCTACCCGGAGGATGTCGAGCTGAATAAGGCTATGGGAGAAGCATGGCTGAAATGGAATCAGCCGGAGCGGGCGGTCGCGCCTCTTGCGCGGGCCACGCGAATTCCGTCTGGGGATGCCGCCCAGAATCACTACCTGCTGGCGCGCGCTTATTTTCTTTCAGGGAAGCGCGACCTTGCCAGGAAAGCCGTGCTTGTGGCGCTCGACGCCGCGCCCAGCTTCGAAAAAGCGCAGCAGTTGTTGCTGCAAATCGCGGAGGGCCGACAATGACGGGCAAACTCCGGGCCGCGCTTTTCCGCCGGCTCGCGCTGTTATGCGTAGCGATCGTGGTGTTGATCTCCATCTTCCCGCATCGCCGCACGGAAGCGGACCGTGTGAGCCGTTTTCGTTCGGGCCAGTTCCATTTTGCGAGAGTTCGTTTCCGCACTCTCGATTACTCGAACTACTTTCCGCAGATGCCTCCCTGGGCGCACGATTATCCGAGAGCGGACCGCAACTTTCTGAAGATTCTGGCGGAAGTCACGCAGATTCGATGCGATCCCGAAGACTACCAGTTGGTCTCGCTGGAGAATGACGAAATCTTCAAATATCCCTGGACCTACATGTGCGAGGTCGGATACATGGATTTGACGGATAAGGAAGCCGCCACGCTGCGGGCATATCTGGATCGGGGGGGATTCATGGTGGTGGACGATTTTCGCGGGGCCCGCGAGTGGAACAATTTCACCACCAACATGCGCAAAGTTTATCCTGACCGCGGGTTCCATGAACTGGAATTGAACCACCCGGTGTTCCAATGCTTCTATAACATTAAGACGCTGGACATGGTCCCGCCCTACGACCAGTTTCTGAAGGTTCACTTCCTGGGCATGAGCGATGAAAAGGGGCGGCTGCAGATGATTGCCAATTTCAACAATGACATAGGCGAGTACTGGGAATGGTCCGACACCGACTGGGTCCCCTTGAATCTCTCTAACGAAGCCTACAAGTTCGGCGTCAACTATGTGATGTATGCGCTTACGCATTAAAACCGGTCTGAGGTCGGAAAGTCGAAAGTCTGAAGGTCATTTTGTGCTTTAGATATCGGAGTTTCGGTGTTTCGACTTTCGACTTTCAGACTTTTGACTTTCAGACTTAATTGACCGGAGCTGGTTTCATGGATCAAAAGAATACGGCAGAATTCATAGAAAAGACACACGAGGGATGCGCTCGGGTTCGGTCTGAGGTGGCGCGGATTATCGTCGGGCAGGAAGACGTTGTCGAGCTGGTACTGATAACGCTGCTGGCGGGAGGGCACTCCATCATTACCGGCTTGCCGGGACTGGCAAAGACTTTATTGATCCAGTGCCTCGCCCAGACCCTGGGATTGCGCTTCCAGCGCATCCAATTCACGCCGGACCTGATGCCTGCGGACATAACGGGCACCGACATCCTGGAAGAAGACCACCAGACGGGACGGAGAAGCATGCGGTTCGTGCCCGGGCCGGTTTTTGCTCACCTGGTGCTGGCTGACGAGATCAACCGCACTCCGCCGAAGACGCAGGCGGCACTGCTGCAGGCGATGCAGGAGCGAAACGTGACGGTCGGCGGGGTCACTCACGCGCTGCCGGATCCGTTTCAGGTGTTTG
>Ga0114129_10013194_pt1 | contig 11772 bp, 13 predicted proteins | sample RhiMetdeltSRZDD1_FD_80071 | JGI IMG/M metagenome (GOLD analysis project Ga0114129, IMG submission 80071) | Populus rhizosphere microbial communities from Tennessee, USA - Rhizosphere MetaG P. deltoides SRZDD1 (version 2) (version 2) | ecosystem: Host-associated > Plants > Roots > Rhizosphere >... | reverse complement strand
GCTGACGTGTCCCTACTGCCGCAACAGCGACCGATCACGCATCACGTCGTTTGCAACACCGGATGGCCAGTATCGTGTCTACGCGTGCGATCAGTGCCGAAGGTATCTGAAGGCGTACGACGGACGCCGCGCGACGCGGCCGGTGATGCCGATCGTGGATAACATTGCAACGTTACCGCTCGACGCGTACGCGATGCAGCGGGGATACTCTTAGAAGGTGGTCGCTGTAATACGGCACGAACCACGGAGACACGAAGACCACGTGCCTCCCTGGTTCGTGATCAGTTTGCGGCGGCTGGAACTATGGCAGGCACTTGCGAGGTGGTCTGCGGTGACGAATCGCTGACCTGACCGAACCAGTCCTGCGTCTTCGTCGAAATCCAGTTGAACAGGTGGCGCGTCTCCCAGAACCGCCCAGGGTTTGATTTTGCGCCGAGCACGACCACCGCAACCTGAGGCCCACCCTGTGGGAGGCGGAGGAGCGTCGCGAGGCAATAGCCGGCCCTGCTGATGAAACCCGTCTTGCCGGCCTGCACGTCCACGTCGCCTTTCATCACGAGCTGGTTGGTGCTGTGAATCGTGATCTGACGCCGGCCCGCGTTCACCGTGTAATACGGCGTGCGCATGATGCTCGCGATGCGATCGTCACCAGAGACATAGGTGATGAGCCGCGCTTGATCGTACGCAGACGACTCGTTGTCTGCGAGCAGACCTGATGGATCCGCGTACGATGTGCTGGTGAGGCCGAGCTCCTGCGCCTTCGCATTCATCCGATCGATGAAACCCTGAGATCCGTACGGCGAGACCCGCGCAAGCACGCGAGCGGAGGCGTTGTCAGAGCCGATGAGCAGCAGGTGCAGCAGATCGCCGGTCGTAACGTTGTTGCCGGCGCGCAGGTATGTCGTCGACGCGGCGCGAACGTCGGGACGCTCCACGACAACTTCACGCGTCAGGTCCGGTGAGTTCTCCAGAAAGACAACCGCGGTCATCACCTTCGTGATGCTCGCGATCGAACGACGGCTCGTCGAATTGCTCTCCCACAGCACCTTGCCATTTTCAGGGTCGTAGATGATTGCCGCTTCGGCGCGCACGTCAGGGACGACGTTGCCGGTCTCGTCGAACTTGAACCGCGGCTCGAGCGCGTCGCGAAGTGCGGCGGCCTGCCGCGTGGCGCGGAGGCGCGATGCGCGCAACTGCCGGCTTCGCGCGGCGGTCGATTTCGTGGTCTTTGAAGCTGTGCTCGTTTTCCGGACAGCGGGTTTGGTGGCCGTAGAGCTCGAGACCGTCTTCCGGCCCGTCGTGCTTCGCGTTGCTGCACTCGACGGCGCAGGAACGCCTACAGCAGTGATCGCTATGAGGACACAGATCAGTCGCGCAGTCGCAGCATGCCGGACTCGGATCACAGGGAAACCCTTATATGACAGGTTGTTACGGAACGTTTCGGCATTGTAGCAGACAATCTATAGTTGGCAAGCCTGTTCTGGTGGAAACTGATGTGCCACCGGCGCCCCGTCGAGTTGTGAAATCGGGCATCTCTGCCGCTCGATCGCACGGGTCGTCCAAGAAGGGTGCCACCACATGAGCCCAGGGCTGTCGGACTCCGAGTATGCCGTTCTGAGACACACCATCGCCTCCCGTGGGACAACGCGCATGGTGCTGCTTCCAATCACGATGATCGGGTGGGCGGCGCTTGCGTTGATCGTTCTGACGTTCGCGGAAGCGCCCATGGCTTCCCTCTATCCGCTGGCTGTCCTCGTTGGCGGCTTCGAAGCGATTCATGCGCTGCACGTCGGCGCCGAACGCATTGGCCGCTACCTGCAGGTCTATTACGAGAACGTGGAGACCGGTCCCCGGTGGGAAAACACGGTCATGTCCGTTGGTCCGGCGCTGCCGGGCGGCGGCATCGATCCGCTGTTCTCGGTGGTCTTCGCCGCCGCCACGTTCGTCAACATCATTCCGGTGCTGGCCCTGCAACCACGTGCAACGACGACCGAGTTGGCCGTCATCGGCGCGCTACATCTCTTGCTTATCGTCAGAATTGTTGGCGCGCGAGGGGCGGCGGCACGCCAGCGCGCGGTCGAACTTGAGACGTTCCGAGCGATCCGTTCTCAAACTCCGAACCCAAAGCCGCCAGTTCCAAATCCCTAAGGATCGGGATTTCCTGACGAACCTCGGAGAGGTGAACGCCCCGGAGGCAGAACAATTTCTGACTTCGAGCGCGGTGGTCCGCGGGAGGCGCGTCTCCGTTGGATCGCCCATTTGGGATTTTGGACGTCTCCAGGGTGCAACACGCCAGGTTTCGTGATGGAACATTCAGTGGCGGCTCACAGCCGGTGGTGTGCGGAGGTGATCGGGCGATTTTCCGAAGATTCCACACCGTTGCCGGCCGGTCGAACGCCCCGCGCACATTACGAGCTCGACAGGCATACCGCTTGCAGCCACACTCATCGGAGGTTCGAGTCATGAGTCTGGTGCGGCTTCTCGGTTTCCGCACACTCGCTTGCGGGTGCGTCATCGGTCGATACCGCGAACTCGCCACGAGCCGCGAGTTGACGTACATCGAGGAAAAGGGACCAGCCTGTGAGATGTACGGACATCGCCGCAATCACACGATCGCCGCTGACCGTGCGTCGATCGCTCCCGAGCCACTGAGCGCCGTTCGCGTCAGTTAGCCTCGCCGTTAGCGACCTTTGTCAGGCGCGTCCGCGAAATCTGGGAACGGGCACCTGACAAACGTTCCGCCTGCACACCCGGCGGAACCCGTAAGATCAGCAATTACAATCCCGGGTGGTGATTTCCCTTCCCAACGTTCACACAAAATTTAAAGTTCGCAGCGCGACGTTCCAGTTTTATCTCGGCGACTCGCTCGACGTGCTGGCTCACATGCCGGCTCGATCGGTGAGCGCCATCGTGACATCGCCACCGTATAACCTCGGCATCCGGTACCGCACGTACGACGACACGATGCCGCGCGAACGCTATCTCGAATGGACGAGCAGATGGGTAAAGCTCGCGGCGCAGACCCTTGCTGACGACGCGTCGCTGTTTCTCAACGTCGGCGGCAAACCGACGGATCCGTGGACGGCGCTCGATGTGGCTCAGGCGGCGCGTCCGTTTCTGAAGCTGCAGAACACGATTCACTGGATCAAGTCGATCGCGATCGAGAAATCATTGGCCGGTGCGCGCGCTGGACTGGAACAGGATCTTGCGGTCGGTCATTACAAGCCAATTAACAGTGAGCGGTTCCTGCACGACTGCCATGAGTTCGTCTTTCACTTCACGCCGCAGGGCCACACGCGGTTGAGTCGCCAGGCGATCGGCGTCCCCTACCAGGACAAGTCGAACGTCGGACGCTGGCGCGCGGCGGCCGACGATCTGCGGTGCCGCGGCAACACGTGGTTCATTCCCTACGACACCATTCAGAGCCGCGACAAAGAACGGCCACACCCCGCCACATTCCCTCCGAAGCTTCCGGAAATGTGTCTCCGCCTGCACGGCGTCGAACGCATAACCACGGTTGTTGATCCGTTTCTCGGTCTGGGATCAACGGCCGTAGCATGCGCGCAGCTCGGACTCGACTTCATCGGCATCGACCTGGATGAGGGCTATCTGGGCGAAGCCATCGCGCGGGTGAAGGCCGCCGGATAGGCTACCCGGTTTGCTTATCGGTTTTGTTGTGTCGATGCGTACGAGTTATGTAAGCTTCGATGGATGGATCTGCGGCAACTGGAGATCATCCGCGCCATCGCCGATACCGGCTCGTTCACGGCCGCCGGCGAGAAACTGCACGTCTCCCAATCGGCAATCAGCCGGCAGATTCTCCTGCTCGAAGAAGAGCTCGGCGAATCGGTCTTCCACCGCATCGGACGACGCATTCGGATTACGCCGGCGGGCGAAGCGCTGCTGCAACTGAGCCACCGGGTCTTTCAGGATCTGCAGGAAACCGTCACGGCCATCAGTGAGAAACAGGAGTCGCTGCGCGGAGCGCTGCGCCTGGTTGGCGGCATGACCGTCTGTCTCTACGTCTTCCCCACGCTATTGTCCGAAGTGCGGCGTGTTCACCCGAATCTCGATCTCAAGGTGACCGTCGGGAGTACGGAGCGTTCGATTGCGATGCTGCGTTCAGGCGCAGGTGACCTTGGACTGCTGACGCTGCCAATCGACGCATCCGATCTGATTTCAGTGCCGGTGCTGGAAGAAGAGCTACTCGTCGCGACCTATCCGAACCATCCGCTCGCGATGAAGCGGCGCATCGCGCCGACCGATCTCAACAAGCAGCCATTCATCCTGTTTGAAACCGGCTCGATCACACGGCGGATCGTTGACGACTTCTTTTCGCGCGAGCGAATCGAAGCCGAAATCGTCATGGAGACCGAGAACGTGGAGATCATCAAGGCGATGGTGCGCAGCGGGCTCGGCATCAGCATCGTGCCGTGGCAGGCCGTCGCGGGCGACGTCCGCGCCAAGCAACTGTTTGTGAGCCGCATTGCCGGCCATTCGCTCGAGCGACAGTTCGGATGGCTTTACCCGAAGATGACGCGAATGCCGCGATCGGTTTCCGAGGTTCTTCGTGTCTTCGAAACCGTACGGCCGAGGCTGGCCGATGCCGCGCAGGCGCCGAAGAACTTATGAGCTAAGATCGCCGCGTCATGGACCATCAACTGAACGTGTCGGACAGCGTCGATCGCGTGATTCACATTCCGTTGTCGGAAGCCGAGTGGCAGGCGTTTCTGCGGACGACTCCGAAGCCGGTTGACTGGCTTCGCGAGAAGATCCGGGAGGCAATCGCGAAATCCCAAAATCCAAATCCCAAAACCCAAATCCCAACCAGTTAAGGTCGGGACTTGGAATTTTGATTTGGGATTTGGGATTTGGGCTTTGGGACTTACTTCTTCGAAGTTTCCTGCGGAGTCGGCCGCAGCGAGTATGACGTCCGCGACCACACTTTCACGCCGTCCCGCTTGGTGACGACTTCGATTCGCCGCGTCCGGCGCAGCGGGTCGGGGTTGCTCGAATAGAACCCCAGCACGTAATAATCGCTCGTCTCGGCGTCAATCCGCTTGAGCGCTTTGTCGAAGTCGTTCTGATTGACGACGGCAAATCCGCCGGTCAGATCGGCAATTGTGCGAAGGCTGTCGACCGTCTTCGAGACATAGCGGTCCCATTCCACTGGATCCAGGTTCTCGCCGATGTCGCTGCCGGCGACGAGGCCGCGCGGATCAATGGTGTAGAGCGTTGCGTTCGCGCGGTTGGCCCCCCGCGTGACCTCCGCCATGTCGCGCACAAGCTCGGCGTCCGCAAACTGTGAACCCTGCGGCACGAGATTGGGATCGACGCGTCCGTTCGCGCTGACGCAGTTGCTCTGGCCGCTGTCACCGCTACCCGAGTCGTCGCATGGCCCAAGCTGCTCTTTCAGTCGCGACTTCTCAAATGGGTTGAAGTCGTATCCGCTGCTGACCCAGAGAACCGCCTTGCGGCGATTGTGGAGCTTCTCCAGGTTCTGCATCAGCTGATTCGCGGTCGTGAACGCGACGTGGGCGCGATACCGCAGTTCCACCGGTCCGTCGGCACCTTCCTGCCCTTTGATGATCTCGGTCGGTTTCAGACCATTGCCGCTGATGCGGTTGATGGCGTCATCGAGCAGCGCGCGGTCGTAGGTAAGGTCAATCGAAATCGAGGACGTGCCGGTGCTGACCATTCCCCACATGTCGCCGTCGTGGATCAGGTTCTTCAGCATCTTGCGGAAGATTTCCCGGATGCGCGGCGTCTGCTGAAAATCCATGTGGAGGTCGTCGACAAACAACAGGAACACGCGGCCGGCCGCGTCGTTGGTTGGCCGGGCCACCGGCAAAATGATTCCTTCCTGAATCGGTGCCGGCGGCGGCGCAAGCGTGTTATAGGCGCGACCACCGTGAATCAGCACCATCGACGCCAGCTCCTGTTTCTTGCCGTCCTCAAGGATGTCGAAATCTGTCGGCTTGAGGTCGGCGATGAACTGGTCGGTCTTTGCATCGCGCACGATCACGTCGGTCGTGACGAGATCCGCGCGTGAACCGAACACCGGCGTCTGTTGCTGTTGCTGCTGTGGCTGCTGCGCGGCCGGTTGCGCGGGTTGTGCCTGCGCGTATACGGCTGCGTCGCCCATCCACAGCCCCAGGATCGCCACGACGAGCGCAAAGGCGCCCGCAACCAAGAACTTAGCGGTGTTTCGCATCGGCATAGTATAAGACACCTTTTACCTATGCATCTCGCGATTGGTTCAGATCACGCCGGCTTCGAGTACAAGGAAGCTATCAAGGCCATGCTCGCGTCGGAAGGCCATACAGTCAAGGATTTTGGGACCAATTCCGAAGCGCCCGTCGACTACCCCGACTTTGTCCGTCCTGTGGCCGAAGCCGTCGCCAAGGGCGAATTCGAGAGGGGTATCGTGCTCGGCGGTTCAGGGAACGGCGAGGCCATGGTCGCCAATCGCATTTGTGGCATCCGTTGCGGCCTCTGCTGGAATGAACAGGTGGCCATCTGGAGCCGATCGCACAATGACGCCAACATGCTGTCACTCGGCCAGCGGACCATCACCGAGGCCCAGGCCCTTGCTATCGTACGGATCTGGCTCGTGACGCCGTTCGAAGGTGGGCGCCACATCGCACGCATTCGAAAGATCGATCAACCGTGCAAATAGGATTCGTGGGACTGGGCCGCATGGGCGGCAACATGACGCGCCGTCTGCTCGATGGCGGTCACGAAGTCGTGGTCTGGGATCAAAACGCCGGGGCGGTTCAGACGCTTGGACGAAGCGGCGCGAAGGGCGCCACTTCGATTTCCGATCTCGTGTCGAAATTGACACCGTCGCGCGCCGTGTGGGTGATGGTTCCCGCGGGCGATCCCACGGAACAGACCGTCACCGCACTCGCAGAACATCTCCAGCAGGGCGATACGATCATCGACGGCGGCAACAGTCATTTCAAAGACGACGTTCGCCGCGCCTCGACGCTCGCGCGGCGAGGCATTCACTATCTCGACGTCGGCACGAGCGGGGGTGTCTGGGGCGCGGAGCGCGGGTACTGCCTGATGATCGGCGGTCCCGAGCATGCCGCGACGAGGTTGATTCCGGTCTTCCGTGCACTCGCGCCGGGTCAGGGATCCGTCGCTCCATCGCAGGGGCTCGATACATCGAAGACAACAGCGCACGAAGGTTTCCTGTACTGTGGTCCTTCCGGTGCCGGTCATTTCGTCAAAATGATTCACAACGGCATCGAGTACGGATTGATGCAGTCTTACGCCGAGGGGTTCGACATCCTCCGTAACGCGTCGGCCGGCACGTTGCCGGAAGAACATCGTTACAACCTGAATCTGGCCGCGATTGCCGAACTCTGGCGGCGCGGCAGTGTCGTCAGCTCGTGGCTGCTGGATCTCGCCGCGCTGGCGCTGGCCGCCGATCCCCAGCTTGCCCAGTTTGTCGGTAAGGTCGCCGACTCCGGTGAAGGCCGCTGGACGGTGCACGCGGCGATCGAAGAGGAGGTGTCTGCCGAAGTGCTGACGACGGCGTTGTACGCGCGCTTCCGATCGCGACAGGACCACACGTTCGCGGAAAGGCTGCTCTCCGCGTTGCGCGCGCAGTTCGGCGGCCATGTCGAACCGCGCTGATCCGTGCGTCTTCGTCATCTTCGGCGCGTCCGGAGACCTCACGCGAAGCAAGCTGCTGCCCGCGATCTTCAATCTGTGGGAAGAAGGCTATCTGCCGGAGGAATTCGCGATCCTCGGCGTCGCTCGACCAAGAATCGATCAGGCCGAGTACCGAAAACAGATGCGCGAGCAGGTCCGGCAGGCCGAAGGCGAGCCGCTCGACCCCGTGAAGTGGAAGCCCATTGAAGATCGTCTCTACTACGTCTCGGGCGAGTTCGACGATCCGGCGCTATTCGATCACGTGAAGCAGATGCTGGCAGAGATCTGCCAGCGTCATCACGTCCCTTCGAACTTTCTGTTCTATTTCGCCATCCCTCCCGACCTGTTCGGATTGGTCGCCGATCGGCTCGCAGAGGCCGGTCTTCTCAAGGAGGACGACGGCTGGCGCCGCGTCATCATCGAAAAGCCGTTTGGATACGACCTCGAGAGCGCCCGGGCGCTCAACGCGGAGCTCAGAAGAGGACTGGCGGAATCGCAGATCTATCGGATCGACCATTACCTCGGAAAGGAAACGGTCCAGAACATCCTGGCGTTCCGGTTTGCGAACGGCATCTTTGAACCAATCTGGAACAGACGCTACGTCGACTGCGTACTGATGACCGTCGCCGAAGAGAGCGGCATCGGCAGACGTGGCACGTACTACGACAAGGCTGGTGCGCTGCGCGACATCGTGCAGAACCACATGTTCCAGGTGCTTACCCTCATCGCGATGGAGCCGCCGATTTCGTTCGGCGGCGAGGACGTCCGGGACGAGAAGATACGCGTGCTGCACGCCGTCCCACCCCTGACTCGCGACGACGTGGCGCAGCACGTCGTGCGCGGACAGTACGAAGGCTACACGTCCGAACCCAACGTCGATCCGAAGTCGCGCACCGAAACCTTCGTCGCAATGCGGCTCTTCCTCGACAACTGGCGATGGGCGGGAGTGCCGTTCTATCTGCGAACCGGCAAGCGGCTTCCGGCTCGGCTGACCGAAGTCGTCGTGGAGTTCAAACGCGCGCCGTTGATGCTCTTCAGGGATACCCCGGTACGGTCGCTCAGTCCGAACACGCTCATCCTGCGGATTCAGCCGGATGAAGGCATCTCGCTCAGTTTCAGCGCCAAGGTGCCGGGCCCGTTCGAGCGGCTCGAGACGGTGACGATGGATTTCAGCTACCCGAAGTATTTCAAGGTGGAGCCGACGACCGGATACGAGACGCTCCTGTTCGATGCGATGACAGGCGACCAGACGAACTTCCACCGGATGGACATGGTGGAAGCCGGATGGCAGGCCGTCCAACCAATCCTCGACGAGTGGAAGCGCGATAGCCAATCGCGCATCCCCAGCTATCCGCCCGGGTCGTCGGGACCGCCAGAGGCGGACGTGCTGATCGAGCGCGACGGCCGCGAATGGCGCAACTGAAAATCACCGCCGACAAAACCGCCATGTCCGAGGCGGCCGCAGAACGCGTCACATGGCTCGTCGAGAAAGCCATCGTCGAGCGCGGCATGGCAGCGATGTCGCTGACGGGCGGAACGACACCGGGCCTCCTGTATCAACTCCTCGCCGATCCGAGCCGTCCATGGCGCGATCGAATCGACTGGGCGCACGTGCATCTGTTCTGGGGCGACGAACGCGAAGTTCCACCCGACCACCCGGAAAGCAACTTCGGTCTCGCCAATCAGCTGCTGATACAACACGTGCCGGTACCCTTGACGCAAATTCATCGAATGCGCGGCGAGCTGCCCGCGTCGGATGCCGGGCCTCTGTACGACGCGCTGCTTCGCACGCGACGCGCCCATTGCCGGGCCGCTGTTCGACGTCATGCTGCTTGGGATTGGCGCGAACGCGCACATCGCGTCGATCTTCCCAAACAGTCCGCTGCTGATTCGCGGACCCGAAGGGTCCGCGCCGCATACGACAGATGAAGCTGTCTGGAGCGGCCACGGCCCTATCGAAAGCGCCGCGGACCTTTCAGGTCCGCGAGCACCCTTGGCCGCCGGCGTTCACGTCCCGGAACTGTCGCAATGGCGGATTACGATGACCCCGTCCGCACTCCTGGATAGCGCCACGATCATCGTGATCGCGAACGGATCGGCCAAAGCGGACGCCATCGCTGCAACGCTGCAGGACGCCCTCGACGTCGCGCGCTACCCGGCGCAGCTGCGGCGCGCAGCCGGTCAGCACGTCGAATGGATTATTGATTCAGCCGCGTCTGCTCGATTGCGCGCCGTGCCGCCCGCGTGATCGCCATCGTCGCGACGAAGGTGGCAATCAGACCGACAATGAGCAGCGCGTAGTACTCTGGTCCGCGAGGCGGCGCGATACCCGCGGCAATCTTCGCGACATCGCCGACCACCTTTCCGTAGTAGGCGTACATCACGATCGTCGGCATCATGCCGAAGCACGCCAGCCAAAAGTCGCGAAGGCGGACGCCGTACACGCCAAGCGCGTAGTTCAGGAGTACGTAGGGCACCACGGGTGAGAGGCGGAGGAGAAACTGCACCCATGCTCCCTCATGTGCGACCGCTCTGCGGACGACGTCGACCCGACGATCCCGCAGAATCCATTTCACCAATCGCGTACCCGCAATTACGCGGGCGACACCGTACGCCGCTGTCGCGCCAAGCGTCGCGCTCACCAGCACAAGCACCGAACCCCTCCAGACGCCGAAGAGCGCGCCAGCCGCAACGCTCAGCACAAACGCTGGCGCGAGCGTGACCGCGGCGACTACATATAAAAGGACAAAGAGGAACACTCCCCACAGTCCGAGCTCTCCGACCTGGAGCAGCAAGGCTGCGAGCCCGGACATCACGATTCGGAAGCGCGCTTCTTCGAGCGACGCCGCCGCTTCGCGAACACATGCGACAGGCGCTGCAGCGCTTCGGCTGCCTGCTCGAGACCTGCCGTAATCTCGTCGGCATCCGTCCACGCCGCGGGATTGAGGCGTTCGGCGAGCGCCAAGAGCGCCTGCTGCCGTTCGGGATCGGGCGCGCGCTGAGGAATCTTCTCGCGGACCGCGGTATACCACTGCGACAGAAACGCGATTTGCTCGTCGGGAGTGGCGCCTTCGATCGTGGAGGGAACGGCAAAACGCGGAGCCGGCGGCTGCTGCGGCACAGGCACGCCTTCGACCGCCTCTTCGCCGGCTGGCCGCTTGCGGGCGCGGCGCGGCTCCGGCGCAGTCTCGATTACCTGCTGGTTGTGCAACACCGCATTCCAGTCGAACTCGATGTCGGGATGTTGCGCTTCAATCTGCTTGAGCACATCCGCCTCGAGCGCTTCGCGGCCGACACGGACGCCGCCAGGCGTTCGAAACATGTAAAGGATTCGCGATCGCTGGCGGGTGCCTTCGCGGCACCAGTGCATCAGGTACGTAGTCTCGTATCCGCGCTTATCGCGGATCACCCGCAGGAACGGCACGGACGGTTACTTGCGCTTCTGAGCACGCGCGCCCGAACTCTTCTTCGCCGAAGATCGCGACGGCCTGGACGAAGGCTTGCGCGCTGCCGCGCGGCGGGCGACTGGACGCGCGCTTTTCTTTGCAACCGCTTTGCGGGCCGCCGGTCCCGTGGCGCGCGCTCGGGATCGAGCCTGGCCGTTCGGTCCCCCGCTCTTCGCAGGTGTCGTCGCGACGCGGGGAAGAGGGGCGGGCTTGGCCGTCTTCAACTCCGGTTGGGCCGACTTCTGCACCAGCGTAAAGCGAAGCTGGTCGCCGATGACGTGATACGCCCAGATCTCAGAAACAGGAATCTGCATGTCCTGCACTAAGCGCCGGGCGACGTCGATCATCGAAACAGGTACGTAGAGATGAAAGGGTGTTCGCAATCGGGAGAACGCCGCCCACTGCGACATCGCCTCGAGGTGGTTGACCGACTCGGCGGTTTCTACCTCAACGACACCGAGCAACCTCCGTCCACGTTCGCTTTGCAGGACGAGATCGGGAAACCACGGCGGCGGTCCGCCGACCGGCGCGGTCTGTTCATTGCCGGGGTTGATGGCGACGTCGAACTTTCTCTTATATTTCGCCTGAAGCAGGCGGATGATGCGGTCGTGCTCGAGCTGCTCCCGGACTGGCCGGACGAGGATTGGGCTCACACAACCTCCGT
>Ga0114129_10013193_pt1 | contig 11773 bp, 9 predicted proteins | sample RhiMetdeltSRZDD1_FD_80071 | JGI IMG/M metagenome (GOLD analysis project Ga0114129, IMG submission 80071) | Populus rhizosphere microbial communities from Tennessee, USA - Rhizosphere MetaG P. deltoides SRZDD1 (version 2) (version 2) | ecosystem: Host-associated > Plants > Roots > Rhizosphere >... | reverse complement strand
GTGCTCGTCGGCGATACCTCGGCGTTTCCGGCCACGTTCACGTTCCGACACGCGATCGAGTCCGTGTACCCGGGCGAAGCCACCGGCGTGCTGGCTTCGGGCCCGGAGGCCCTCTACGTCTCGCGGCTCACCCCTTCCGGGATCGAGACCGAGCCGTGGCCGGTGTTGCGCAAGCCGTGGGGCGTGGCTCCGACCCGCCACCGTTTCGACGAGATGGTCGTCGCGCGCGCCCGCGCGGACGGCACCGCGACCCTCGAGCCGTCCTGGCCTCCGGAGCTGCCTCCGCTTCCGCCCGGCCAGGCCTACGATCCCGGCGCCCGCATCCTGGGCCACGCGCCGGCGGCGCCGAGATAGCCGCCCGCGCCGCATCCCTGCTAAGATAACGCCCGGCCGTTCAAGCGTTTCTCAAGGGGGACAGGCCCATCGCCATCCGGACCCGGTCGCTCATCGCCGCCGTCCTCGCCGCCATCGCTCTCGCCGTCGCCATCCCGGAACCGCTTCCCGCCGCGTCCGGGGATCCGCTCGTGGTGCTGCTCGAGGGGGGCGAGCGGCGGGAGCTGATCCCGGTCGTGAGGAGCGGCGTCGAGCTGGTCCCGATCCGCGACGTCCTCCCCTGGCTGGGCCCGGTGGCGATCCGCGAGGACCCGCGGGCGCGCTCGCTCACGCTGTCGCTCGAGGGCCGCGACGTGACGCTCTATGACAAGAAGAGCCTCGCGTCGGTGGGGGGCGACCTGCGTCTTCTCTCGTCCCCGGTGCTTCTCGAGGACGGCCGATGGCTGCTGCCGGTCGACTCGCTCGCGCGGCTGCTCGGACCGCTCCTGAGGAAGCGCGTGGACTTCCGCGCCGCTTCCCGGGTGCTGCTCGTCGGCAACGTCGACATCGCGCGCGTCGGCGTGAAGACCTCCGTGTCCGGGGACTCGGTGCGCGTGGTCCTGGAGGCGACCGAGAAGGTGCCCTTCCACGTGGAGCAGCAGGCGGGGCGGGTGACCGTCACGATCCCCAAGGAGGCCGTCGACGTCGCCTATCAGCAGGAGAGGCTCACCGGCGGGATCGTCGACCTCATCCAGTATCTCGGCGGCAAGGAGCACGCGTTCGCGTTCAACCTGGGCCAGCGGTTCCTCCAGCTCAAGGCGGCGGAGGAGGCGGCGCCCCCGCGGCTGGTGCTCGAGTTCCAGGCCCGCCCGGTGGCTCCGGGCACGGCGGCGGCGCCCCCGCCGAGCGCCCCGCCTTCGCCCGCCGCCCCCGCCGAGCCGGGCGGGGTGCGCACGGTCGTGATCGACCCCGGCCACGGCGGGGAAGAGGTCGGGGCCAAGGGCCCCGCGGGCACCCTCGAGAAGGACGTGACGCTCGCGATCGCGCGCAAGCTGCGCTCGGCGCTCGCGAACAGCCTCGGCCTCCAGGCCTTCCTCACCCGCGACCGGGACGAGGAGATCGCCCTCGACGAGCGCGCGGCGGTGGCCAACAACTACAAGGCCGACCTGTTCGTCTCCATCCACGCCAACGCCAGCCGCAGCCTGGGCGCGAAGGGCAGCGAGGTCTACTTCCTCACCTACCACGCCTCCGACGAGGAGGGCCGCCGGATGGCGGCGCTCGAGGGCGGCGCGTTCACGCCCGGTACCCCCGCGCCCGCCAGCGGCGACCTCGCCCTGATACTGTGGGACATGGCGCAGGCCGAGCACCTCGAGGAGTCCTCGGCCCTCGCCTCGCGCATCCAGGAGGAGCTGGCCGATGTGACCGGCAGCCAGGGCCGCGGGGTCAAGCAGGCGCCCTTCCGCGTGCTGGTGGGCGCGGCGATGCCGGCGGTGCTGGTGGAGGTGGCCTTCATCAGCAACGCCGAGGAGGAGCGGCTCCTCGTCTCCGACGCCTACCAGGTCAAGGTGGTGGCGGCGCTCGTGCGCGGGATCTCCCGCTACCAGCAGCAGCACCGCGCCGACCTCGGAGGGACGCACCGTCCGTGACCCCGCGCACCGCGAACGTCGTGACCGCGGCCGGCCTCGTGTCCCTGCTCGGGCTGGTGACGCTGACCGCGCCGCGCTGGGCGCGCCTCCTCACCCGCCCCGTGGCGGGCGCCGAGGAAGACGGCGCCGAGGCGGCGTCCTCGGCGGCGGCGGCGGCCGCCGCTAAGGAAGAAGCCGCCGGCGAGGTCGAGAGGAAGATCAACGTCAAGCTCTTCTTCCAGGCCGCCGACCGTCCGGGTCTCGTCATCGAGGAGCGCTCGGTCACGTTCTCGACCGACCTCTCCCGGCAGCTCCGCGACGTCGTGGAGGAGCTGGTGCGCGGCTCGAAGATGGGCCTCGGGCCCACGCTCGCGCCGCAGACCAAGGTGCTCGACGTCTTCGTCACCGCCCGCGGCGTCGCCTACGTGGACCTCTCGAAGGACGTCGTGACCGGTCATCCCGGCGGGTCGGAGGCTGAGCGCATGACCATCTACTCGGTCGTGAACTCGCTCGGCACGAGCTTCCCGGCCGTGAAGCGCGTGCAGATCCTGATCGAGGACAGGCCCGCCCAGACCCTGGCCGGCCACGTCGACCTGACGCGCCCGCTTCCCCCCGACCTGACCGTGCTCGCCGCCTCCGAGCTGAGGCGGTCCGAATGAGCGTCCGGCCGTCCGCGAAGGCGGAGCGGTTCACGGAGTCGGTGATCCGCGAGATGACGCGCCTGGCGCACCTGCACGGCGCGGTCAACCTCTCCCAGGGCTTCCCCGACTTCCCGGCCCCCGAGGAGGTGAAGGAGGCGGCGCGCCGCGCGGTCGCCTCCGACATCAACCAGTACGCCATCACCTGGGGGGCGCGGTCGCTGCGCCAGGCCATCGCACGGAAGTTCGAGCGGCTGTACGGCGTCCCCGTGGACCCCGAGCGCGAGGTCACGGTCACCTGCGGGTCGACCGAGGCGATGATCGCCGCGCTGCTCGCCGTGCTGGACCCCGGCGACGAGGTGGTGGTCTTCGAGCCCTTCTACGAGAACTACGGGCCCGACGCGATCCTCTCGGGCGCGGTGCCGCGCTTCGTCCGGCTGCGGCCGCCCGAGTGGAGCTTCGACCGCGAAGAGCTGGAGCGCGCTTTCTCCGGTCGCACGCGCGCCGTCATCGTCAACACGCCCAACAACCCCACCGGCAAGGTCTTCTCGCGCGCGGAGCTGGAGACGATCGCCGAGCTGTGCCGCGCTCACGATGCGCTCGCGGTGACCGACGAGATCTACGAGCACATCCTCTACGACGGCGCGGTCCACGTGCCGCTGGCCACGCTGCCCGGGATGGCCGAGCGCACGATCACGATCAACGGCATGAGCAAGACCTACAGCGTCACCGGATGGCGCGTGGGATGGGCGATCGCGCCGCCCGCCCTCACCGGCGCCATCCGCAAGGTGCACGACTTCCTCACCGTGGGCGCGGCGGCGCCGCTGCAGGAGGCGGGAGCGCTCGCGCTCGAGCTGCCGCCGGCGTACTACGAGGGGCTCGCCCGCGCCTACGAGAAGCGGCGGGAGCGGCTGCTCGGCATCCTCGGCCAGGTGGGCTTCGTCGTCCACCGGCCCCGCGGCGCCTACTACGTCATGGTGGAGATCGACCCGCTCGGGTGGGACGACGACGTCGCCTTCGCGCGCCACCTGGTGGAGGAGGTGGGGGTGGCGGTGGTGCCGGGCTCGTCGTTCTACCGCGATCCCGCTTCGGGACGCCGCCAGGTGCGCTTCGCCTTCTGCAAGAAGGAGGAGACGCTCGCCGAGGCGCAGGCGCGGCTGGCCCGGCTCCGGCCCCGCGGCCGGTCATGACGGCGCTGCTCGCCGTCTCCCTCCTGCTCGCCGCCTCGGGGCCGGTCGAGGCGGAGCGGACGGCCGGGGAGGCCGTGCGGCTGGCGGAGCGCCAGCCGGAAGCGGCCCTGGCCCAGGCGCGCCGCGCCCTCGCCCTCACCGCGGAGTTCGACCCCACCGTGTTCGTGGCCGCCGGCCGCAAGGGCGAGGTGGTCGAGGACGAGTTCGTCAAGGCGCGCAACGACTACCGCCGACACCGCGCCCGCCTTTACGACGCGGTGGGGCAGTGCCTGGCCCGGCTCGGCCGTCACGCGGAGGCGCGGCGGTACCTCGGCCGCGCCGTCCTCCTCGAGTCGACGCCCGAGCGCGTGACGCGCCTGGCCCGGGAGCTTCTCGCCGAAGGGCGCGCGCGCCCGGCCCTGGATCGCCTGGCCGCGCAGGCCGCGGCCGCCCGGCCCTCCCCCGAGGCGTTGGCGCTCGTCGGGGAAGCGGCCGATGCGGCCGGCGTCCCGAGCGCGCAGGCCGAGATCGATCGCGCCCGGCTGGGGGCCGTCACCGGGGTCGAGGTCCGCGAGGGTCCGCTGCGGATCCCGGCCGACGCGCGGCTCTCGACGGGCGGACCCCTGCGCTTCGAAGACGGCCTGGTCGTGCTCTATCTCTCCGACGCGGCGTGCCGCACCTGCTCGGCGGACCTGGAGGCGCTGAAGCGCGCCGCGCCGCCCGGCACGCCGGTGGTGATGATCCCGCCGGCTCCCGACCAGGACATCGCGCTGCGGCAGGTGCTCTCGCTCTATCGCCATCCGTGGCCGGTGCTGGTGGGCAGGGGAGCGGCGCAGACCCTCGCGGTCAAGCCGGTGGCGGCGCTCGTGGTCGCCCGCTCCGGCTGGGTGGGGGCGGCGGTACGGCCGCCGTTCGCGGACTCGCTGACGACGGTCATCAAGCTGCTCTCGCGCGCCGACGTGGCCGAGGCGGTGCCGCGGCCGAAATGGAACGGCCGTCCGGTCGACCGCGCCGCGGAGGCGGCCGCGCCCGCGCTGACGCCCGAGGGTCTCGCCCCGGGCGAAGACCTTCCCATGCCGGGGGCGTTCGTGGCCGGCGCCGACGCCTTCAAGGCGGGCCACGGCCTGGAGGCGCTGCGCTTCTTCGAGTCGCTCGGCAACAAGGGCGACGGGTGGCTGCTGCCGCCCGAGGCCCGCTACGACCGCGCGCTGTGCCTGGCGGCGATCGGCGACCGCGAAGCGGCCCGCAAGCTGCTGCTCCGCATCGGCGACAGCCGGTTCCAGGACGCCGTGGACCGCGCCCTCGAGCGTGTCGGATCTCACAAGCGCTGAAGCGTGCCGGGCGTGTCGCCCTTCACAATTGATCGTTTCGATGACGGCTTTCGCCAAGATTTCTCTTGAACTCCCGATCGCGCGGGAATAGAAAAGCCGCACTTCAGGCGACGGATCCTCAGTAGACCCCGCAAGACCCGGCCCGCCCGGCGCGCGCCCGCACGGGCCCACCGAAGAAGCAACACCTGGGGGAGGAGAACCCTGCAGCTTCTCTTGACCAGGAGTGCAAATGAGAACTCTACGGCTGTCCCTCCTGGGAGCGGCGGTCACCGGGCTCGTTCTGCCCGCCGTCCTCTCCCAGGCGCCGGCCGAGGCCCCCACGGGCTTCGACAACCTGACCAACGGCGTCACGAGCCAGACGCAGTTCGAGGCGGACCGGCTCACCTTCGAAGAGCGCGAGGGCATCGACGAGGGCCTGGGTCCGGTCTACAACGCCCAGAGCTGCGGCGAATGCCATCAGAGCCCGATCACCGGCGCGATCAGCCAGATCACCGAGCTGCGCGCCGGCCACTTCGACGGCGTCAACTTCGTCGACCATCCCGGCGGCTCGCTGATCAACGACCGCGCCATCGACGCCTCCATCCAGGAGCGCGTCCTCGGCGGCAACGAGGTGCGCACGTTCCGTACCTCCCTCAACGCTCTCGGCGACGGGTTCGTCGAGGCCATCGACAGCAACACGCTCCTCGCGATCTCGAACGGCCAGCCGCCCGGCATGCGAGGGCAGTTCATCCAGGTGCCGGTGCTGGAGGCCGGCGGCCTCGTCCGCGGCGGCCGCTTCGGCTGGAAGAACCAGCACGCCAGCCTCGTCTCCTTCTCGGCCGACGCGTATCTCAACGAGATGGGCATCACCAGCGTCCTGCAGCCCACGGAGAACACCTCGAACGGCAACTCGACGGCGAGCTTCGACGAGGTCCCCGACCCCGAGGATCCCGCCGTCCCCGGCTCGCCCAACGGGAAGGACGTCGAGGCCTTCGCCCGCTTCATGCGCGCGACCAAGGCGCCTCCGCGCGACGAGGTGCTGGCCGCCACCCCTGACGCCGAGGCCGGCTCCGCGCTGTTCAACCAGGTCGGCTGCAACATCTGCCACGTCCGCACCATCACCACCGCGCCCCCCGGGACCGTGATCAACCGCGGCGCGTTCACCGTGCCCGCCGAGCTGGGCAGCAAGGTCATCCACCCCTTCGGGGACTTCCTGCTCCACAACGTGGGCACCGGCGACGGCATCGTGCAGAACGGCGGGCCATCGACCCGGAACAAGCTGCGCACGGCCCCGCTGTGGGGGATGCGCACGCGGCCCCGGCTCATGCACGACGGGGCGACGCTGAACCGCAACGAAGCCATCCTGAGGCACGGCGGGGAGGCGACGGGAGTGATCAACAACTACCGCAACCTGACGACGGCCCAGAAGAGCCAGCTCATCCTGTTCCTCAACTCGCTGTAGGAGCCCCCTCACCCTGCCCTCTCCCCCTGACGGGGGAGAGGGAACCCCCTCTCCCTGAAGAGGACAGGGATGGCAGAATCCCCTCTCCCTGAAGGGAGAGGGGCAGGGGTGAGGGCACGTTTCCCGCCTCCGTTACAATGCCGGCATGAAACTCGTCGCCGCTGCGATCCTGCTCCCGCTGCTGCTCGCGGCCGCGCCGGCCGCCAACCCGGCGAGCGCGCCGCGACTGCTCCTCAAGGTCGTGGGGGCGGCGGGCCCGGACGCCGTTCGGGCGACGGTCGAGAACCTGGCCCCCCGCGCCGTCGTCCTCAGCGTCGTCCCCGCGTTCGTCCTCAGCCCCTCCACGCCCGAGCAGGTGGGCTGGCCCGCGTTCCGGGCCCCGATCGACACGGGCACCGGCAAGCCGCTCGCCGTGCATGGACGCACGCTGCTGCAACTGGCGCCCCGGGCGCGGCACGCGATCGTGGTTCCTCTCGAATCGCTCTACTGGGACCATTACCAGTCCGTCATCTGGCCGAGCCGGCCCCTCCGGCGGGTCGTGCTTCCCGGCCGCTACGATCTGACGCTGGAGATCCGGGATCCGGAGACGGGCTCCACGTGGCGCTCCGATCCCATCCCCGCCGTCGTGAAGAAGGCGGGAAGCCTCGAGCTGGTCAAGCCGAACTGACCGCCGTCACTCCTGATCCTCGCCCGACGCCTTGTCTTCCTTGGGCGGCTTGACGACGAGCGCCGTCTTCTCCACCCGGCCCCCCATGGCGATCTCGACGGAGTAACGGGCCGGCGGAAGATAGCGCTTGCGGGAGGCGTGGAGCGGATCGGCGAGGAGCTGTTGCAGGTCCGCGTCGAGCATCGGCTGGCCCGCCGCCGCCGCGGCCTTGTCCTCGGCGCCGTCCTCCTCTTCCTCGCCTTCCTCGGCGGCGGCGGGCTTGACCTCGGCGCCCTTCCTGGCTCCGCGCGCTTTCTGTTCCTCGAGCGCCTTGGCGCGGGCCGCCGCCTCCGCGGCGTCCGCCAGCTTCGGGTCGGCGGTGACGTCGTAGTCGACGACGTTGAGGCCGCGCTCGGCACGCTCGGTGAGCTGCCGCCAGGCGTTCCCGTTCTGATCCTTGATCGTGAGCGTGACGGGCCCGGCGGAGCTCGCCCAGTATGCGACACGCACCACGGGGTCGTCGCGGAACCAGGTGAGGTAGGGATGCTCGCCGTAACCGCGCCGCGGATCGCCCTGGACGCTCTTGACGGGAAGGGCCACCAGCGGCTTCGCCATCGCCTCTTCGGTGAGCTTGCGCAGCGGCGCGGCCTCGGCGAGGTAGACGCTGCGGCCGTGGGTGGCGAGGACGAGATCGCCCTCGCGGGGATGGACCGCCAGGTCCTGGACCGCGACGTGGGGCAGGCCGCCCGTGAGCGCGGTCCAGCTCCGGCCGCGGTCGAGGGACACGAACGCCCCCGCGTCGGTGCCTATATAAAGAAGATGCCGGGCCTTGGGGTCCTCCCGGACGACGTTCACCGGCTCGGCCGGCAGGCCCCCGGCCAGCGACTCCCACGTGCGGCCGTAGTCGGTGGAGCGGAAGAGGTAGGCCGCGAAGTCGTCGTTGCGGTAGCCGCTCTGCGCCGCGTAGACCGTCCCCTCGTCGAACGCGGACGCGACCACGCGCGTGATCCATCGGTCCTTCGCCAGCCCGGGCGACACGTCGGTCCACGTCCCGCCTCCGTCGCGCGTGCCCCACACCCGGCCCTCGTCGGTGCCCGCCCAGATCACGCCGAACCGCTTGGGCGACTCCGCGATGGACGTGATGGTGCCGTAGGGCACGTCGCCCTGCTCGCGGTCGGAGGTGAGGTCGTCGGAGAGCGCGGCCCAGGTGTCGCCGCGGTCGAACGAGCGGTAGAGCCGGTTGGCGCCGAAGTAGAGGATGTCGCGCGAGTGCGGGGACAGCAGGAACGGCGTGATCCAGTTGTAGCGGAGCGGCTTCTCCTTCTTCTCCGCGGACAGCTCCGCGCGCGGGCGGATCTTCTCCCGGGCGCTGGACTTGAGGTCGAGGCGCGCGGTGTTGCCGAACTGCGACGCGGTGTAGACCACGTTCGCGTCCTTCGGGTCGATCACGACGGTGCCGCCGTCGCCGCCGTAGATCTCGCGCCACGCCGCGGGGTCGCTCTTGCCGGGCTTGTAGGTGGACGGGCCGCGCATGACGCCGTTGTCCTGGAGGCCGCCCACGATGTTGTAGGGTCGGGAGCCGTCGAGGGCCACGGAGGTGAACTGCCCGACGGGAAGGTTGTTGAGCTTGCTCCAGCTCCGCCCGTGGTCGTACGAGACGTTGAGCCCGCCGTCGTTGCCCAGCACCAGGTGCCCCGGGTGGGCGGGATCGACCCAGAGCGAGTGGTGGTCCCCGTGGACGCCGCGCAGGTCGAGCCCTTTCCACGTGCGGCCGCCGTCGGCGGAGGCGAGCATCGGGACGCCGCCGAAATAGACGTGCTCCGGGTCCTCGGGATCGACGGTGATGCGGCCGAAGTAGTAGCCGTAGGAGTAGAAGACCTTCTCGATCCGCTTCTCGTGGGCGCGCCGCCACGTCTCGCCGCCGTCGTCGGTGCGGTAGACCTCGGCCTGCACGATGTCGTTCTCGAACAGGTCGCGGTTGGCGTCCTTCAGGTAGGCGACGAGGTCGGCCACCTTCGTCTTTCCCGCCTTCACGTCGCGCTTCAGCGCCGCCGCCTTGAGCGCCTTCGGGTAGTCGTAGCGCCGGAGGAAGCGGTCGACGACCTGGTCGTCCACGCGCAGGAAGGCGGCCTCGTCGAGCCCGCGGAGCCGGCGCGGCGTCAGCTCTCCGGGCGGCGTGTCCTCGTCGAAGACCTCGCTCGACGGCCGGCGGGCCTGGTTGTCGACGACCGCGTAGATCGTCGAGGGACGAGAGGTGGCCACCGCGAGGCCGATCCGCCCCACGGTGTCGCCCGTCGGGAGGCCGCCCGCCAGCCGGCGCCAGGTCGCGCCCGCGTCCGACGACTTCCAGACCCCGCTGCCGGGCCCGCTCTCCAGGAAGTTCCACGGCGCCCGCGCGCGCTCCCACGTCGCCGCGTAGAGCACGTCGGGGTTCGTGGGATCGAGCACGACGTCGATCGCGCCCGTCCGCTCGTCGACGAAGAGCACGCGGCTCCAGGTCTCCCCGCCGTCGGTGGACTTGTACAGGCCCCGCTCCGGGTTCTCGGTGTAGAGGTGGCCCATCGCCGCCACGTACACGATGCGGGGATCGCGGGGATCGACGAGCACCTTCCCGATGTGGTGCGAGTCCGCGAGGCCGACGTTGCGCCAGGTCGTCCCGCCGTCGGTCGTCTTGAGGACGCCGATGCCGGCGTAGGACGTGCGGCTCGAGTTGGCCTCGCCGGTGCCCGCGTAGATCGTCCGCCCGTCGCCGTCGCCCAGCGCGACGTCGCCCAGGGTGAGGCTCGGCTCCGCGTCGAGCAGCGGCGTCCAGCTCCCGCCGCGGTTGTCGCTCCGCCACAGGCCGCCGGAAGCGAAGGCCACCAACAGCGCGTCCGGCCGGCCCGCCGGCACCTCGACGTCCACCACCCGGCCGCCCTGGATCTCCGGCCCCACGCTGCGGAAGCGCAGCGCCTGCAGCAGCGACGCCCTCTCCATCTCCTGTCGGCGGGCGAAGCCGGCCCGGCGCGTGGCCGCGTCCATGCCCGCGGCACGCGGGTGGAACTTCTCCCGCTCCTGCGTTTTCGTGAGCGGGGGCGGGGGAGGCTCGGCGGTGTCGGCGGCGGCGAGCCCGGCGAGGGCGACGCACGCGATCGCGGCGGGGATCCTGGCCACGAGACCTCCTCCAGAAGCGGCGGGCTTGCAGATTATGGGATAGAGTCGAAGTCGAAATCGACGTCACCAAGGAGGCCCCATGGCCAGCGTCCCCGCACCCCGCGCCATCATCGAGACCCGTTTTGGCGAGATCGAGATCGAGCTGATGCCGGACAAGGCCCCCGGCCACGTCAAGAACTTCGTGGACCTGGCCCGCAAGGGGTTCTACGACGGCACGACCTTCCACCGCGTGATCCCCGGCTTCATGATCCAGGGGGGCGACCCCAACACGAAGGACCGCAGCGCCGGGCGCGAGCGCCACGGCACCGGCGGGCCCGGGTACACGATCAAGGCCGAGTTCAACGACGTCCCCCACAAGCGCGGGATCGTCTCCATGGCCCGCGCCCAGGATCCCAACAGCGCCGGCTCCCAGTTCTTCATCGTGGTCAAGGACTCGAGCTTCCTCGACCGGCAGTACACCGCCTTCGGCCGCGTCGTGCGCGGCATGGAGGCAGCGGACAAGATCGTCAACGAGCCGCGCGACGCCCGGGACAACCCCAAGGAGCGGGCGGAGATGAGCGTCCGCGTGGTGGAGTAGCCCGCGCCGGGCGGCGGCCTGAGATTGGCTGACCAGGTCGAGAGCGAGATCAAGCTCCGCGCCAAAGGGCCCGACGCCGCCCGGGCGGTGGTGTCGGGGCTCGGCGCCCGTCTGGTCCGCGCCCGGCACTTCGAGGACAACGTGCTGCTCGACGACGAGCGCGGGCGGCTCCGCTCTGGAGGCCGCGTGCTCCGGCTCCGCCGCACGCCCGACGGAAGCCGCCTGACCTTCAAGGGGCCTCGGCTCGACTCCGGGGAGGTGAAGGCGCGGCAGGAGATCGAGGTCTCGGTGGGAGAGCCCGACCTGCTCCAGTCGCTGCTCGCCGCCCTCGGCCTGAGGCCGGTCTTCCGCTACCAGAAGTACCGGGAAACCTACTCCTGGAAGGACGTGGAGATCGTCGTCGACGAGACCCCGGTGGGCACATACCTCGAGATCGAGGGGCCAGTGGAGGGCATCCACGCGGCGGCCGCGGCCCTCGGCTACGAGCGCGCCGACTACGTCACCGACTCCTACGCCACCCTCTTCTTCGCCGCCGGCGGCCGGGGTGACATGCTCTTTTCTAAATGAAGATAGCAGCGAGCGCCGGATTTACTCCGGCGCGAGCGGATCGGGGGGGAGCGCGAATGCGCGCGGGGGGGTGCTGTCGTGGGGGTGTACCCCCCCGGACTGACGAATGAAAGCGATGGTGCTGGCGGCGGGCCTCGGCCTGCGCATGCGGCCGCTCACGCTGTTGAGGGCGAAGGCCGTCCTGCCGGTGCTGAACCGGCCGCTGCTGCACTGGACGCTCGAGCTGCTGCGCCGCCACCGCGTGACCGACGTCGTCGTCAACCTCCACCACCTGCCCGCGTCCGTGCGCCGCAGCGTGGGCGACGGCCGGACGC
>Ga0114129_10013192_pt1 | contig 11773 bp, 13 predicted proteins | sample RhiMetdeltSRZDD1_FD_80071 | JGI IMG/M metagenome (GOLD analysis project Ga0114129, IMG submission 80071) | Populus rhizosphere microbial communities from Tennessee, USA - Rhizosphere MetaG P. deltoides SRZDD1 (version 2) (version 2) | ecosystem: Host-associated > Plants > Roots > Rhizosphere >... | reverse complement strand
GGCGAAGGTGGTGGTCATGCCCACGCGCAGGCGGCCGACGTCGGCCTCGTCGATCGCCGCCTCGACCTGCATGTCGCGCAGGTCCTGCGCGATGGTGAACAGCACCGGCGCCTGCAGGCTCGCGGCCACCGTCTGGCCGGCATCGATGTTGCGCAGAATCACCGTGCCATCGACCGGCGCGCGGATGATGGTGCGCTCGAGGTCGACCTCCGCCTGCTGCAGCAGGGACTCGCGCTGCTTGACGGCGGCGAGGGCGCTGCGCACCTGCGCCTCGCCCACCTGGGTCTGCGCCTGCACCGCCTTCTGCTGCTCGGCCGTGCTGTCGAGCAGGGTGCGCGCCTTGTCGAGCTCCGCGGGCGAGATGAAGTTCTTCTCCACCAGCGACTTCTTGCGCTCGAGGTCGCGCTGCGCGTCGGCGAGCGCGACGCGCACTTTGCCGAGCTCCGCCTGCTGGGCGGCAAGCCCGGAGCGCGCCACCGCCACGGCGCTTTGCGCCGCGTCGAGGTCGGCGCGCGCCTGGCCGACGCGCAGCTCGAAAGTCGACGGGTCGATGCGCGCGATGATCTGGTCGCGCTTCACGGTGGTGTTGAAGTCGGCGTAGATGTCCTTCACCTGGCCGGAGATCTGCGAGCCGACCTGCACGGTAGTGACGGCGTTGATCGTGCCGCTCGCCACCACCACGGCGGCGAGGGGGCCGCGCTCGACCTTCGCCAGGCGATACTTCACCTCGCCGTCGGTCGCGGCGGCGCGGTACAGGAACCAGCCCCCGATGGCGGCGGCGAGCACCGCGGCGAGGGCGATCAGCTTCAGCAGAGGTCTCTTCAAGCGCGTCCCGGATTGCCTTCAACGCCGATCAGGCGCGGGCGGTTCACTTCCGCAATGCGGATGGTCTTCTTCGCCTTGAGGTAGCGTAGCACGACCTCCCATACCGGCTCCCCGGATGCGCCCTCGGCCACCGGCGCCCAGCCCGCCACCTTGTAGCGCCGCTCGGGCGCCATCGGCTGGCCCTTCACGCGCAGGTCCGAGATGCGCGCACCCATGCGCGCGCCGGGCTCGAGCGCGTAGCTCATGCCGGCGACGCGCACCATGTCGCCGCCCTGCTGCAGGTAGGGGTCCGGGTTGAAGAGGTTGTCGGCGAGGTCTTCGAGGATGCCCTTGATCTGCGCGCCGCTGAGTTCGTTCAGTGTCACCTGCGGGTAGGTGATCGCGGTCTGCTCCATCAGGTGCTCGAGGGTGATCGCCTCGCCCGGCAGCAGCGTGGTGCCCCAGCGGAAGCCGGGGGAGAACGCGATCTCGGCGTCCTTTTGCGCCAGCAGCGCCTCGAGGATCAGCTGGTCGGTGCTGCCGTTGAAGTTGCCGCGCCGGTAAAGCAGGCTCTCCGTCACTGCCAGCTTTTCCGCCAGCCTGGCCGCAAAGGGTTTTCTTGCTTCAGAAACATATGAATTCATTTCCGCATCCGCGGGCAGCAGGTTGGCGAACACCGGCAGCAGGCGGTAGCGGTAGTCGCGCACGCCGCCTTCGTCCACCGCGAGCTCGAGCAGGCCGAGGAACTTGCCGTTGCAGCCGGCGTTGGTGACCAGAGTCTTGCCGACGAGCACGGGCGCCGGCACGCCATCGTGCGTATGCCCGCCGAGGATGGCGTCGATGCCGCGCACGCGCCCGGCGAGCTTGAGGTCCGCGTCCATGCCGTTGTGCGAGAGCAGGATCACCGCGCGCGCCCCCTTGGCGCGCACCTCTTCGACCCGCTCCTGCAGCCGGCGTTCCTGGATGCCGAAGGTCCAGTCCGGAACGAAATGCCTCGGATTGGCGATCGGCGTGTAGGGGTAGGCCTGGCCGATGACGGCGAACGAGACGCCGTTGCGGCTCAGCAGCGCATAGGGCTCGAACACCGGGTCCTCGAAATCCGCCGTGCGCACGTTCTGCGCCAGCATCCTGATGGGAGACGACTTGACGCGTTGCGCGCCGTAGGTGAACTCCCAGTGCGCCGTCATGTAGTCCACGCCCAGGCGCTGCTGCGCGCCGATCATGTCGGCGCCGCGCGTCCACAGCGAGGTGGCCGAGCCCTGCCAGCTGTCGCCGCCGTCGAGGAGCAGGGCGTGCGGCCGCGACGCGCGCAGCTGCTTCACCAGCGTGGCGAGGTGGGCGTAGCCGCCCGCCTTGCCGTAGCGGCGCGCCGCGCGCTCGAAATCGAGGTGGGTGAAGGCATGGGCTGCGAGGCTGTTTCTCTGCAGGGAGTAGTTCTTGAGAAAAGCGTCGCCGACCAGGTGCGGAGGCTTGCCATCGCCCAGGTTCATGCTCGGCTCGCGGAACCACATCGGCAGCAGCTGCGCGTGCACGTCGGTGATGTGCAGCAGCGACAGGTTGCCGAACGGCGGCACGTCGTAGAGCTCGGCGCGCGCCTGCGCGTGAGTGAGGCGCGGCGCGAAGCTCGCGCCGGCGGCGCCGGCTGCGGCGAGGAGGGCGAGGAATTCCCTTCTATGCACGGGCGCTGGCCCTCCAGGCCTGGTGCGCGAGGCGCGCGCCGAGGGCGATGAGCGCGAGGTCGCGTAGGCTCAGCGTCGTGAGCACCCACGCCTTTGACGGGTTCGGGTCGGTGAGCGAGCTGTACTGCAGCGGAAATACCAGGTGCGTGAGCAGGCAGGCGGCGACGAACAGGGCCGTGTCCGCATGCTGCAGCTTCTCGCCGGGAAGGGCGCCGAGCAGGGCGAGCGGGGCGGCCAGCCACAGCAGGTACTGGGGGCTGAATACCTTGTTGGTTGCGATCCAGACGATCAAGGTCACGACCATTAGACGCAGCGCGAGGCCGATGGTGCGCGCCGCCGGCGGCGCAAGGAACGCCCGTGCGTGCAAGAGGGCGAGGGCCGCGAGGCCGACGAGGAGCCCGCCCGCCGCGCCTTGCAGCACAAGATCGACTCCAGGACCGGTGATCTCCCAGCAGCGGCATGCGCCGAGACTGGTGGTCCAAGTGAAGGCAGCATCGACGTGGCGCGCCCAGAGCAGAGGCAGCGCGGCGAACGCCTCCACCTGCAGGCCGCGCTGCGCCTGAAAGGCGAAGGGCGACCAGAGGCGCTCGGCGCCGGCAGCGAGCACGGTCGCCGCGGCGAGCGCGAGGCCGGTGGTGGTGGCGGCGGCGACGGCGCGCAGCCGCGCGCGCGCATCGCCGGGCACCAGCAGCGCGGGGAAGGCGATCGCGGGCCACAGCTTGATGCCGCAGCCGAGAGCGTTGAAGCTGCCGGCGAGCGCGGGGCGCGAAGCCGCGAGCGCGATCCCCCCGGCGGCGAGGATCGCCGTCAGAGCGTCGAAGCGCGTCAGCACCAGCGGCCCGAGCAGCGGGCCGAGCGCGATCCACAGCCCAAGGCCCACGCTCATGCGCCGCCCGGCGGCGCGCCAGAGCTGCCAGGCGAACGCCGCATCCACCGCCAGGAAGGCGGCGATGAGCGCGAGGAAGTACGGAAAGCCGACCGTAATGCCGGCCTGCAGCGGCGCCGCGAGCAGCGCCACCACCGGCCAGGGATACTCAGGCAGCGCGCGGGCGAGACCCTCGGCGCCGAGGGCCCGGCCGAAGTACTCGAGATCCGACAGCACCCCCGATTCGGGTACCAGCAGCAGGAGGCACAGGACGCGACTGGCGAGGAACCAGCTCCACACTTGCGGCTACTGGTTCACCGGCGAGGCAGGGTCGAGCAGGTAGGCGACCAGGTCCCTGATCTGCTGCTCGGTCAGGGTGCCCGACCAGCCGAGGCGCGGCATCTGCGAGCAGGCGTTGTACGCCTTGGCGTTGTAGATCTTGCCGTAGACGTACTTCTGCACGTCGGCGCCGCTGCCGCGCTTCTTGCCGAAGGCGAGCAGCGTGGGCCCGAGCGTGCCGAAGGAGATCTCTTTGGCGGCGAGCTGGTGGCAGTTGTAGCAGCTGCCGCCGTTCGGCGTGCCCGCCGGGTCGGTCCAGGTCATGCCGCGGCCGCTCTGCGCGATGTTCTCGCCGCGCTTCCAGTCGCCCATCAGGCTGCCGGCGGGGAAGGGGATGGTCTTCAGCTGGTCGGCCTCGAGCACCTGCGCCAGCGCCGCAGGCGGGCGGTCGTTGGTGATGGTGCAGATGCGCAGGATGCCGTCCTGCGCCACCGCCTCGCGCTTGACGATGCCCTTGGTGTGGAAATCGCGTACATGGATCTCCTCCACGTGGCGCGCGCTTGGCTCGGCGAGCGCCAGAGGGGCAGCGAGAGCAAGGGCAAAGGTGAGGACGCGCATCGGCTTAACGCTTGGTGCCGGGCCCACGGTAGGGGGCGCCGTTGGCGGTGACCGCCATGAAGTGGGTGAGCGCGATGGTCGCCTCGGAGGCGAACTCGGGCTCGGGGTAGCGCATCTGGCGGTAGCAATCGTTGATGCGCCACTGCATGGTCTTCAGCTGGCTGTTGGAGACGCGGTAGGCGGGCCAGGTGGTGTAGGCCTTCTGCGCGCCCTCGCGCTCCGACAGCACCGGCAGGTCCTGCATGCGGATGCGCTTGTCGGTCTCGCCGTGGCAGGAGGCGCAGGAGAAGTCCCAGGTGCCGGCGCGGTAGAAGAACACCTTCTTGCCCAGCTCGTAGGCGGCGCGCTCCTTCGGATGCGAATTCGGCACCGCCATCTTGTGGCCGCGCGACTGCCCGACGATATAGGCGACGAGATATTCCATCTCGGCGGGGCGGTCGGCGTTGCCGAACACGCGCTGCGTGGCTTCCTTCGGGCTGCGGCCCTGCAGCTCGGTCATGCAGCTGACCAGGCGCGACTCGAGGTCCTGCACCTTGTCGGTGTCCTTGAAGTAGCGCGGCAGCCGCGCATAGGCGCCGGCCACCTTGCCCGGCCCGAGGCCGAGGTCGCAGCGCTCGAGCGAGGCCTTCTTCGGCCCCTGCGGCTTCTTCCACAGCTCCTCGCCCTGCACCTCCCACAGCTCCGCCGGGCTGCCTTCGCCCAGCATCTGCTGGTACTTCTCGATCTCTTTTTTGGCGTCCTGGGCGAACGCCGCCAGCGGTAGCGCGCAAACCAGGGAGACCAGCAGCCTCACGCGACAGATGCCTCGATCTTGTTGCTCTCGCCCTTGTTGTCGAGCCAGCTCACCTCGATCTTGTCGCCCTTGGCGCCGCCCTTGAGGCGGAAGGTGAACACCGGGTTGCGCGAGACCGCCTGGCTGATCTGCGCCTCCACCACGGTGCGGCCGTTCTGCTTCACCGTCACGCTCTGGATGAAGTGCAGCGGCTGGTTGCTCTGCGCCGTGGTCATCGGATGGGTCATCAGCACACGCACGTCGGTGTAGCCGGCAGCCAGCGTGGCACGCATTTTCATCGGTCCCGACATGTCAGCCTCCGCACCCGCCGATGGTCACCTTGATCTCCTTCGCCGCCGCGTAGCGGCGGCCGCCGGCCGTCGCCACCGCGCGCACGTCGGAGGTCTCGCCCATCTTGATGTTGACCTTGACGTAGGGCAGCGCGCCGTCAAGGAAGTCGAATTGCGCCGCCAGCGGGAAGGGGTTCTTCTCGATCACCACCGCGATCGACGTGGTGCCGGGGATGTTGCTCGAGATCTCGACCGGCACCACGGCGCCGTTCTCGGCGATCTGCGGCGCCTCGATCAGCAGATCCTTCGACGCCGCGGCGTCGGTTGCGCCGATGCCTTTGAGCGCGTCGGCCAGCGTCTTGGCGCCGAAGGCGTCCTTGTTCCATGCCGCGGCGAGGGCCGCGAATGGCCTGAGCAGCAGGACTGCAGCCGCCCCGATCAGTGTCCTGCGAAGAGTATTCATGCCCGTATTCTAGCGGCGAAAGTCCCCGGACTTGCCGCCGTGCTTTTCCTCCAGCCGGATCGGGCCGAGCGTCATGCCGCGGTCGACGGATTTGAGCATGTCGTACAGGGTCAGCAGGCCGGCCGCCACCGCCGTCAGCGCCTCCATCTCGACCCCGGTCTGGCCGCGGCATTCGACGCGGGCGCTCACCGCAATGCACGATTTCCGGCTGACGATGTCAAAGCTGACGATGATGCGAGTGAGCGCGACCGGATGGGCGAGGGGAATCAGCTCCGGCGTGCGCTTGGCCGCCTGGATGGCGGCGATGCGCGCCACCGCCAGCACGTCGCCCTTCTTCGCCTTGCCGGCGCTCACCAGGCGCAGCGTCGCCGGGCGCATGGCGATGCGCCCGGAGGCCACCGCCACGCGATGCGTGCTCGGCTTTGCGCCGACGTCCACCATGTGCGCGGCGCCGCGCGCGTCGAGATGGGAAAGTTTGCGTGTGAGGTTTCGTTTCATCCGGGAGCGCTATCATAAACACATGCGCAACCTCGCGTGGCTCGTCGCCGTGCTCGCCGCGCTGGCTGCGCCGGCGCCGGCGCCGGCGCAGCAGCAGCCGCTGCCCGACCTCGGCGGCACCGCCGACGGCGGGCTCACGCCGCAGCTCGAGCGGCGCATCGGCGAAAGCCTGATGCGCGATCTGCGCTTCAATCCCACCTACCTGGACGACGCGGAGCTTGCCGATTACCTCGGCACGCTGGGCGGGCGCCTGGCGCAGTCGATGCCCGGCGCGCGCCAGGATTTCGAGTTCTTCGTCATGCGCGATCACACCGTCAACGCCTTCGCCCTGCCCGGCGGCTTCGTCGGCGTGCATACCGGCCTGATCCTCAACTCCGACACCGAGTCCGAGCTCGCCAGCGTGCTCGGCCACGAGATCGCGCACGTCACTCAACGCCACATCGCGCGCCTGCTGGCGCAGCAGCAGCAGATGCAGGTGCCGGTGCTGGCGGCGCTCGCCGCCGCCATCCTGCTTGCGCGCTCGCGCCCCGACCTCGCCACCGGCGCGGCGGTGGCGGCGCAGGGCGCCGCGGTGCAGACGCAGCTCAGCTACTCGCGCGACTTCGAGCGCGAGGCCGACCGCGTCGGCCTGCAGGCCCTCGACGCGGCCGGCTTCGAGCCGCGCGCCATGGCCGGCTTCTTCGAGAAGCTGCAGCGCGCCAACCGCATCGGCGACGACGGCACCGTGCCGGGCTACCTGCGCACGCACCCGCTCACCACCGAGCGCATCGCCGACGCGCAGAACAAGGCCGCCGGCCTGCCTTACCGGCAGCACCTGGACAGCGCGGAGTTCCGCTTCGCGCGCGCCCGGCTTCGCGCCGAGCAGGGCGACGCGCGCGAGGCGGTGCAGCACTTCGAGTCCTTGCTGCGCGACGGACGCTACGCCAACGAGGCGGCGGCGCGCTACGGCCTCGCCACCGCGCTGCTGCGTGCGCGCCGCGCCAAGGAGGCCGACGCCGAGATCGCGCGCCTGCGCAAAGTCGGCGGCGTCGGACCGATGGTCGAGACGCTCGCCGCGCGCATCAGGCAGGGCGCGGGCGACGCCGCCGGCGCGACCGCGCTGCTGGCGACGGCGCGCGCGCGCTACCCCTATTCGCGTCCGCTGCTCTACGCGCACATCGCCAGCCTCGACGAGGCGGGACGCCACCAGGAGGCGCTCGCCCAGCTCACCGAGCCGTTGCGGCAGGCGCCGCGCGACGCCCGCCTGTACAAGCTGCAGTCGAAGACCTACGCCGCGCTCGGCAAGCGCGCGCTGCAGCACCAGGCGCAGGCCGAGGTGTATGCGCTGCAAGGCACGCTGCCCGCCGCCATCGAGCAGCTGCAGCTCGCGCGCACGGCGGGCGACGGCGACTTCTACCAGCTCTCGGTGGTCGACGCGCGCCTCAAGGAGCTGCGCGCGCAGCATGCTGCCGAGCTGAAAGACGCCAAGCGCTAGCCCGCAGCGGGCTCGTAATACGCTTCGTACAGCAGGTCGAAGGTCTTTTCCGCTTCACCCAGCAGCTCGCTGTCGCTGAGCGAGCGGCGCAGCGCGCCCTGCAGCAGCGTCTGCACGCCCGCCGCCTCGGGCACGGTCATGCCGCCGGACTCGAGGAAGCGCACGATGCTGCCGATGCGGGTGAGCGCCGTGTTCTTGGTCAGTTCGCAGCGCGCGAGCATCTCCTCGTAGGTGATGCGCGCGGCGCTGTTGGCGAAGTGCGCGCCCTCGAAGCCGAAGCCGATGGCCTCCGCCGGCGCGTCCTGCCCTTTCTCCAGCCAGACCAGCGTCGCCTCCGGATCGATGAAGCGCCGGATCAGCCAGGCGCAGGCGAGGCGGTCGGCCCATAGCGGCTTGCGCGTCGCCCACGAGCGGCGCAGCAGGCTTTCCCCCTTGCCGAGGGTGGCCTGCGCCTGCGCCGAGAACAGCAGCTTGCGCACCGCGGCCTCCGCCTTGGCCAGCGCCTGCTGCGCGCGGCTGCGCGCTTCGGTGGGAAAGAAGTCGAGCGAGGCGATGGCCTCGAGCTCGCGGCGCTGCTTGTGCAGCACGCGCGCGATGGCGCCGGGGTCGGTCTGGCCGAAGCCGAGGCTCAGGCTCTCGACCGTCTTCACCAGCTCGGCGTAGCGCTGCGAGCGGTCGAACATGCGCTTGAACGCCTCCTGCTGCTCCGGCGAGCTGGCGCTGGCCTTGACGATGTGCGCGGTGCCCGGGCTTTTCGTGATGTAGTCGGCGAGCGCCTCGAGCGCCTTGCGGTTGTCCTCGGTATCCGGCAGCAGGTAGGCGCCGTCGCGCACCACGGCGGCGCCCAACGCTTCCAGCGTGCGCAGCACGCGCATGCGCGCCGCGGGGTCCTCGGCCCCCATCAGCGCGAGCAGGAGCAGCCAGTTCTGCGACGCGGCCTCCATCGCCCGCATCTTATAATCTTTGCGCCATGACCTTCGACAAGGAACTCGACGCGCGGGGGCTCAACTGCCCGCTGCCCATCCTGCGCACCAAGAAGGCGCTGGCCGACCTGCAGTCCGGGCAGGTGCTGAAGGTGCTCGCCACCGACCCGGGCGCGGTGAAGGACTTCCAGAGCTTTTCCAGGCAGACCGGGCACGAGCTGCTCTCCAGCAGCGAGGAGCGCAAGGAGTTCGTGTTCTTCATGAAGAAGAAGTGAACACGCTTTTCGTCCTGGTTCTCCTTGCCGCGGAAGGCACGTTCGCGGTGAAAGTGATGACGCCGGAAACCGCGCTCAAGGCCGCGCTCGCGGCGCAGAAGAAATGCCGCGACAGCGGCTTTCAGGCCACCGTGGCGGTGGTCGACCGCTCCGGCGTGGTGCAGGTCCTGCTGCGCGACCGCTTCGCCGGGCCGCATACCACCGACATGGCGGTGGCCAAGGCCTACACCGCGGTGAGCTTCCGCACCAACACCACCGAGCTCGCCGCGGCGTCGCAGCCCGGCCGCCCGCAAAGCGGCATCCGCAACCGCCCCGGCATCGCCGCCGTCGGCGGCGGGCTGATGATCGAGGCCGGCGGCTCGCTCCTCGGCGGCATCGGCGTCTCCGGCGCGCCCGGCGGCAAGGAAGACGACGCCTGCGCCGCCGCCGGCATCGCCGCCATCCGCGAAGACATTGAGCTCTAGGTCATGAAAGCGCGCTGGATCAGGCTGCAGGCGCACGAATTCGGCGCCGCGTGCAGCCAACTCGCCGCCGTGCAGGGCAACGACGCGCTACCGGTGCTCGCCTGGGGGCGCGGCGAAACGACCTACGAGTTTGCGCTGATCGCGCCGCGCCTGCGCGCGCCCGGAAGAGAAAGCCGCTGGCTCCCCTGGGGCCTGAGCGCCGCCATCGCCACCTACCGCCAGTTCGGTTATCCGGCCTACCTGGAAGAGGGGATCTGCCTGCATGGCAAGCGCATCGCCGAGGCCGCGGCGCGCACGGCGGGTGAGTGCGTCCTCGTCGCGTCGAGCTTCCTGCTGCGCTTTCCGCAAGCCCGTCTCGCCACGCCCTCGGCGATGCTCGAGCAGGCTTTCCGCCTGCGCCTCGAAGCGCAGCACGGCTGGCAGTTCGACCACTCGTGGCCGACCGCGCTCGAAGGCGCGGTGGCGGGGGTGTCGGTCGCCGGTTAGCGCAGCGCGGTGATGACCGCAGGCGCCCCGAACAACTGCTGCAGTTTCTGACGGAAGGCTTCCGGCACCGCCTGCCGCGCGTGGGCCGGCGGGTTCCACGCGCTGCCGCCGAGGTTGTCGCTGCCGCTGACGCTGTTGCTCGCGAGCTCGTTGCCGCCCGCGTCGAGCACACGCAGCCTTAGGTCGTAGTGCAGGGCGACGTTCGCCATCGTGTCGCTTTTCCAGTCGACGATCTGCACCAGCGCCACGCGGTCTGCACCGGCTCGCGCTGCGAGCGCCCGCGCATCGGGCGCCGCGGCGCCCTCGACGCTGACCGCGGCTGCCTTGAAGCCGCGGCGTCCGAGCGCGCCGGTGATCGCACTGCTGAACTCCTCGGCGAGCGGCCGGCCGCTTTGCGTGCCGACGTTGAACGGGTTGCCGAAGCCGCCACGCTGCGTGCCGACGTAATTGGGACGCTTCTCGCCCGAGAGCACATAGGGCCGGACGTCCTGCGCCGCCACCGCGACCGTGCGCGAGCCCTGCGGCGCAAGGTCAGCGCTGACGTCGTAGCTGTACCTGTTTCCTACCGCGCAGCCCGAAGCAGCGAGCGCAGCCAGCACAATAAGCAAGATTCGCATGATTTCTCCCCCTGAAGGATACGACCCTGCCACGTTGCACCCGCGGCCGGGGTGCGTCAAGAGGGAAGGCGGCCTGCCTGCTCCTTCAGCTTGGCCAGCGCGGCCTCGAAGCCGGCCAGGCGCTCGCGCTCCTGCTCCACCACCTTCGCCGGCGCGCGGTCGACGAAAGACGCGTTGCCGAGCTTGACCTTCGCTTTTGCGATCTCGCCCTCGATGCGCACGATTTCCTTGCTTAGGCGCGCGCGCTCGGCCTGCGGGTCCACTTCAATATAAGGCATGAGGCGGTGAGGTCCGACAACGGCGACGGGAGAATTGGACTTGGGTAGCTCCCGCACGATCTTCAATTCGGAGGCGCGAGCAAGAGTGGTCAGCGCGACGCTGCTCGTGGTGCTCAGCTCTCCGGTGACGTAAAAGACGATCCTGTCTTTCGGCGGAATCTTCATTTCGCTGCGCTGATTCCGCCCTGCATTGGTCAGCTCCTTGGCGAGCGCCACCTCCTGCTCCGCAGCCGCGTCGATCTTCTCGGGCTGGCTCTTGGGGTAGGGCGCCAGCATGATGGTCTCGCCCTCCTTGCCAGCGAGTGGCGCGATGCTTTGCCACAGTTCTTCGGTGATGAACGGGATGATCGGATGGGCAAGACGAAGCGCGGTCTCCAGCACCCGCACGAGCGTCCTTCTCGTGCCTCTCTGCTGCGCCTCGTTGCCTTTGGCCAGCTGGGTCTTGGCGATCTCCAGATACCAGTCGCAGTACTCGTCCCAGACGAAGCGGTAGATCGCCGCCGCCACGTTGTCGAAGCGGTACTCGGCGAAGCCCTGCTCGACCTCGGCTTCCACGCGCTGCAGGGTGCTGATGATCCAGCGGTCCCACGCCGACAGCTCGACCGGCGCTTTCTCGTCCAGGCCGCAGTCCTTGCCCTCGGTGTTCATGAGGACGAAGCGCGTCGCGTTCCACAGCTTGTTGTTGAAGTTGCGGTAGCCCTCGCAGCGGTTGAGGTCGAAATTGAGCGTGCGCGAGAAGCTCGCCAGGGCGGCGAAGGTGAAGCGCAGGGCGTCGACGCCGAAAGCCGGGATGCCGCCGGCAAAGTGGTTGCGGATGTAGCTCTCGACCTTCTGCCGGTGCTCGCCCCGCAGCAGCCCGACGGTGGACTTCTTCACCAGGGAAGCGAAATCGATGCCGTCGATCAGGTCCAGCGGGTCGAGGGTGTTGCCCTTCGACTTCGACATCTTCTCGCCCTCGGCGTCGCGCACGATGGCGTTGATGTAGACG
>Ga0114129_10013191_pt1 | contig 11774 bp, 11 predicted proteins | sample RhiMetdeltSRZDD1_FD_80071 | JGI IMG/M metagenome (GOLD analysis project Ga0114129, IMG submission 80071) | Populus rhizosphere microbial communities from Tennessee, USA - Rhizosphere MetaG P. deltoides SRZDD1 (version 2) (version 2) | ecosystem: Host-associated > Plants > Roots > Rhizosphere >... | reverse complement strand
TCGCGACCTCGAACAGGTAGAAGGCGATGCCGATCGTGAACGAGATCGGGACGACGATATAGAAGGTGACGCCGCCGAGGATGAAGCTGAGGCCGATCGAGACGAGGATCAGCATGTGCCCGGCGAGCATGTTGGCGTAGAGTCGGACGCTGAGGCTGACGATCCGGAAGAAGTGCGAGATCGCCTCGAGAACGGCCATGGCTGGAACCATCGCCCGCGGCACGCCGGCAGGCACGAAGGTCTTTATGTACTTGCCGCCGTTCCAGCGGAACCCCTCGTAGTGGGTGAAGAAGACGGTGAAGATCGCCAGCACCAGCGTCACCGAGAGCTGCGACGTGGCGGCGTAGATCCCCCACGTGGGGATTCCGTGCCAGGTCTCGCCCGTGAACGGGAGCGGGATGAACCCGATCATGTTCAGGACCCAGATGAAGATGAAGAGCGTCGCGACGTAGGGGAACCAGCGGCCGATCGCCTTCGAGGGCAGACCCTGCTCGGCGATCTGGGTCTGAGTGATGTCGTAGACGGCCTCTCCGACGGTCTGGCGCTTCCCGGGAAGGAGCGCCAGACGCGTCCGCATCAGGACGATGCCGATGATGATCGAGAGCAGCGCGGACAAGGCGAGGTACACCACGGCCTTGTTGATCGACATGTCGAGCGGGCCGATGTGAATCGAGATCCAGTTGTGGAGCTTGAACTCGTCGGCGGGGTTAAACGTCTCGGCGAGGAGGTACGACATCAGCGCTCGGGACGGCCGGCGGCTGGGCCGTTGAAGTATTCGACGAGGGAGACGGCCAGCGACGTGGTGTACGCAAGGGCGTAGATCACGACAGCGCAGACCCCGACGGGCTTGTTCGCGGTGGTGACGATCAGGAGAACGACCATGACGGCGATGCTCCGCCACGCCATCGTCAGGGCCACGAGCCCCGACATGCGGAGATGATCGGCGCCGGTCGGGAGGCGCGCGAGCCATATTCCGAGCAGCTCCGCCGCCACCCAGAGCACGGCGGCGAGCGCCCAGCCCTTGACCGAAAAACCGCCGATCAGCACGATCGGGAGCGCGAGTGCGACCACGACGGCCCCCGTGATCGTCGGGATCCGCTTGTTCGGAACGGGACGGGGTGTCGAGAAAACGCCTGCCATCAGGTGAAGTAGCCGCGGTAGCGGCGATAGACGGCTAATACTCCCGCAGGAAGCCCGATGATGGCGCCGACAAGTGCGCCGATGCCCGTCGCTCCGGCCGCCCAGCCGATGAGTGCGCCCAGTCCGATTCCCGTGGCCGTTGCCCCTATCAGGACGCCGCCGGCGCCGGCGGGACTGAACGAAGGACGGGAGGCGGGCTCCATCTGCAGCGCGAGCATAGCAAACGAGCGGGCAAGTTTGTGACAGCGCAAGCCGCTTGATTGAGCGGATTACGCCAAAGTTTGTTCAGGCACGGATCACGCCCGAGGGTACGACGCAGGTGCCAGTACGATCGGCTGGTGCGCGTCTGGATCGACCTCACGAACTCGGCGCACGTGCTCGTCCTGCGGCCGCTCGTCGAGCGCATGGAGGCCGCCGGCGACGAGGTCGTGCTTACCGCTCGCCCGCTTTCGCACACGCTCGAGCTGTTGGACGACTGGGGTCATTCGTACACCGCGCTCGGCCGCCACGGCGGCGCCGGCCGGGTCGGAAAGGCGCTCGCGGCGGCTTCGCGGCTACCGCAGCTCCTCCGGTTCGCTCGCGGCGAGCGCTTCGACTACGCCCTGGCGCACGGCTCAACCGACCTCCCTCCGGTTGCCCGCGTGCTCCGGATCCCGAACACGACGATGTTCGACTACGAGTGGGCCACGCTCCAGCATTCGGTCAACTGCCGCCTCGCCAACCGCGTGCTCGTCCCGGACGCGATCCCCGTGGGGCGCCTGGCTCGTTACGGCGCCCGTCCGCCCAAGCTCGTGTACTACCCGGGCCTGAAAGAGGAGTACTACCTGTCGGACTTCGAGCCGGAGGAGACGGTCCTCGACGCGCTCGGCGTGCAGCGCCATCGAGCCCTGGCCGTCGTCCGCACGGCTCCCTCGTACGCCCTCTACCTCGGTGGCTCGGAGAACGCCCTGTTGCGCGGGGTCCTCGAGCGTCTCGTCGCGCAGGACGCCCAGACGGTCGTGCTCGCGCGCACCGACGAGCAGCGGAGCGCGGTCGAGGCACTGGGGCTGGGAGCGATCGTGCCGGCCCGGGCGGTCGACGGCCGGAGTCTCGTGGCCTTCGCCGACCTGCTCGTCTCCGCCGGCGGAACGATGAATCGCGAAGCCGCCGTCCTGGGCACCCCGGTTTGGTCGATCTTCGAGGGTCGACTCGGCGCGGTCGACGAGCGGCTCGTGGGCGAGGGACGCCTCCGGATTCTGGAGGATCCCGGGCAGCTAACGGTGGAGCGCAAGCCGCCCGGGATTGACGCGAAACGGATCAGGCGCGATCCTGCGGACCTCCTACGGCTGGCGTTGCCGTGGCTCGGCGAAACGGCCGCCGCTCATCGCTCGGCGCAGTGATCCGGCCGTGGTACGCCCAGGCGAGCCGCGAGAACGTCACGGCGGCCAGGAACAGGCCGAAGTCACGCAGCGCGATGTCGTAGTACTCGGGCGGGCTCACCGTCAGCAGGTTGATCGTGATGCCGGCCAGCCAGGCGGCGACCAGCGGGCCGCCGATGCGCGGCGCGACGAGCACGACCAGCCCGGCCGCGATTTCGACCGCCCCGACGAAGTACATGAAGTCCTGGGCGGTTCCCGGGACGATGTCATTGATCCAGCCGGCGAGATAGTCCGGCCAGTTGACCGTCCAGTTGAAGAACTTGTCGATGCCCGCAAGCAGCGGCAAAGCAACGAGACCGGCCCGCAGGAGCCAGTAGACCTGCATTCCCGCACGCGCCATGCGCGTGTCGACAGTCGAGGCTTCCATGGGACATCACCTCCTGTGAGTTGCTCCTCGTGAGATGAGTGTCAGATGTCGGTCAGGTCTTACCGCCGGCCGGCGCTGAGGACTTGCTCAACCGCTTCCTCGCGGTCTTCCTCCGGCTCGCGCGTCTTGAGCCGAATCGCACGTAGGTGGCGCGACTTCAGGATCTCGAGGGAGTAGACCATCCAGACGGACGCCGCAACCACCACCAATCCGTACGCGACGTCGATCAGCGTGTTCCCCAGATCCCAATGCCCGAACGGGCGGGGCGGCACGAACCGAAGCAGGATCGCGTACCCGGCCACGAGGGCGGCCCAGACGTGGAGGTACGCAGCGGTGCGCCGCTGCGAGTACCCGATCCGCATGAACCGGTGGTAGAAGTGGTTGTGGTCGGCTCCCCACGGCGGCCGCTTGTACTTGAGCCGCTTGAGCACCACGAACGAGGTGTCGAGGATGGGGATGGCCATCACGAGCAGCGGCGCCACGACCGCGATCGTGGCCGCGGTCTTCAGCACGCCCTGCACGGCGACGGTGGCGAGCACGAACCCGAGCGCGAGCGCGCCCGAGTCGCCCATGAAGATCTTGGCCGGGTGGTAGTTGGAGCGCAGGAAGGCGAGCGTCGAGCCGCAGACGATCGCCGCGAGCACGGCGGCGTCCGCGCGGCCGAACGAGATCGCCAGCACCGCGAACGCAAATGCGGCGATGGAGACGATCCCGGCGGCGAGCGCGTCCATCCCGTCGATCAGGTTCACGAGGTTCGCCAGCCCAGCGATCCAGATCACCGTGATCGGATACGCGACCCAGCCGATGTCGTGGTTCCCGATCAGCGGCAGCGTGAGATGGTGGAAGACGACGTCGTAGCCGACCACCGGGATGAGAGCGATCAGCACCATCCCGCCCAGCTTGGTGACCGGCCGCAGCCCCCAGAGGTCGTCGGCGAGGCCGAGCAGCGCGGCGAGAAACGTCCCGACCAGGATGCCGAGGTATGCGCCGTCGAGGTCGATGAAGATCGCCATCGGGACGAGGATCCCGACCACGATCGCGAGCCCGCCGATGCGGGGAACGGGCCTCTTGTGGACCCGTGGCCGGTCAGTCTTGTCGTCCACCCCTCCGATCCGGGGGGCAAGGGCGGAGACGAGCGGGGTCAGCACCAGGACGATGCCGACTGCCAGCAGGAACCCCCAGAGCGCCGACGAGTCCTCCACGAGCGCGCGGAGGGAGTCCGGGAAGGACATGGAAGGTTCTTATAGCAGAGGGAATCGACAACCTACGCTGGTACGATCGAACGCTTGTGACAGGGCTTGTGACAACGGAAAAGACCTTCGACGAACGGCTCCGAACCCGCGAGGCCAGGATCGGGATCGTGGGGCTCGGCTACGCCGGTCTGCCGCTCGCGATGGCGTTCGCCGAGGCGGGTTTCGACGTCACCGGCGTCGACCTGGACGAGGCGCGTGTGCGCACGCTCAGGGAAGGCCGGTCGTACCTCGTCGACGTCTCTGTCGAGCGTTTCAGAAAGGTCGACGGGCACTTCAAGCCGACCACCGACTATTCGGTGGTCGCCGAGCTCGACGCGCTCACGATCTGCGTTCCGACCCCGCTGTCGAAGACGCGCACGCCCGATCTCTCGTACATCGTGTCCGCAGCGGAGTCGGTGGCCGCGCACCTCCGCCCCGGTCAGCTCGTCGTCCTCCAGTCGACGACCTATCCGGGAACGACCGAGGAGATCGTCCTCCCGATCCTGGAGGCGGCGGGAGGACGGGCCGGCCGCGACTTCTTCCTCGGGTACGCACCGGAGCGGGTCGACCCGGGCAACGCCGAGTACACGATCAAGAACACGCCCAAACTGGTCGCCGGCGTGACCGACGAGTGCCGCCGCCGGACCGAGCTCCTGTACAGCGAGATCGTGGACACGATCGTCCCCTGCTCGTCGACTCGCGTCGCGGAGACGGCGAAGATCCACGAGAACACCTTCCGCGCGGTCAACATCGCGCTCGCGAACGAGCTGGCGCTGATGTGCGACAAGCTCGACATCTCCGCCTGGGAGGTGATCGAGGCCGCGGCGACCAAACCGTTCGCCTTCCTCTCCCACTACCCCGGTCCCGGCCTGGGAGGCGACTGCATCCCGATCGTCCCGCACTACCTCGCGTGGCGGCTACGCGAGTACGGCTACTCCGCTCAGATGATCGAGGCGGCGCACGAGGTGAACGCGCGCATGCCGATGTACGTCGTGCAGAAGGTCGGCGACGCGCTGAACGACGTCGGCCGCCCGATCAAGGACTCGAAGATCCTGCTGCTCGGCGTCGCCTACAAGGCGAACGTCCACGACACGCGCGAGTCGCCCAGCTTCGAGGTGATGCGCCAGCTGCTCGCCCGGGGCGGGAACGTCTCGTACTGCGATCCCTGGGTGGCGGAGTTCGAGCTCGACGGCGTGCTGCACTCGAGCGTCGAATGGTTGGCCGAGCGGGTGGCGGAAGCGGACTGCATCGTCCTTCTCACCCAACACGGTGAGTTCCTCGAGCAGCCGCTGTGGGATCGCGCGCGGCTGATCGTGGACACGCGCAACGTCGTCCCGGACGGGGACAACGTCAAGCGAATTTAGAGGGCTCCTGCCGGCATGAGCCCTGAACCCCTCCTCATACTGGGAGCGGGGTACATCGGGGCAAAGCTGGCGGAGCTCGGGCTTGACGCCGGGCATTCGGTGACGCTCGCCGACAACTGGTACGCGACCAAGCGTGAGCAGCTGGAAGGGCTCGAGGCGCGCGGCGCGCGTGTCGAGACCGCAGACATCCGCCGCCCGGCGCACCTCGAGCGCCTGCTCGCCGAACGTCCGGCCAAGCTCTTCCTGCTCGCCGCGCAGGCCAGCCGGCCGCTAGCCGACCGTGAACCCGACTACACGGAGGAGACGAACGTGACCGGCGCGCGGCATGTGGCCGAGGCGGTGGCAGAGCTCGGGGTCCCCCTCGTGTACGGAAGCTCGGCGCACGTGTATGGAAGCGAGCTCGGGGGCGCGGTCGGCCCCCATCATCCCTACGGCGAGCAGCACGACCTCACCCACCTGTCAAAGATCTACGCCGAGCTGTGCCTCCGGCTGTACGCGCGGCGGGCCGGATTCGACCTGTCCATCCTGCGCCTCGGGATCGTCTACGGCCCGAGTCCGGTCGAGCACGCGCGCCCCGAGTCGCAGACCGTGGTGGACAAGTTCAAGCACCTGGCCGCCGCGGGGAAGGAGTTGCCGCTCGACGACGGCGGCCGCGCCACGATCGGCGTCGTGCACGTCGAGGACGCGGCGCGGGTCCTCCTGGAGTCGCCGCGCTCCCCGCTCGAGGTCGAGAACGTGGTCGCCGAGACGACGACAGTGGGAGCGTTGGCGGCGTTGGTCCGCGGCGACGAAGCCACCGCCGAGCCCGCCTGGACGTTCACATCGCCGTTCGACTACCGGCACCGGCTGGCGGAATACCTGTGAAGTTCCTGGTCACCGGCGCCACCGGATTCCTGGGCTGGCGAGCGGCGACGCTGCTCGCCGATCGCGGCCACGACGTGGTGTCGCTCGCGCGGCCGGGAGGGGCCGAGCGTTCCTTTTCGGGTGAACTCGCCGTTCAGCGAGTCGACGCGGGCGACCCGGCTGCACGCGAGCTGGTCGCCGGCTGCGACGCCGTCCTGCACTTCGCCGGCGTTCCCGATCCGGCCGGCGCGCGCCGCGATCCGGCGCGGGCCGTGCGCGAAAACGCCGGGACGGCCGTGAACCTGCTCGAAGGCTGCCTCGAGCACGACGCCGGCCTCGTGTATCCCTCTACCGTCCGCGCCGCCGTCGACCCGCCACCCGACGAGTACGCGCTCTCGAAGCGGCTGGGCGAAATTGCCTGCCGCCTCCACCCCGCCCCTGCCACCGTCGTCCGCTTCACCAGCGTTTTCGGACCGGGACAGGTCGCGCGCGAGGGCGCGACCGGCGCGATCGCGTGGTTCGCGGCCAAGGCTCTGGCGGGGGAGCCGATCGTCATCCCGGGCGACCCGGAGCGGGCCCGCGACTTCGTCTATGTCGACGACGCCGTGAGCGCGCTCGAGCAGATCGTCGCCGGCGGCCGCTGGAACGAAACCGTCACGATGGCCAGCGGCCTCGCGACACCGCTCCTGCGCGCGGCCGAGCTCGTGGTCGAGGCTGTCGGCGGCTCCGTGCCGATCGAGACCCCTGGAGGAGACCTCCCGCCGGGTGAGAACGAGAGCTACGTGGCCGACGCGCAGCTAGATTTTTCGGTCCGCGCCCTCGAAGAAGCTATTCCTGCCTATGTCGACTGGTTGCGTTCCGCTCCTCAAAGCCGCGCCTGAGCGCGAGCAGATCGCCGACCGGCTGGACGGCGGCGACTGGCGCGGGCTCGAGCTCTGCCTCGCCGGGAAGCACGTTGCGAGCGACGCGGCCGTCGTGGAGGCGATCCGCGTCTCCTCCGGACTCGGCGTCGCCGTCACCGCCGAGGCGCCGGTGAGCTGGCCGAGCGGCGCCTTCGTCCGCGTCGACCGGTTGAACGACGAAGCGCGCGTGGGTATCGATCGCAGCGCCCGCTTCGCCGCCGGGATCGGCTCGCCCGTCCTCACCATCCACTTGTTCGTCCCACTCTCGCCGGAGGAATTTCGTGCCGCTTCCACGGTGGATGAGCGCGCGATCGAGGAGTTTCTTCGCTACTACGCGGACGCCTGCACGTCGCGCGGCGTTACGCCGCTGATCGAGAACGTGCCGCCGATCCTGCGCATGCGGACGGGCGGCGTCTTCCTCTCGCAGATCGGGGGCCACTGGCGAGACCTGCTCGTGTGGCGCGAGCGCCTGCCGGAGCTCGGCTTCACGGTCGACACGTCGCACGCCGCGCTCTTCCGCTCGTTCGCGGCCGCCTATCCGGCCCTGTTGGGGCTGGCTTCCGACGAGGGACTCTCGCTCGATCGGTACGTGGACGAGCTTGGGCCATCCGCCGAGGTCGCCCACGTCTCCGACGCGCACGGTCTGCTCGGAGAAGGGCTGCCGTACGGCACAGGTGAGCTCGACCTGGACCCGGTCGTCCGGCGGCTCGGCGAGCTCGTTCCATTCGTCGTCGCGGAGATCAACGAACCGGACCCGGCGCGGTCGGCCGATATGAAGCGCGGGTACCGCGAGATCGAGCGCGCAGTGGCGCAGCCGCCGGAGACGCCTCGCCCGGTCGCGCGACGCATGCCGGCCGAGGACTTCGACTGGCAGGCGGTGATCGAGCGGCGCGATCCGGTTCCGTCGGTGCTGGCACTGCAGGAGCGCTTCGGCGGCCGGCGCATCCTCATAACGGGCGGAGGAGGATCGATCGCGCACGTGCTCGCCACGTTCCTCGCGGGCTTCCGGCCCGAGCACATCACGCTGCTCGACGGCCACGAGGGCTCTCTGATCTCCGACCGCCGCCGGCGCTCACCGGAATCGCTCGAGCGGATCTCGCACGTCCTCTGCGACGTACGCGAGGCCTCCCGCCTCGAGACCGAGCTGGCCCGCGCGCGGCCGGACGTCGTCTTCCACCTCGCCGCCTTCAAGCACGTCGACTGGGCGGAGCACTACCCCGAGGAGTTCGTGGACACGAACCTGCACGGAAGCTGGAACCTGCTGCGCGCCGCCGAGTCAGCGGGCGTGGAGACGGTCGTCGTCGCCTCCACCGACAAGGCCGCGCTCGCCCAGAGCTTCTACGGCCGCACGAAGCGGTTCATGGAGCAGCTCTGTGCGTACTCAGCTCGCCGCGCAGGCGCGCAGCGAACCGCCGTCCGGTTCGTGAACGTCCTCGCGAGCGCGGGCGCCGTCTCAGAGATCTTCCTCCAGCAGTCCCGCGCAGGAGTGCCGCTGACGGTCACCGACACCGGGATGCTCCGCTACTGGATCACGATGGGCCACGCCGCGACCCTTGCGGCGCACGGCGCGCTGCTCGCGAGCGACGGCGTGCTGCTCGCGGGTGCCAGCGAGCCGGTTGTACTCACCGTCGGTGAGCTGGCCAAGAGGATCTGGCGGCTGGCCGGAAACGAGGGCGAGCCGGACCTGGACGTGATCGGAATCCGTCCTGGCGAGACAACCAGCGAGGTCCTGGTCGGCCCGGGCGAGGAGATCGGCGAGGAGCGGCACCAGGGGATCGCCGAGATCGCGGGCGAGATCCCGATCGCCGCGCCTGCCTGGGTGCTCGAGCGGCTTCCGGCGCGCGCGCCGCGCGAGGACGTACGCGCGGTCTGGATGGAGGCCATGCGCCGCCCGGGTCTGATCGCCCCGCACGTGCCGGACGCGGCGCATGCCGATCACGAATAGTCAGTCGCAACCGGTTGGTCGAGCAAGCACTCGCAGATCGTTTCGAGGTCGCTGTCCCGCTCCGTGATCAGCGCCGTCGCAGCATCTCGCACCATCTTCAGGTTGGTGTCATGGGCATCGTCCATGCGCAGGTGCTTCTGACCGATGAAGGCCTGGAGCCGGTAATAGGATTGCCGCCCCAACAGGTGCTCGAGCTGATGGTTGACGGCCAAGTTGACGCCGGAGGCGCTGAAGTCCAACAAGGGCTCAACCCAGTGGACCAGACCCCACTTCCTGACCTCCTCGTACGAGAGGCTCCGATCCGGTAGGCCGGTTCCGATCGAGACCATCAAGACGTTCGCGCCGGAACCCATCTTGAGCGCCTCGACGTATGCGCACATCGCCGGGTTGTTGGCGTAGATGCCGCCGTCGACGCAGGTCGCATGCTCCCCATTCGCCATTTTCAGGTGCACCGGCTCGAACAACGTCGGCGCGGCGACCGCAGCGCGCCCGACGATACGCATTGGCAGGTTCGACGCCGGCTCGCGCTTTGCCTCCTCGCTCTTGAACATCAGCGGGCGGCGGCTCTCGGTGTCGAAGGCGGTGACCATGATCGGCGTCAGCGCCTCCGCCAAGGTGGTTTGGGCGAACGCCTCGTCGAGAACCTGATCGAGGATCTCGTTCGGATACTTCTCATGCAGGAGCCTGTCGCCCGTCCGCACCCATCTGGAAACGGAGACCGAGAAGATTCGCGGCGCGATCTCCGTGTAGAAATCCACGAGCTCGGCTGCGCTGTGCCGCGGCTTCTCGGGGTCCTCTCGGTCGGGAGCGGTCAGCGCCATCACGGCGATCCCGCCGATCGAGGTGCCCACCATCAGGTCGAAGAGCTCGTGGGTGGGCTTCCCGGTGCGCGCTTCGATCTCGGCGATGATGGCCGCGGGGAGCAGCCCGCGGACCCCACCGCCGTCGATCGACAGCACCCTCACGACACTGATGGTACGCCCCTTCAGGAGGGTTGAGCTCGTGGCGAAGTTGCCGGGCGGCGGGACGATTCCGCCCCGCCGCCCGCTCGTTTCCTAGCGCAGCATCAGCAGGACGTTGATCACGCCCGTGCCGCGCTTCAACGGCTGGAGCGCCTTGCCGAGGATTGCGCCTGTCGGATAGATCTTGAGCCCGCGGATGACGGTCGCCTTCGCCTTCATCGCGTGGCCGGGCGTCCCAGCCGTCGTGAGCAGATCGCCGGCCCGGATTGCCCCGTTCTCCGCACTGACCTTCGTCGGCACGACTCCCACCATCGCAACCGGCGCCTCACCCGCGAGCGAATCGTCGACGCCATGCTGGCCCACCGCGAGAACCGCCGGCTTGGTCGAGTAGACCCCGGCCACGAGCGGCGATGCCGCTGACCTCGACCTACCGACGGCGAGGCCGTGCCGCGCGTCAGCAGTCAGGACGTCTCCGGGCTGGAGGTTCGCGTGCCCGGCAATCGGGATCGACTCCGCGTAGTCGGCTCCACCGGTCTGAGTTCCCCCGTCGAAGAAACCCTTCCCCGTGGCGTCGATTCGCGCCTTGTTGGTCCCTTCCGGCGATTGCCCGACGAAGAGGTTGCCGGTGTTGGTGACGGCGAGCACGGCGACCGTCGCCGCGCTCTGGCCGAAGACGCCCGCTGCCACCGTGCCGCCGGCGCAGCCGCCGACCGCGTACGCGCCCGCGCAGGAGGTTCCGCCGAGGGTGCCGACGACGCCGCGCGTGGTGCTGTCGCCGAGGACACCGATCCCGGCCGACCCCCCGCACCCGCCTACGCCGTAGGTTCCCGCGCAGGACGTCGCGCCCAGGGTCCCGACGACGCCCCGGGTCGTGCTGTTCCCGAAGGTGCCGATGCCACCGGAATCGCCGGCACACCCGCCGACTGCGTACTGGCCCGGGCAGGAGATCGAGCCAAGGCGTCCGGTCACGCCCCTGGCCGCACTCGTCCCGAGCACGGCGATATCGGCTGCAGATGACTCGAGCTTGGCAATGGGGGCGGTCGTTCCGAGGCCCAGGTTTCCGGAAGGCTCGATCCGCATCGCCTCGTTGTTGTTGGTCTTGAACACGAGCGCTTGAGCGTCGGTTGTCCCGAGGAAGTTCGGACCCGGCGTCGTTCCGGCATTGCCCGAGAGGGTCCACCCTGGCGCTCCCGAAGAAGGAATCACAGACGCCGGAAACTTCGCGTCTGCACCGAGTGGGAAAAGGGCGCCGGCGGTCGGCGTCGTCGAGGCCTGGATGCCGTTGACAGCCATGGCATTTGCGGCGAGGGTTGCGTTCTGGGCAGTCTGGGCATTCGTCGCATTGGTCGCGTTGGTGGCCCTGGTGGCGTTGGTCGCGTTGGTGGCTCTGGTAGCCAACGTAGCCCTGGTTGCGAGCGTCGCTCTGTTCGCGAGCCCGGCCCGCGTCGCGAAGCCGGCTCTCTGCGCGAACTTGACAACCTGAACGGCGGACTCAGCTGCGTAGCCGACAGGCGTAGCGGCGAGGATCGCGACGGCCAGGGCCGTCGCGGACAGCACGAGAGGTAGTCGCTGTTTCATCTCTCCCCCTTTGGGTTGGGGTT
>Ga0114129_10013190_pt1 | contig 11774 bp, 11 predicted proteins | sample RhiMetdeltSRZDD1_FD_80071 | JGI IMG/M metagenome (GOLD analysis project Ga0114129, IMG submission 80071) | Populus rhizosphere microbial communities from Tennessee, USA - Rhizosphere MetaG P. deltoides SRZDD1 (version 2) (version 2) | ecosystem: Host-associated > Plants > Roots > Rhizosphere >... | reverse complement strand
TCCGGGCTTCCCGCCAAACAGGCCGGTCTCGTACTTGCGCATCTCCGAGACGACGTTTTCGTGCGCGACCGGAACCGCGCCGTTCTCGATCCACACCTGGTTTCCGTACGCGTGATCGCCGTGGTGATGAGTATCGAACGCGAAGCGGATCGGTTTGTCGGTCTGCGCTTTGATCTTCGGGATGACTTCCCGTGCGCCGGATGGAAAGTTCGCGTCGACAACCAGCACGTAGTCATCAAAAATCACCCAGCCGTTGTTGCAGTGCCCTTTCCCTCGAAGGTCGCCTTCGTGAAAATAGACGCCGGGAGCGAGCTCTTTGACTGTGTTGATCTGAGTGGCTGCGTCACGCTGATACAGAACCGCCGTGATCACGCAGGTACTGAGGACATACAGGGCGAAACGCCTCATCGGGACCTCCACGTGCAGCGGAGTGGTACCACTCTGGGCGACCACGCTTGGCACTCCACCGCGAAGAGACGATACCGCATTCCAAATCCGACAGAACCGTCGTACGCTCGTGCGCCGACGCTTGACCTCCAAGCTCATCAGGAGGAATATAGGCCGCCTCGTGCAGAGCACGACCAGTAAGCCACAAGGACTTCGTCATCATCGCAATCAAATAAGGTGGAGCCATGCGACATCTGATTCTCGGCGTGTTGGTGTGCTTGTGTTTCGGGTCGTCTGCGCAGGCACAGAAGTCGGATCCACAAGTTATTGCTCCCATCAACAAATTCATCGACGCGTTCAACAAGGGGGACAGTGCGGGCGCCGCGGCGACGCATGCCTCGGAGGCGGACCTCGTGATCGTTGACGAAGTGCCGCCGTTCCTGTGGCGCGGTGCGAAGGCGTTCACGGCTTGGGCTGCCGATCTTGAGGCCGACGCGAAAACGCACGGCATCACCGATCAGAAGGTGACGATCAGCGCGCCGACGCGAGCCGAGACGAACGGCAGCAATGCCTATGTCGTCGTGCCCGCAGTCTACACGTTCAAGGAACAGGGAGTTGCGAAGCGTGAGGCCGCGCATATGACCTTCGCGTTGAAAAAAGGGGCTGCAGGCTGGCTGATCCACGGGTGGACGTGGACCGGACCGAATGCTCCAAAAGCGCAGCGGGCGGCCAAGAAGTAGCTCCGCAGGGGACCTCAGGGTCATTTGCTCTCCTTCGACCCGATCTCGCGGAGATACTTCGTCATGATCACCAGCCCGAAGAGCTGCGTCCATTCGGACACGATGTTGCCGACGACTTGTCCCGCTTTGCCCTGGGGATCCAACGCCGAGTACAGGACCGCCCACGCGGCCCCCGTGACGACCAGCACGATCGTCAGCGAGTGGTCGATGACAAACCGCGCCAGGCGGCTGCGCGCGCGCGGATGTGGCCGGCGGCTCTCAGCGGATCCCAGCTCGTAGAAATACTTCGTCGTGATGACGATCATCAACGAGCCGAGCCAGTCGGCGAGCGCGTTGCCGTAGAACGCGCCAAGGTGAGTCGACGGATCGCCGCGCACGTACAGCACGAACCACAGAACAAGAATCGCTCCAACGGCCAGTCCCAGCGAATGCTTCCTCACGCTGCTGAAGCGCGTCTGCCGCTTGCCGGATGTCATACGGCCATAGTACCCAGGCTCGAAGCGCCGCCGTATCGCCGCGTTCGCATTTCGGGTATTGTGGCTGTCACACTCGAAGCCCCTGCGGTTTGGGAGACGATCATGTTGAAACGAGATGAATCGGATGCGGCGTCGGCCTCGGGTCAGAATCCGCCGCCGTTCGCGCGCGACGCTGACGACAAGCTCGTCATGAATCTCGGCAAGTCCGTGATGATCAAAGGAGAGCTCAGCGGTTCTGAGGATCTGACGCTGTACGGCCGCATGGAAGGCAGCGTGAAGCTGCCGGAGTACACGCTCACCATCGGTCCCGACGCCGATATCAAAGCCGAGATCTCCGCCAAGAGCGTCGTCATCATGGGAGGCGTTACGGGCGACGTCTTCGCGGGCGAGAAGGTCGAGATCAGAGCGACCGGCTCGGTGACCGGAGACATCGCGTCCCCGCGGTTCATCATTCAGGATGGCGGCAGCATGCGCGGAAAAGTCGCGACGTCCAAGAGCGAACTGAAACCGAATCGCGCGTGAAGCGCTATCGCACGCCCTCGCCGATCTTCTTGACCTAACTTCAGCCATGAGGCGCTGCCCCGCCTGCGGTCCAGTGTTTCTGGTGGCACTTGTGTCCCTCGGAGGCTGCTGGCCAGGCAGACCCTGGCATGTACACCATGGTGTACGACCGAACACAACGGGACCAGGGCAAGAATCAGCTGTACGGCCAGCAATTAGAGTGCGCGAATGGCAAGGCGCTCGACGTTGCGCCGATTGACGACGAGACGAACGTCAACACTCGTCGAGCTGAATTGGGGCTGATGCGAATAGAGCTATATGCACGGCTGGTTCGCCTCAGTTCACCCGACGTTTGTGGGCCTGCCGGATCCCAGAAGTAGATTCTCCCCTGCCGCACGGGCGCTGTGGAGCAGAATCACGGCCCGCCGAAGGCGCTGGTGACTGTCCCCTTCATTCGTTGTGCGAAATCACGAAGGAACTGCTCTGGCCCGACATTCGTACCAGTCGAGCACTCGGAGAGCGCGCAACGTGATCCAACGATTCGGCGCCCCGATGGGGCCGGCCAATTCCTCGTGTACGGTGTTGCGGTGTCGCACGTCGAGCAGCCAGCGCCCATCGCCCTGGCGGCGCTCGAGCACGATCGCCACCGCCTCCTCGACTCGCGCATCCGGCTGCACGCCGGCCGCGCGCAGATAATCGAGCGCGCGTAGCACGTCATAGTGCCAGAGCGTCGGAAACGCGAACTGCGTCCACGTCGACTCGATGATCTCGCCGGTCGACAACCGTCGGAGCAGACGACGGTCGAGGAGATACTCTTGCGCGCGCCTCCGCGCGTCGGTCACCGGCAACGTGGCGCCGAACGCCTTCTCGAACGCGAGCAGCCCTTCGAGGACGCAGATCGTCGTGTGGAACGACGAGCGCACCGAGCCGCGCTCCGCCTCGCAGTTCCAGCCGCCATCCGCCAGCTGCTCGCCCAGCAGTCGATCCACGAGTCGATCGCTGCGCTCGCCGAAGTACGCCCCGAGCGCGACGACGCGGCCGTTGATGCACGGCTCGACTTCACCCTCGAAGAGGGGCGAGTCTCTGAACCCGGGTCCCCAAGTGACGCTGCCGCGAACGAGATCGATCGCGGTTCGCGCACGCGCACTCGTCGGGTCGAGCCCCAGGTCGCGTAAGAACAGCAGCGTGTACATGTTCGACCACCAGAACGGCGTGGCGATGCCGTCGCCCCACTGCCCGTCCGGGCGCTGTTGATCGAGCAGCCGCGGGCCCCATCCCTCCGACGCGACGCGCCCCCGCTCGGCCGCGACGATCTCCGCAGGCGTGTCGGTCAGGTCGCGCATGACCTGCCAGCGAATCGACGGGTCGGCATCGAGGAGCCAGTCGATGACGGGGTCCTTGAGGGATCGAGCGTGCGGGTCGCTGTGTGTCAGCGTCATTCGTTCACATTCGCGGTCGCTCAAACCAGCTCGATCTCATAATCAAGCACGTGCGCCAGGCGTTCGCGCAGTCCGCGCGATGCCTCTTCGTGCATACCTGATTCGTACCCGATCAGAATCTTCTCGTGATCGGGTTCGAGAATAAAGCCGAGATACGCAAGGTTCGTGTTGGGGTCGTCCGCCACGACCACGTAGACCGCGCGGCCTATGAGCTGCCGCTCCCGCTCGATATCTTCCTTGCTGAAGTGCGGTGCCCCCGTGCGCGCCATATGACGAGCGCTCTCCTCCAAGTCGCGCGAGGCGCGTTCGACGTCCAGCTCGACGTGCGCGAATGACTCATGGAGCCGTCGAACGAGCTCGTCCATCGGCAGAGGAGGCCGGTCGGCCTTCGGCGATAGCTCGTGGGCCATGGCATCAGTACACGACGATCTCCCCAACCTGATACCACCCATCGGCCTGTCTGCCCCCAATGGCCAGTTGAATGGCGGGCTGTCGCGTCGCCGGGTCGAGCAGCCCAACCCGGAGAGGGTACCGGCCCGGCGCGATTTCCCGAGGGACGGCGATCGTGTTTTCGTACACGGCATCGCCTGGCAGCCAGCGTCGGATATCAGCATCCAGCGGGATGACCGTGTCGCCAATCGCCAGCGCGAGGGTGTAGCTGCGATAGATCGGCGCGACACCGGCGTTGAACCACCACATGTTCACCGCAGCCATCGATCCGCGTGTGACGGACGAGGGGTACTCGAGCTTCTTTAGGACGAAGCGATAGCCAATCTGTTTCTGGAACGCGTCGAATGCGGTTTTCCAGTCCGCGGGAATCCGACTGGACTTGATGTTGATTGTGGAGGCGTGCCAGCGCAGCGCCTGGTCGAGGATCGGCTTCAACGGAAAGTTCCACTGGTGCCATTGCTCGGGCACCCAACAGGTTTCAAGTGCAACCGGCCTGGTCTGCCAGACGTCCTGAAGCCCGCCTCGCGCAAGCTGCTGTGGATAGAAGTCCAACATGTGGGCAAACGTGCGGCCCGGTGCGCCCATGTCACCCCAGCAGTCGAGCCGCCAGCCCGCGCCCAACTTCGCGCCGTATTGCAGCGCCGGCAGCGCATCGAAATTCATCAACAGCAACGTGCGCGGGAACGCCTTGAAGTACACGTCGATCAACTGCTGCTGCACGGGCCACTCGGGCAAGTACGGACCCCAGCCCTCTCCCCAGTAGCCTACCGTGGAAACGTCCACGTGATTGAGGTCCGGGTGGCCGTCGTAGCGCTTGCCCGCCTCGAGGATGAGCGCGCTCCAGTACTTGAAATAGAGCGGATCGTTTGCATCCGGTGACCAAATCGCGCCGTCCTTGTCCGTCGAGGCGTTGGCTCGCTTCGCGCCCGACGTGAGGTACCAGTCGGGCATCGAATGCTTGTCGTCGTACGGCATGATCCGAATAGCCAGCCGCTGGCCGTGACGACGCGCCTCCGCCAACGCATCGTCGATGATCGACCAGCGATACGTCCCACGCTGCGGCTCTAGCTGCGACCAGAACCAGCGCAGATAGGCGACGCTCGACGCAGGAAAATCGGCGTGCGCCGCTGCCGACGCATCAGCGCCGGGGGCTTCAGGACCCACTTCGGACCAACGGACGCCCTCATTCAGCGGCTGTCCCTGGAAGCGTTGGAATGTCTCAATCCCCATGCCCGGATTCACGAGGACCTCGTCCATCTCGGTCGGACGAACGATCGTCGTCTGGGCCGACAGCACGAGAGGGGCCATCACGAGTGCCCCGAGTATCGAGGCGACATTCACGGGCGTACCTTACCCGAGCCTTGGCGAAGGACGACAACCTTGTCGGGCTGAACGTTGTCCCAGCGTTCTTCGGACCCATCGGGCCAGCGCACGACAATACCCCGCAGGTCAGCGTTCTTCCCGAGACCGAAGTGGACCCGAATGTCGCTGGCACTCAAGTAGCTCGAATCGGTGTGAACTCTCCGCCACAGCGGTTCTTCACCGTCCCGCAGAATCGCGACACGAGCCCCAATCCCGGACCGATTGCTCTTTACACCTTCGAGCCGTACCTCGACCCAGTGTTGTGTCCGCGCTGTTTCGTTGTGCAGGAGCCGGACGGGTCCGTTGTTGTTTGTCACGAGGATGTCAACGGCGCCATCGTTGTCGACGTCGCCGACCGCCACGCCGCGGCCGACGTCGAGACGCTGGAACGCAGGGCCGGCGGTCCCGCCGGTCTCCAGAAACTTCCGATCCGCGCCTTCATTGTGAAACAAGAGGTTTCGTTGACCGTAGGGGTATGCTCCGCCTCGCATGGATTCCACGATGCTCACTGCGCCGTTCGCGATGAACAGATCGAGCCGGCCGTCGTTATCGTAGTCGAGCCACTGTGTTCCGAAACCAGTGAAGGCGAACGTTGGTCCGAGCAGGCCACTCTGCACGGTGACATCCTCGAACAGGCCCTTGCCGTTGCCGCGGAAAAGAGTGGCGCCTTCCCGCGTAAGGTTGGTGACGACAACTGAGAGCGTGCCTTGCTTGTCGACTTCTTCTGCGGTGACTCCCATTCCAGCCTTTGGAAGGCCGTCGGCGCTATACGCGAGGCCAGCTTCCAAGCCCGCCTCTCGAAAGGTCCCATTCCCCTGGTTCAGCCACAGGCGATTGGCGGCGGTATCGTTGGCCACGTAGATGTCCGTGCGGCCGTCACCGTTGAAGTCCGCACAGAGCACACCCAGTGCCGGGCCGTAAGCAGACGCGATTCCGGACTCGCCCGTCACATCGAGAAATTTGCCATTGCCCAGGTTGTGAAACAGCCGTGACGGCACCGCTTTGTAGGCGACTGGCGTGCAGTAATCGCGCTCGCCGGTCGGAGCGTGACAGCGTTTGTTTCCCTGAACAGTGAAGTCGACGTAGTTGGCCACGAACAGATCCAGATACCCATCGTTGTCGTAATCGAGGAATGCCGCGCTGGTGCTCCACCGCGGGTCATCCACACCGGCGTCGCGTGTCACGTCGGTAAAGGTGCCGTCGCCGTTATTGTGGTACAGCACGTTGTGGCCGAAGTTCGTCACATACAGATCGATGAACCCGTCATTGTCGTAGTCGCCGGTCGCGACACCCATTCCGTAACCGACATGCCCGACGTGGGCGCTGTCGGTCACATCAACGAATTGCAGCTTGCCCGTTTCGGTCAGCATGTTCCGGAATAGTCGGTTTCCCGGCTTCGAGCCTGCGGGCGGAGGAAAGAGCAACGTCTTCCCCTCTTCCAGCGCGGTACCCTGGACCACGTAAACATCGAGATCGCCGTCATTGTCGTAATCCAGGAGAGCCGCGCCGGAGCCCATAATCTCCGGCATCAGATACTCGCCCGTCGCGCCTGTGAAATGGTGAAAGTTCAGCCCCACGTCCGCGGCGATCTCGCGAAACATCGGCGCAGGAGTCGACGAGGCGATGAAAGCAGCCGGAAGAACGCAAAGCGCCAGGCAGACGACTCGACTGGTCATTGTTTCTTGATGTCGCCAACCGCTTTTTCCAGCGCCTCGAGATCTCGATCGATGCTTTTCAGGAGTTGGGTCTGGCCGCGGCGAGCGGCCTGCTCGCGAGCAGTACGAGCATGCTTGAGAGCGGTTCGGAGATCACCGGCTCGCGCATAGGTGCCTGCCAGAGCGTAGAGGTAGACCGGCGTGTTGTCGTCCTCCGGCAGGAGTGTTTTCAAGAGATGATGAATCGCTTCATCGTATTTGCCCTGATTGGCCAGAATGCGCCCCATGTGAAAGTGCGCCAGGTGATAATTGGGTTGATTCTGGATCGCTTCCGCGAATTGCTGAAGCGCTTCGTCCAGCCGACCCTGCTGCTCGTAAACCGATCCGAGATTATTGTGCGCCTCGGCGTAATACGGGTTGATCCGCAGGGCTTGTTGAAAAGCCCGCTCCGCGTCTTGAAGCTTGTTTTGCGTGACGAGCAGAACTCCATAGTTGTAGTGAGCATCAGCCTGATTTGGATCGAGATCCAGGGCAGCGCGATAGTGTTCGGCAGCCTGATCGTACTGACCAAGACGGCCGTACAGCGCGATTAGCTTGATGTGCGCCTGCACAGCGCTGGGATCGACTCGCAACGCTTCGTTCTGTTCGGCAACAGCCTCGGCGAACCGGCCCGCCTGCTCGAGGGTCTCGGCACGGCGCATGTGACCGACGGATCCCAGATTGAGATTGAGAACATCGCTGCGAAGCGGATCGTTCAGAGGTGGAACGGCCTCTTTGTTCTGCTCGTAAAGGCTGAACTGCTGTTGAGACTCTGCTTGGCGACCGAGCTTGCGGTAAAGCACGGCCAACGCATAGTGAGCCGCGCCGTAGGATGGAAACAGCTCGCAGGCTCTCAGATAAGCGGTTGCGGCTGCGGTCAAATCTCCGCGAAGCGCATAAACTCGACCCAACCCATACTGGGCTTCGGCACTCTCCGCATGTGCGTTGCTGATCGTCCGATAGATATCACGGGCATCCTCCCATTTCGCGATCGCGAGCAAGCTGTCGGCAAGCGTCAACCGCGCCGGGACTTCGTCAGGTTTTTGTCGTACCGCTTCCCTCAGCGTCAGCACGGCTTCCTGATGCTGTCCCAGGATCGCCTGAAGCCGTCCAAGGTAGTACAGCCAGCGAAATGAGTCGGGATCGAGAACATGTGCCCGACGATAGCAGCGCGCCGCGGATTCGTACTGTTCGTACGCATCCAGCACCATTCCCAACTTCCCGGTGGCTTCGGCATCTTTCGGATTCGCACGGGCGGCCGCATAGGCCTCGTCGATCTGCTGCCGAATGGCCGGCAGAAAGCTGCCGGTGTTGAGTTGTGGAAGATCGGGAACTGCGGCGTCTCGTGGCCTCTGGAGTCCTGGGTCTGCGGATAGAGTGATCGCGAGAATCAGCAGGGCAATGACCGGCATCAGATTCTCTTTAGGCGCTGACGCTGCCGCTCGGCGGGATCCTACCTCTCGATGTGGTCAGTCGGAAGAAATTTCACGAGGCGGCTCAAAAACGCACGTGCGCTGGCGTGTTCGCGCTGCTCGGCGGTATCGCGTCACGACACGGCATACCCAAGTGCGGCGTTATGTCAGCGAAAACGGCGGATAGTCATCGACCAACAGCAGCATGTAGGCTTCGACGCGGATCAGCCATCTGAGCGCACCGCCCCCGAAATCATAGAGGCCCTGCGGATACGCACCGGTGAAGAGAATAGCGAACCACGCAACGATCGTCGTAAGCACCCACGCAAACAGGATGAAGAACAGGACAATGAATTGAGGGATCGCGAGGAGAATTCTGAGTGCGACAGTCAACCGATCTCGTGGACTGGTTGGTTCAGTAACCTGAAGTGATGCTGGATACGGCGCGTCGCCGAAGGGCGGATACGGGTCCTCCAGAAGCGTGAGATACGCGAGCGCACGGACCCGCCAGCGCAGGTAGAACAGTGCGAACTGACGGATACCGGAGGGGTGCACGCCGCCAAACACGATCGTGAACCAGGCGACGATAGCCAGAAAGTAGGCAACAACGCCGAGCAGGCCGTTCTGGCTGCCGATGCTGAAGGAAGGGTTGTCGCGATATACGAGTCCACCGCCGACGCCCCCCACCAGGATCATGTGGGGGATCGCCAGAATCAGGCGAAATGCGACGGTCAGGCGGTTTCGATTCGCAAGGTTCGGCTCCACGCTGACGGACACCGGGTAGGCCATACGCACACCCTCCTCAAAGTCACGCGCTGCGAACCCATCGTTCCAGACGAATGGGAATCCAACTCCCACTCCCGCTGCCAAACTCAGTCGCGATCGCGTGCAGCGCGGCGGCCGGTGATGCTGTCGATGTGAATGCGATAGACAACGATGGCGTGTTGTTCACGATCGCCGACTCTGGCGCCACCCGGTAACCACCACTCACGCCGTTGTTGGAACAGGTGAAGAGCCCGATGCCGGATCTCGTGCCGCTCAGGTGAATCGTCGATCTCGTCGTACCGGCCGAACACCACGACGGTCGTCCAATGGAACTGGTCCTCCACGTCTTCGATCTCGAGGCAGACCTTCGGGTTTTCCCGCGTCCAGTGGACCTTCTTGCCCACCGCAGAAAAACTGAACAAACAATTCAAGTCTGCGTCGTAGGTGAACGAGACCGGCACCACGTACGGCTGGTCGGCGTGAGAACAAGCCAGCCGCGCGAGGTGCGTGCGCGACAAGACGTCCCGACACTGCGCTGAGGTGAGTTCGTGAACGAGCATCGCGGGGAAGTCGTGAGTATAGCAGCACGGTCCCCCTTCAACGATCTCCGTGCGCCGGCAGGGGAGACGCCGCGGGAGACACGCCGCCTGTCGTTCTCTGGCCTATCCTCTCAACCGTCACGAACAACACGGGAATGATGAAGACCGCGATGAGCGTCGCCGCGAGCATTCCTCCGATCACCGTCGTGCCCATAATCTGACGCGCGACAGACCCGGCTCCACTCGCGGTCCAGAGCGGCACGCACCCCAACACGAACGCGAACGACGTCATCAGGATTGGCCGCAGGCGTAGCCGCGCCGCGGCCAGAGCCGCTTCGGTCAGCGACTGCCCTCCTTCGTACGCGTCCTTTGCGAACTCGACGATCAGGATCGCGTTCTTTGCCGTCAGACCAATGAGCATGACCAGCCCGATCTGTGAGTACACATCGTTTTCGATCTGCACCATGTACGGGGGCAGGAATGAACCGAGCACGGCGCGACGCAGCCAGAGCACGAAGAAGGCGCCGAAGACCGCCACCGGCGTGCTCAAGAGCACGCTGAAGGGCAAGGCCCAGCTCTCGTAAAGAGCGGCGAGCACCAGGAACACCACCAGGAACGAAAACCCGAAGATGACCGGTGGTGAAACGCCTTGCTGCGCTCTCTTCTCCTGGAACGAGATCCCGAGATAGTCGTACCCCATCTCGGGAGGCATCGTCTCGGCAAACACGTCTTCGAGAGCGGCCATGGCTTGGCCGGAGCTGTATCCGGGCGCGGCACTGCCGATGATCTGCGCCGCGCGGTACAGGTTGTAGCGCATGGTGAATTCAGGACCGGAACGTGACTCGAATCTCGTCAATGCGGACAGCGGTACCATGTCGCCGCCTCGGTTGCGAACGTAGAACTCTCCGACGTTCTCAGCTCGATCGCGATAGGCACCCTCGGCCTCGACATACACCTGCCATTGGCGGCCGAACCGGTTGAAGTAGTTGATGAACGACCCTCCCATGAACGCCTGAATCGTTCGGTACACATCCCTGATGTCGACACCCTGCTTGAGCACCTTGTCGCGGTCCACGGCGATGAACTGCTGCGGCACGTTGGGCAGGAATGTCGTCGTGATGGAGGCGAATTCCGGCCGCTTGCGCGCGGCTGCAATGAACTTGTTCGTATTGCTGGCGAGAAACGCCACGTCATTTCCCGAGCGGTCCTCGAGAACGAACGTGAAGCCGCCGGATGTTCCCACACCGGGGATGGCCGGAGGAGAAAACGAGAACGCAACGCCCTGCCGGAGGCCGGCGAGTTTCTGGTTCACGCTCTGGCGGATGAACTGATACTGCTCTTCTCTCTTTTGTCGCTCCTTCCATTCTTTCAGCGTCACGAAAAAGAATGCGTTGTAGGTCGATCGCGTCAGACTGAGCAGGCTGAAGCCGATGACGCTGGTGGTCGATTCGACGCCAGGCGTCTTCGCCAGCAGTTGTTCGATTTCGTGAGCGGTCGCTTCGGTTCTCTGCAGCGACGCGGCGCTGGGGAGCTGCAGATTCAGGAACATGTACCCCTGGTCCTCGTCTGGCAGAAAGCTCGAAGGCACCCGGGCGCCGAAGAAGGCCGCGAGGGCGCCGCACGCAAGGAGCAGCGCGAAGGCGATCGCGCTCTTCCGGATAAGCGCGCTGGCGCCCCGTACGTAGCCGTCTGTTGCGCGCGCGAAACTGCGGTTGAACCAGTCGAAAAACCTGCGTAGCAGACCCCGGCGCCTGCTCCGCGGCCGCAGCAACAGTGCAGACAGGGCGGGGCTCAACGTAAGCGCATTGAAGGCAGAGAGGCAGACTGAGATCGCGATGGTCACCGCGAATTGCTGATAGAGGCGCCCCGTAATCCCGGGGATGAATGCGGTGGGGATGAACACTGCGGAAAGGACCAAAGCAATGCCCACGACGGGTGCCGAGATCTCTTCCATCGCTTTGAGCGTCGCATCCTTCGGCGACATGCCTTCTTCGATGTGATGCTCGACC
>Ga0114129_10013189_pt1 | contig 11775 bp, 7 predicted proteins | sample RhiMetdeltSRZDD1_FD_80071 | JGI IMG/M metagenome (GOLD analysis project Ga0114129, IMG submission 80071) | Populus rhizosphere microbial communities from Tennessee, USA - Rhizosphere MetaG P. deltoides SRZDD1 (version 2) (version 2) | ecosystem: Host-associated > Plants > Roots > Rhizosphere >... | reverse complement strand
TCGCCGTCCACGACATTGGAACTGCGGATGGGTCGCCGTACATCGTCTCGGAACTTCTCGAAGGCGAGACACTCCGTCACAAGATCCACGGCCTCTCGTTGCGCAAGACGATCGATTACGCGATTCAGATTGGGTTACATGGCTCCGGAGCAGGTCCGAGGGGTGACCACCGATTACCGCGCCGATATCTTCGCGTTCGGCGTGATCCTCTACGAGATGCTGTGCGGTCATCGCGCGTTTCTGGGTGAGACGGCGATGGACACGATGATGGCGATCGCGAAAGAGGCACCGGCGGATCTGCAAGTGGAAAAGCGTCATATTCCGCCTGCGCTGGCGCGCATTGTCGATCGCTGCCTGGAGAAAAATCCCGCCGCCCGGTTTCAGTCCACCAGAGATCTCGCATTTGCGCTTGAGTCGCTGTCCGCACATTCGGACGCGGCAATGTCGACTGTGGTCAGTGGTCGCACCGTACGGTTGAGCCGCGCGCGGCTCGCGTGGATTGTGGCGGGAGTACTCGTTGTTGTCGTGGTGACCTTGACGAGAGTGACGTTATGGGGATTGCGGACCACATCCCCTCCTCGTCCCGTGATGCGGCTGGAGCTGAATCTGCCACCGGGTGTGGAGCTTTTCACACTGACTGGTAACACCGTTGCCGTGTCACCAGACGGAACACGCGTCGCGTTTATTGGCGTGCTCGGTGGCGTCCGGCAAATCTACGTGAGCGCGCTCGACAGCTTCGAGGCTGTTCCCATGCGTGGCACAGAGAACGCCAGCCTCTGCTTCTTTTCGGCTGATGGTCGCTCGATCGGGTTCATTGACGCCGGAGGCGTCGTGCGAAGGGTCTCGCTCGCCGACGGGTTGGTGGCGACCGTTGTTTCCAACGCCGCTTTTGACGGTGCCGCCTGGGGGCCAGACGATCGCATCGTGTTCATTCGCGCGGGAGCCCTGTGGCACGTGCCTGCGTCGGGTGGCGCGCCCGAGCAGTTGATGATGCGGGACAGTCAACGTAAGGAGGTGGTCCAGGCGCGGCCGGTCGTCCTTCCGGGAGGCAACGCGATTCTGTTTGCGTCCACAGAGAGCAATGGCGACTCGCGCATCGAAGCGCTGGTATCTGCGACCCGCGAACGGCGCGTGCTGGTCGACCGTGGGACTCGCCCGCAGTACGTGCTGAGCGGGCACTTGATCTTTTACCGCGACGGTGAGCTGCTCGCCGCACCGTTTGACGCAGAGACAGGCCGCCGAACAACCGCTGACCGACGTGCCGAGGTTGTATTCGAATCCGCGCCTCGCACCGGGAGGAAGCCGCCTGCTGGTGGAGGCTGGCGATCTCTGGATTCAAGACCTGAGTCGAGCCACATTCACGCGCGTCACGTCGCGGGAGTCCACCGTTGCCGGCGGAGGCTTTCCAGTCTGGGTTCCGGACGGTCGCGTCGTATTCCGGTCCCCGACGGGCCTTCGTGTGCTGTCAGTGGGAACGGGTCGGCCGTCGGAGGCCATTGCGGGGACGACTGCCTCCGACTATCCGGGGTCCGTCTCCGGTGACGGCGAGCGGCTGGTCTTCGTGCGGCTGTCACCGGATACCTCTGGGGACATCTTCGTCGCGTCGCTTCGAGGCGCCCCGACGTCAAGCCGCTTCTGAAAACGCCTTCCTACGAGGGCAGTGGCAGGCTCTCTCCGGAGGGCCGGTGGATCGCGTATTCGTCGAACGATTCTGGACGAATGGAGGTGTTCATCGCTCCCTTCCCGCAGGTCGATCGAAAGACGCAAGTCTCGACAGAGGGCGGAACACAGCCGGTGTGGAATCCCAACGGCCAGGAGATCTTCTATCGAAACAGTACGAAGATGATGAGCGTTACGGTCGCCACGACGCCGGATCTGAGACTGAGCGCGCCGCACCTTCTGTTCGACTTGCCGTATGCCTTTGGCGCCGGCATTACGATTCCAGACTACGACGTCAGTCCCGACGGGCAACGATTCGTCATGGTGAAGGACGAATCGGGTTCTGGTCGATTGAACCTCGTGATCAACTGGTCGGAAGAGTTGAATCGCCTCGTGCCGACGAAGTAGCGCCGAGGACGGCGTGGGGAAACCCGCCGGCAGGACCCGGGTTGCTCGACTCACGGCTAGGCGGACCTAGGTCCGCCTCTACGGTCTCTGCTTCCGCGGGATCTTCTCGTCAGCCATCGCCGCCTGCCACGCGAACGTCGCCATGAAGATGGCGGACTCCTTCAGCTCGTCCTCGCTCATACGCTCGGGGAAGTCAGCGTTGGTGTGGCGCGTGCGCTCGTCGTAAGCGCCAAAATCCTTGATGACGTTGAAGCCCGGAAGACCCGCCTCGTTGAAGGGAACATGATCGGTGGCGCCGATCCCCTCCATGATGTTCCGCGTCGCGCCCAGATCCTTCAGCGGCTCGAGCCAGCGATCGAAGATCGCCTTCGCCGCAGTGTTGTCCTCCATGTAGAAGCCGAGCGTCTTGCCGCTTCCGGGGTCGTCATTCAGATAGACGGCGAGCTGATCGCGCGCGACTGGAGTGTTGAAGTGCTGCATCAGGTAAGCACGCGCGCCGAGCAGCCCCTGCTCCTCGCCGCTCCATAAGGCGAAGCGGATCGTGCGCCGCGGCTCGCTGCCGAGCGCACGTAGGATACGCGCCGCCTCCATCACCGCCACCGCGCCGTCGGCGTTGTCCGTAGCGCCGCTCGCGGTGTGCCACGAGTCGAGATGCGCGCCAACCAGTACGACCTGGTCGCGTAGCGCGGCATCGCGGCCCGGGATTTCGGTGATGACGTTATAGCTGTTGCGATCGTTCTCGATGTAGCGCGTCTGAAGCTCGACGCGGAGCGACACTGGATGCCCACCGGCGGCGAGCCGCGCGAGGATGTTGTATTGCTCGCCAGCGACGATGATTGAGGGGACGGTGTCGTTCGCAGTAGTGCGATTGCCGAGAACGCCGACCGTGCCGTCGCGATATGCGCTCGGCCTCAGCGCCACCGCTGTGCCCGCCTTCGCGAGGATCTGCATCAGGTCGCTGACCGGCGTCGTGCTCCGCGCTCCGGGGAGCGTCGGATTGCCTGTGGCCACCGGTTTGTCGTCGAGGCCCGGCTGCGGCCGATCGCGGTCGACGAACTCCGTCACCGGAAGGTGGGTGAGGACGATGGCGCCGCGAAGCTGCCCCGCCATCGCCTGAATCTGCAACGCGTTCTTGTCCCCGACATAGATCACGCGTCCCGTCACCACGCCTTTGGTGGATGGCGTCCATGCTTCGCCGTAAGCGATGAGCGGAAAATAGCGCGGCTCGGTCATCTCGACCGAGATGTGTTCGAGCTGCCAGCCGCGCCCAAACTCGTACGGCTCGAGGTGCGGATTTGTGAGCCCCCACTCCATGAAGCGGTCGCGCGCCCAGTTGGCCGCGCGGACGTGCGCCGGCGATCCAGTCAGTCGCGCGCCGATTTCATCGGTGAGCGTCCGGTAAAGAGACAGCGCCCGCGAACGTTGCAGTCCCTCGGTCCTGATGCGAGCCAGCACGTCGTCGCCGTCGCGTTGCTGTGTCGCAGTCGAGACGCCAAACAGTAGAAGTGCAAGCCCGGCAACAAGCACGACGCGACGTTTCATCGAATTCCCTCCACGGCCCAGTGCGGCTGCATCCAGCGTCGATCACCGGCAGGGTCCGGCTTCAGCCGGGGCACCAGCGCGACGGTTAGCATAGTTGTCCGCCGCAACGGGCAGGTCGGCACTTCGTCGCTGTTCAACCGAAGACGCGATTTCCTCAAAGAATCGTGTAGTCCCTACCTCGACCACACTGGCATCACCCTCGCTTTAGGGTGAATGAGGAAGTGGAACATGATCAAACGCTTCGCGCTCATCGGAACGTTCACACTCGTCCTTGCCGCGGTCGCCCTGCCGGCTTACGCGCAGACGCACGTATCGATCGGCATCGGCGCGCCGTTTTACCCACCGGTCGCGGTCGTGCCAGCAGCGCCGTATTATCCGGGCTACGTCTGGCCACCCGCGCCATACGTCGTGCATCGGCGCGTGTACGTCGCTCCACCCGTTGTGGCCGCGCCGTATTACTCGCCGTATTACGCGCCGTACTACTCGCCGTACTACTCGCCGTATTACGCGCCGTATTACGCGCCGTATTACGCGCCGCGTGGACTGTCGCTTGGGTTCGGCTTTAATTTCGGCCACGGACACGGCTTTGACGTCAGCCACGGACGCGGCTTTAACGTCAGCCACGGACACGGTTTTAACGTCGCCCACGGAGGTCACCACGGCCGGCACTGATGACAGACGCGTTCACGCGTCTTCGTCTGGCCCACCTTCTCGGTTGGGGGTGGGCCGCGGCCGCCTTAGAAGCTCTCGCGGCTTTCGAGATTCGCTTCGATGTCCTTCTTCTCCCGCCACACGGGATGAAGCGTCTTCCGGACCATCAGCGGCAACTGATCCTCGAGATGTGGCGATCCCGCCTGGCTCGAGTTGCCGTACCCGAGCGTGCAACGCGCCTGCTGCGCAGGACGAAATTCGATAGCGCACACGATGGTTTCGCCGTTGGCAGCGTAATAGCGATTGCCCACCTTGCGGGTGAAGGCAATCGTGCGGAAGAGGCCCGAGTTGCCAGGTCCGCCGTTGCCAGGCAGGTCGGCGTTTCCGCTCGCAAAGCGGAAGACGTCGCCCCACTTCACGTCGAGTGCACCGTACAGCTTCTGACACTCTTCAGCGGCCGCGGCAAGTGCGGCGAGCGCCGATGCTGGATCGTTGAGACCGTAGGCCGACTCGTTCGGGTTTGACGGATCGAACTTCACGCGGAGCTTCGCGGCGATGCCGCCGGGACCGGACAAGTAGCGGTCCACCCACAATTGAAACAGCACCGCACCGCGGCTGTCGGCGTCGGTCATGCGGTCCCATTTCTCGAGGACCCGCGCGGCCTCGGTGCCGCCGTTGGCCGCCTTCAGCAGATCGGGAAGCACTCGGTCGGCGAGCTCCATGCGCGTCGAATGCTTCTTCGCAATCAGCTGGTCGTAGCTGATCTTGTCGTCTTCCGCGACCATGCGCCTCGAACGGAGCGCGCGCATCGTTGGCATCGTCTCGCCTGACGGCGCAACGTATGGCTCGAACTTCCTGCGGTCGAGCAGCGGGAGCGTGGCGTCCCACGGCGGCTGGTTCGCGTTCTGGGTCCACCCCGACGCGGGGTCGATCACCTTCGGCAGTTCGTCAAACGAGAGGTAATCGGTCCATACGTCTTTCAACGAATCGCCGGGGACAACCTGCGACCAGTACTCGTAGTCGTGGCCGTTGCGCCTCGGCACGAGGCCGTCGAAGACGAACATCAGGTGACCGCTGTCGTCGGCGTAGTTGGCATGCCACATCGGCACCGACATCATTTGTAGCGCGCTCGTGAACGCCGCGAGATTCGTCGCCTCGCCCATTCGGAACCACTGCTCGAGCATCTTCGGCCGGTCGAGCCCGGCAACGCGCATGGCCACGGTCAGCCCGTCCTGGTCGTAGACCACAGGTCCGTGAGCGCTTTTGCGGATCTCGAGCGTCTCCTCGCGGAAGGTTCCATCGGGCTGCCTTATTTTCAGCGTCTTCGTGGACCGCTCGAACGATCGCCACTGGCCGTCATAGAGGTACTGGCCGTCCTTCACCGTCAGCCTGAAGAAATCCACAGTGTCGATCGTGTTGACCGTGCGACCCCAGCCCGCGTGTCGATTGAAACCGACGACGGCGACGGCGAAGCCGACTTGAGGTGCGCCGTACAAGTCGTAGTCGGGACCGACGAGATGGACTTCCATGTAGCGATAGAACGTGTTGCCCCATGCCAGGTGTGGATTGATGAGGAGCATCGCATGGCCGCTGGCCGAGTGCGCGGGACCGATCGTCCAGGTGTTGGAGCCAGCGGAAAACTGGTCGCGATCGGGATCGACGTTCTCGGTCACGGCGCCGGCGCCGCGCTTGAGCGCGTTCAATTCCCGCTGCATCCGCTCGGGCGACGCCATGTAGCCGTAGTGCACCGCGCGAAGCGGGTGCCCGACGACGTCAACGCCTGAGACTGGAAGGACGACCCGCTTATCGGCGTCGATCGCTTCGGGATGTGCCTTTGCGAAATCGTTGATGCCTCGCGCAAAGGCGTCCAGATAGGTGCGGAAGGTGGGGTCCTGCGCGTCGTACCACGTCTTCGCCCGCTCGGGCACACCATTCAGCTGTACCCAGCGATCGAGTTCGAGATTGGACGCTCCCCAATACTCGGCAGCCCGCCCGCGAGACTCGCCGTACAGACGCAGCAGCAGGTTGGCCTGGTTCTGCATCTGCGCCCAGCCGTGCGCGTAGAACATTGACTCGCGATCCGCGGCAAAGATGTGCGGAACGCCGTACTTGTCCCACAGGATGTCCGCCTTCTTTTCTGCCGTCAGGCGGGATGTCACGGCAACGAGGACGATCACAAGGGCGACACCGAGCATCGAAATCGTGCGCAGCTTCATACGGTCCCCTCGTCAAACGGTCAGCGCGGACAAGCGAATACGTGCGGACTATACGACACCAGAAGCCGATCACGACGCGTGAGTCGAGCGGCCCGGGTCCTGTCGGCGGGTTTCCCCACGCCGTCCTCGGCACTCCTTCGCGCCGAGGGCGCTCGTCGCGCCTGCGGCGCGGCGTGGGGATGCCCCTCGCGCCGCCACCCGCTGGAAAGGACTGCTCGACTCACGCGAGCGAGCATTACGCGGCGCAGTTCGGTCCGATCGAAGAATCGCGTTCAGTGCGGCTTGCCGGCGAGGATGCGCGCGGCGAACGCCAGGATTGCCGATGACGTTTCTTCGGACGCCCCTTCCGACATGTCAGTCCACACACTCATGTGCGTGCGGCCGAGCACCTTGTGGATCGTTACGTCCCTGTGACCTGCGACGCGCAGCGCGGCGGCGAAGTCGGCGTTCTGCTGCTGTCTCCAGTCTTCGTCGCCGTCGGTGTCGATGAGCAGGACGGGTGGAAGATCTGCGCGGAGGTAATGTGCGGGCGACGCGTCGGTCCACGTCTTCCGATCAGCGCCCCAGATGACGAGCGGACGGTCTGGCGCGACTCCTGGTTTGTCGACCCAGAAAAATCCGCTGACCGGTACGACTCCCTTGATGTCACGCGGCGACAGCTGGTGGGCCGCCAGATAGCGCGGATCGGCCGCAAGGAGCATCGCCAGATACGCCCCCGCTGAGTGGCCGATCACCATGATGCGATCGGGATCGCCGCCGTGCTGCCGGATGTTGCGCTTGACCCAGGCAAAAGCCGCCGCGACGTCCTGGATGTGAGCGGGATGTGAGACCTCCGGCGACAGGCGATAGCTGGGAACGGCGGTGAGATAGCCGGCGGCGGCAAACCGCTCTCCGACAAAGCTCTCCTCACGACGGTCGCCCGCCATCAGCACACCGCCGTGCAGCGACAGGATCACTGGAGCATTCGTCAAACCAGCAGGGATATAGAGGTCGAGACGATCCTTGCCGTCCTGATAGTCGGCCTGGGGCACGTAGTCGATGTTGCGAAGCTCTGTCACCTTACGTGATTGCGCCTGCGCGTCGGCACACAGGAAGGCGATGAGGGCGACGGCGAGCGCCGAAATCGTACGGAGCTTCATATGGTGCCTCTCCGTCAAGGGAACGCGATTACGGACTATACGCATCGGTCGCCGCTTCGCACAAGACGTTCGTGTGTACTCCGAGTTTGCCCGATCGCTCACGTGAGTCGAGCGGCCCGGGTCCTGTCGGCGGGTTTCCGCACGCCGTGCTCGGCGCTCCTTCGCGCCGTGGGCGCTCGTCGCGCCTGCGGCGCGGCGTGGGGAGGCCCCTCCCGCCGCCGCCCGCTGGAAAGAACTGCTCGACTCACGTGACCGAGGATTCCGGGGCGTATAGTTCAGTCCAAGATGCGACCACTCGTGTCCCTGTTGATTGTCTTGTTATGCGCTTGTGTGAAAGAGTCGTCGCGTGCTTCGCTCGCTGACGACTGGCCGCATTACGGCCGTGACCCCGGCGGCACTCGCTTTTCGCCATTGAGCGACGTCAATCGGAACAACGTTGCTCGTTTGATGTCCGCATGGGTCGTTCACACTGGCCAAACGAGCGCGGGCCGCGGACGCCGAGTTGGCTTCGAATCGACTCCCATCGTCGTCGATGGGACGCTATATGTGACGGCCGGGACAAACCGAATCATCGCAGTCGATCCGGAGTCGGGCACCGCGCGTTGGCAGTACGACCCGAAGATCGATCCCGATGCCAATTATGGTGACCGCCTGATCAATCGCGGCGTCGCCACGTGGCTCGATGCGAAGGTGCAAAGCGGCGCACCGTGCCGCCGCCGCCTGTTCGAAGCGACGCTCGATGCGCGGCTCGTTGCCGTCGATGCAGCCACCGGTTCGCCGTGCGCAGATTTCGGCAGCGGTGGCGAGGTCAACTTGAAAGGCGTACCCGGGTACCAACCCGGCGTCTATCACATGACGTCGCCACCAGCGATCGTCGACGACCTCGTCATCGTGGGGTCGGCAATCAACGACAACGAGCGCGTCGACGAGCCGTCTGGCATCGTTCGCGCCTTCGATGCGCGCTCAGGCGCGTTGCGATGGAGCTGGGACCCGATTCGTGCCGGCGTTGAAGGAGCCGTTCGGACTTCGGGTGCGGCCAACGCATGGTCGGTAATGGCGGTCGATCCGGAACGTCATCTCGTGTTCGTACCGACCGGCAGCGCAAGTCCGGATTACTACGGCGCACAGAGGGTCGGCGACGACAAGTGGGCGAACTCGGTCGTCGCGCTTCGCACACAGACTGGCGCCGTTGCGTGGGCGTTTCAGCTCGTTCACCACGACTTGTGGGACTACGACACCGCGGCGCCTCCGCTGCTGACGACAATCACGCGCGACGGTCAACAGGTTCCCGTCGTCATCCAAACCAACAAGACCGGGTTGCTGTTTGTGCTTCGGCGCGACACTGGCGAGCCGATCTTTCCGATCGAAGAACGTCCTGTGCCGCAGAGCGACCTCCCGGGCGAACACACGTCGCCAACGCAGCCGTTCCCTACGACGATGCCGGCGCTGACGCCGCATCGGTTGAGCGATGCCGACATCTGGGGTGCGACGCCAGCCGAGCTCAGTTCCTGCAGGAAAACAATCGCCGGGCTGCGAAACGAAGGAATTTTTACGCCGCCGAGCATCAAGGGAACACTAGCAATCCCCGGCAACGTTGGTGGTCCAAACTGGAGTGGTTACGCGTTCGACACCAAGCGACAGTTGCTCATCGTCAACACAAATAACCTTCCCGCGATCGTGCGGCTCATTCCTCGACATGAATTCGACACGACGTCGCGTCGCGACGACGGCGAGTATGGGCTATCCGTTGGCGCGCCGTACGTGCTGTTCCGTCGTTATGCGCAAGCACCGTCGGGGCTGCCGTGCAGTCAGCCGCCATGGGGAAGTCTCATCGCCGTTGATCTCACGAACGCCACGATCCGGTGGAGTGTGCCGCTCGGTTCGATGGCCTTGTTTGCTCGCGACGTTCAGGGTGTGCCGCCCGGATCGATCAGTCTAGGCGGACCAATCGTAACTGCAGGCGGCCTCGTGTTCGTGGCAGGCACGATCGATCCGTATCTCCGTGCGTTCGACGTGGAGACAGGACGCGAACTCTGGAAAGGACAACTTCCTGCGAGCGGCCATGCGACCCCGATGACATATCGAACGACATCCGGTCGCCAGTACGTCGTCATCGCAGCAGGCGGACACGCCAAGATCGATGAAGAGCCCGTCGGCGACGCACTCGTCGCGTTCGCGTTGCCGAGATAACTCCGAACTCGGGCGAGTCGAGAACGCTGTTTCCAGCGGGTGGCGGCGGGAGGGGCCTCCCCACGCCGCGCCGCAGGCGCGGCGAGCGCCCCGGCGCGAAGGAGCGCCGAGCACGGCGTGGGGAAACCCGCCGGCAGGACCCGGGCCGCTCGAATCGTCCGAGTTCGACCCGGTCGAGTCGCCCGAGTTCGATTATCCTTGCGGAATCCAGCGGAGGATTCGATGAGCCGTACGCGCGACGCAGGTCACTCCCGGCGGGACTTTCTTAAAACAGCAGCCGGCGTCTCTGCCGGAGCAAGGCTTATACGCGATCCGCTCTGGGCCCAGGGCGCGCCCACCGGCAAAGCGGCGACATCCGCGCTCACGAAGATCCACCAGCCGTTCATGATCACGCCGAAGCAGGCCCTGGACTGGCATGTCTTCAAGGCGCAATGCGGTCCGACCTACGCCGGCAGTGCCGGGTGGAAGCGCTACACGGACTTCTTGATCTCGAAGATGCCAGAGTTCGGCGGCGTCGATCTCGACTACGTCGAAATCCCGTACGACCACTACATCGTCGAGGACTGGCCGGATCGGCAGACGCATATGCATGCCTCTCCGAAGGCGGTCGAGAAGCTCGTCACTGACGGAACGCCGGTGCCGGTCGTTGCTTCGTACGGGATGACCTCAGGCTCCACGCCGCCGGAAGGGATCACGGCACAGATGCTGTACTACGACCCTGCGCATCCGCCGGCGGAGTCACAGATCGCCGGCAAGATCCTCGTCTTCCAGACGCAGAAGCAGCCGCCACCGCCCTACACCAACAACTTCCTCGACAACTACACGCCGACCGACTACGAGTGGCGTTCGCCCGGCAAGTGGCCGGAACTGTTCACGCCGCCGCCGCTCTCCTATGGAACGTCGTTCCACGGTCGGTGGGTGTGGAGTCAACTGAATCGCTTCGCCGAGGTCGGGATCAAGGGGCACGCCGCCGGCATCGTCATCGTCTACGACCTGTCGCCGGCGATGGCGTTCGGCCTAGCGCAGCGGAGCGTGTACACGGAGAACGGCCGCGCGGGACTCGGAGCGACCTACATCAACTGCCCGACGCTGACGCTCGATCGCGTGAACGGCGCGAAGGTGCTCGCCGATGCGAAGGCCGGGAAGATGGCGACGCTGACGCTGCGTGCGCGTTTTCAGCGTGACATCGGGAAGGCGATCATCGCGCATCTACCTGGGAAGAACTACGGCACGCCGCAGGACGAGCAGGTGCTGCTCGCGACGCACACGGACGCGATGTCGCTCATCGAGGAGAACGGCGGCATCGGCATGCTCGGCATCATGTCGTACTTCAATCGCGTGCCGAAGAGCGAACGCGCGCGCACGCTGGTCTTCTACTTCGATTGCAGGCACTTCATGCCGGGCGCCGAGGCGAGCTGGCCGCAGTACGACTACTACACGATTCATCCGGAGAAGCTGAAGACCATCGTCGCGACGCTCGGCATGGAGCACATGGGCGGACGTCAGACGATTGAGATAGGTCCGGACGGCAACACGTATGCGTACTCGCCCGCGCGTCCTGAGGATGGCGGCGTCATCACCAGCCTGATGGATGTCAATAACAACAACATCTGGCTCGTGGAGATGATCGCCCGGGCCGCGACCGATAATCACTGGCCGCGTGTAGACGTGAAGGCGGGTGCCAGCGCCGGACCGGGCGTGAACGGCGGCTTCCAGGGCACGGTGAAGAGTCCGATGAACAAGGGCCGCGGCTACAAGATTCCCGGCTGCGGCCTCGCAGGTGACTGGCCCGGCGCATGGACCCAAACCTACGCGCAGGTCGATACGGAAGCGGGTCCGCATGGATTCGATGAGAACTACTTCGTCGCGCAGGTTGCCGGCCTTACGCAGATCGCCGGCGAGTTCATGCAGGTCAGGCCCGTCGTGATCGATCTCGGGTGGGGCGAGCTGAAGACCGCAGTGGTCGCACT
>Ga0114129_10013187_pt1 | contig 11775 bp, 12 predicted proteins | sample RhiMetdeltSRZDD1_FD_80071 | JGI IMG/M metagenome (GOLD analysis project Ga0114129, IMG submission 80071) | Populus rhizosphere microbial communities from Tennessee, USA - Rhizosphere MetaG P. deltoides SRZDD1 (version 2) (version 2) | ecosystem: Host-associated > Plants > Roots > Rhizosphere >... | reverse complement strand
TGCAGTCGCATCACCTGCCATGTGCCGCTGTACCAACGGGTGAGCTGACCCACGTATTCTCGAATCCGCCGAGGGTCTTGTGTGTAGACGACGGCGGTGCTCACGTACCGCACGCGACCCAGTCGGCGGCGATGAATCTGGATGGTGAGGTCCATGTCCTCGACCAGGGTTCCGCCGTCCCAATCGAGCGCCGGGATGATGGAGGTTCTGTACGTCGAGGCACAGCCAGGCGCGACAGTGATGACGCCGATCGAATCTTGTCCCTGGCGGTACAGGAGCAGCGCCATGTAGTAATCGAGCGTCCTGAAGGCCGTCAGGTAATTGTGCGCAAGCCCTCGGGGGCTTCCGCAGACGAGCACCGCCCGATCGTCCTGTTCGAACGTCTGCGACACGGCCGCGAAGTAGTCGGGTGCGACGTAACTGTCGGCGTCAAGCAACGACAGGAAGGCGTAGCGCTCGACGAGCCCGTGCTGCTCGATGGCATGACGAAGGCTGCCCGCCTTCCCTTTGCGCTGATCGTTGCGGAGGATCTGCACCCCCGCAAACGTCTGAACGACGTCCGCGGTACGATCGGTGGAGGCGTCATCGATGACCAGCACGTGCTCCGGCAGGACGCCGGCCGCGATCACGCTGGCCACACATCGACCGATCAGCGTCTCTTCGTTCCTCGCTGGGATCACGACGACAAGGTCGGGAGCCACGTGGTGCATTCGTGGCGGTGTAAGGGCAAGCCTGCTGCCACGCATATGGGGCAGCGACCGTGTCCTGCTGACGCACGAACTCCGTCAACCGAGTTCGGAACGATTTCATCGTGGCTTGGTGACGACAGACGAGTCGGCTGGTCCCAGGCAGACGCGTCCATCGCTGAACTGCGCATCTTCGAACGCCGGACGCATCGTACTGCTGGATATTCGAGGAATTCTTTCTGTCGAACCTTTCACAATTCGTGGGCACAGCGGTTGCTCTTCATCGCGGCACATCCTATGAGTGAACGTCGCCGCGACGATCGGCATGCGCTCGAACAGCCTGGCGTGGGTACCGTACGTGTAATCCAGGACGTCGACGTCAAACACCTCGAGCCCGATCACGCCATTGTGATCGCGAAACGGCCGATTCCTCTCGGTGAGCGCCTGCTGCTCGAGATTCCCCACGAGAAGGCCCTCGGCTCGTATGCGTGGCTCGCGCGCGCCGTCAACAGCCGCGTGCTCCTGGGCCACGGCGCGCTCGTTCGCGAGGTTCGTCTGGCCATCACGGAGCGGCCTGGTGATGCACAGGCGATCGAGGAGTTCGCGTCTGGGGCAGATTGGGGAAAGGTGATCATCGGCGCGGTTATTCGCCGAGTGCCCGTCCGACTCCTCCAGGCCAGCGCGTCTGGATGTGAATGGGAAAGCCCCGCTCCTCTCGACGCGGGCACCGTTGGATTCGTGGACGTGAGGAGCTCGGATCGCCCTCACACGGAAGCTGTGCGAATCCTGCGCACGTGGCGCGCAGTCGGCCCCCTCTGGCCCTATCGGATGGCCGTGGAATTCCTGACGCTCGGGCCGGCGTCCCCTGAATCATTCCGAGGCGTCGCGGCACTGGTCGCTGCGGGCACTCCTTCAACCAACACACAGTGATGCACGCAAACGAATTCACGATCGACGAACCGACGCTCTTGGGAACCGGTCCCACCATGGAGTGGCTGCGCTCAGCCGCCGCACGGGTGGCCGCAGGCAACGCGAAGGTCCTGGTCACCGGTGAGAGCGGTGTGGGCAAAGACCTCGTCGCACGCTTCATTCACGCGAAATCGACGCGTGCAGGCCGCGCGTTTGTGGCACTCAACTGCGCCGGCATTTCGGAAACGCTCCTCGAGTCCGAGCTCTTCGGCCACGTGCGCGGCAGTTTCACGGGAGCGCACCGCGACAAGGTCGGTCTCTTCCAGCTCGCCCATCGAGGCACGATCTTCCTGGATGAAGTCGGCGAAATGAGCCTGCGCATGCAGGCGCTGCTGCTTCGCTTTCTCGAGAACGGCGAAGTGAAGCCCGTAGGGTCGGACAGCGTGTCGGCGAAGGTCGACGTTCGTGTGATCGCGGCGACCAACCGCAGTCTGCCGGATCTGGTGGCCCGCGGTCAGTTTCGTGAAGACCTCATGTATCGAATCATGGTGGTGCACCTGGAGGTGCCGCCGCTCCGGAATCGTCGCGAAGACATTCCCACGCTCGTCGAGCACATCATCGATCGCAGCCGCCTGTCGCTCGTCGTCTCGGACGAGGCGATGCGGGTGCTCGAGCGGCACCACTGGCCCGGGAACGTCCGCGAGCTGCAGAACGTGATCGAGCAGCTGGCGTGGCTCCACGGTGGTGGCGTTGTGGCAGTGAGCGACCTGCCGCCGGCGCTGGTGGGATCGGCGAGCGGGAGAGTCGTGGCATCGCGCGAACGCCGCAAGCGGGTGGCCGACCATCTCTACGAAGGACTCGTGGCCGGTACGTGCTCGTTCTGGGAGCACGTCTATCCGATGTTCATCAATCGCGATATCACGCGGGCGGACATTACGAACATGGTGCGTCAGGCCCTCATCGAGACGAGTGGCAACTACCGAGCCGTCCTGCAGTTGCTCGGGATGGCGCCCGCTGACTACAAGCGATTCCTCAATTTCCTCTCGACGCACGGTTGCACGGTCGACTTCCGCGAATTCCGATCGGGTCGCGTGTCGAGAGAACGACCGATGGAGCCTACGTTCAAGATTCCATCCCGCCACACTGTAGACGAGGTGCCGCAGGAGGCGCCGCAGGCGAGCCGCCCGGCATGAGTCAGTTCTTGCAGCCGCTCATCAGCCGTCGCGGCGGGCCGCATGTGCTCGTCAACGCCCGTGCTGGACTCGTGGTCGCTGATGTCGTGGAAGCGGCGTTCGAGTCGAAGACCCGACGCAAAGGCCTGCTCGGACGCGACAGCTTGCCTGAACGTCACGCGATCGTGCTCGCGCCGTGCAACGCGGTCCATACCTGCGGCATGCGTTTCCCGATCGACGTGCTCTTCGTCACCCGAGATGGATGCGTCGTCAAGATCGTTGAACGGCTTGGCCGATGGAGGGCCGCGGCGTCGCTGCGCGCAGCCTTCACGGTGGAGCTCGCTGCTGGAGGTGCGCGACGCGCTGGTGTGATCGTTGGCGATCGCCTGTCGATTCAACGGGACCCGCCGACTAATGTCGCGTAATTCTGCACCCCGACCCCGATAACCGTCTGGATCCGACTAGACAAACACTCGCGGGCCTCATCCGATCGCGGACCGCACCGGCAACAGATCTGTTGGAAATGAGGAATTTACGAACGGCATGTCGAACCGCTACACACGGCAGCGAAGTTGCTCTTCGGGCACGACGCATGACCGATCGACGACGTCAACCACGGTTCGTTTTCCTCGCGCCCGCTGATGCGCGCCTTCAGGTCAGCATGGAAGGTGTCGTTGAACGCTGGGAAGGCGATCGCGCGGTCGTGATCAGCGCCTGCACCGCCGCGTGCGGCGACGAGTTCGTGATGCAGTTGCCCTCGCCGCTGGGGGAGCTGAAGTCGTGGACCGTCCGCGTGCTGGCCTGCGAGCCGACGGTGATCGGACCGGCCAAACGTTTTCGAGTACGGCTGTCTGTCACTCCCGCGCCACGCCCGTCGCACGGCCACGATCTCTTCGTGGCCTAACGAGTCTGCCTTGAGATATTGCCAGTGACGACAGCCTCTCTGACGAAAGAGACATCCATTCGCGTGTGGGACATGAGCGCGGGAGGCTGCCTCCTCGAGTCGCGCGAGTTTCTCCCTGTTGGCACAGTCGGTCTCTTGTCGATGGAGCTCGACGGCCGTGCTCGTCGGGAATGGTTCCGCATCTGCCGCGTTCACGCCAACGAGGGTCGACGCGGGATGTGTCTGGTGGCCGCGGAGTTCCTGCCGCTGGCTCCCGCAGGACTCGACTCGCTCCGCAGTGCGATCGTCCGGTTGCGGGCGAGTGGATCGCCAGGGGGAATCCCAGGGTTGCCCGGACGATCGTCTGGCGATCGCGGGAAGTCCGTGAGGCCTCGCAAGAATCGCCGAGCGGCCACGACCACGGAACACCGCGATCTGCACGAAACATTTGCTGATCAGGCGTCTGAGCCCTCCAAGCCGCGGTTGGCAACAGCGTTGCTCAAAGGGACGCCGCGGCCGAGCTCTAGGCGCGCGCGCCGCGAAAAGGAGTAGTGCATATGAAGCGGTTAGTTGTCCGACTCGTTCGGAACGATGAAGGCCAGGACCTGATCGAGTACGTGTTGATTGGGACGCTGGTCTCGATCGCAGTCGTTGCTGGCGCAACGCTGCTCGGGACCAACTTGAACGCCTGGTACAACGGCCTGGCAGGTTGGGTCGCCACCCAGACAGCCAAGACCTAGCAAGAACGACGAGGTAGTCGCGGGCGCGCTCTCTGGGCGCGCGAGACCCGAGAAGGAGTAGTGCATATGAAGGGGTTAGTTGTCCGACTCGTTCGGAACGACGAAGGCCAGGACCTGATCGAGTACGTGTTGATCGGGACGCTGGTCTCCATCGCAGTCGTTGCCGGCGCAACACTGCTCGGGACCAATATCAACGCTTGGTACAACGGTCTGGCAGGCTGGGTCGCCACCCAGACGGCCAAGACCTAGCAACGACGACGGGTGTCGCGCGCGCCCTCCGGGCGCGCGAGACCCGAAAAGGAGTAGCGCATATGAAGGGGTTAGTTGTCCGACTCGTTCGAAACGACGAAGGCCAGGACCTGATCGAGTACGTGTTGATTGGGACGCTGGTCTCGATCGCAGTGGTTGCGGGCGCAACCCTGCTCGGAACCAATTTGGACGCCTGGTACAACGGGTTGGCGGGTTGGGTCGCCACGCAGACGGCCAAGACGTAGCACGAAGGACGGGAGTGCCGTCGCTGCGGTGCGTACCGCTCGACCGGCACTCTCGATTGGGAGTAGGACTCATGACTTTCATGCGCCGGCTGCTGCTCGACGACCGAGGACAGGATCTCGTGGAGTACGTCCTCCTCGGGGCAACGATAGCGTTGGCGGCGATCGTCGGGATCAGCGCGATCGGTCCCGCGATCAATGCGGTTTACGCCAGTTGGGATACCGCGTCACAAGGGCTGTGGTATCCACCGGATCCGAACTGATGTCTAACATCCTCGTCCCTATCGTCGTGATCGCGATCGGTCTCGTCGCCTGCGTGTTCGACATCCGAACCCGGCGAATTCCGAATGCGTTGACGCTCGGCGCTGCGCTTGCGGGCCTGGTGTTTCACCTGGCGACCTCCGGTCTCGCCGGAGCGCAGATGGCGCTGACTGGGTGGTTCATCGGAGGGGCGCTGTTGGTCCCGTTCTTTGCGCTGGGCGGCATGGGCGGTGGCGACGTGAAGCTCGTCGCTGCGCTCGGCGCGTGGCTCGGGTGGTCGCACGCATTTTGGCTGGCGATGTACGCCGGCATCGCGGGCGGCGTGCTGGGCCTGTTCGTGGCCGTCTCCCACGGATATCTGAGACAGGCCGTGGTCAACATTGCTGGCATGTGTCGCTTCTGGAGCATCTTCGGGCTCCAGTCAGTGCCCGGCATGACATTGGAGTCTTCTGCGGCGCCCCGTCTGGCGTACGCGATTCCCATTCTGGTCGGAACGATGGTGACGCTATGGCTGTGAACAGACTCCGCTGGAGATCGGAACGCGGCGCCGAGTTGATCGAGTTCGCGATCGTATTGCCAATCCTGGTCTTTCTCATTGCCGGGATCGTCGACTTCGGCATGATGTTTCGCACACTCGAGGCCGTGACGAACGCGGCGCGCGAGGGCGCTCGCGTCGGAGTCCTTCCCGGCTATGCGCCCGTCGACGTGCAAAGCCGTGTGGACGCGTACCTCGCGTCCTCCGGCTTGTCGGGCACGCACACGACCACCGTCGTAAACATGCCCGTCGCCACCGGCGCCGGAACGTTCACAGCTCGGTCCGTGAACGTCAACTACACCTATCAATTCGCCGTGCTGGGTGCAGCAGCACCGCTGTTCGGCGGAAGCTTTGGATCGATTGCGCTCCAGGCAACCTCGGTGATGCGAACCGAGGCGCAGGCCGCACCGTAAGGGAGAAACCATGAAGAAGCAACATCGGACCTTGATTGTCATGTTGGTTGCGGTCGTCACGGCCGCGCTCGGCAGTTACGGCGTCTATCGCGCCGTGCTGCAGATGCCCGTGCGCGAAGTCGAGGTGGCCAGCATGCAAGTCGTGGTTGCGGCCCAGCCGCTCACGATGGGCACACGGCTGCACCAGAACCATCTGCGCGTCGTGGCCTGGCCCTCACGCAACCCGGTACAGGGATCGTTCAGCGATCCCAAGCAGCTCGTGGACCGCGGGGTGATCGTCCCGATCGGCGAGAACGAACCGATCACCACGAGCAAGGTCGCGTCGCTCGAGGCCGGTGCCGGTCTGCCCCCGGTGATCCCTGAGGGGATGCGCGCGATCTCGGTGCGCGTGAACGAGGTGATCGGCGTCGCCGGCTTTGTCGTGCCCGGCACGATCGTGGACGTGCTCGTGACGGTGAAGCCCGCAAACGGTCCATCAGATGAACCGATGACCCGGACCGTCGTGAGCAAGGTACAGGTGCTCACAGCCGGGACGAAGTTCGATCAGGAAAAATCGAAGACCGGTGAGCCAATCCCGACCTCCGTTGTGACGTTGTCAGTCCTCCCCGAGGACGCCGAGCGCATCGCGCTGGCCGGGAACGAGGGAAAGATTACGCTCGCGCTTCGTAACCCCCTGGATGTGATTTCAACCGACACGAAGGGCATTCGCCTGGCCGCGCTGATGCGCGGAAGCGGCCCCGAGCCAGTGGTCGATCACACCAAGAATCGAGTCGTGGCGCGCCTGCCTCCGCCGAGTCCTCCTCCCCAGATCTACACGGTCGAAGCTATCCGCGCCGCGAAGCGTAGCGCAGAGGTGGTGCGGTAATGCGTAGAGTGATTCAGGTATCGGTGTTCGTGATTCTGGCCGTCGCCACGCTCGGTGCGCAGCAGCAAGAACGCATTTCGCAAGTGCAACTGACGACGGGTCGCTCGACGATTGTGACCACGCCCTTCGACGTGACGCGGATTGCCATCACGAACCCGGCGATCGCTGATGCCACGGTAGTCAAGCCGCGTGAGGTCTTGATAGACGGCAAGGCCCCAGGGACCATCACGCTGATGTTATGGGGCGCGAACGAACGCGTGCAATACGACATCGTCGTGGAGCAGCCCGTGAGCTCGCTGGAGCAGCAACTGCACCAGCTATTCCCATCCGAAGAAGTTCAGGTCGCGGTCAATGCCGATGGCGTCGTGTTGTCGGGGCGCGCGTCGAGCACGCAGGTCATGCTGAGAATCGCGGAGGTCGTCCGAGCCGCGCTGCCAAAGGCGAACTTGATCAACATGCTCCAGGTTCCCGGTGGGACCGACGCGCAACAGGTCATGTTGCAGGTCCGGATCGCCGAGGTCAACCGAAAGGCGCTCACCGAGCTGGGCACGTCGTTCTTCACGGGACCGACGGGGGCGGGTGACTGGATTGGTCGTGGCACCTCAGGCCAATTTGCCGCGCCCACTTTCAAGGACCTCGAGCGAAGTGAGACGTCGAACGGGGTCGAGCTCAAGGGCAAGATGGAGTTCAGCGACTTCCTCAACGTGTTCCTCTTCAATACCAAGTGGAATGCGGGAGCGCTCGTCCGCGCGCTCAAACAGACAGGGCACTTCCAGAGCCTGGCCGAGCCGAACCTCATCGCCTACAACGGCAAAGAAGCGAGCTTCCTGGCGGGTGGCGAGTTCCCGGTGCCGATCGTCACGGCGCTGGGGCAGCTCACGATTCAGTTCAAGGAATTCGGTGTTCGGCTCAACTTCACGCCGACGATCGCGGGTGATCTGATCCGCCTCAAGGTCCGCCCGGAAGTCAGCGAGCTCGACTTCAACAACGGCATCACACTCGAGGGGTTCCGTATTCCCTCGCTCCAAACGCGTCGGGCGGAAACCGAGGTCGAGCTCCGAGACGGCCAGTCGTTCGCAGTGGCCGGGTTGATTGACAACACGGCGCAAGTCGACACGGCGGCCATTCCGATCCTCAGTCAGATTCCGATCATCGGCCACTTGTTCAGCAGCAAGGCCGATCGGAAAGAGCGAACAGAGTTGCTGGTCCTCATCACACCGCGACTGGTTCGGGCGCTGAATCCCGACGAGGTGCCGCCGCTTCCCACGCTGCCAGGACGGTTTCTGCCACCTGGCGACGATACGAGCGGTCGTTTGGAAGGTGGTGGCGGGACGGTCGACGGACCGCCGGTTGAAGGGCCGGTCCGTCGCTGAATCGCGAATTGAGTTTGGGAGATCATATGCAGGACTCCACACGACGTTCGGAGCGCGGCGCGATCTTGATACACGTGGCGATCGCGATGATCGTCTTGATCGCGTTCCTCACCTTTGTCGTCGACTTCGGCGTGCTCTGGGTCGGCCGACGTCAGGCGCAGAACGCGGCCGATTCCGGCGCGCTGGCCGGGGCCGTTGCGTTGGCCTTCGATCCAACCGGGTGGACCGATCGGACTGCAACAGGCCCTGCTCGGACCGCTGCGCGGCAGATGGCCGTGTCGAACGGTGTCTGGGGCCAGGCACCCGATGTGGTCATGGCGACCGACGTCTATTTCACGGGCGTGCCCGCCGCCATGTGCCCGCCCGACCCTGACGGCAATTTCCCGTGCATTCGCGTGGACGTGTATCGCAACCAGGCGCGTGGCAACCCGCTGCCGGCGATCTTCGGCGCCGCCGTGGGGCTCACGACGCAGGGCGTCCGAGCGACGGCGACCGCACGGGTTGCGGTGGCCGATACCAGCGATTGCATGAAGCCCTGGGCGATCCCCGACAAGTGGATCGATTACTACGACGTCACGAATCCGGTTGAAACAAATCCACCGGCGTGGACGGAGGACGATGCGTTCGAAACGCATACGGGTGGAGGGAACCCGACGCCGCTGGCCAATCCCGACGTCTATGTGCCGCCGTCGCCGAGTGGCGTCGGCTCGGGCTTCACCGTCGCGGCCGATCTCGGACGGTTGGTCACGCTCAAGCAAGGCGGACCATCGACCTCGATTTCGCCTGGGGTATTCCAGCCCGTTCGCATTCCGAGATACGACGGCGGCAGCCAGGGCGGTGACGACTACCGGAACAACATCGCCACGTGTGCCGGTCTGCCGATCGGCATCGGCGATGTGCTCGAGAGCGAGAACGGCAACATGATCGGTCCGACCAGGCAGGGGGTCAATGATCTCATCGCGCTGGATCCCAATGCGCAATGGGACACCGGGACGAAGGCCGTCATCAACAGTTGTGCGCAGGCGAGTCCCTCGTGCGGCACCAGCAGCCCACGTGTCGTCGCCGTTCCCGTCTACGACACCAGCGTCTATGACTCGACTAGACGGCAGGGGCTTCCAACGTTCACGATTGTGAACATCCTCGGGTTCTTCATCGACCACATGCAAGGGAACAACGTGGTCGGCTACCTGACAGAGGCGCCTGGCCTGCAAGCGGGAGCGACGGCGGCGATCGATCCTCGCGCGTCGTTTCTCTCACAGATTCAGTTGATTCGGTAGAGGTGACCCGGTGATCCACGTCGCGGTACTCAGCACGGACACGCGCCTCGAAGAGATGCTTCGTGCGTCTGGTTTCAAAGCCGGACGCATCGAACTCGAACAGCTCGCCAGCCAGCCGTCGTCTCCGGCGGCGGTCGTAGTCGACGTTCGAGGGCAGCACCAGCTGCCACGCGGGGTGCCGGCATTTCGCAAGCAGAACCCAGGAGTCGGGGTGGTCTTGGTGGCCTCGACGCTCGATCCACGTTTGATGCTCGAGGCGATGCGGGCCGGCGTCAACGAGTGCGTGCAGGATCCTGTCACGGCCGAAGCACTCGATCAGGCCATTCGTCGTGTCGTGCTCGACATCGTCCCGCAGCAGACGGGGCAAGTGTTCGCGTTTGTCGGCGCGAAGGGCGGCGTCGGAACGACCACGCTGGCCGTCAATACGGCGACGACCTTGGGACGCAGCGCCCAAGGGGATGTGCTGCTCATCGACTTGCATGTCGGCCACGGTGACGCGGCGCTCTTTCTTGGCGTCGAGCCGCGGTTCTCGGTGATCGATGCGCTCGAGAACGTGCACCGCGTCGACGAGTCGTTCTTCGGCAGCGTGATCGAGAAGACGAAAGCGGGTATCGATTTGCTGGGATCGTCCGATCGGATCCCACACGGACCGATCGAGCCGCAGCGACTGCGCGCGCTGGTGGATTTCGCTGCGAGCAAATATCGGTTCGTGGTCCTGGATGTGCCGCGGGCGGATGTGGCCATGCTCGACGCGCTCGAAGCGGTGTCAACCGTCGTCGTCGTGACCAGCCAGGAGCTGTCGTCGCTTCGCAGCGCCGGCCGCCTCTCGCACATGCTGCGGTCACGCTACGGGGCCACGCGTGTCAAGGCGGTCATGAACCGCTTCGATCGACGGGCGGAGATCGCGCACGCCGACGTCGAGCGCGTCATCGGTGATTCGGTGAAGCATCTGATCCCGAGCGATTACCGAGCGGCGCTGCAGGCCTTGAACGTCGGCAGGCCGGTTGCGCTCGAGCCAGGTGCGCTCGCCGACGCGTTTCGGAGCCTGGCCGGCGATCTTGGCGGTCTGGTCAAGAAGAAGCGTGAACGGTCTCCCGGTGTGTTCGGCCGGCTCGCCTTTCGGCGGGCGTGAGGTGATAACTGAATGAGTACTGCCATCTCGATAGGGTCGCCAGCACGTCCGAGAATCGTCGACGACCGCACGTCGCGTTACCTGGTGCTCAAAGGTCGGGTGCATCAGGAGCTCCTGAACAAGCTGAACCTCGAGCGACTCACGCAGATCTCGAGGGCCGACGCCGAGCCAGAGATCCGCAGCGTCATCGGGACCATTCTGGATCGCGAGAGCTCGGCGATGCCGCTGAGTCTCTTCGAGCGCGAGACGATCACGTCCGAGGTGCTCGACGAGCTGTTCGGCCTCGGGCCGTTGGAGCTGTTGCTCAAGGATCCAGCCATCTCCGACATCCTCGTGAACCGGGCCGACCAGGTCTACGTCGAGCGCGAGGGGCGCATCGAAGATACCGACATCGTCTTCCGCGATGACAAGCACCTGATGCAGATCATCGAGCGGATCGTGAGCGCCGTCGGCCGGCGCATCGACGAATCCAGCCCGATGGTCGACGCACGTCTGCAGGACGGCTCGCGTGTCAACGTCATCATCCCCCCATTGGCGCTCGATGGTCCCGTGATGTCCATCCGGCGATTTCGCACCGACCGGCTGGGCGCGAACGATCTGGTCGACCGGGAGTCGCTGACCGCACCGATGTTGGAGTTTCTGAAGGGGGCGATCGGCGCACGACTCAACATCGTCGTCTCGGGCGGCACCGGCGCAGGGAAGACGACGATGCTGAACGTCCTCTCGAGCTTCGTCTCCGAGTCCGAGCGCGTCGTGACGATCGAGGACGCCGCGGAGTTGACGTTGAGACAGCGACACGTCGTGAGGCTCGAGACGCGGCCGCCGAACATCGAGGGGAAGGGGGCGATCCGCCAGCGTCAGCTCGTCATCAACGCCCTTCGTATGCGGCCGGATCGCATCATCGTCGGCGAGGTGCGAGGCGAGGAAGCGCTCGACATGCTCCAGGCGATGAATACGGGTCACGATGGCAGCTTGACGACCATCCACGCGAACAGCCCGCGCGACGCGCTGTATCGCATGGACACGATGATCGCGATG
>Ga0114129_10013186_pt1 | contig 11775 bp, 12 predicted proteins | sample RhiMetdeltSRZDD1_FD_80071 | JGI IMG/M metagenome (GOLD analysis project Ga0114129, IMG submission 80071) | Populus rhizosphere microbial communities from Tennessee, USA - Rhizosphere MetaG P. deltoides SRZDD1 (version 2) (version 2) | ecosystem: Host-associated > Plants > Roots > Rhizosphere >... | reverse complement strand
CTGGCCGCGTCCGCGATCCGCAACGCCATCGCGCTCTGGAGCCCGGCAGGGACGATTCTGCACTCGGACCGCGGCAGCCAGTTCGGTTCCAAGAAGGTCCACCGACTGCTCGACAACAACGATCTCGTCGGCTCCATGGGCCGCGTCGGCGCGGCCTGCGGAAACGCCGCCATGGAGTGATTCTCCAGCCTGCTGCAGAAGAAGGTGCTCGACACCCCACCCTGGGAGACCCGCGAGGAACTCCGCCTCGCGATGGTCACCTGCATCGAAACCAAGTACAACCGGCGACGACGCCAGCGGGCCCTCGGCAAGCTGACCCCGGTCGAGTTTGAGATGATCTACACGACCGCAGACGCGGCCTGAACACCATCAACCCCGAGCATCAACCAAACCGGGGGCGGACCCTGCGGCTCAAAGAGTTCTGGCTGCTGTCATGAAAACGAAGGGCGTCGGCATCCTGACGTACCAAGCGGACCGTGACAATCTCGGGCGGGACCCGGGAGACTGGCACGAGGGCGTGCGGACGGCCGCGGGCAGCCTACCCGCCAGCCTCCGGACGAAAGGAACTGCCGTGACGACCAAGAGTGACTTCTCCGAGGAGGAGTGGAGCCGGATCGTGCGGGCGCCGTTCGTGGCCGGTCTGGCCATTTCCCTGGCCGATCCCAGCGGTCCGATCGAGGCCGCGAAGGAGTCGATGGCGACGGTGAAGTCCGCCACGAATCCTTCCAGTCGGGAGCAACTGGTGACCGAGGTGGCACTCGATATCCAAGCGGAGGTCCAGCAAAAGCGGAACCCGCTCAAGGGGTACCACCCCTCGTTGGATGGGACCGCACCGAGTGGTGAGCAGGTGCTGGTCGAGCTGAGCGCCGTCCAGGCGATTGTTGCGGCTCAGGCGACCCCCGAAGAGACGGCGGCGTTCGGCCAGTGGCTGGTCGCCTCGGCGCAAGCCGCCGCCAACGCCGCCAAGGAGGGCGGTTTCATGGGGTTCGGCGCGGCGCAGGTCAGCAAGGGCGAGAAGGAGATGCTGGACCAGGTGCGCGCGGCGGTCTCACAGGCTTAGCCGTGCCCGGAGCCAAGTCGATCCGCTCGCGGCGCACATCGGCAATTGAGTGCTTCTGCTGTCGGGTCTACTCACCGAATTGTCAGGCACCGGGGGAGGGTCGTCTTGCAAGACACGAATCAACGGCGATAGTCAGCGGTACCACTCCGGGGTTTGACTCTGATTGCGCGTGTCCCCCGGGATGTTGAGATCGGAACGCTCGCTTATACCGCAATACCGCCGAGGGGACGTTGAGACACTGGCCGACAGGGAAGCCGTGCCTCAGCGTCGTCGGCGGTCCTTGTTGTCCAAGCGGCGGAGGGCTCGGTACATGCGCTGCGGCGCGGACGGCTCGGGGAGCGGCTCGCTGGCTTGCGCGGCGAAGGCTTGGAGCAAGTAGGCGACCAGCCGGGGCGAGGTCTCAGGAGCAGATCCGGCGGTGGCGGCGACCACACCGGCGTTGGCCATGAGCAGCATTGGGAGGTCCTCGGCGACGAAGTCTTGTCGCAGGGCGCCGGTCTGCTTCGCGCGGTCAATGAGCTCGGTGAACCGGCGGAAAGCCTCATCGCGCTGGGCCACAAACTCCTTGGCGCTCGGGAACGACTGGGTCAGCAGGTCGGTGAAGCCACGATCGCCGGCCTGCATCGCACACACCGCCCGCACGTAGTCGCAGAACCCATGCCACGGATCAGGGTCGGCCAGCGCGGTCTCGATCAGGGCCGCATACTCAGCCATCGGATCGGCGAACGCGGCGGCGATCAGGTCATCCCGGGTGGGGAACCGGCGGAACAGGGTCGCCACCCCGACACCGGCGCGACGGGCCACCTCGTTCAAGGACGCGTCCAGGCCGTCCTCGGCGAACACGCGTCGGGCAGCATCGACGATCCGCGCGCGATTGCGTTGCGCGTCAGCGCGCAGGGTCGGATCGCATCCGGAGTCCTCTTTACCTGCGGGCCAGTCTGGGTGGCTCATCGCAGCCAGCCTACCTACCAAGTGGAATAGACGCTCCGTTTGCCGTGGTAGGGTTTGTCAACCGGAGCAGGCGCTCCGGTTGCGCCTGGTGTTCGAGAGAGTGAGCAAGTTCGGCTCGGCCCCTACTCGTTCTGGCCAACCCTTGACATCGACCCAACTGCACGACCTACTGCAAAAGGAGAAACCTTGATGCGCGCAATCGCCATGACCGGCTTCGACGCCGCACCCACCCTGACCGACCTCGATGCCCCCGAGCCCAAGGAGGGTGAGGTCCGGGTCCGGATTCGGGCCGCGTCGGTCAACGGGTTCGACCTGGCCGTCGCCGCCGGCTACACCAAGGACTACATGGAGCACCGGTTCCCGCTGGTGCTCGGCAAGGACTTCGCGGGCGAGGTCGACGCTCTCGGCGCCGGCGTCACCGGCTACGCCGTGGGCGACCGGGTGTTCGGCACGGTCACCAAGCCGTACCTCGCTGACGGGTCCTTCGCCGAGTACGTCACGGTCCCTACCGCAGTCGGCCTTGCTCCACTGCCCGAGAGCATCTCGTTTACCGACGCCGCCGCACTCGGCCTGGCCGGGGCCGCGGCGTACGGCATCATCGACGCGGCAACCCTCGAGCCCGGCCACATCGTGCTCGTCGTCGGCGCAACCGGCGGGGTCGGCAACCAGGTCGTGCAGCTGGCCGCAGCCGCCGGTGCCCGGGTGATCGCTACCGCGCACACCGACGCCGAGCGCGAGCTGGTCACCCGACTCGGCGCCCAAGCAACGGTCGACCACACCGGTGACCTGACCTCCCAGGTCCGCGCGATAGCACCGGACGGGGTCAACGTCCTCGCCCACCTCGCCGGGGACTCCGGTGTTGTCGAACTGGTCCGTGACCGAGGCCGGTTCGTCTCCACCCTCGTGCAGAGCCCGGACCAGGTGCCCTCCCAGACAGCGACCGTGGTCCCGGTATACGCCAACCCCACCCGCGAGGTGCTCGACCGGGTCAGTCAAGGTCTAGCCAGCGGCGAGGCAACCGTGACCGTCCAGCAGGTCTTCCCGCTGGACCAGGCGCAGGCCGCCTTCGACACCTTCGGCCAGGGCACCCTCGGCAAGGTCGTCATCACCACCGACTGAACCGCTTCCACCAACCCCCGTGGGCTGTTCGGCTCGCCACCCGAATGGTCACGAGCCGACCGCCCCAACGGAGGCCCCACACGACCAAGACTGACCCCGCCCCGTGATGCCTGAGACTCCCTTCGTTGTGAGGATGATCTTCATCCTTGATCGCGGGCAGCCCGGCATCTCGTGCACGTAAAGCAGCGCACCACCAGTCTTTGAAGCTTGGCCGATCCCACAAGACGACTCGCTGCAGTAGAACGCCGACCAGCTCAAACAGCAGCCAGCCGTCCCGCTGGACGTTCCGCTCCCGGTCGGCGCTAAAGGCTCGGCGCGGAGGTCCACTACCACTTCGTGAGGGTATGGCCTGGAGCGCGCGTCGCCCAGGGCTAAATTCTGAGGAGCCACATTGTCGCCCACGGCGAGCATGTCCGCCGCCACGCCCAGCTCGCAATATCGAGCGCGACTGATCTCGAAAGGACTCTTGGCTCGGCCCAAGGTGTCTGATCAGGCGACCCAGCACCCGTCAAAGGACAGCAGCATGCTCCAGCAAAGCAGGAATGCTGCAGTGGTCAGACACAGCGTCCGAACCCATGGCGGCTGGTCTCCAGAAGCCAGCGCGAGCGCCTCAGATTCTGCGGCGCGCATTCGAGGGACAGCGGCTGCAGGCTCCGACCCAGGTGCTGTTCGGCGCCAATGACTTCTATATCCCTGTGGCGGTGCTCGAGGAGATCGAGGCCCACGGGGTCGATTTGACCCTCGAAGTCGTCGAGGGGTGCAGCCACTGGATGCCAGAGGAGCGCCCTGACCTCATCACCGACCGAGCAAGGGCACTGTTCGGCCGACAGTGATCCATAGGAATTTGGAAAGGCGAACCCGGTCCGGGTGCCCGCTAGGGGTCCTCATGTGGCACTGCTGGGCGGTAACAGCGTTCAAGATGCTGGCAATCTAGGCTCGGCTCATGCCAATCACTCCCCACATTGTCGTTGAGGACGCCGAGCGCGCTGTGGCTTTTTACCGCGACGCCTTCGGGGCCGAGGAGGTGAGCCGGATCCCAGTTCCTGATGGACGGTTGATGTCGGTCCAGTTGCGGATTGGCGACGGTCTGCTGCACATCGCCGATGAGTTCCCTGAGATGGGAGTGCTCGCGCCGCCCTCGATTGGCGGTACGCCGGTGGTGTTGGCCCTCGAGGTCGCTGACGCTGAGGTGGTGTTTGCGCAGGCGGTGGCGGCGGGCGCGGAGATTCGTCAGCCGCTGGCGGAGATGTTCTGGGGTGACCGGCATGGCCAGCTTGAGGATCCGTTCGGGCATCGCTGGAACATCGCTCAGCACCTGCGCGACGTGCCACACGATGAGGTCGTCGCCGCCGCCGCACAGGCGTTCAGCTGAGTTAGTCACCGACCGTTAAGCACCAGCGGACTGCGCTAGTTGGGGCGATGATCTCCGCAGAGGGTTCCTCTTACAGGATGGCGTGGGCGATGCGCGCACCTCGCAGCAGATCCGGATGTTGAGTAGCCGCGCTGGCCGCAATCGGTGGAGGCGGTGCCATGGCTCTGGATCAGACGCGTCCCGAGCGACATGATCGGCCCGCAACGCTGCTTTTGCTGTTGGAGTGAACTTGAAATCCAAAGGAGGCGCGATGTTGTTCAGGGCTGATCGGCTCTTCGATGGCCGGACCCCGTACGTGTTCCGCGACTGGGCGGTCGAGGTCGGGGACGGCCGCATTCTGGACGTTGGGCCCGATCCGCGAGCGGCGTCAGGGCCGGATGCCGGTGATGTCGTTGATCTTGGCGACGTCACGCTGCTTCCCGGCCTCATCGACGCCCACCAGCATCTGGTGTTCGACGCCTCGGACGATCCGGTGGCCCATCTTCAGGCGCAGGATGACGCCGCGGTGCTGCAATGGATGCGCTGTGCCGCGCAGCGAGCTCTCGCGGTGGGGATCACTACGATCAGGGACCTTGGGGACCGCAACTACCTGTCCCTCACGCTGCGTGACCTGTTCCGCGACGGCCACGAGGTCGGCCCTCGTATCCTCGCCGCCGGGCCACCCCTCACCGTCTCGGGCGGCCACTGCTGGTTCCTTGGTGGTGTGGCCGATGGCGAGGACGGCGTTAGGCGAGCGGTCCGCGAGCGGGTGACCCACGGCGTCGACGTAATCAAGATCATGGCAACCGGGGGGAACATGACTCCCACGTTGGGACCCCATGAGTCGCAGTACAGCCGCGCGGAGCTCGCTGCGGCCGTTGACGAGGCCCACGCTCACGGGCTCAGGATCGCGGCGCATGCGCACGGCCCGCAGGGGATCGCCGATGCGTTGGCCACGGGAGCGGATTCGATCGAGCACTGCACGTTCTTCACCGCCGATGGAGTCGACGCGAACCCCGACTTGCTGGATCAGCTCGCTCGAAGCGGCGTGGCCATCTCGATGACCGCTGCTCTCCTTCCTGGCAGCGAAGCGCCTTTCCCAGCGATGCGGCAGCGACTCGACGCCATCATCGCCAACTGTGCCACCCTCGTACGCGCCGGAGCACGAGTGGTGTGCAGCAGCGACGCCGGCGTCGGGCCCAACAAGCCTCATGACGTGCTTCCCCACGGCATAGTCGGGCTCCCCAGAATCGGCATGACCAACGCGCAAGCCCTCACCACCACCACCGCAGTCGCGGCCGAGGTATGCGGGATCGCTGACACCACCGGCACGCTCGAGCCGGGCAAGTATGCCGACTTCGTGGCCGTGCGCGGCAACCCCCTCGAAGACATCAATGCCATCCACGACGTGGCCGCCGTATTCGTCAGAGGCACACAGGTGCGAATGCCTAGCTAGGAGGGCGCAATCCGATATCCGCATCGCACGTCCGTCGTGGTCCCGGCAGTGCGCTCCCGGAGGGCCCATGCCCGTCCGCAGCTCGGGAATCGAGCGCATCCGCTGCCCGCGTCCCTGCCCGGGTGGACTGAACGGCACAGCGTTTAGAGCGGTGACTGCCTGGAGAGAGCTTGGTGGAGCTGGTCTACGGCCAGTTCCAGCACGGCGCGTGTTGCGGGTGATAGATCGGTGTGGCGTCGGTGCACGATGGCGTAGCTGTCCCACATCCGTGGCCGCAGTGGGGTGGTGTTGAGGTTGGGGGGTACTCGGTCGGCCATGCCCTGCAGCACGCCGCGGTTGGCGACGGTGTCGGCAAGCCCGCGCGCTGTGATTTCTATCGCGGTCTCCACGTCGTCAACGTCGGCGACTGGACGCAACGGCGAGCCGGCGGCCTGTACCCGTGCGGCGATCTGCCGACGGGTGCTGTCCGCTTCCGCCCATGAGGCCCATGGCAGGACCAGCCGTGCCCTGACGAGTCGCTCGGCCGTGACTGGGCTGGCGGCCCGCGTTGGGTCGGCGGTGACGTAGAGGATCTCGTCGCGGAAGAGCGGCCTGACCGACAATTGAGCGTCATCGACCGGCAGCGCGACGATGCCGGCCTCCACATCGCCGGAGCGGACCAACTCGATCGTTGCCGCGGAGTTCTGCCCCACAATCTCCACCCTGAGCTCGGGGTAGCGGGTGAGAATCGACGCGACCAGATCGGCGCCCACGTAGTAGCGCATTGTGCCGAAGACACCGAGTCGAACGATGCCGGTGAGAAGGTCCCGCACCGCGCGAGCCGCGGCGATGGCCTGCTCGCTCGCGTCGATGGCCCGCTGGGCGTGTGGTGTGAGGGCATGGGCCGCCTCGGTGGGGCGCAGGCCGCGACCCACTCGGATGAACAGCGCCACCCCGCAGGCCCGTTCCAGCAGACGAACCTGTTCGGAGACCGATTGTTGGGCCATGTCGAGTTCTGTGGCGGCCGCAGTAAAGGAACCGGTTCGGACGGCAGCGAGGAAGCAACGGAATTGATGCAGACTGGCCACGGCAAGCTCCAGGATTTTCCAGTACATGACGGCGGAAGTTCAGGCTACCTCAGTGGCCCTTAGGCGCGTACCGTCGGTACATGACCACAAACAACCACCTTCATCACCTTGAAAGGAAGGTCGCCATGTCACGCCTAGCCCAGGCAATCCAAAGCCGTCATGAAATCAATCGCACGCGTCGTGAGTTGAATCGCGCGATGGCGAACGCAACCACTCCCGCCATGCGCGACGAATTGAGCTTGGTTGCTCAGCGTGGTGGCAACGACTTCTGAGAAAGCGCAATCGGCGATTTCGATTGAGGGGCTCTACACGCCGAGGGCCTCACTCGCGAAGAGCCGGTAAACGGTCGGCCAACGGGCGGATCGGCACCGGAGGCGCGGCTTCGTGTGGGCAGCCTCCCGAAACCAGCAGTTATCGCTATTTGTCCGCGCTGGATGTCTTGTGAGCAATCGAGACCATGCGACCTGACCCAGCAGTCAGCGCTGCGCCTCCGTGGTCGACCTGGTCGACGCCGTCGAAGCCGGCGGCGACGAGCCAGCCTTCCAGCTCAACCGCTATGAACATGCGGACCGAATAGGTGAACCGTCGGACCTGTCCATCGCGGACACACGTCCTTTCCGTTACAGCACGACCTGTCGCCGGCTCAAATGTTGACCGGTCGATCATGAAGTCCCCGTCCCGCTCGACCACGACAGCCGGGAGCCAACGGGAGAGGAGCTCAGCGAGGTTGTTGTTCTCGATCAGGAGCCGACCGCCGCGACGAAGCACCCGGTGCGCCTCTGACAGGACTTTCTGGTTGTCGATGTCGTCGAAGTAGCCGAAGGAGGTGAACCAGCTGATCACGCACTCAAAGCGGCGCTCCGGCCAGGGCAGAGACCGCATATCACCGAAGACGTAGTCGACCTCGACACTTCGCTCTGCAGCGTCGCGGCGTGCTTGCTCGAGGAATAGCGGCGTGACGTCCAGACCCGTGACGCGCACACCACGCTGCGCCAGGCGGTTTGCGATTCGGCCGTGACCGCACGCCAGGTCAAGGACCTCCATTCCAGGCTCTAGGTCGAGCAGGCGCCAGATCGTCTCGGCCTGAGCATCGCTGACCGCCTCTAACTGAGGCCCATAGAAATACAGGTAGTCCTCGTCGAAGACTTCGGAAGACTCAAAGACGGGTCCGGTCACCACGACCGCAGGGTAGTGCGTCGTTGGCCATTCTGAGCCGCATGGGGCGATCACATGCCAGAGCCGCAGGTGGATGTCTCACACCACGGACCACTCGACTTGTAAGCCAGTCGTCGGCAGGTCGGGTGGATCGAACATCGACGCGCCGAGGGCTACTGCGGACCAACTGACAGCACTGCAGCCTGTCCTCACTCGCCCATTCATGCTTTCGACCTGCCCGCCACCGGTCGCCGCGTCGAGATCGACGAGATGATCATGGTTCGAGTTGTCGATGGCGTGATCGTCGAAGCGTGGGAGGTCTGGGACGAAGCACGATGCGCCGCAAGTAACCAGCATGACCCGGGGTCGCCGCCGACGATTAGCAGGCCATGCTGGCAAGGATTCACGAGCCGGACCCTGAGCGCGACAGAGCGGCCATCTCGAATCGGGTCCTCACAGTGTCCCGCAGGCGGGTCGTCTTCTGACCGGATCCTCCGTCACCAGGATCGTCGCGGCCGTGCGCTGGTGCGGATGGCGCTTGACCACGGAAACCGCGGTTGCTGGCTCCAAACCCGGGCAAGTTCGACTGGAGCGGTTCAGCTGTCGAGGTCGTGACCGGCGACGGTACTCGCCTTGCAGACTCGCCCGTGCAGTCGTTATGGCGGCGACCTCGTCGCCGTGGCTATCCGTCTTTGGGGCGGTGAACGACGCGGCCGTCGTGGCGTCAGGCGAAAACGTCCGCTGGCGGGGAGGGCTGCTGCTCAGTCCTGCGGAAGGCGAGCGGGATAGGAGCCAGCACCCACGGCGCCGGGAGCTCGCAACACTGCACGCCCTTGGCGCACACTGGCGCCAGCCCTGCCATAGCGCAGAGGCAGGACACAACTAGCGGTGATGACCGGCCTCGGCTAGCTTGCAACGGCTGGTCCAGCCACGTGGCCAGGTGGCAGTGTGTGAATGCGCAGCGATCGCGGGAGGAACTATGTCGCAGCCCATCGTCTACGTCGATACCTCCGAGGTTCGGCCGGGACGACTAGAGGAGCTCAAGGCCGCCATGAATGACCTGGCCCGATTCGTGCATGCGAACGAGCCGCAGTTGCTCGCCTACAACGTGTACTTCAACGACGACGGGACCAGAATGAGCGTCCTGCACATCAATCCGGACTCTGCCTCGCTTGAGCGGCACATGAAGGTTGCCGGACCGAAGTTCCCACCGATCGGCGAGTTCATCAGGATGCTCTCCATCGATGTGTACGGGCGACCAGACGACGGGCTGATCGAAGGACTCCGGCAGAAGGCGGTGATGCTCGGCAGCGGAACAGTCCGCGTCTACGACCTCCACGCCGGATTTGCCCGCATTTCCTAAGGATCCAGTTCAGTCGCGAGCGCAGGACGCATCAGTCGTCGCTCAAGGGGGTAGTCGCAGAGCCGAGACCGTAGTGTGACCTCTGCGCAGGCGCGCCGATCAGCGTCAGCGCCGTAGATCTGGCTGGCGGGGCCGTCTTCATCGCTCCAAGTAGTTGGGCCGCCACCTGGTACTCGTTGAGCCAGGCGAATACGTCGACGCGGAGCCGGATGGTCACCCATGTCGGGTCCAGGAGCAGATCCGATGCCACTGCTTCACGAGTTGGGCGAGGTCGGCCAATGCGCTGGTTGGGTAGCCGCGCGTCAGCTCGATCCATGTGGCAGAGAGCGCCGCAGCGGTGGTGAATCGGTCGCCAGTCGGCGGTAGCGCAGGGCACGCCAGACACGCCGCGGCCGCAGGCGGAGACGACGTCCCGCAAGCCGGTCCGCTTGCGGCACAAGCCCGGTCGCGTCGCGTTGCCGGACGTTCCGCTGATCCGACGGCTTTCGGTACGGCCGCGTCCCGCTCAGCCAACGCGCCGAGGACGGCGAATAGCGTGTCCTTGAGCAGCGCCCGAACGTGGAGGTTTGACCGATGAGCATTGTCTTTTTGCTGACCACCCTCGTGGTGGTCGCCACGCCTGGCACCGGTGCGGTGTACTCCATCGCCGCGGGCCTGTCCCGCGGCTCCAGGGCCGGCATCATCGCCGCGTTCGGCTGCACCCTCGGCGGCCTCCCACACATGGTGGCGGCGATCACCGGGCTCGCCGCGATCCTGCACGCCTCCGCGATCGCCTTCCAGGCGATCAAGTGGCTCGGGGTCGCCTACCTGCTCTACTTCGCCTGGCGGACTCTGCGGAACCAGTCCGCGATCCAGGTCGAGGAGAACTGCGCCCCCGTGTCGTTCTGGCGGGTCATCCGTACCGCGGTGCTGATCAACCTTCTCAACCCCAAGTTGACGATCTTCTTCTTCGCGTTCCTACCTCAGTTCGTGCCCGTCGGCCAGCCCAATGGCACACGGCAGATGATGGGCCTGAGCGGTATGTTCATGGCACTGACGTTTGTCGTGTTCGCCCTTTACGCCGTGTTCGCGGCGACGGTGCGCACCCAGGTGATCAGCCGCCCCAAAGTCATGTTGTGGCTGCGCCGCACCTTTGCCGCCACCTACGTCCTGCTTGCCGGTCGCCTGGCCGCCGAGAGCCTATAACCAATGCTGTTCAGCCACTCACCACAGCTGCTCGACCAGTTTCCCCAGCTGTCGGTCGCCACCTTGTCGGTCACTGGGGTCACCGCGGCCCCCGATGTCGCCGACAGCACCCGGCCGTTCCTGGAGCGGGCCACGGCTCGGCTGGCTGAACGGCCGGAGAGCGAGTTCCCCGAGATCACCGCCTGGCGGCGCGCGTTCAGCCAGATGGGTCTGAAACCCACCCAATACCGGTGTGCGTCGGAGGCGTTGCTGCGCCGGTTTCGGAAGGACGGCTCGCTGCCGTCGATCCATCCGCTGGTCGACGTGTGCAACGCCGTCTCCCTCGCCTACGCGATTCCCATCGCCGTGTTCGACCTCGACCAGGTGACCGGAAACCTCACCGTTCGCCACGCCACCGGAACCGAGACTTACGCGACCTTCGCTGGCGATACCGAAACCCCGGAAGCAGGCGAGGTGATCTTCGCCGACGACGCCGGCCACGCGCATGCTCGCCGCTGGACGAACCGGCAGAGCGGCCGTTCAGCGATCCGCCCCGGAACACACGTTGTGCTTATCGTCAGCGAGGCCATGCACGACACCGGCCAGCACGACGTCAACGCTCTTCGCGAAGAGCTCCGCGAAGCGCTCACCCTCTGTTGGACTGTGACGACCTAACGCCAACGACTCGGCAGAGCATGGCTCCTTGCAGATCCAGCCGCATTCTGCTTCGAACCAGTGATGCCACACAGAAAGGAAGCACTCATGAATCTGCTCGCTTTCCACGCGGCGAACATCGGCAGCCCGCTCGACAACAGACAGCGGATCAGCCCCGATTCGGGGATCACCGTCTCCAGGCTTGAACTGAACCTGCGCAGGCCCCATCGTTCCATGGCCGCGGAGGTGATCGGGTTTCGAATTCGGGTGTGGGAGGGCTTCCTAGCATCCTGGGTGACCCGAGCCGCGGGAGCCGAACATGACCGCCTCGCTGGCTTGTTGAGTGCGAGCACGGCGCCGGCGTCGGCCGGGTTCTCGCGGCCCTGCAGGGCGGCGCGTCGCCGAGGGGTCGGACGCGCAGCAGGGCGCGCGGCG
>Ga0114129_10013185_pt1 | contig 11776 bp, 11 predicted proteins | sample RhiMetdeltSRZDD1_FD_80071 | JGI IMG/M metagenome (GOLD analysis project Ga0114129, IMG submission 80071) | Populus rhizosphere microbial communities from Tennessee, USA - Rhizosphere MetaG P. deltoides SRZDD1 (version 2) (version 2) | ecosystem: Host-associated > Plants > Roots > Rhizosphere >... | reverse complement strand
GCGGTGACCTGGGCGTCGTGATGCCGCTCGACGAGGTACCGCTGGTGCAGAAGCGGGCTGTGCAGCTCTGCCGCGAACACGCCAAGCCGGTCATCGTGGCGACCCAGATGCTCGACTCGATGATCGAGAACTCGCGACCGACCCGCGCCGAGGCGTCCGACGTGGCCAACGCCGTTCTCGACGGTGCCGACGCGCTGATGCTCTCCGGCGAGACGAGCATCGGCCGGTACCCCGTTCTCACCGTCGCCACGATGGCGCGCATCGTCTCCACGACCGAGACCGGGTCGGGGCTGTCTGTCCCGCGGCTCAGTCGCGAACCGAAGACCCGCGGCGGCGCGATCACGGCCGCGGCGTCCGCGGTGGCCGAGGCGGTGGGGGCGAAGGCGCTCGTCGCCTTCACGCAGACCGGCGATACGGTACGGCGGCTCGCCCGGCTGCACTGTCCGTTGCCCCTGCTGGCGTTCACACCCGAGCCGGCGGTACGCAACCAGTTGTCGCTCTGCTGGGGTGTCGAAACCTTCCTGGTGCCGTTCGTGGAGCACACCGACGACATGTTCCGCCAGGTCGACCAGGCCCTGCTGAGCCTGGATCGGGCGACGCCGGGGGACCTCGTGGTCATCGTCGCCGGCAGCCCGCCCGGCATCCCGGGTTCGACGAACACGTTGCGTGTGCACCGGTTGGGGTCGCTGTGAGCGCGAGGAGTGAGCGAAGCGAGCCCCGCAGCCGCGAACGGAAGGTGGCGCAGTGACGGACGTACTGACTGGGCAGGCGGCGGTCGACCAGCTGCTCGACGTGCTCGACCTGACGCCGCTGACCGAGAACGTGTTCCAGGGCGTCAGCCCGCCGGTGGGGCCGCAACGGGTGTTCGGCGGCCAGGTGGCGGGGCAGGCCCTCGTGGCCGCGGGTCGGACGGTCGACCCGGAGCGGCGGGTGCACTCATTGCACGGCTACTTCGTGCGGCCCGGTGACCCGAGCGAACCGATCACGTACTCCGTCGAGAACATTCGCGACGGCCGCTCGTTCTCGGTACGCCGCAGCGTGGCGGTCCAGCACGACCAGACCATCTTCTTCATGTCGGCGTCGTTCCACCGGCAGGAGGACGGTCTGGACCACCAGGCGCCGGCGCCCGACGACGTACCACCGCCCGACGAGGTGCCCACGATGGGCGACCGGCTGGCCCGGTACCCCGAGCGACTCGGCATCTGGGCCAGCATCCCGCGCCCGCTGGACGTCCGTTACATCGGCGAGCCGGGCTGGGTACGCCCCGGCGACCGGCCGGCCAACCCGTACCAGCGAGTGTGGATGCGCTTCGACGGCAAGCTCCCCGACGATCCGCTGCTGCACGCGTGCGCACTGGCGTACGCGTCCGACCTCACGCTGCTCGACTCGGTGCTGTCGGTACACGGTGAGGTGTGGGGACCCGGCGGTCTCATCGGCGCCAGCCTCGACCACGCACTGTGGTTCCACCGGCCGTTCCGGGCCGACGAATGGTTCCTCTACGACTGCTGGAGCCCGTCCGCCGCCGGTGCCCGCGGCCTGGCTACCGGGCGCATGTTCACCGCCGACGGCCGGCACGTGGCGACCGCCGTGCAAGAGGGGCTGCTGCGGAGGGTGGGAGGCTGACGGCATGCGCTTGTCCGCCCGCGTCGACTACGCGCTTCGCGCTGTCGTGGAGCTGGCCGCCTCCGGAGGTACCGCGCCGATCAGCGCGGACCGCGTGGCCAAGGCCCAGGAGATCCCGGCCAAGTTCCTCGAGAGCATCCTGCTGCAACTGCGCCGGGCCGGGATCGTGCAGGCGCAGCGCGGACCGGAAGGCGGCTACCGGCTGGCCCGACCCGCCGACGCGATCTCGCTGGCGGACGTGATCCGCGCGATCGACGGGCCGCTGGCCAACATTCGCGGGCATCGGCCGGAGGAGCTGGGGTACCACGGCGCGGCCGTGGCACTGCAGGAGGTCTGGATCGCGCTGCGATCGAGCGAGCGGGAGATCCTGGAGCTGGTCACGGTCGCGGATGTCGCGAGCGGCAACCTGCCCGACCGGGTACAGCAGCTCGCCGCCGACCCGCGCGCCTGGGCCTAACTCGACGGAGCAGGGGGAGGCTAGAACTCCACCAGCTTCCGGATCCGGAACGCCATCACGATGTCCGTGATCGCATGGAAGATCGCGATCGCCGCCACGTAGACGATCAGCAGGTACGCCGACCGCTCGAACCTGCCCGCGGCCCAGAACCCGAGCAGCACCTCGAGGATGCCGACGATCAGCAGTAGCCACCACGCCTCGTTCTCCGCCTTGGTGAAGAACGACAGCACGATGTCGGCGAAGCCCTTGAACAGGAAGTACCACCCGATGAAGGCGGCCATCCAGACGAACGACTGACCCGGGTGCGCGAAGATCACGATCGACAGGATCAGGAACAGTACCGCGAGCAGCCCGTGCAGCCACCGCCAACCGGGCGCGGTGAACGTGTGGAGTGCCTCCGCGATCGCGGCGATCAGCACCACCGCGCCGGCCAGCGCGGCGATCGACGCGACACTGGTGAAGTTGAACCGCAGCACGATCAACCCGATGATCAACCAGAGGACGCCCGTGACCAGGAATAGCCACCACGGCGCACCCCGCATGACCGAGCCTCTACCAGCGGTAACAGTGCTCATGCGACCATGACAGCACCATTCAGAGGATATTTCGCGCAAAATCCCTGATTTGCTGCCAAGCCGCTTCGACGTGCCGCCGTTCGGTCGCCGGTACGCCGATCGCGAGGCGCAGCGTGTACCGGCCGCGTACCCGGGTGTGCGTCAGGTAGCACGTGCCCGACTCGTTCACCCCGCGCAGGAGCGCCTCGTTCGCCTCGTCGGATCCCCGGAGGCGGAAGCACACCAGCGAGAACGGGTGCGGCGCCACGATCTCGAAGCGGTCGTCCGCGGCGATCCAGCCGGCCAGTTCCTGGGCGAGCGCGACGGTACGCCGCACGTGCGCCCGCAGCCCGGAAGCGCCGTACCAGCGCAGCACGAACCACAGCTTGAGCGCCCGGAACCGGCGGCCGAGCGGCACCTGCCAGTCCCGGTAGTCGATGACCGCGCCCGACTCGGTGGCCGCGTTGCGCAGAAACTCCGGCATCACCGTGAGCGCCTCGATCAGCTCGGCCCGGTCGGCGACCCAGAACGCGTCGCAGTCGAAGCCGGTCAGCAGCCACTTGTGCGGATCGAAGCAGTACGAGTCGGCGTACTCCAGTCCCTCATGCGACCAGCGCAGCTCGGGGCAGACCGCGGCCGATCCGGCGTAGGCGGCGTCGACGTGCAGCCAGACGCCGTACTCCCGGGTTATCTCACCGATCGCGGGCAGCGGGTCGACCGCGGTGGTCGAGGTGGTGCCGATCGTCGCGACCACCATGACCGGTGTCGCACCGGCGGCCCGGTCGGCGGCGATGGCCGCGCGCAGGGCGTCCGGCCGCATCGCGAACGTGGCGTCGTCGACGTCCACGAGCCGGACCGCGTCGCCGCCCAGACCCGCGATGCGGATCGCCTTCTCGATCGAGGAATGTCCTTGGGTCGAGGTGTAGACGGTGTAACGCCGGTCGACGCCGCGGTCCCGCCATGTCCCGCCGCTGGCCCGGTGCACGGCCGCGAGCGTCGCGACGAGCGTCGCCGAGGACGCCGAGTCCTGGATGACACCGCCGCCGGGACCCCCGGCCCGGAAGCGATCGGGCAGGTCCAGCAGCTGGGCCAACCAGTCGAGCATCACCGTCTCGACCTCGGTGCAGGCCGGGCTGGTCGCCCACATCATCCCCTGGACGCCGAGTCCGGCGCAGGCCAGGTCGCCGAGCACGCTCGGGCCGGAGGTGTTGGCGGGGAAGTATCCGAAGAAACCGGGATGCTGCCAGTGGGTCAGACCGGGCACCACGACCGCGTCGAGGTCGGCGAGCACCGCGTCCAGAGGCTCGCCGTGCTCGGGCGCCGCGGCCGGCAGGGCCTTGGCCACCTCGCCGGGCGCGATCGGGGGTACGACGGACCGACGCTCCACAGTGGACCAATAGTCGGCGACCCAGTCGACGACCGCGTGGCCATACCGGCGGAACTCGTCGACGGTCATGTGGTCGTTCATGCCACGACCCTAGCTTCCTCCTCCTCGGGCCAAGCCGAGGCATACGACCAGCGCCAGCACGCCGATGCCGAGGAAGAACGACCAGGAGGCCCAAGCGCGCGCGGTCTGCGTGCGTTGAGCGCAGAGCGCCTCGTCCCCGCGGTTGCGGGCGTCCATCGCCATCGCGGCGAACACGATGCCGACGATCCCCAGCGGCGTACAGCAGAACAGCGTGGAGGCAATGGACAACCCGAGCCAGAGGCCCGGGTTGACCGAGGGATCCACGTACGGCCGGGGGTATCCGTACTCGTCGCTCATGCGCGCAGGGTACTGCCCGCCGGCTAGAGTCCGAATCGTGAGCAATCTGGAGGTGGCTCCGCGTGAGGCGGTCTGTGCCGGGGACGCGACCGCCGGGCCGGTACACGAGCTGATGGACGGGCGGGACGTCGTGCTCGGCGGTACGCGGGGGATGGCGGTCACGCGGACCCTGCCGAATCGTGACCGGCGAATGGTCGGCGCTTGGTGCTTCCTCGACGCGTACGGCCCTGCTACCCACGACATGCGGGTACCGCCGCACCCGCACACCGGCCTGCAGACGGTCAGCTGGCTCCTCGCGGGCGAGCTGCTGCACCGCGACAGCCTCGGTAGCCAGCAGCTGATCCGCCCGGGTCAGCTGAACCTGATGACAGCCGGCCGAGCCATCGCGCACTCCGAAGAGTCCACAGTGGACACAACGCTGCACGGCGTACAGCTGTGGGTGGCGTTGCCCGACAGCGACCGTCAGGGTGAGCCGGCCTTCGCACACCACCCGGACCTGCCGGTCGTCACGGACAACGGTCTGACCGCGACCGTCCTCATCGGACAGTTCGCGGACGTGGTGTCGCCGGCGCGGGCGTACACGCCGATCGTCGGCGCCGAGGTCACTGTGGACGGTGGCGCCGGGGCACGGCTGCCGCTCGAGCCGGACTTCGAGTACGCCGTCCTGTGCCTGGCCGGCGAAGCGGAAGTGGACGGCGTGCCCCTCGCCCCCGGACCGCTGCTCTATCTCGGCACCGGTCGCACCGCTATGGCGATGTCTGGGTCGGCGCGCCTGCTGCTCCTCGGCGGCGAACCGTTCGAGGAGCGCATCGTCATGTGGTGGAACTTCGTCGGCCGCAGCCACGACGAGATCGTGGCCGACCGCGAGGACTGGATGGCCGGCCGGCGGTTCGGCCCGGTAGTCGGTTACGAAGGCGACCCGCTGCCCGCGCCCGAACTGCCCACGACGACGCTGAAAGCCCGGGGCCGCCAGCGATAGCTGCAAAGAGGAATTCTGCTGCAGCAAATATGGTTAGGCTGGTAATCGAGCTACGTCAGGAGGAGCCGTGCCCGCCGTCACCGCCGAGAACATCCTGATCCTGCCGCGTATACCGGAAACCGACCCGACCGCCGTGTCGCGGCCGGTCGTGTCGCTGACCACCGCGCCCCGCGGGTTCGAAGGGGAGGGATTCCCCGTCCGGCGCGCGTTCGCCGGTGTCGACCTGCGTGCTCTCGACCCGTTCATCCACATGGACCAGATGGGTGAGGTGGAGTACGCCCCCGGCGAGCCGAAGGGCACGCCGTGGCACCCGCACCGCGGGTTCGAGACCGTCACGTACATGATCGACGGCGAGTTCCAGCACTCCGACTCCAACGGCGGCGGCGGCCTGATCACCAACGGCGACACGCAGTGGATGACGGCCGGCGCCGGCATCCTGCACATCGAGACCCCGCCCGAGCACCTCGTCGCCTCCGGCGGGCTTTTCCACGGCTTCCAGCTCTGGGTCAACCTGCCGCGCACGCAGAAGTTCGTGCCACCGCGGTACCAGGACATCCGCGGCAACAGCGTGGCCCTGCTGGCCTCGCCGGACGGCGGCACGCTGCTCAGGGTGATCGCCGGCGAGGTGGCCGGGCACCCCGGGCCGGGCGTCACGTACACGCCGATCACGCTCGTCCACGCCACGCTGAGCCCGGGCGCGACGCTCACCCTGCCGTGGCGTGCCGACTTCAACGCGCTGGTGTACGCGCTCGCCGGGCGCGGCTTCGTGGGCCCCGAGCGGCGGCCGATCGAGCTGGGCCAGCTCGCCGTGCTCGGTACCGGCGACACCGTCACCGTCGCCGCCGGCAACCGGCAGGACGGCGGCAGCCCCAACCTCGACGTGCTGATCCTCGGCGGCCAGCCGATCCGGGAACCGGTCGCGGCCTACGGCCCGTTCGTCATGAACACCAAGGCCGAGCTGGTCCAGGCGTTCGAGGACTACCAGGCCGGCCGCCTCGGCAGTATCCCCGCACACGCGGCCGTCCGGGGCGGGGTCACCGAACCGTAGGCGTCAGGAGCAGGGCCTCGGCCCGTTCCTCGAGCATCCGGTAGCCGGCGCCGCGAGCGAGCTCGAGCGCCTCCCGGGCGTGCCGCTCGGCATCACCGGGCTCGCCCGCGTGCCGGTACGCCGTGGCCAGGCCGATCAACACCTCGGTCTCGGTGTACCGGTCGCCGATGTCCCGGGCCACCGCCAGCGCCTGCCGGTGGCCGTCGACGGCCCGCGCGGGCTCGCCGAGCAGGTCGTGCACGCTTGCCTGGACCGTCAACGCCTCCGCCTCGACCTGACGCTCGCCGGTCTCGCGGGCGAGGCCGATGGCGATACCGGCGACCGCGAGCGCGTCGGCCGACCGGCCGGCGTCACGGTGGACCGCGGCGAGGATCCGGCTCGTGGCCGCCTCGCTCATCCGGTCACCGACCTCGCGGTGCAGGACCAGGGCCTCCGTGACGCAGGCGAAGGCCTCGTCGAGCTTGCCCAGTGCGCGGTAGACATCCGCGAGCCCGGCCAGCGTCATGGCTTCGCCACTGCGCGATCCGCACTGTCGGTGCAGTGCCAGCGCCTGGTCGCGGTAGTCCGCCGCGCGGTCGAGCTGGCCGAGGCCGAAGTGCACCAGGCCCAGGTTGGCCAGCTTCGTCGCCTGCCCAGCGTGCCAGCCGATCCGCTGGTCGATCGCCAGCGCCTGGGCGAAGTAGTCGGCCGCTTCCGCGAGTCGGCCCAGCGTGCGGTGTACCGCGCCGAGGTTGCCCAGCGCGGCGGACTCGCCTTCGGCCCAGCCGGCCCGACGGGCGAGGTCGAGGGCGTCACGGTACGCGTCGACCGCCTCGGCGTACCGGCCGTGAAAGAACTGGAGCGTGGCCAGGCTCAGCCGCATCGCGGTCTGCCCGGGCAGGTCGGCGTCGGCCCGAGCCGCGGCCAGCCCGGCGGTTGCCACGGTCAGCCAGTCGACGAGATGCGTACCGAGGTACAGGTAGCCGCGCAGCGCGTCGGCGAGGCGCCAGGCCACCGGATGCGGCCCGTGCTCGGCGGCGTGCCGGACAGCGGCGACGAGGTTGGCCCGCTCGGCGTCCAGCCACACCCGGGCCTGCCCGTGGCCGGTGAAGCCCGCCACTGGCAGCGAAGAGTGAGGCAGCCGCAGGATCTGCGGGCACAGCGCGGCGGCGGCCGCGGACGCGTGTCGCACGAAGTATCCGAAGAGACGTTCCAGCGCCGCGCCCCGGTCCGCCGCGCCGTCCTCGGCGATCGAGTGATCGGCGGCGTACCGGCGCAGCAGGTCGTGCAGCGCGTACCGGTCCGGGTTCGGCCGCTCGACGAGATGGGTCTCCGCGAGCCGGTCGAGCAGCGCGGCCGCCTGCGGTTCCGGCAGACCGGCGACGGCGGCCGCGGCCGGCAGCGTCACGTCCGGACCCGGTACCAGCCCGAGCAGGCGGAACAGCCGGCGGGCCTCGGGAGGCAGGTTGGCGTACGACTGGTCGAAGGTGGCCCGTACCGCCGACCGGCGATCGCCGTCCACCTCGAGCGCGGTCAGCGGGTCGCGGCGTAGCCGGACGGTGTAGTGGGCGACCGCGCGCCGGGGGTGGGTGGTCAGGTTCGCCGCCGCCACGCGCAGCGCCAGAGGCAGGTAGCCGCACAGCCCGGCCAGCTCGGCCACGGCCGCCGGCTCGGCGTCCACCCGGTCGGTGCCCAGCAGCTCGGCCAGTAGCGACCGCGCCTCGCCGGGAGTTAGCACGTCGAGGCTCAGCCCGACCGCGCCGCGCCGGGACGCCAGTCGGACCAACTGGTCGCGGCTGGTCACGATGACGAGGCAGCCCGTGGTACCGGGCAGCAGCGGTACGACCTGGTCGGCGTCTGCCGCGTCGTCGAGCAGAACCAAGGCCCGCTTGTCGGCGAGCAGACCGCGGTACAACGCCTGCGCGTCGGCCAGGTCGGCGGGCACTTCCTTGGCCGGTACGCCGAGCGCCAGCAGGAACCGGGTGAGCGCCTCGACGGGCCGCACCGGAGGCCCGGACGCGTACCCACGCAGGTTCACGTAGAGCTGACCGTCCCCGAACCGCTCCGCCGCCCGGTGCGCCCAGTGCACTGCGAGCGCCGTCTTGCCGACACCACCCGTACCGGTGACCGTGGCGATTACCGGCCGGCCGGCCGCGGTCAGCAGCCGGTCGAGCTGGCGCAGGTGTTCCGTGCGACCGGTGAACCCGGCCACGTCGGCGGGCAGCTGTGCCGGTACGACGCGGCTGACCATCGGACCGGTCGGGCGCAGGGGAGCGGCGAGACCCTTGTCGTCGATCAGGATCGACTGCTGCAGGGTCTTCAGCTCCGGCCCGGGTTCCAGGCGCAGCTCGGTGACGAGCTGGGTGCGGATGCGCCGGTACGCCTCCAGCGCCTCGGCGCGCCGGCCGCACCGGTACAGCGCGAGCATGAACTGCGCCGCGGACCGCTCCCGCAGCGGATGCTCCTCGACGAGCCGGTGCAGCTCGTCGACGACATCGGCGTGCCGGCCCAACCCCAGCTGGGCACCCAGCCGCTCGTCGAGGACGGCCAGCCGGTGCTGTTCGAGCCGGGTGGCCTCGGACGCGACCGTCGGAGTCGATGGCACATCGGCCAGCGCCGGTCCCCGCCACAGCTGCAGAGCCTCGGACAGCTGCGCCACCGCCGCGGCCAGCCGGCCCTCGGCCAGGCGCCGCCGGCCGGACTCGACCAGCCCGTCGAACAGCTCCACATCCAGCTGGCCGTCCTCGACCAGCAGCTCGTACCCGTGCGGCCGGGTGACCACCGGGCACTCGGCGCCGTTGCCAAGCACCCGGCGGAGCCTCATCGCGTAGCCGCGGACGGTGCTCACCGCGGACTTCGGCGGGTGCTCGCCCCAGATCTCGTGGACCAGCCGGTCGGTCGACACCGCTCGGCCGGCCTCGATGAGCAACAAGGCCAGCACCGTACGCTGCTGGGCCGCGGCGATCTCCGACCAAGCCCCGCCATCCCAGACCCGCAGCGGTCCGAGCATCTGAAACCGCATCTGCCAACGCTCCCCGGGTGAGACGGTTGGCGAGTCAGCCATCAACCGTACTCGTTGGGTGCTTCGATGCGGGGACGCGCACGGCTTGGTATCGGAACTAACCTAGTCCCCCGGGGTGCCTGGATGAGATGGTCGACGACGTGCTGCGGGTGACCTTCCGCGGAGCCGGCGTGCCCGTCGCGGTACTCGGCTCCGGTGAGATGCTGCTGTTCGGCCGGGCGCCGCAAGCGGCGCTGCCCAAAGACGACCCGAACCTGCAGCTGCGATGCACCGCGCTCACCCTGCCGGACAGCGCGTCGCACGTCTCGCGGCTCGTCGGCGAGCTGGCGGTCGGCGACGAGATGGTGCGGTTGCGCTGGTGCAGCGGGACGGCGGCTCAGCTCGCGAGTCTCTTCGACGCACCCGGCGGAGCGCGCCGGGTCACCCTCGCCGAAGGCATGTCGGCCCTGCTGGACGAGGGCGAGAACCACGTCACCGTCCTTCGTGGACGGTGGACCGCCGGCGCGTACCGCGACCTGTTGCTGGTGGTCGAGGTCGAGACGGTGGTGGAGCAGCCGTCCCTGGCGCCGGTGACCGGGAACCGCGGCGTCGACCGCGACGCGGCGGACACCGCGCCCGCGCCGGGCCTGACGCCCTACGGCCGGGAATGGTTCGTGGCGCTGGCACTGGCCGAGCCGTGGCTCTCCGGCGCGGACGACTACCCGCGCCCGCCGTCGAACCGCGAGATCTACGAGCGCGTCGCGGCCTGGCACGGCTACGCCTGGAACCTGGAACGGCCGCAGCGGGTGGACGACGCCATCAAGTCGATCGCGTCGATCGCGTTCGGCCCGCGCGACGATCCCTTCTCCAACGCGGTCACGGGCCGGGCGCAGAACGTGCGGTACGCGGTGGGACGCCGGGCCGCCGAGGTCCGGCTGGTCACGGCGGAGGACCTGGAACAGGTGCAACGGAAGGCACACGAGCGTACCGGTTAGCCACGTCACTGGCGCGGTACCACCTTCCCCGGCGTCGCGTTCTCGTACCGTTGCATCGCCTCGAGCAGTGCGTCCAACTCCGCCGGCCGGAGGCAGTTGATCGGCATGGTCTTGACGTCGAGGCCGGTCCACTCGGCCACCGAGGCGGCGTACTTCACGGGATCGTTCGAGTCGCTCTTGGGCGCGTACGCGAATGGCAGCCGCTTTCCGGTCTTCGAGTCGACCCCGGAGAGCATCTCCTCGATGCTCTGGTTCGGCCACCGTTGCAGGATGAGCGCGCGCTGCGCGGCGTCGCCCGTGGCCTGGTTCGGGAAGATGGCGAACGTCGCGTCGTGGCCGATCGCGCCGAGGCTCTTGGACATCTCCCCGCCGCCCTTGAGGTTGCCCGGGTTGTGGTTCCGCCAGGCGACGGTCCCGTCGACGCGGATCTCCTTCTCGTAGACGACGTAGCGCCGCAGCGTCTTGGGTGCCGTTCGGGGGTTCTCACCAGGCAGGGGGCCACGGAACGTGCCCGCGGTGCCCGCCGGCTTGCCCTGCCAGGGTGGTGGTGGCGGTGGCTTGGGCGTGGCCGCCGACTTGCTCTTTCCGGCTCCGCCCTTCCGGCCGGCACTGGCCCGGCGCTGTTGGGTAGCCTGCGCCTTCAGATGACCGGCCCGCTCGCGTAGACCGGCCGCGGTATTCTCCACCGCGGTAATGGACACAGTGGACAGTGTGGACCGGTACATCTCGGCGGCCGGGCCGGTGTACACCAAGCCATTCTGCTGGCGGCGCAGTCGGGCCAGTACCGCGTCGGCGTACTTGGCCACCCGTTCGAGCCGGATGGCGGCCGTGTCCAGCGCGTCGGGATCCGCTCCTTGGAAGGACATCGGTATCAGGAACCTTCCACCGAGGGCGCAACAGCCGGCGCTGTTACCGTCGAACCATGTTCGGCGAAGCATTTCTCGGTATGGATGTCGGCACGGCCCGCGCGATGGCCGATGAGATGCTCACGGATGCCACGCAGCTCGACTCGCTGATCCGCGAGGTCGACGCCGCGCTCGGGGACTTGCCGTGGTCCGGCGCCGACGCGGACACGTTCCGGGAGCAGTGGAAGGGCACGTTCCGCGCCGAGCTGCGCCGCGCCGCCGAGCACCTGCACCGGCAGGGCAGCGACCTGAGGGTCCGGGTCGGCCGGCAAACCAAAGCCAGCGCCTGACCGCCTCATTGTTGAGATCCGTTCGGGTTCGCTATCGACACCACCTGGACCACCATCGTGTTTCCGGCCGCGCACCACAGGCCGCGGCCCGGACCGACCAGCGGCTCTACCCCGTGCAACGGGATATCGACGTTCAACAGCTGACCGTCGGCGAAGTCCGGCTGCAGTACCACTCCACGG
>Ga0114129_10013184_pt1 | contig 11776 bp, 8 predicted proteins | sample RhiMetdeltSRZDD1_FD_80071 | JGI IMG/M metagenome (GOLD analysis project Ga0114129, IMG submission 80071) | Populus rhizosphere microbial communities from Tennessee, USA - Rhizosphere MetaG P. deltoides SRZDD1 (version 2) (version 2) | ecosystem: Host-associated > Plants > Roots > Rhizosphere >... | reverse complement strand
TATCCGATCGTTGCGACGCTTCTGGAATATCGCACCGTACAAAAGGCGCTGACGAGTTACGGGCAGAACATGATCGATCTGATCAATCCGGTAACCAAGCGCTTACACGCAGACTTCCGGCAAATAGGAGCGCCCACCGGTCGCTTCGCCTGTACAAATCCAAACATCCAACAGGTACCGCATGCCGTCGAGTATCGCCGCTGCTTCAGTGGATATCCGACAGACCGCAAACTAATCATTGCTGATTACTCGCAAATCGAATTGCGAATCCTGGCCGAGTTTTCGGGTGACCACGGGTTCATGGAGGCCTTCAATTCGGGAGCTGATCTTCATTGTGTAACTGCATCACAGGTTTTTAACGTCAGCCTCGATCAGGTCTCTAAGGAGCAACGTGACTTTGCCAAACGACTAAATTTTGGCGTCGTCTATGGAATCGGCGCCCAGCGTTTTGCACTCATGACCGGGTTAACGGTACCGGAAGCAGAAAATGTCCTGCGTCGATACTTCGGAACTTATCGAGAGTTAGATAGCTACCTTCGGGAAGCGGCAAACACCGCAGTTCGTGATCGACAAGCCCGTACGGCCTCGGGGCGGTTAGTCCGTTTTCGTTACGACGAAAACGATCGACAACAGATTTCGATGACGCAACGAAACGGTAAGAACACGCCGATTCAGGGCACGAGCGCTGATATTCTGAAGCGCGCACTACGATTGTTAAGGCAAGAGCTTCGTGATACGAACGCGAAGATCGTCAATATCATTCACGACGAAATCGTTGTTGAGTCGGACGCAGATGAAGCGGAGGATATTGCTAAGAAACTCGAACGAGTGATGTGCGCTGCAGGAGAAGAGTATTTGAAAACCGTGCCCGTTAAAGTGGAGACAGAGATTGCGGATGAATGGGTCAAATAAGCCAAGCGCGAAGAGCTAAGCGCTTTGAGCAGCCCTTAGCTCTTCGCTCTTGGCTCTTTGCACTTTACGCTTCCACACGAAATACACCGGTACCCCGGTAAAGACCAGAATGTATCCAATGCCTGAAGTCGAAGGGGCGAGGTACGCCAGATCCACTATGAACAGGCCTGCCAACACGACATAGATCAACGGTACGACTGGATAGCCCAAGGTGCGATAAGGTCGTTCGATGTTTGGTGCTTTTCTCCTCATCACAATGACGGCACCAACCATTAATGCATAGAAGATCAAATCAGCTGAAACGATGTACTCAAGCAACTGCGTGTAAACATTTCCAAAGGTGTAACCCCCAGTTTGCGCGTTGACCGTGACTGTCCTCGGAAGAGTTAAAAAGCCGGCCCATAGTCCCTGCGCGATCAATGCGACTGCAGGAACGTGTCGGGCGTTCACTGATGCGACTCGCTTGAAGAATAGTTCGTCGCTCGCCATCGCGTAATACACGCGTGCACCAGCCAGAATCAGACCGTTATTGCAACCAAACGTGGAGACCATGATGGCCAGCGCCATGATGATTGTGCCTGGTGCTCCGAAGATCGCCTGCATCGTTGCTGTTGCTACACGATTCTGGGGCGCGTTTTGAATTGCCGAAAGTGGCAACGTGACGATGTACGCAAAATTCGCCAGCAGATACAGGGCGACAACCAAGCCACAGCCTAACAACAGAGCTCGTGGTAAGTTCCGACCGGGATCCCGTACCTCCCCACCAGTGAAGGTCACATTGTTCCAGGCCGATTGGGCGAACAACGGCCCCACCATGGCTCGACCCAGCACCATGATCAGCGCGAATCCGACCACTAAACCGGAGGTCGCTTCGAATCCGACTTGTGTTGAGGATGGCGCCCAGCCATTGGCTCCGGGGTTCCACCAAGAAGAGGTGTAAGCAGCGCTCTGGGTGTTCCAACCCAGCGTGAGGCCGACGATTATCAATGCCAATAACGCAGCTGTTTTGGTAAACGTAAACGTATTTTGAATAAGTTTTCCTAATTTCAGGCCGCGAGTATTGGTAAGTGTCAGCAATAGGATCATTACTAAAGCGAGGAGCTGCTGGGTCGATAAACTCAAGGCGTATCCATTGAACGACATTCCTCCCGCGGAGAACGGTGGCAAGATGACTCTGGGCCGCATCAGAAATCGTTCGGCGGAGATGCCTGGTATAAGAACACCCGTGAAATTAGCGAACGCAACAGCTACGGCAGCAATGGTGCCGGTTTGAACGACTATGAACAGTGCCCACCCGAACAAAAATCCAATGGAAGAACCGTAGGCCTCTCGGAGAAAAACGTATTGGCCACCTGCGTGCGGCCACATTGCTGCGAGTTCCGCACAGCACAAGGCACCCGTAATAGTAAGTACGCCAGCCAGGGCCCACGCCATCAGCAGCCAGCCCGGTGCGCCAACCAGCCGTGACGATTCGGCGGAGACAATGAAAATTCCCGAACCGATCATCGACCCGACAACAATCATCGTGGCATCGAGGAGCCCGAGGCCACGCACAAGCTTGTCTGAAGAGGACTTGGCTTGAGCACTCATCTGGTCCGTGTGGGTATAAGTAGCTGGACATGAAGTGTCAAGGTAAAACAGCGTGTTGTACAAATTCTAGAATCCACGTCTAGACTTGAGACACATTGGATACCCACCGTTCAAATTACTGGACAAATTCTGAATACATCTAGTGGATCAGATTTTGCAACACGTTTGACGCTTCCACAACAATCTAGCCCCCGGTAAAACGTATAAAACTCAAGTTCGAGGATCACCATGCTTACGAACAAAGGGATATTGACGGTCGTGATCAGCGCAGTCGGATTACTGATATTCACTACCGTATCAGTCCGAGCTGACTCGCTTCATGCTAAGGAATTCCTCGAGTTCTCTGGCTCGGCAGATGGCGAACATCTGCTACTTGCGAGTCGTTTTGGTGAAGAGCTAGGCTCCCATGACTCGATTACCTTTCTGGGATTGCCGACGGAAGCGCGAGCACACCTACCAGAGAGTGCAGCAAATGGGAAACACCTTGGCTTTAGCATCGCCGCATTCCATCGCGGACCGCAACTTGGAATAGTGCGGCCCCCCGCAGCCGCTACTGGGAATCCGGAACCCGCATCAATGATTTTGCTGGGAACCGGACTCATATCAGTGGCCGCGCTTGCGCGAAGGAGACGGCGCGACTCGACGAAGTAGATCGTCCCCGTGAACCCAAGATAATTCCCCTTCCGGTGGCGGCTGCCTCCGGAAGGTTGAATTGTGTTTGGCGACCGGCTAACTCAAGAACCCGGCTCTTCACGACAGACTCTTAACCTCATCGCTAGAAGAGCGAAACTATTGCCATAGTTTCGGCACGCCATACAGCTAAAAACACTCAATCCCTGCCTGTTAAGATTACGGGCGAGATGTGCGGCTCGCTAAGCTGGAGTTTGTGATGGCTTATCCAGAGCGTAGCCTACCAGATCATACATTCGTTAATTTCCCAACTCTTACAGACCCACATTTGCGGTCGGGCGACGTATCCCTTCAGCTGGAGCCGGAAGACGCAGTTCACCGTAAATACATTGCCTTTTGCGCGAAGACCAGCCCCGATTGCTCGCAGATTCGATTACCAAACTTCATCGAGATCCTTTAAGCGAGCCATCCCAAGATCACCGCCTTGACACTCGTTATAACCGTCCCCTAGTCTGTCTCCTCTCGTAACGATCTCGCTCTCAGCCAAAACTTTATGGAATCGCCCGGCAAATGAGAGTGATCCCGTAGTGATCATGAAGAATCAACTGAATAAGCTAGTCACCCAGAAAAAAGCTCGCGTCGGTGTGATCGGGCTCGGTTATGTTGGTCTTCCGCTGTTGGTCGAATTTGCGGCGAACGGATTTAAGGGAACCGGGTTCGAAGTCGATCATAACAAGGCTAAACGCATCAATGCCGGCGAGTCATATATCGGTGATGTACCGTCGTCCAGGGTAAAAGAACTTGTAAACACTCAGCAGCTAAAGGCAACCACTGATTTCTCTCATCTTGCCGATTGTGACGCAATAATTATCTGCGTTCCGACCCCTTTGCGAAAAACCAAAGAACCAGATGTTTCTTACATTCTCGCCGCTGCGGAAGAGATCAAACTGCGGCTGCGTACGGGTCAGTTGATCATACTTGAGTCTACGACGTATCCAGGCACAACAGATGAAGTGCTGTTGCCAATGTTTGAAGAGACAGGATTGAGGTTGGATCAGGATTTTTTGCTTGCGTTTTCACCTGAGCGCGTGGACCCAGGAAACCCGCAGTTCCTGACAAATAATATTCCCAAGGTTGTAGGTGGAGTCACTGCTGATTCAACGGAGGTCGCGGCGCACCTTTACTCACAAATAGTCAACGACGTACACGCAGTCAGCTCTGCGAGGGTTGCTGAAGCGGCCAAATTGCTTGAGAACACTTTTCGCGCGGTCAATATTGGCATGGCAAACGAAATGGCGCGGCTTTGTTATGCGCTCAACATTGATACATGGGAAGTCATTAGAGCTGCTGCGACAAAGCCATTCGGTTTCATGCCGTTCTATCCCGGCCCCGGTATCGGTGGCCATTGTATTCCGCTTGATCCTCATTACCTTTCATGGAAGGCGCGACAGCATGGTTTCGATTCGCGCTTCATAAGTTTGGCGGAGGAAGTGAACTCCCGCATGCCGGAACACGTCGTTCAGTTAGTGTCGGACGGTTTGAACGACGAATGTAAGCCCATGAAGAATTCCCGTGTTCTTCTCCTCGGTGTTGCTTATAAGAAAGACATCGACGATGTGCGTGAAAGTCCAGCGCTCTCGATCATCGATCGGCTGCGTGCGAAAGGAGCGCACGTTCGATACCACGATCCTTTCATTAAAGAACTACGTTTCGATGACGCGCATACGGAAGCCAGTGGGGAACCGTTGCAGTCTGTTCCATTAACTGACGAAGAACTGAGCGGCACTGATTGCCTGGTCATTGTCACTGATCACAGCCAGATCGACTATAAGCGGGTTTGTTCACTGACGCCGCTTATTGTCGATACGCGTAATGCGCTCAATGGAGAACTCAGACGCAGCAGTTTTGCGCGAATTATTCGGCTTTGATCTGTCCGACAGATAAGGTCATATAGGACGGGTCAGATAGGACGTATCCGACCTATACGACCTATCTACCGTGAAACGATAACTAGCTGATTATGCTCAAGGTCATCAACGTCGTCGGCGCTCGTCCGAACTTCATGAAGGTGGCGCCACTGGTCGCCGCGATGAAGAAGCGACCAGACAAGTTTCAGCCGCTCGTCGTCCACACCGGCCAGCATTACGATCTGGCAATGTCTGACGCGTTCTTCACTGATCTTGAACTTCCCACACCGGACACTCATTTGGGCGTTGGTTCCGGCACCCACGCGGCACAAACGGCCGCCGTCATGGAACGTTTTGAACCTCTTGTCTTCCAAGAGAAACCTGACTGGGTTGTAGTTGTAGGTGACGTGAACTCAACCTTGGCGTGCGCACTGGTCTGCGTAAAACTGGGAACTAAAGTCGCTCACGTCGAGGCGGGTCTGCGGAGCCGAGATCGCACGATGCCGGAAGAGATCAATCGGCTCCTTACGGATCAGATCGCAGATCTGCTTTTCACGACTTCAGTGGATGCAAATCAGAACCTGATTGCAGAGGGCATTCCGGCCGAACGGATCCGTTTGGTTGGCAACGTGATGATTGACTCCCTGGTCAAGAATCTCGACCGTGCTCGGCAGTCAGTTATCAAAACTCAACTCGGCTTAACTGGACGGGGTTATGTATTGTTGACACTTCATCGGCCTTCCAATGTTGATAACCGAGAGACGTTTAGCCGAATACTCGACGCGCTTGAGAAGATCTGCAGCTCCCTGCCGATCATCTTTCCCGTTCATCCGCGGACGAGGAAAACCATTGCTGACCTGGGATTGTCTGAGCGCGTACGTTCCATTGGTAATCTGCGACTTATCGATCCACTTGGCTATCTGGACTTCATCAATCTGTACAGCGGTGCTCGACTAGTTTTGACTGACTCCGGCGGAATACAGGAAGAAACAACCTTTCTTGGTATTCCGTGCCTCACTCTGCGCGAAAACACAGAGCGTCCTATTACGGTGGAGTTGGGCACAAATACGATTGTGGGCACCGACACGCAGAAGATCATAAGTGCCGCAACCAGCGCATTGAACGGATCGTCGAGCAAGTCCCTGCCAAAGGTCCAGTTATGGGACGGACATGCGGCCGATCGAATGCTCGACGCTCTCGAAGAGTTTTCAATTAATTCCTGAACAATTGATGAGTGTTCTTAACAAACTGAAGCGAGCCGCTCGTGGTGAAGTAGAACCGACAACGGCCGCGCGGGAAGCTCTGCGACGCGCTCGCATTCGCCTTTCCCGGCGTGCCGACATCCGTTTACTGCAGCAGTCAACACCCTTGCGAGCGCGGTTGCGCGGGCCGTTTGCGGAGATGTCGGAGGAACAACTGCAGTCCCACTTCAGGAGTCGAACCGAGCCATCTTTCTTTCCGGCATTTCGCGATCCTCAAACGAAAACAGTTCAACGCGAACTGTTTCCTTCCGCAACAGCTCAGTTGATCGCGTCAGCAAACCAGATTGCCGCGGACCACCGGTGGCCTTTGCTTGGATTCGGTGAGAAGAATTTCGGCGAAGAAATCGAGTGGCGTCGAGATCCTTTATCCGGCTATTTGCACCCGTTGGTTTATCACCGTGACGTTCAACTTAGGCGCAACGATGGGTCGGATGCGCGCGTGCTTTGGGAACTAAACCGACTGGGCCACATGATTACGTTAGGCCGCGCTTACGCTGTCTCTCGAGACGAGACGCTCAGTGCCGAGTTTGTTAAGCAGACAAACAGTTGGATCGATCAAAATCCCTTCGGTCAAGGTATAAACTGGAACTGCGCAATGGAAGTGGCGTTGCGCGGAATGAACCTTCTCACCGCACTTGAGCTGTTTCGTGGCTCTCCACAACTAACCTCGGAGTCAATTTCAAAGCTACTAACATTGCTCGATCAGCATGGCACCTTCATCCGTCGCAACCTTGAATTCTCTTATCTCGCGACGAGCAATCACTACTTCACGGATGTCGTTGGTCTGCTGTGGCTCGGAATCATGTTGCCGGAGCTTAGCGACGCGACGGAGTGGCGCGAGGTTGGCTTTCGCGAGATGTTGGCTGAAATGGACAAGCAGATTCTCCCTGATGGAGCCGACTTTGAGTCATCAACGGGCTATCATCGACTCATTCTCGAATTGTTGCTCTATTCCTTTCTGCTTTGTCGATCCAACGGCATCGAAATTAAACAGAGACACTGGGACAAGCTTCGAGCGATGCTTGAATATGTTCGTTTCTACGTGCGGCCTGACGGATTCGCACCGTTGATTGGTGACTCTGACAGTGGACAAGTGCTTCCGATCCGGCATCGAAGCGCCAATGACCACGCGTACTTGTTGCCGCTCGGTGCAGTCGCTTTCAATGACCCTCAATTAAAATCGAAAGATGCAGAAGCTCCCGAGGAACTGCTTTGGTTGTTGGGTTCCAAGGCAATCGCTACATTCGAGGCGCTTCCCTCAACAGAATTCCCACCTTCAAACATTTTTCCTTACGCCGGGACGCATATAATTCGCGACTCAGATCTGTATCTGTGTTTCAACACCAGCGGCGCCGGAATTCAAGGACGCGGTTCGCACGGCCACAATGACGCGCTGAGCATTGAAGTATCTGCCTGTGGGCGGCCGTTTATTGTTGACCCAGGAACATACTCCTATACCGGCGACTTATCCGCCCGTCATCAATTCAGATCGACACCGTACCATTCCACGGCTGAGATCGACGGACAGGAGCAGAACACAATCGACATCAACGCTCCGTTCGTAATTGGTGATGAAGCACAGCCGAGACTGCTGCTTTGGGAAACAAACGAACACTTCGATAGAGTGGTCGCGGAACACCGCGGTTATTCCCGACTACCTAATGCTGTGATTCACAAGCGCACCATTAACCTTGATAAGAAGAATCGTTGCTGGTTGATAGATGATGAGTTCGTTGGGGAAGCTGAGAACAAGATCGCAATTCGGTTTCACTTCGACGCGGGACTGGAAATGACGAGCCGAGAAAATCTAGTGAGCGCGCGCGATCTTATTTCCGGGTCCAGCCTAATCGTTTGTGCGGTTACGCTGAAATCCGAGCCGCTGCTGGAAGTGCAAGCGACGTCTCGTGACTATGGCGAACAACAACCATCGATTACGGCTTGTTGGAATGTGACGGGCCGGCATTCTAAGCTACAGTGGCTTATAGTCCCGGTTTGCTCGCGAGAAAGCGAGGCCGAACGTCTTCAAGTTTGTAAAGTCGCTGTGCAAGTGTCGTCACAGGACAGGTTGAGCTGAGCCAGTAAATGTGCGGAATTTGTGGAGTTTGGGAATACGGAGCCAGCGAAGGTCGCGTCAACGAGTCTTTGCTTGGGCGGATGCGCGATCAGATGCAGCACCGCGGTCCTGATGATTCCGGCGAGCTGATCTTTGACAATGGTCGCGGCGGTTTCGGCTTTCGAAGACTATCCATCATCGATCTTTCTGCTGCGGGTCATCAGCCGATGCATGGTTGTAACAGCCAGACTTGGCTCGTATTCAATGGTGAGATTTATAACCACGCCCAATTGCGCGAAGGATTAGAAAAGCGCGGTCACATTTATCGATCCAAAACGGACTCAGAAACTATTCTTCATCTTTACGAAGAACGAGAAATGGATTTCGTTCATGATCTCGAAGGCGACTATGCGATCGCGATCTGGGATGCGAACCGTGAACAACTGATATTGGTTCGCGATCGCATCGGTGTTAAGCCACTTTACTATTATTTCAAAGATGGTCGATTTATCTTCGCATCTGAGATCAAGGCAATTCTTCAGCACCCGGCAGTCACGCCTGACATCAATGAACACGCGCTCTATCACTATCTGACATTTCTGACTACTCCCGCCCCCTCGACACTGTTCCAGGACGTTCAAAAGTTGCCGGCTGGTCACTTATTGGTAGTGACACGCGACGGATCTTTAGATACCCGTCAGTATTGGGATGCTTTACCACCCGCTAAGACTACTCAGCGCACTGATGAGGAGCACAAAGCAGAAATTCTTCGCTTGCTACGTGAATCGATCAGCAAACGAATGATGTCCGATGTGCCCTTCGGTGTTTTCCTATCGGGTGGAGTCGACTCGTCGGCGAACGTGGCCTTGATGTCGGAGCAGATGTCCCGTCCGGTTGATACTTTTACCGTCGGTTTCAGCGACGCGGAGTATCTAAACGAATTGGAAGCCGCGCGGAGGATCGCCACACAGTTCAAAACGAATCATCATGAGGTGATTATCTCCGAGAAGGAGATGCAAGAGTTTCTTCCGGGTTTGGTTTTTCATCAGGACGAACCCATCGCAGATCCAGTCTGTGTTCCGCTGTACTACGTATCCAAACTGGCGCGTGATTCAGGAACCATCGTGATTCAGGTTGGCGAAGGGTCGGACGAGATATTTAGTGGCTACGAAAATTACGTGCGGCACCTGCGAATCTACGAGAATTTCTGGCGACATGCGGAGAATCTTCCGCTTGCAATACGTCGCACCATCGCGAACATTTCGCGGCCTGCTCTTGAAGCAAGCGGAAGAAAACGCGCCGCTGTTGAACTGATTAGGCGGCTGGGTGCTGACGAGCCGCTGTTTTGGGGCGGCGTTGTTGTTTACGACGAGGGATTGAAACCGCGCGTTCTTTCTCAAACATTTCGCGAAAAACTTAACGGTCATTCCTCATTTGAAGTTGTTAATAAATACTTGAAACACATCGAGAGCGTTCGACCGAATTCCGAGTTCTTAGCGCGTATGACTTACTTGGAATTGAAGCTGCGGCTGCCGGAACTGTTGTTGATGCGCGTTGATAAGATCACGATGGCCACGAGCGTAGAAGCGCGCGTTCCGTTTCTTGATCATCACCTCGTTGAGTACGCGATGGGCCTACCGCGGTCACTGAAGGTAGAAGGCGCCAGCGGCAAACACATTTTGAAGCGAGCTCTGGAAGATATTCTTCCGCGCGATCTGCTCTATACGAAGAAGCGGGGTTTTGGTGCGCCCGTGCGAGAGTGGTTTCGATCAACGCTTGCCGGTTGGTTTGAATCCCACTTATTGAATTCACCGTTGCGCAAACGCGATCTCCTCGACTACGACTTTGTGAGTAAGATGCTAACTGAGCATCGCAATCAATCGAAGGATTGGGGTTTTCATCTTTGGGCATTGCTGAACCTGAGTCTGTGGTACGAACGATGGATTGATCGAGGTTAGACCCCAAAGCTTGGACCAAACGTCATTACATTTCCCCAAAGCGGTTGTTATCACGCTAATTACGCGTCTGCTGATGTTGGCTGGCGCCCTTGGCACGAGCATCACAGTCGGTCGTTGGTTGGGCGCCGCAGGCCTGGGTTCTCTCGCCGTCATCAATGTGACCATTGCACTGGGCGTGCAAATCGGCAGCTTCGGATTTCCCTCAACAAATACTTACTTCATTTCGCGCAACCGCAACGATCTTGGAAAGGTTTGGGCTAATTCCTTCCTGTTTGCAACAGTCGTAGGCGTGGTGATTGCTGTGCTGATAGTGGTTTCAGCGCGATTGCGTCCAACGGCGTTCGGTCAGGTCACGCCGTCGCTAATTACGATCGCAGCAGTTTCACTTCCCTTTCAACTGATGATGCTAATCGGTATGAATGTGTTTCTAGCTGTGGGCCAAATCAGTCGTTTTAATATTACTGATGCACTGTATCAGCTCGCTTTACTTGTCAATGCGCTCGTTGCGCTTGCCGTTTTGCGGGCAGGCCTCCCAACATTGGTGTCATTCAATGCGACGTTGGCCGTCGGTACCGGCGTAATCATCGTTTTCACGGTTCGCCGCATTGCAAAAAAAATCGACGCCGAGTCATCCTGGTTTGACCTCGCAATTTTTCGGCAAATGCTTCGATATGGCCTTAAGTTTCACATCGCGGTAGTCGCAGCGATTGTAATTGTGCGCGCTGACCTATTACTGGTGAATCACTTTAGGGGAGCGACTGAAGCCGGCGTTTACGCTGTGGCGGGGCAAATGGCCAACTTGTTGATGCTGTTCCCCGCCGTTATCGCTACCCTTCTGTTTCCTCGCACCTCCGCAGACCCCGATCCTCAGGCGCGTTTGACCATGCGTGTTACGCGTCACACTGCCTTCATTCTGTTGCTCGTTTGCTTAGCGGCCGTACCATTCAGTTTTGCGCTGCCGCTGATTTACGGGAGTGCCTTCGCAAACTCTACTGTGCAACTCCTAATCCTTCTGCCAGGCGTTTATCTCTTCGGGATTGAATCAGTCCTGGTGCAACACTTCACCGGGTCAGGCTTACCGTTGACTGTGCCCTTGTTTTGGATAGCTGTTGTGATCTGCAATTTAGTATTCAACATAATATTCATTCCCACTTACGGTGCTACAGCGGCAGCAATCGTTTCGTCGTTCACATATGCTCTCATCTTCTTGCTGGTGGCCATTTATTTCCGCGTTAAGACCGGTAACCATCTATTAAGCACGCTCGTGATGCAGCCCGACGAGATTCGAGCGCTTATCAGGCCGGCACGGCTTGGTTTCTTTTCAGAATAGACTATGGGCGTTATCTGCAACGGTCGACATGCGGAATGTAACTTATGAGAGTCGTATTGCTGGCAGTCGACGGTGATGAGGCCCGAGCACGAGCCCTGCTTCAAAATGCGTTTACTGATCCGCAGATCGAAGCC
>Ga0114129_10013183_pt1 | contig 11777 bp, 9 predicted proteins | sample RhiMetdeltSRZDD1_FD_80071 | JGI IMG/M metagenome (GOLD analysis project Ga0114129, IMG submission 80071) | Populus rhizosphere microbial communities from Tennessee, USA - Rhizosphere MetaG P. deltoides SRZDD1 (version 2) (version 2) | ecosystem: Host-associated > Plants > Roots > Rhizosphere >... | reverse complement strand
TCTCCATACGCGCGTAAGGTCTTGGGAGAAAAGTTTTGTCCCTGCAACGCTCTGAGAAACAGTTGAAGACTTTGTGTGGTGGTCATGTCTTTCATAGGTCTATGATACGCCTCACCCTCCTATTGGCAAAGGCCCAAACCCGGAGAGAAATCTATTGGCTATAAACAACTCTTTTTCCATTATAAGCCAATGGGACGCGGCCCGCAATAGCCTACTCCCCCAGAGGCTGACTGGCCATAATCGGTAGTTATAGCCAATGAGTAGACACCGACCGTGGTGACGATAATATAAGGTTATCGCTTGTTTCTCTGAAATTGGCACTCCCCCGGTTTATGCACACCTCCTACGCTTTTGCCGGAGGTGAGGGGGAAAGTGCAACAAAGCAGAGCCATGTCGGTTCGACCGATCATGCGCCGGCACGGGGTAGGGTGAGAGTAAAGGTGGTGCCCTGGTCTACCACACTCTTGACCATGATCTGCCCGCCATGGGCGGCCACAATTTCTTGGGTGATATAGAGGCCGAGCCCGGTGCCTTCCGGTTTGGTGGTATACAACGGCTCGAAAATCTGCGCCAGCCGCTCTTCAGGAATACCGCTGCCGGTATCGCACACCTGCAGCTGCACGTGCGTCGCGGTGCCGGCGCCGTGCAGGGTAAGCGTGCCCCCATCGGGCATGGCCTCGAGGGCGTTTTGCACCAGGTTCAGCAGGGCACGACGCAGCGTGCTCGGGTGCACGGCGACCGTCCCCAGGTCCGCCATCCCTTCAACCCGCAGCATGACCTCGTGGGGTGCTGGCAGCCGCAGCCACTCCTGTGCCCATCCCTGCACCAGCGCCCCCAGGTCCTGCGGGGTCCGCTCGCTCGTGGCCACCCGCGCGAGCGACAAATAATCTTGCAAGAGGTCATCCAGCCGTGCCAGTTGCGTTCGGATCTCGGTCAGCGCTTCGGCTATCGTCGTCGTGCTCTCGGGCGATGGTTGGCGCAGTTCTTCCTCGAGGAGGTCCACATGCAGATACATCGCACTTAACGGGTTGCGGAGTTCATGGGATACCCCGGCGGCGAGGCGCCCTAACAGCGCGAAGTGCTCGGCGCGCTGGACGGCCCCTTCCAAGCGTTGCCGCTCCGCCAGGGCCTGCCGGAGGGCGGCCGTGCGTTCTTCCACGCGCTGTTCCAGGGCCGTGTAGGCGGTCTGTACCGCGGCCTCCAGCCGTTTCCGCTCGGTGATATCGCGGGCAATCTTGGAGGCGCCGATAATCTGCCCCGTGCGGTCGCGGATCGGCGAAATGGTCAGGGCCACGTCGAGGCGGGTGCCCGCCTTGGTGACCCGCTGCGTCTCATAGTGCTCGATGCGCTCCCCGCGCGTGAGCCGCGCCATAATCCTCGGGAAATCATCAGCCAACTCCGGCGGGATCAGGAGGGTGATCGGCTGCCCGAGGACTTCGGCCGCCGTATAGCCGTAGAGGCGCTCGGCCGCCTGGTTCCAGCTCTGAATGATCCCGTCCATGGTTTTGCTGATAATCGCGTCCTCGGACGAATCAACAATGGCGGCGAGATGCTCGCGGACGTCGTGCGCTTGGGCGGCATAGCGGCGTTCTAATGCCCGCGTCCGGCGGTAGAGGTCCGCGAACACCCGGACTTTCGCCCGTAAGAGCGCCGGCATGATCGGCACGGCCATGGTGTCCACCGCCCCGTGTTCGTAGCCCTTGAGCCGTTCCATGTCGGTCAGGCTCATCGTCGAGAGCAAGAGCATGGTGGTCTGCTGGTAGTCGGGATCCTGACGGATCATCGTGGCCAGGTCGAAGCCGTTGATCTCGGGCATATGGACATTCATGAGGATGATGGCGATCTCATGGTGCACGAGGAGGTCGAGGGCTTCGCGGCCTGAGCGCGCCGTGAGAAGGTTCTCCCCCAGTTCACGGAGCATCTCCGCATACGTGCGGAGTTGGGACGGGTGATCATCCACCAAGAGGATATTGACAGGCTCAGCGTCGTGCATGGCCGTGCTCCCTTGCCTGCCAGGAGGCACGCAGGATGGATCAAGCGACAGACAATGCAGGCGATCTCGTCTCAGACTATGGTATCCCCGCTCTGGCCAGACCACCGTGCCATGCGCCAGGGGAGGAGACTCTCCATGTCTCGTAACGAGAGACATTGTAGCGCGCAATGGGAGCGCGTGCACGTGTGTCCTAGGCCTGCGCCGCGGTCTGGAGCACGTGCTGAATGGTCCGGCGGATCGTCGTGATCGGACTGGGCTTTCGGAGCCACGGGCGGCCACACTGCGTGAGAAACGTCCGGCTGGCCTCCCCCCCAGTATCGCCGGTGAGAAAAATGATCCGCTGACGCAACGCCGGATACTGCCGCGTCAGGAGAGCATAGAAGGTGGGGCCATCCAGCTCCGGCATCCCCAGGTCACACACAATCACGTCATAGTGCCGCGCCTGGAGCTGGGCCAAGGCCTGACGGCCATTGCTCGCCGAACACACGATGTAGCCATCACGGCGCAGCAGTCCTACCAGGGCGCGGACGATGCTCGGCTCGTCGTCAATTACCAAAATACGCCACGGGGTATGCGGAACCATATCCCCCTCATGGCACATCGCCTCGCGTGCCACGAAGGGACCCCTCCCTGCGACACCGCAGGCGGCGAGCGTGAGTCAGAGACACGTGAGACGACATGCACGTACACTTGTGAAATGCAAAGACTATTGAGTATAGAGCAAAAAATATGCCGTCCCTTCCGAACCCACAGCGAAGCAAACATGGCACAGTAGAGCCATAATCGCACCAGAAGCGTCTGTCACAGAATGAGAGAAACCACGAGCACTGCGCCTCTCATGATGAGAGCGATGAGGGTATTCCGAACCAGGGAGAAGACAGCCACACTACGCCGGAGCCACGTCGATAATAGGTGGTTATCGACAGGTGGAAGTACTGATAATTGAAATGAGAAGGAGACTGAGATAGAGGAGGTCTGTGTGCGTCCTTTATGACGCCTCATGAGAAAACTGAAAGATTCGCACCAAATCTCCGACAGCGACTTCGCGGTGCACAGATTGCCGCAGGGGCAAGTCAAGAACGACCTCATACTGATTCACCCGCCCGACCCGTTGCTTGCGCAAATATCCGGCAGCTTCGAGTTCAGCGATGATCCGCCGGACGGGGCGCTCGGTCAACTGTAATTCCTCCGCGATTTCCCGCGCCGTGATTTGACGCCGCTGCGCAATCAGGAGTAACACCGTGCCGTGATTGGTGATGAAGTGCCATTCTGCCATAGATGTTCTCTCTGCTCAGAGGGGACTTGACAATAGCGGAGCACAGACCGCATAATCATGCTGCACTTAGCATGTATAATGAAACATGTTTTTGTAATCCTGTCAACTCAGACCTGTTCCCTGAGACCAGGATACTGATAGACTGGGAGTTCATCCTGCTGCCTTGAGGGACCATTACCATGAAACATGTGCCCCTCCACACCTCCTATGACTTTCTCGTCGATGGTGCACCAGCATCCTCTGCGCTGCGTCTACCCATAAGCGTCCCTGACGCTCCTGTGCGGATTTTGGTGATTGATGATGAACAGAGCTTTACGAAGGGGCTGGCCCAGCTCTTGCGACGGGATGGCTATATCGTGGATACCGCGGAGAATGGAAAAGCGGGACTGCGCCAGCTTCAGGCTCATGGCTATGATGTGCTCTTGGTGGACCTGCGTATGCCAGACCTGGATGGGCCAGCCTTCTATGGCCACCTGTTATTGCAGTATCCTGCCGTCTCCCTGCGGGTGATTTTTCTCACCGGCGATACTTTAAGTCTCGAAAGCAAAGCGTTTCTTGAGCGGAGTGGCCGTCCGTGGGTACCCAAGCCGTGTACGGCTGCTGCCATCCGGCGTATCATCCTGCAAGTGCTGCAAGCCGTCGTAGCGCACAACGCAGGTGTGCAGGCAAATGAGGCTGTACCCGCGTCACCCCATAATGGATATAGCCTCGCTCAGACGGAAAACCCTGTCGATAATCAGTAGTTATCGACCTGTAGGAGTACTCTCCGGTTATCGGCGCTTTATAGGAAGTGGGGACTCAATGTGGCGACGCCGCGCTTTGACGCTAGACAGAGTTTTTTCCGGGCATCCACGTAAAGCGGGACAACCGGCGGTCGATCGCGTACTCTGAAGAGCTGATTTTTTCCAATTTCAGCCACCCTTCAGAGCACGGACCGACACCATGGGATTGTGGGCCAAGAGTATTGTCATTTTCAACTCGATTCGTGAATACGGCAAACAGAGCATCCGGAGCCTGGCGGATCGCACCGGGCTTTCCAAAAGCAGCGTACATCGACACCTCCAGGCCATGGATCGCCGAGACCGCTACCCGGAGTCGTCGTGTTGGGAAACGCCAGCCGGCCGCGCCTGGCTGATCCGCCTGGTGGTGGCCACGCTGTTGGTGTTCGGCCTCAAACGAGGGGTGGGAGCGGAGACGCTCAGCGAGTTTTTCAGCCGTCTGCGCTTGGAGGGGCATGTGGGATGCTCACCCAGCGCCCTGCGAAGCGTCATCCACACCTTGGAACGCCTCCTCCTGGACACCGCGGCGGCGTGGGAGAAGGAAGGGATCGTTCATGGCGAGATACGACCGGTCATTGGGGCGGTGGATGAAACGTTCCTCCAACGCATGATGCTGGTGTTCATGGACTTGGCCACGGGTTATTTGTTGATGGAAGAGGTGGCGGCGGATCGCAGTTATGACACCTGGTTCGACCGTGCCAACGAGCGTCTGACGACCTTTGGCACCGAGGTGTTGTACATGGTGAGTGACCGAGCCAAGGCACTGATCAAGCTGGCGCACACGGGGCTTCGCTGCCCGAGCATCCCAGATTTGTTTCACCTGGGTCATGACCTGGCCAAGAGCTATTCGCTGGCCATCTGCGGTCGTCTGCGCCAAGCCAAACGGGGGCTGGAACAAGCCAAGCAAGACCTGGAGAAATTACAGAAGAACATCCGGACAGACTCTGCCCAAGTCGCACAGGCCCAGGCCCGGCTAGCAGCCTGTGCCACCTCAGTCCATCACTGGCAGGAGGTGAGCCGTGCCTGGCGGCAACACTTGTCCAAGTTGTCGGGCATCCTGCATCCCTGGCGGCTTTTGGACTCGATACGCCAGACATCGCAGGAGGTTGAGGAGCAGTTGCGAACCGAGCTCAAGGCGATCGAAACGTTGCTTGAGACCAATGGGTTGCCGAGGAAAACAGACACCTTAGACAAGGTCCAAAAGCAACTTGCCGGCCTCTCAGCCCTGGTCGACTTGTGGTGGCAGACGGTACGTCAAGACTTGACGCAACTGACGATGACGCCGAGGTGGACCCAGTGGGCTGAAGATGTGTTGCTGCCCTTGATGTACTGGCAAGAACAACTGCGCCGCACGCGCCACCCAGGGCAAAAAGCCCAGATTGCGCTCGTGCTCCAGGCGGTTGAAGAGGTGTTTGCGCGGCATCCATGCACCCGACAGCTTCAACCTGAGTTGCTGGCGGGTTGGAAAGCGTGGGCAGCGGAGCATGCCAAGGCGTTCCAGCGGGCGTCTTCGGCGGTTGAAGGTCGAAACGGCTATCTCGCGCAGATGCAGCACAACCATCGCGGCTTACCCACGCGTCGCTATCAGGTGTGGACGGCGCTGCATAACTTCGATTGTCGGGCCGCAGACGGGACGACACCGGCGGCGCGGTTTTTCAGGCGGTCGTTTCCCGATCTGTTCGAGAGCGTGTTGTCACAGATTGACGAGTTGCCCATGCCCAGGCAGCGTCGTCAGGCCCTCGCGGTAAGTAATTGAGGGAGCAGGGTGTCCCGCCTAAAATGGATACCCTTTTTTCCTGCCGATGCGAGGGCTTCTTGAATGGCTGCAAACAGGTCGTTGGCCTCGAATGGCTTGGTCAGCCACGCGACAGCTCTCCTGAAGTAGGGGTCGGCCGCGTGGGGCTCTCGGGCTGTGATAAAAATGATTGGTACGTGGCTCTTGGCTGCCGTTAACGTGTGCGCCAGCTCGCGACCACTCTGCCCCGGTAAATCGACGTCGAGGAGAAGACAGGTGCAGGCCACTCGGTGAGGGCTGCGCAGGAAGGCTTCCGCAGACTCGAACGTCTCCACGGCAAAATGGGCTGACAGTAGGAGACGGGTAATGGCCCGGCGTACTAGCGGGTCATCCTCGACGACACCGATGATGGTTTTGGCTTCGATCATGTGACGTGCTCTTTTAGGGCTCTCTCCTATCCTTAAGTGTACCATCCTGTGAAGAAAATCAGGTATTCCCCTCTCCCAGTGCGCGATCACAGGGTAGCAACCCGTGGCAGACGCAGGTCATGGTGCTTGGCATCCCTCTCCTCGAGCATATTTCTCTAGATGGACCTAGATCCAGTCTTATCGCTCTGCTATAGAATATCCAGCAGTCTGACCCTGTGGTATGCCGGCTGGAGACGTCATGGAACCGCTGTCTGAACCCACCAACGCTGTTTGGTCGTTTCCCTTTACGCCGCAGGACTGGGAACAGACCCCGCTGGCCGTGCAAGCCTATGTGCGCACCCTGCGCGACGAGGTGGCGCAGCTTCAAAACCGTGTGGAGACCCTGGAGACTCGGCTCCAGCAGAATTCCACGACCTCATCCAGGCCACCGTCATCGGACTCGCCGTACAAGAAGCCTCGCCTGCGCACCACCGCTGCCACGCCCCGCAAAGCAGGCGGGAAACCGGGCCATCCGGGCCATCACCAGGTGCTTGTACCTCCCACGACGGTCCAGGAGCTGCGGCCCGAGCGGTGTACGTGTGGCAACACGACGTTTGCCCTGACCACGCCGTACCATACGCATCAGGTGCTTGAGCTGCCACCGATCGCGATAGAGGTGACCCACTGGGTATTGCATCAAGGTTGGTGTCCGGACTGTGGTCGCTGGACCACAGCCCAGGTGCCTGCCGAACATGCCACAGGCTACGGACCCCGCTTCAGTGCGCTGATGGGCGAAGTGGCTGGGACCTACGGCAACGGCCGCCGCATGGTGCAAACCTTTTGCGCCTCGGTGTTGCAGGTGCCGATCAGCTTGGGGGCCATCCAGAAAGTGCTCGACCGTGTCGCCCAGGCGATCGAGCCCCACTACCTCGCTATCGCGACACAGGCGCGGCAAGCCCTGGTCAACTATATTGATGAAACCCCGTGGTGGTGCATCAATACGCTGCACTGGCTCTGGGTGATGGCCAGTGAGCGCGTGGCCTTCTATATGATCCATCCGCGCCGCTCCAAAGAAGCGTTTGCTGCACTCATTGAGGATTGGGCAGGATTGTTGGTCAGCGATGGCTACGGCGTGTACCAACACTGGGTGCAGGCGCGGCAAACGTGCGTGGCGCACCTCATCCGGACGGCGCGGAGCTTGGCAGAACGCCAGCACGCCGACCTCGCCGCTTGCGGTGCGTGGGCGTTGGCCGAGTTGCAACGGCTGTGTCATATGGCGAAAGCGCCACCGACCGGCGGGGAGTGGCGGGCCTGGTATGCCCGGCTATGTAAACTGATCGAGCAGTATCATGACCGGCAAGACGACGCGGGACGGTTCGCTCGTCGCCTGCTGCGGGAGATGGACTCACTGTGGGTGTTTCTGACCCAGTGTGGGGTTGAACCCACGAACAACCGAGCAGAGAGGGCGTTGCGCTTTGGGGTGCTGTGGCGCAAGCGCTCGCTGGGGACGGCCAGTGAGAAGGGCAATCGGTGGGTGGAGCGCATCCTGTCACTCAAGGAGACCTGCCGTCTCCATGCCAGAGCTACCTACACCGTGCTGGTGGATGCCGTCAGCCGTTTTTTCCATGGCCAACCCCCCGATCTCTCCTGGATCATCGCGGGCGTGAGCCCTGCTGCTCACTCACAGTGAGTACCCACGTGTCTGCTGGAGGACTCCACCATGTCGCTGAGCGCTCCCGGGCTCATGCTCATCCTCGCTCTCAGCCTCTTTGTCACCGCACGCCCTGCTGAGGCGCAGCAGGAACCGAAAGTGTACCGGGTTGGTTTCCTCAGTCCGGGCTTTCCCCGCCCTGATCACGACCCGCCTGTCGATGCCTTCCGACAGGGGCTGCGCGACCTCGGCTATGTCGAGGGCCACAACCTCGTCATCACGTATCGTGGGGCGGAGGGGCAGGAGGAACGGCTCCCCGCCTTGGCGGCTGAGCTGGTCGGGCTCCCCGTGGAGGTGATTGTGGCTGTCAGCCCCGCCGCGACCCGTGCGGCCCAGCACGCCACCACGAGCATCCCCATCGTCATGATAGCTGGCGATCCGGTGGGGGCTGGCTTCGTCGCCAGCCTCGCGCACCCAGGGGGGAACATCACGGGCCTGAGCCTCAATATGATGGAACTCCCTGGCAAGCGGTTGGAACTGCTGAAGGAGACGGTGCCACAGAGCACGCGGGTGGCGGTGTTGGCCAATCCGGCCTTTCCATTCTATAAGCTGTATTTGAACAATCTCACCGTGGCTGCCCACGCGTTGGGTCTGTCCCTGTCTGTTGTGGAGGTGCACAGTGCGGCTGAGCTGGACCCTGCCTTCGCTGCGCTCAGCCGCGAGGGTGCCGACGTGCTCATGGTGCTGGCAGACCCGGCGCTGATGGATAATCTGCTCGGACGGGTGGCGGACCTCGCTGCCACGCACCGGCTGCCTGCCATGTACCACTGGAAGATGTATGTCGAGGCTGGGGGCCTGATGTCCTATGGGCCGAGCCTGCCTGACACCCATCGGCGTGTAGCTACGTATGTGGACAAGATCCTCAAAGGTGCCAAACCGGCTGACCTCCCCGTGGAGCAGCCCACCCGGTTCGAGCTGGTGATCAACCTGAAGACCGCCCAAGCCCTAGGCCTGACGATTCCCCCGTCCATCCTCTTGCAGGCCAATGAGGTGATCCGGTGAGTGGGTGAGCCAGGAGAACTGATGCCCGCACTGCGATGGTGGCATGGTCGGCTTCACTTCCCATGTGGCGAGATGTCCTCCCTCGCTACCCCTGTGACCGCTGACCTCTCCCAGCTCGGAAATTGAAGTACTGGTAATCCATAGTTATCGCTACTTGGGGGATAGCTATAATCGATAGTTATAGCCAATGGGAACAGAGCCAGAAGAGGGCGGGGTGAATCGGTCTCGTATACTCACCAACTTTGCAAAATTGAGACGTTGATTTTCAAGACGGGAATTTGAGACCGTCCTTATAACTGATTTATATAGCGATAGTTACAGAAGGGGTTTACAAACAGGGAAGTCTCAAATTTGGGGGTTTTTCGAGACACTCCGAGTACCTGTTAAACAGTTATTCCTGGGTGGCAAAAAAGTTCCATATGGTTCGTATCGTGTCCAGCTATAGGGGTTAGCAGCCTCGGCTTTATACGGCCCGTTTCATGGAACGATGCGTTGGCTATTAGCCTCAGCATTGTTATTGACAGTCCCTAGAAAATGCTGGGCACGAGAGTTGCCACGCTCTGCAATTTCCCTAATCAATGCCAACGGGACTGCTACAGCGTCAGGCGTCTTTATACCCTGTGCTCCTTCGAGGGCACGTACACGACGAAGATGTAACAATCCGTGCTTGGATAGAGTCTCTTTCGAACTTGGCTCGAAATAGTAAAGCGCAGCAACTACCGATTCGGTAACGGATGGTAGATGAAGCAGTTGGTAAAGAACATTAGAGAGCATCTGATCATCAGCAAAGTCCCGATACAGCCTCATGATTGCTGTCCCCAAATATGGACTAACGTCAAAGAACGGTTGTTCGAGAAGCAAGCGAGAAATGAGATTGCGAATATCTGCGATGGCTGGTTCCTTCGAACGAAGAAACAGGGCAGCAAACAATAGACTTGGATTTGACGAAAGCGCGATTGCAATAGCAACAGGTGCGGGATACATTGCAAGATAACTAGTCAAGTATTCGGAGTGGGGCTCTCGTATCAAATACTCAGCGCACAAGAACTCTTGAAGCGAGAGATGGGAAAATTCGTACATATCAGGACCAGCGGCAACAATGATGCCAGTATGCGTTTCGATTTCAGAAATTACTTGGTGCATTTCGTTTTGCGGAAGGCGAAAACGCTGATAGATCTTTAAATAAGCGGCCCTAAGATCTCTAGAAGCAAACACCTTTCTCTTGATACGGTATGTAAGTTCATACGCAAGAGCGGCTAGGAAAGCTGCCTTGCGATCTGGATCAAATTGTGCATACTTGGATCGGCGGACAACGCCTCGTTCTGCGTCCCATTCCTGAAGTAAGAGAGAAATTACTCGCCTGTAGATTTGACTCGGCTGCTCTGGCAGGTAGCCATAGCGTTTGTATATAAAGAGCAACTGTGTCAACAACAAGGGCCGGTCCGTAATATCTCGATATGGCAGCTCAGCTAATTTGGCAAGAAACTCAGAGGGGTCACCCAGCCACAAGCGTGCAATAACAGCTATTTCGTCGGCATCCAAGGGGCATAGTTCAATGATATCGAATCCTTCAATTGCTCCCGTGTAATCCCCGCTTCTACTCGAAACAATGACTTTGCTTCCGCTGGTGTTCAAGGCTAACCATGACAACTCACGATTTAAACGATTCGAATCGCCCGGAGCCTCATCTAGACCATCCAATATCAACACCACATGAGCAAGATTTAAGAACTCTACAATTACATCCCGCAGTTTCTGCTGGCCTACCCAGAGATCCACACTGATTATTTCGCCTATTTCGTCTCTTTCCGTTCTGCGCTCAAACCCAATCCCAACGGCGTTAGCAACCATTTCAATGATTGACTCTCGAAGATCAAGTTCTCGCAGCCTTAGAACAACGGGAAATTGGTAAATATCTGCTGCCGTATCTGGTGCATTAGAGACAAGGTGTTGAGCGAGCCTTTTGAGTGTCGTTGTCTTACCGGCTCCTGGATCGCCAAGTAACAAATAATTATGGTCATCATTCAATAGGTCGAACTCACCAAGCGTCCCGGCGTTCTTCGAGCTACGAAACCGGCGCGGCTCCACATTGATTCTCAGAGAAATCGTTGCAGCATCTGTTTCTTCCGCTCTCGACATCCCGTAAAACTGGATGCGCTGACTCCACTTCAACACCTCGACAATGTGTCTATCAATCTTGACCTCTACGTCCTTGCGCATTCGGTCAGTCGTGGCGCTCCTGTGGCGCCAGAGGTGCATCACTACATCTGTCGCCAATTTCAACAATATGGGTGTCGTTGTTGGCTCTGCCATGTCGTCCATCTAGAGCAAGCATTGCTATTCAACAAGCAGATGGTTCTCAAATTGAGTACCAAACCATTGATTCATATGTCATCTCGCAGGGCACTATGATGACAAAGGCGTTATATCCCTGAAGTGCCAGCCAGTCAATGAATTAACCCCTGCAATGCAGCCTAAACGTAAGGCATTATCTCCAAAACCCGACGCTTTGTAGACTCTCTGTGCGGGATACCCCATCGAAACAGATATTTTCGACACAAATAGATGGGGAAAAACCGGGGTTTCCCTCGCCATAAATTGTTAGTAGAAATTGGGTGTTTAACATATACACCCCTGCTAACCCTCTGAAGTGTAAACATTTGGGTCTGATAACAAAGCTTTTCTGTCCTTACATGGTATCAGTTCCGGCGGCTGTCAAGGCGGAGATGGTGCGGGGTGGTTCCGGGAAGACAGATTATCGGAACCTGTTGCATAACTCATTTTTGTGCTTTTTGCCAAAAAAGAAGGCCGCTGTCGAGGCTACTTTGCTGCACGTTATGGGCTATCCCAACCGATTTACTACCCTTCCAGTCC
>Ga0114129_10013182_pt1 | contig 11777 bp, 8 predicted proteins | sample RhiMetdeltSRZDD1_FD_80071 | JGI IMG/M metagenome (GOLD analysis project Ga0114129, IMG submission 80071) | Populus rhizosphere microbial communities from Tennessee, USA - Rhizosphere MetaG P. deltoides SRZDD1 (version 2) (version 2) | ecosystem: Host-associated > Plants > Roots > Rhizosphere >... | reverse complement strand
TCCGTTCGAATGCTGTTGTCCATTGTGAGCGCCAGGATCGTAGTGAACGACAATTACAACTACTGTAATTTGACAAGCAGGTCATCCAGACAAATAGAATGACACCATACTAGTTATGGCGAACCCGTCGTACATTGTGGCTGTTAGCGATTTCTCGGTTGAGACACTCAGGCAGGTCGTGGAGCTGCTCGAAGTCTCGACGGAATTCGAACACTTCGTGTATCGGGAAGCCGAACTGGATGCCATCTGGTCTATAACGGGATTTGTTCTCCAGTATGGTCGGGGTTCAGCTCAGAACGCTGGTGTCGAACGGCTGCATCGGGTTGCGCATGAAGCGCATGACTTGGTGGCGGAAGGCCGGGCACAAGATGCCGCAAAGCTCCTGGCTGCGTTTTGCGAAGGAGGAGAAACCGATGCTATCTCGTGAAGAAAACGCGCTTCTCACCGAAACCGACGCTGGAACGCCGATGGGCACATACTTCCGGCGATACTGGTTCCCTGCGTTGCTCGTTTCGGAATTACCGACTCCCGATTGTCCTCCGGTTCGCGTGCGCCTTCTCGGCGAAGATCTGATTGCCTTCCGAGACTCTAGCGGCCGCGTGGGACTGCTCGATGAATTCTGTGCGCATCGTCGTGCCAGCCTTTTCTGGGGTCGCAACGAAGACTGCGGGCTGCGGTGCATTTATCACGGTTGGAAATACGATGCCGAAGGCGTATGCGTGGACATGCCGAATGAGCCTCCGGAATACGCTTTCGAAAATAAAGTGCGAATTACGGCCTATCCGACGCGCGAATATGGAGGACTCATTTGGGCGTACATGGGGCCCGGCGACCACGTTCCGGAACTGCCTAAGCTCGAGTGGGCGCGCGTTCCCGAGACACACCGCTATATCTCGAAACGCTTCCAGGAAACGAATTATCTTCAGGCCGTCGAAGGAGGCATCGATTCGAGTCATTCCAATTTTCTTCACGCCACGATCGAGGCTTTCCGCCAGACTCCGGCCTATGTGGAGAAGGTGAAGAACAGTACGAATCTGCGGGCCAAATATCATTTATTGGACAAGGCACCGCACTTCACCGTGAAGAAGACCGATTACGGTCTGCTTATCGCGGTCCGCCGCAACGCCGAGTCCGATAGCTACTATTGGCGGCTGACGCAGTTTCTGCTTCCGGCATACTCGATGATTCCATATCAGAAAGGTCTTTCCATTCATGGGCATTGCTGGATTCCGCGTGATGACCACACATGCTGGGTTTGGACGATAAGTTGGAATCCCGAGGCGCCGCTCAGCACTGAGGACTGGAACAGTATTCACAATGAAACTTTCGTTCACGCGAAAGTCGATCCCATGACGTTTCGGCCTATTCGCAATGCGGCCAATAACTACTTGATTGACCGTGAAAAACAGCGCACAACGAGCATGAGCGGCATTCAGAGTTTCGCGTCTCAGGACCAGGCGATGCAGGAGGGGATGGGGCCCAGCGTGGACCGTACCCGCGAACGACTCGGCACCAGCGACACGGCAATCATCGCCATGCGGCGGCTTCTGCTCCAGGAGGTTCGCGCTCTCCAACAGGGCCATGAACCGGTCGCGGCTCACCACGGCGACCTTTATTGGGTGCGATCGGCCTCGACGATTCTGAAACGTGATGTCGGATTCGAGGAAGGCTGTCGTGATCTCACGGAAGCGGAGGTATGAATATGGACATTCATCGAGATCTCGTCCAGGCATGCCGAATTCTTTACGCGGCCGCCTGCGCTGGTGACGGTCTTGGCGGGCATCTCAGTGCGAAGCTGGATGACGAAAGGATTCTCATCAAACCCAGGGCAGCGAGTTGGTCACGCGTCACTCCGGAGCAACTGACTGTCATCGATTTCAACGGCAAGCGCCTGGACGACCAGCCGGACGCGCGTATGGGCGTCCGCGAGTGGCCGATTCACGCGCAAATCTACCGTGCGCGGCCGGACGTCGGTTGCGTGTTGCACGCGCATCCGGCCGCTTCAACGCTCATGGCGGCTCTTGGTATTGACGTCGAGCCGCTCGATCAGGATTGTGCGAGTTTCACGGATCGGCTACCGGTACTGGATAACGGGGCGGCGAGCGTATCGACGATCCAACGCGGAAATGAAGTCGCAGCCGCGCTTGGCAGAAATTCGGCCGTGCTGTTGAAGAATCACGGTTGCGTCGTCGTGGGCGCGGGAATTCCGGACGTATGCGTGACCGCGTTTCGTCTGGAGAGGGTGGCCGAGACCATGTTGAGAGCTGCGGCGCTTACAAAACTGCCCGTCATGTCGCGCGAGGCCAGGACGATCGTGATGGAATCCAGACGGACTGCAGGCGGCGAAGGCCAAAACCAGGAACGTTGGCAAATGTTGCAGGACTATTACGCCGCATTCGCTTTCCGCGACCGGCAATGAACGCTCCCGTCGTGGTTGATCGGCAAAGCTCAACCACGTCTGTTTCTGTGGCTCGTTTACTGAAGACCCTGCCTCCAATCGTTATTCCTCTCGTCTTCTGGTTCCTGCCTCTCTCTCTAGAACCGAAGGCGCATCATGCCATTGCCGTCACGCTCTTTATGATCCTGGCCTGGGCTACCGAAATCCTGGATCACGGCGTCACAGGTCTTCTCGGGTGCTATCTGTTCTGGGCTCTGAACATCGTTACGTTCGATGTCGCCTTCAGCGGATTTGCGAACGATACGCCGTGGTTTCTGATGGGCGCGATTCTTTTCGGCACAATGGCAAGCAAGTCTGGTCTCGCCCGGCGCCTGGCATACGCGTTGACATTGCGTATCGGAACCAGCTACTCGCGCTTGCTGTTAGCCCTAATCGTATCGGACTTTATGTTGACGTTTCTCGTGCCGTCAGGAATGGCTCGGGTGACGATCATGGCGGCAGTAGCTTCCGGGCTGCTCGGCGCATTCGGGGTTGGCCAAGGGAGCAATGTCGGCCGCGGCATGTTCCTGATCCTGACCTACACGGCGGGTGTGTTCGACAAGACGATCATCGCCGGCGCGGCTGCAATCACCGGCCGCGGAGTCATTGAAAGTGTGGGCCACACCCAGGTTTATTGGAGTCAATGGCTCGTCGCGTTTTTGCCGTCCGACATCGTTACGATCCTGGTGGCATGGCGGCTCACGCTATGGTTATACCCGCCCGAAAGCGCGTCCTTGCCCGGAGGCCGGAAATACCTGAAAGATGAGTTGAGCAAAGCTGGGCCGTGGACTCCGCTGGAAAAGAAATCACTCGCGCTGATGCTTGCGGCGGTCTTTTTGTGGGCGACGGATTTTATACACCACATTTCCCCATCAATGATCGGTCTTGGCATTGGTTTGCTATCCGTATTGCCCTTCACCGGGATCCTGGGAAGCGACGATTTCCGGAAGTTGAATTTCCTGCAGCTGTTTTTTGTGGCGGCAGCGGTCAGCATGGGAAACGTCCTCAGCGCAACGAAAGGGCTCTCGGTTCTCACCAACACCGTTCTCTCGTGGTTGGAACCTCTGCTTACCAACAGCTCATTTGCGGTACTGGCGTTGTATTGGACGGGCTTCATCTATCACCTTTTTCTAGCGAGCGAGATATCGATGCTGGCGACGTCCACCCCACTGCTCATGGCCTTTGCCAACGACCATAGCTTGAATGCTTTGAAAATCGGGATGCTGTGGGTCTTCTCTTCGGGCGGGAAAATTTTTGTTTATCAGTCCGGCGTGCTGGTGATCGGCTACAGTTACGGCTACTTCAGCGCGAAAGATATCCTTCGGCTGGGCCTGCTGATGAGCATCGTGGACTCCTTGCTCCTGCTCGTCGTTGTTCCGTTTTATTGGCCCTTGATCGGAATCCGTTAGCGGCCGGCGATAGAATGTAAGGAACACAAAAAGCACAAGAGGCACAAAAAGGCGAGTGATCTTTTTGTGCTTCTCGTGCTTTTTGTGTTCCTTACATTCTGTCGCAGATCACTCAAAAAACGTATTTCAACCCGAACTGGACCTGTCGCGAAGGCGTCGTCGTTTGCGTGATGGTGCCGGGATTGCCCACCAGACGGCCGTTGTTGTCAAAAATTTTGCGTGTGGTGGCGTCCGGGCCGGCGAGATTCACATGATTGAACATGTTGAAGAACTCGCTTCTGAATTCCAGGTCATGTCCTTCACGAATCCTGAAATGCTTGTTCACCAGGAAATCGACAGTGGACCGCCCCGGCCCTATGAGAGTGTTGCGCCCAAGATTGCCGAATCTTCCCAAAGGCTGGGGAACAAACACGCATGGATCGAACCAGAGCTCAGGTGTTCCCAGTTTGGCCCCCGCCGGAATCGTCCTGGACCCGGCCGAGCCCGGCTGAGCTCCAATTGGGAAAGTGCACCCTTGCGACACGCCCTTTATCGGATTGTTGCTTGCTCCGGGAACGAGATTGGGACGATCGGCAGCGTCCGCGCCGCTTGCCTGATTTTGCGAGCGGTTCGATGAATTCTCGACGGTGAACGGTACACCAGACGCTAACGTGACAATGCTCCCGATCTCCCATCCTGCGGCAAGCTGGCGCGCGGCGCCGGACAAACTCCTGCCGAACGGAAGGCTATAGTTGAAATTAATCGTCGCAGCGTGCCGCACATCGAAATTTGAGACTCCCTTTTCGTTGAAAATATTGTCGGGATTGACTGCACCGGTCGCCGCATTGGTGGCTTCCTCACTGAACAAGCCACCGCTAGTATCAAGGGATTTCGAGAAGGTGTAGGTACCCTGAACCTGGAATCCCTGCGCAAAACGCCGATTTACTGAAAGCTGCAGCCCGTTATATGTCGAGAATCCTGCCAGGCGTCGTGTTTGCAATCCGCCCCAGGTGGGATTCCTCCGCGCGGCGCCGGCAGGCGTAAACAGAGATCCGTCGGCTTGAATCTGTGGAATGGGCGTGTTGCCGTCGAATCTTTGAATCAGATGCTTCCCGATAGAACCGACATAGCCCAGGGAGACACTCAAGTTGGACGCCACCTCGCGCTGTACGGTGAGATTGTATTGGTACATGTACGGCGTCTGGAAATCATCGGACACCACGGTCTGCGGAGAGATCAGCGGATTGACGGTGGCAATGATATCGAGTGGATTAGGGAACGGTATCGTACCTGTCGTGAGCCGAACTGTGCGCCAGTTCGGTGGCTGACGGTCGAAGAGGTTCAAAAACTGGTTCAGCAGAATCTGGTCGTAGTACAGCCCGAATCCACCGCGTAGGGCTGTTTTGCCGTTTCCCGAAACATCCCATGCAAAACCAAATCGAGGGGCAAAGTTGAGATGATTCGGGTCGAACGGTGTCGTCCGGTCCAGCGATGTGGAGAGTGGCCCTGCCAGGAATGTCGCCTTGTCATTCACCTCATATGGAACGGTCGTGAGTTCATAACGCAAGCCCAGGTTCAGAGTCAGCCGCGGCATGACCCGGAAATCGTCCTGAAAATACGTACCGAAGAGAGTCGCGCGGATACCACGAATGGGCTCTGCTCCAGGGTACGGGAATTCCACGGACCGAGCTCTGGCCTGAAGAAACGTGTCGAGACTATCAAAAGTGTAATCAGCACCGATGCGGTTGTAGTTTGCGGTATTCCACTGGAACCGCTCAACGACAAAGCCCAGCTTCAATGCGTGCTTGCCGGCGGTGATGCTTAAGTCATCTGACGGCTGGTAGTTGTTCATCCGGAAATACCTGGGGTCATTAATCGTAGCGCAGCAAATCGAGATGCCGCCGATCGTCATCCTACCGAACTGCTGTCCGGGTATGAATGACAGCGAATCCGGAACGCCGGCCAGGTTTTTGAGGTCCACGAGAGTGACAGAGCGATTGAAACCCATTCGCGCGCTGTTCAAAAAGCGAGCGGAAAACGTACGCGTCCAGTTCAATGTCACATATTGGTTTCGATGATGCTCGTCCTCGCCGAATAGGCCCATCGCATGATCCGGAGCTTCCATGCGCAACTTCGAACTGTTGTCGATCGTGTATCGCGCAAAGAAAGAATCCTTGGGGGATGGAATAATGTCTCCTCGTCCCGAAACGTAATCGACCGTGGTCGGCTGCGTTTGGGTGAAACGGTACTGCCCGATGCCCCCTGACGAGGGAGTGTTAGGGAGCGGGAACAGATTCAGATAAGGAACAACGACGGGATTGATATCCGAGCGCTGCCGTGTTGCCTCATCCGGAACCAAAGCATTTTTCGACAGCCCAAGCCGCTCCCTCAAACCTTCGTAATTGGCGAAAAAAAACACCCGATCCCTCTTGATGGGACCGCCCGCCGTGGCACCGAACTGGTTGCGCTTGAATGGAGGAATCGACTCGTCTGGGTGATCAAAGAAGTTTTTCGCGTCCAACGCGGAATTACGCAGAAACTCATACGCGCTACCATGAAAAGTGTTCGTTCCGGACCTGGTGACGGCGTTGATAATGCCGCCCATCGAACGGCCGTATTGTGCTCCTTGATTGTGGGTCACCACCTGAAACTCCTGGATCGATTCGATTCCAAACAACTGCCCGCCGGCGCCTCCAGGCGTGAAATTCTGCGAATCGTTGATGTCGGTTCCATCGAGCATGAAGTAATTCGAGGTGAGCCGAGCTCCATTAGCGGAAAACTTCACGCCACGCCCCTGATTGGGGCTGTTACCTGCTCCTGTCGCGACCGTGATGCCCGGCTGCATGTAGACGAGTTGGTCGAAACTGCGCCCGTTCAAGGGCAGCGCGCGGATTTTCGCTTCTCCTACGAGTTCGGCGACAGCGGCGCTGGTCGTTTGCACGACGGGCACATCTGCTTTGACCTCGACCTGTTCGGAGATCTGGCCGGGGGTCAATGTGAAATTGATGACCACTTCGCTTCCAACCGTTAGAGTGATTCCCGAACGCAGCACGGTTTCGAAGCCGGTCAGCGAGGCGGCGACGGTGTAGCTGCCCGGACTCAGCGCCGGCACATAATAGCGTCCGAGTTCGTTTGTTACGATCGTCCGGGATTGTCCGGTTGCGACATTCGTTACCGTGACCTCGACACCAGGGACAACGGCCCCGGTTGCGTCGGATACGGCTCCTGTAATGGTGGCGGTCGTTTGCGCGTACGCGTGTGGGACGAGTAGGACGACAGCCAGCGCCAGAAACACAGTTGCTTTCCTCATAACACCTCCCAATTGGACTTATCCGTTACGAAATGCCGATCAACGGCCAGTAGAAGCGCACCAGCAGCGTCAGGATCGCGGACTCCACTACCGTCAGAATGAAACCGACCTTTAACAAATCCACCGAATTGAAGTAACCGTATGAATACCCGACAATGAGCACCGCGCTTTGATACACAAAAATCTTGCCGCCCGACGCAAACGTCCAGATCATTCCGATCGGCAAGGGATGGAAGCCCAGCGCGGAGAAGTGTTGAAGCACGGCCGGAAGCGAGGTGCTCAGCATTGCGGTTTCGTTTGCTAAGAAAAAGTGATAGACGAAAGCTGTCCAATAAAGAACTAGCGACGATGTGACGGGCCCCTTCACAAATGGAGTCACCCAACTCACCATCACGCCGGTGATACTTTCGAGTGCGTTGGTCTCCATCAAAACGCGGCTCATGCCGAGCGCCGCAGCGGTGAACCAGATTGCACCGAAATTGATCTTACGTAAATCATCGGTACTCAAAATGCCGGCGCCAGGGATAAGCGCTAGCAGGCCAATCATTAATGCGACCATCGACGGACTGAGCTGATGAATGAAATCCGTCATCCAGAGAGCGACGGCAACGCCCGTCAGAACTGCGCTTTTCTTTTCGAGTGCAGACCACGGCCCGAGGCGATCTAACTGAGCACTCAAATGTGCGCGGCTTGTCGGCGAGAGTTCGTTTTTCTCCGGTGGATAGAGCCACAATATGATTCGCCAGCACACCAGGATTGTGATCGCGATACATGGCACGTAGGCGAGGAACCACTGACTATAGAAAACGCGCACCTTCCCCGTCTGTTCGATGATTCCGCGGCCGAGGATCGACGTCGCACCGGCAATCAGCATCTTGTCGAAGATCGCTGCAGTGTAGGTGACGATGATGAGCAGGCCTTTTCCGATATTGCTTTGATTTCCGAACCCAAGTGCCTGAACTGTGGCGACAGCAATCGAAGCCAAAATCGTGACTCGGGCGATGCCCGACGGAACCAGGAAAGTCAGCATGAAATCGACGATGATGAAAGCCAGGAGCAGACGGCTGTAGGACCTTCCGATGCGCGACAACATCGTGTATGCGAGGCGTTGAGCGATTCCCGATTTGCTCACCATGGCGCCGATCAAAATCGCTCCGAGCAGGAACCACGTCGTCTCGTTTGAAAATCCCGAGAAGGCGCGTTCGAATTCCGTGACACCCAGCGCCCAGAAGAGAAATACGCCGATAATCCCGGCCAGCGCATGATCGATGGCTTCCGTGGCCCAGAGGACAATCATAAAGGCTGCGATCGCAATCGCGTGCTGAGCTGCGAGCAATTCGTGCGTCGGAGCGAACCAGAGAACAATCAGCAGGACGGGCGCGGCGACGAGTCCCGTCCATTCCTTTGCAATCCGCACTGTTTTTGGGTGCGATTCAACCGTTGCGTACATGTTCCGCTCTCTGAAGTCATTACGCGAATTATGGGGCCGGTCTACCTCCACCGACCGCGGCCTACAGTTCGCCCAGAATCTCCCGAAACTGTTTCGGATATTTTGCGAGCATTTTTGCCTTCAGCTCGGGCGACGTCTCGGCCACGGGTGAAAAGTCGTGTCGGTGCTCATATGGTTTGCAGGCATCCACCACAACTCTGGAGTTGTAGTACTTCTCATCGAAGGTCAATGGATCGATCTTGCTGCTCCAGCACTTTTTCATCACTTCGAGGTCGTCCTTGGGATCGCATCGTGTTCCCATGGCCCAAACAACTTCGGAGAGATTCGAAGGATCGATGTCCTCATCCACGACGATGGTCCATCGATTTCCGTACGCCACCGGAACCATCTGGCTTGCCAGGATTCCCGCCTGCCGGGAGTGCCCATAATATTTCTGACAGATGCTGACGACATTGAATGTGCGGCCCGAACCCGCCTCGTGCACCCACACACCGTGAATGTCAGGTACGGCAGCCTTTTCGAGACCCTCCCACAGGGCGGCCGACCGGATGAATGCGCGCTCGTAGAGATGTGAATGCGGCGGCTTATTCGACGCGGCACACGTGAGAATCGGATCGTCTCGAAACATCATCCGCTTGATACGGAAGACCGGCTCTTCGACTTTTCCACCAGCATAGTAACCGGGCCATTCGCCGAAAGGCCCTTCAAGCCGTTTCTCGTCGTGACGGAATTCGCCTTCGAGCACGATCTCGGAATTCGCGGGAATAGGCAGGCCCGTGTATGGTCCCCGCAGCACTTCCAATGGTTGTTCACGCAAGCCGCCAACCCAATCGAGCTCCGAAAGACCGGGCGGCACTGGATAGCGGGCAGCGAGAAAAAGAAGCGGATCGATACCGACTACTGCCACCGCTGGACAAGGCTGTCCGCGCGCGAAGTATTTGTCGCGATGAAGACGGCCATGTTTGCCCGGCGAGATGTAACACATGCCGACGTTTGGTTCGACGACCTGAACACGATACGTGCCGGCGTTGATCCATCCGGTATCAGGATCTCTGGTAATGACGGCGCAGGCTGTCCCGATATACCGTCCTCCGTCCAGTTCGTGATGAATCGGGACCGGCAGCCGGAACACGTCAACCGCGGCGCCTTCCAGAACGTTTTCGAATACGCGGCTCGACTTCACGTCGGTGGGAGGGATGTATTGAACGTCTTTCATGCGGTCGCGGTACCGCTTCAAGTACTTCATTGTGCTGTCGACTTCCGATACGTCGATCCCGCCAATCGTGTATGCAAAACGGCGCGGCGAGCACATCATTCCGTATAGGCAGCGGTACCCCGCCGCATAACCCGGTATTTCATCAAACAAGAGGGCCGCGGTCTTCGAAGCGCGTCGCCGGTAGCACATCTCTACCATCGCGCCCATTTCGCGGTCCCAATCGACGCCACGAACGATTTTCAACTCGCCCAGTTCGTTGATGCCTTCGAGCCATTGCCGCAAGTCTCGATACGCGACAGGCGAAGCAGCCGAATCGGTTACACCGGATCTCAAATTTGTACTCCGTGAATTGTGCGCATTATTAGTCAGCCTGCGCAGGCGGGTCAAGGAGGTCGTATAGCGAGCATGGCTCCGAGGCGCTCGTACAACACTTGACACGGACGACGATGCCAGCTGAAATTGCAGTCACACATGCGTATTCGATTCAGAAATTCGCTCGCGGTTGCACTCATGTTGGTGGGCGCTCCTGCCGCTCTATTTCTTTTCTCGCAGCTGCGGGGGAACATCTCACCGATCCGTGCAGTTCAGGATCCCTATCCCGTTTTTGCGGACATTGCCGTGGATCCCGATTCCAATCTCGTCGCTGTTGCCGACGAAAATAAATTCAGCCTGCGGACATACGACCGACAACCAATCACGGGCGACGTCGCGGACCCGCGAACGGTCATCACAGGCACCAAATCCGGAATTGATTTCGTATGTGGGGTCGCATTGGATCCCATCAACAAGCAACTCTACACTGCCAACAACGACACCGCGGCAGACCTGATGGTATTCAACTATGATGCGCACGGCGACGTACCTCCCGAACGTGTCCTCACACCGGCCTCCACGGGGACTTGGGGTGTCGCGCTGGACTTGGTGCATGACGAGGTTGCAGTCACTGTACAGCACGTCAATAAAGTTGCAGTTTATCGGCGTTTGGCTTCCGGCGACGAAAAGCCGCTGCGCATCATTCAGGGGCCCCATACGGGTTTATCCGATCCGCATGGACTCGGAATCGATGCCGATACTAACGAAATCTTTGTCGCCAACCATGACTCCTACCACGAAGTACTAACTGGAGAGGACGACCGGAACGCGGTTACGGCTCAGATCGCGCGCGGCACAGCGACGGCCCAAAGCCTTTCCCGCGAGAGAATTGAACTCCGTCCATCTAAAGGAAACTTTGTCGAACCTTCCATCACCGTCCATTCGAGGCTGGCGCAGGACGATGCCGCTCCCTTACGCGTCATTCGCGGACCGAAAACCGAACTGAACCTTCCGATGAAGATCTTTGTCGACACGATTCACGACGAGATCTTCATCGCGAACAGCGGAAGTAGCGCCATCCTCGTGTTCAGCAGAACTGCTGCCGGTGACGTGGCGCCCATCCGAAAAATTCAGGGACCAGCGACGGCACTCAGTAGGCCGGTTGGGTTGTTTGTGGACGTGAAGAACGATGAAGTCTGGGCGACCAATCCGGAGGAACACAGCGCCACTGTATACAGGCGAACCGCCGAAGGAAATACGCCGCCCCTGCGGATTCTGCATTCTGCGCCGGAAGGTACTCCGGCTCCGGGCATCGGCAATCCAGGGGGCATTGCCTATGATCCCATGCGGCAGCAGATTCTGGTGCCGAATTGAGTTGCCAACCCGCGTATAGCGATATTCGCCAGGTTGGCGAATGGAAACACAGCACCTGTGAGAGTGATTGAAGGCGGGCACACGCGGCTTGCCAGGACGTCGCACGCGATCGCATTTGATGAGAGAAATGACGAGATCGTCGTTCCCAATCCGTTTGCTGAAGCCGTGCTGTTTTTTCGTGGAAATGCATCCGGTGACGAAGCGCCGATTCGTTCGATTCAAGGTCCGAGAACTCTCCTGCAGGATAATGACGAACTCGCGCTCGACAGTTTGCACGGTGAAGTCATCGT
>Ga0114129_10013181_pt1 | contig 11777 bp, 10 predicted proteins | sample RhiMetdeltSRZDD1_FD_80071 | JGI IMG/M metagenome (GOLD analysis project Ga0114129, IMG submission 80071) | Populus rhizosphere microbial communities from Tennessee, USA - Rhizosphere MetaG P. deltoides SRZDD1 (version 2) (version 2) | ecosystem: Host-associated > Plants > Roots > Rhizosphere >... | reverse complement strand
TCTTCACCCGGTCATCCGTCGTGACGAAGACGTTCTCGGGCTTCAGGTCGCGATGAACGATTCCTTTCTCGTGGGCCGCTGCGAGACCGTGCGCAATCTGAATCGCGTAATCGATCGTCTTGCGCAACGAGAGGCCGTGGATCTTGTGACGGAGTGTCTCGCCTTCGAGAAGTTCCGAGACGATGTACGGCGATCCATCCGCAGTTCCAATGTCGTGGACGGCGAGGATGTTTGGATGGTTCAGTGACGCAGCGGCTCGTGCTTCCTGCTCAAACCTGGCGAGTCGTTCCGGGTCCGATGAGAAGGTCGCCGGCAGCACCTTGATCGCGACGGCGCGATGAAGGCGTGTGTCGGTCGCTCTGTACACTTCGCCCATCCCGCCTGCTCCGATGGCAGTGACGATTTCGTACGGCCCGAGTCGAGCACCGGGACCGAGGGGCATAGGTTTGTGTTTGCGCGTCGGATTCTAGCTGTCGCAACGGCGCGACAACAAATCGCAGGAGGTGTAGGATGCACCGGCAACGGAGGCCGCACCATGAAGACACAACGATTCGTCGGCGCCTTCACCATTGGAGCCGTTGTGTCGGCGGCTCTGTTGCTCGGCACGTCGATCCCGTCCGCCCAGACCGGCGCCGGGGAGAGAGGCGCGACTGCCGGCCCGCTTCCATGGACACAACCCGTGCCCAAGGCCAAATGCGGTCGCACGGATCGCCCCGAAACCGGATTACAAGGTCAAACCACACCGCGCGAGCGTTCGAGCGGCGATTCGGAACGCGGCTACAACTGCAACCTCGAGCTCGTCGGCCAGTTCCAGGGCGAGGGAGCGTTTTCGCAGGATGGTCCGGCATACTCCGGTGACTGCGCCTACTTTGCAACCGAGAACAGGAGTGGGCAGCAGCATCCTGGCGTCGTCGTGGTGGATGTCTCGGATACCCGGCACCCGCGAGCGACGGCATACCTGGACGACACGCCAGCCGGCCGGAACCCGCACGAGACGCTGAAGGTCAATGATGCGCGCAAGCTTCTCGCGGTCGCCGAAAACAATGGGCCGGGGTTTGCGGTCTATGACCTGTCTGCCGATTGCCGCCATCCGGTCCTGAAGTCGAGCGTCATGATCGCGGGCAGCCAGGCGCACATGGGCGGCTGGTCGCCCGACGGCATGACGTACTACATCGGCCAAGCCAATCGCGGTGTCGGGGGCACCTTGCCTGTCGTGGACGTTTCCGATCCGTCCGACCCGAAGCTGCTCCTCGCGTGGAAGTTCTCGGGCAACGGCAGGCCGCACGATGTCAATCTCAACGCCGCCGGAACGCGGCTCTACGCCGGGCAGCCTGGCACGTTCGGCAACACTGGCTCCTCGATCGGTCCCGACGGGCTCGTGGTCCTGGACGTTAGCGACATTCAGTCGCGTCGTCCCAATCCGCAGATCCGCGTTATCAGCACGCTGTTCTGGACCGACCAAGGGCAGGTCGAGCAGATGTTTCCCTTCACCAGAAATGGGCGCCAGTTCGTCGTCAGTACGGACGAATCAGGCGGCGCGGGTGGCGAGGGTGGTCTGCGCGCTGCATGCGCACGACGCGCGTCTCCGTATGGCTATGCGCAGATCATCGACGTCACCGACGAGGCGAAGCCCCGCCTCGTCGCGAAGCTGATGCTCGACGTGAACGCGCCCGCCAATTGCGACTCGCTCCTCAAGGACCCCGCGGATGCCGGCGGTGGACCTCCCGTCTACAACTGCGAACGATGCACGGTCGATCGTGCGAACAACCCGAGAATGCTCGCGTGCGGATATCAAAATGCCGGCTTGCGCGTTTTCGACATTCGCGATCCATACCATCCCACGGAGATCGCGTACTTCAAGCCGAGGGCGGTGCGGAAGGCGTTGCTCCCTGGATCAGGCAGTTGGACGCAGGGGGCCGATCGGACTTTCGACAAGATATCGGGCTTCCCCCGATTTCATCAGGTTGCCGCCAGTGGAACGCGGGGACGTGAGATGCAGATTTGGTTGGTGAGCGATGGCAACGGGTTTCAGGTCGTCCGATTTACCGACGCGTTCATAGCGCTCCACAAAGATCTTTTCGACGCCGCGGCGAACTAAAGTAAGTCTTCAGCCAAGGTCGGCCGTACGCGTGTCGCTATGTTCCGGCGCGCGTGTACCGGAATTCGAGAAGCGATCCCGGGTTGACGAGATCCCGCACGAGCGCACCCGACGGACCGACCGTCCGACCTTCGGTATCCGTGACGACGAAGATCCGCACTCCGTCGGGAGCTACGACGATGTCCCGATACCGGTTGCCCGTCTTGAAGTACGCGATGGGGGCGCCTACCGGATTCTTTCGATCGTTGGTGAGCGGCATGCGGAATACGACGCCGCTGATCATGGTCGTCAGCAGCAGCGAGTCGTGCCAGCCCGGGATCGCTCGCGATGCGTAGACCTTCATTCCCGCCGGTGCGGACGTGGCGTTGCCGAGCGTGCGGAGATCGTAGGTGTTCGGCACCGTAAAGAACGTCTTCACGGGCGGCTTGAAGTTCTCCACGTGCGCATCCGATTCCTTCTGCCGCGGCACGGACGCCGGCGGATTGAACACATTGAACGTGAGCGATGCGCAGGGCTGTGGTGAAGAAGCCGACCAGTTCGCGTACACGTACGACTGGTCATCCTGATAGCCCGCAATGAGCGGCCATCCGTAGTTTCCACCCGGCACCACGAGATTCACTTCGTCGTCAATGCTCTCGCCATGTTCGGAGTCGAACAGGCGCCTGCCCGCGAAGGCGAGCCCCTGCGGATTCCGGTGCCCGTAGGAGTAGATGTGGCTGCGCACACCGTTGAGGACCGGGTTGTCGCGCGGAATTGAGCCGTCCAGGTTCAGACGCAGAATCTTTCCCTGATACGTAGTCCAGTCCGCTGCCTGCACCTCCGCCAGCGTCGGGAGATCCTGTGCGCGGTTCCGGTTGCAGTAGTTCGCGAGGAAGTTGCTCCCCTGGTCGCCGCGGCTGACATACAGCTTTCCGTCGGGTCCGAATACGACCCGGCCGGCGCCGTGATCGGTGCCGTGCGGCAGGCCGGTGAGCACGTCAACGGGACCCGAGAGATGCTGCGTCTGCGGATCGAACGTGTATCTGCGGATTTTCATTTGCAGCTTCACGTTGGTTCCAGGATCGCCGTCATAGGTGTACGCAACGTAGACGTAATCCGTCCCTTTGCCCTTGAGCAGATCCGGGTGCAGCGCCATGCCGAGAAGGCCATCCTGCGCTAAGGTCTGGTACACCTCGCCAATCGTGATCCCCACCGTTTTCGATCCGTCGGCCGGATTGATACGCGTGATGCGCTTGCCCACCCGCTCGGTAATCCACAGGAAGCCATCAGGACCCCACGTGACTTCCCACGGATCGGCGAGACCCGTCGTGACGACTCGCGACACAAACGACTCCGGTCCGTAGCTCGTGACGACCCGCGGGTTCTGTGCGGGAAGGCTCTCCTGTGCGCGGGACAGCAGGGTCGCCGCACTCAGCAGCGCGACGAGCAGCGGTACGCGGGCGATGTTTGTATGCGTCAATGCGGGCAGATTGTGGCACGAAGTCACGCCCTTAGGGTCCGGCTTTAGCCGGACCGTCGTTTGAGGACCTTCGCATGTAGGGTCCGGCTTTAGCCGGACCGTCGTTTGAATCGCGTAGAGGCGGACCTTTAGGTCCGCCTGCGACAGCGCGGCCGTCAGCTGATCGGCGCGTCGATTGCAGACGACCTCAGCATGACGGTGAGATATGTCATCGGTTCCCTACTCGTGGTCATTGGTCTTGTATCGCTGCTGTGGGGGGGATTTCGCTGGACGCAGCAGAAGACCGTCGTCGACATCGGTCCGATCGAGGCGAAGACCGAGGAGCACAAGACGCTTCCGATTCCGCCCGTGGTGGGCGTCCTTGCGCTGATCGGCGGCATCGTCGTGCTCGTCGTCCCGAGCAGACGACGCATCTGAGCGCTACCTCACTTCAGCTCCGCCTCGGCGGTTGTCCGGCACGAAGCGGGATCGTGCGGGCATGCGGACGCGCGGAAGCGTATCGCGATTCATCACGTCGCTCTCGGCGATGATCTCGTTTTTCGCGAGCAGCCAGGCGACGAGCGCGTACGTCTCGTCGGCGTTGAGCGAACCGGGCGCGGTTGCCGGCATCGCGCGCCGCACATAGTCGAACAACGTCGTCGCGTACGGCCAGTAGTTGCCGATCGTGAACGGCACGTCTGGACGCGTGCCGCGCCAGCGCTCGTACTCAGGGCCGAAGGGCGCGGAATTCTTCGGCTCCGCGCCGACGAGCACATCAGCCGTTCCGCCTTCTCCATTTGCGCCGTGACACGCGGCGCATTTCTCCGCGTAAACGGGAGCGCCGTCGCGCACGGTTCCGCTCCCTGCGGGAAGCCCCGTTCCGTCAGGGCGCACATCAATGTCGAGCGCGGCGATCTGCTCCGGCGTCGCAGGTGTGCCGATGCCGAAACGCTTCGAGGGAGACTGCGCCGCTGCACTCAGGCCGATCGTGAAGAGCGTGCCGACGATGAGCATCAGGCGAGTCATGCGCGAACCCTCTGCACGGCGAAGCGGACGCGTCCATCGGCGCCAATCGTCCAACCGGTCACCGGATTGAGGTGATACCGGGTCCGTCGTCCACGTACGCGCTGAATCGCAGACATCTCGGGCTGCACGTAGCCGGTTTCATCGACGGCCCGGCTCACAATTTCGGTCGGTCGTCCGTCCCATTCCCAGGCGTAGCGGAAGCACGTGACCGCCTTCGGCAGCACCGGCTGCTGCAATGTCGCCGGTTTCCAGGTGTGGCCACCGTCGGTGCTGATCTCAACGCGGCGAATCAGGCCGCGGCCGCTCCAAGCGATCCCGCGCAGCTCGACGAACCCCTTCTGGATCGTCTGCGGATACGACGGCGACGTGATCACCGACCGCGCGTCGATCACCAGGCTGAATTCACGCGCGGTGCCGTCGGCGAGCGGGTCCGTGTACTTCGAGGTTTCCTCTCGCGTCATGAACGGCTGGTCGGCGAGCTCGATGCGGCGCAGCCACTTGACGCTCGCGTTGCCCTCCAAGCCGGGCAGAAGCAGACGCACCGGATAGCCCTGCTCCGGGCGGAGCGCTTCGCCGTTCTGCGCGTAGGCGAGCATCGCCTCGCCGATGGCGTCCTTCAATGGGATGCTGCGCGTCATCACGGCGGCATCCTGCCCCTCTGCGAGAAACCAGGTCGCCCGCGGCTGCGCGCCAACTTCGTTGAACACGGTTGACAACATCACGCCGGTCCACTCGCTCTGGCTCGTGAGGCCACAGATCTCTTGTGGCGTGAGCTCCTCGCGCTGCCCGTTGTAGTTGCCCGCGCATTCGAGAAAGCACGTTCGCGTCGTGGCGGGAAATCGCTTCAGATCCTGCAGCGTGAACGTGAGCGGCCGATCGACCATGCCGTGGACCATAAGGCGGTAGGTCACCGGATCGACAACGGCGACACCGCCGTGGTGACGCTCGTAGTGCAGATCGGACGGTGTGATCGTGCCGTGAAGATCTTGCAGTGGAGTGCGGGAGCTGGTCGGGATCGGGAGGCGCCTTGGATTTTCCGCCGGCGATCGCGCGCCGAGCGTATTCGGCAGCCGGCCCCAGCGCTTCGTCGTGTCCGCCGGGGCTGCCTCCTGGCCGCTCACGAGATCCGGTGTGAGCGTCAGCGCGGCTGCAGCGCTCAGCGTCGTCAATGCCGTCCGCCGCGTGACGCCACGGCTCTGTCGATCTTTCGTCTTCATGGGCTGAATGTAGCGCAAGTGCTCAGAGAGAACACTCGAGTCGAGCTATCCGGGTCCTGTCGGCGGGTTTCCCCACGCCGTCCTCGGCGGTCCTTCGCGCTGGAGGCGCTCGTCGCGCCTGCGGGACGGCGTGGGGATGCCCCTCCCGCCGCCACCCGCTGGAAAAAACTGACTCGACTCGGGTCCGTAGACGCGCGATCGAGATTACTGCGTCGACGACTTCGCCTGTCCTTTGAATACGGTGTCGATTGCCGCCTGCGCACATTTCTCGCCATCGCCGCTCGACACGCCCATGGCGCCGATGACTTGACCGTTCATGACGATGGGCACCGCGCCAGGCTGGGGAAAATCGTTCATGAAGGTCGGCGCCAGGTTTTCACCGCTCCGGACTATCTTGTTGGTCTCCGACGTCGGCCGCCGCCAGCGCAGAGCCGACTTCGCCTTGAGCAGCGCGGTATCGATCGCGTTGGCCGCGGCACCTTCCATCGCGTGCGACTCGACGACGTTCCCACCCCAATCGAGAATCGCCATCGCGACGATGATCTTGTTCTTTTCAGCCCACGCCGTGCAGGCATCGGCCAGCGCACGCGCGCCAGCGCTCGAAATGACGGTGATGGTCCGCGTCAGCTTGACGTCTCCGCTCGCCTGCTGCGCAGAAGGATTCGCAACGAAGATTCCCGCGACCAATACGGATAGCACGAGCAGACCACATCGAATGCGCATGCGACTTCTCCTTCCGTCCGATCCGGCTGTTTTGTTTGGCGGCCGAGATTGTGTCACGAAGTCAATCCGCGCGCCGAGTCCGTTCGCCGCCGAGTCCCCAGTCCCCAGTCCCCAGTCCCCAGTCCCTAGTCCCTAGTCCTCAGTTAACGTCAGCGGCAGACCCGGATACGTGACCTTGGTCCCTTCAACACGAGCCCACGGCGTCAGGGCGTGTGGCCGCGCGTCGGTCGTGCTGATGATCTCGCGCACCTCGATGCCGCGCGCCAGCAGCGCGTCGGCGATCAATGAGCGGTGGCATCTCCAGGGCACCGCTTCCGCGCACATCAGCGCGACCTGCGCCTCCCTCGCCAGTTCGACACAGCGTTCCAGATTCTCCACGAATTCGCGCGTCAGCATGTAATCCGCGTAACCTCGGAAGCTGGCATTCCGCCAACCGGTATTCATCGAATCCTTTCGCGGGCGGCGCAAACCGCCGAGGCCAGGCATGTGCGTGTAGCGGATGCCGGCGTGTTCGAGCGACGAGGACAGTTGCTCACGGCCGAACTGCGGATTGTGGCGAGATTGCGGAATCTTTCGAACGTCGATGAGGCGCCGGACGCTGTGAGCCGTCAGCAGATCGAGAAATTCGTTGATCGGCCGTGTTGAATGGCCGATGGTGAACACCGTCACAACGAGCCAATCACGCGCGAATCACAAACCCGAGTTTCTCCAACAGCCGTTGGGTGAGCGTGCGCCGCTTCGGCGAGAACTGACTGAGCGCCGCGCGCACGTAGGGGCGAAACTGCCGGCGCGCGTATGCCAGATATCCCACCTGGCGTATCTTGCTCAAGGTCTGCGTGTAGTGATCCAGCAACGCCGCTGCGACGACATGGCCGGTGCGCGTCGCACCAACGCGTGCTGATGCCGAAAGCCATCGCACGCCGTCTGGAAGCGCTTGAGCCGCTGCCACCGCCATCATCGACGATGTTTCGAAGACCGATCGCTCCTGCCGGGCAGATTCCGTCTTGAGTGCCGTCCAGATGTTGTTGATCGTTTCGCGCGAGGGGAGACTGGCCGACGGCAGGCCTCGAGCTTGCTCACGAATTGCCTTCCACTCCTGTCGCAGGCCGGCCACGTCGAGCGGCGGCGTGTTGATCGTTGCTGCTAACCGCGACGAGGTCCGTTCGAGGCCATCCAGCATCTGATCGACGCTGGTGAACTGTGCGTCCTTTTCCAGCAGTCCCTCCGCCTTGAGCGCGTCTGCCATTTCCGGAATGAGGCGCCTGCCGATGCCACAGAGATCCGCCAGCGCCGCAAGAACCCACACTGGCGAGGCGCGAAACGCGACGATGCCGAGCGCCTCGACTGCGTTGCCGGCAGTCCGCCTCGCGAGGAAGTTGTCGGGCAGCGCGCCCTCGGCGGCGTACACGCCCTCTACTCCTCCGACCTGCTCGATGAGGAACCGAAGAGTTGCGTCCACGAGGTTCTGATACAGCTGGCTGCGACGGACGCCATCCGGGAGAACGATCTGTCCCAGTTCACGCGTGACGCCGGCGCCGAGTCCAAGCGCAGAGCGCAGCAATCGCTCAGGACAAGAAAGTAGATAGGCCCTAACTGTCATTCACGACAGTCCTCTCACGGCCGCTCAGGGTGCGACGTGGTAGCGTCGCGGAGCCTTCAGCCTTTTCTTACGGCGCCGGCGCCAGCTGCGCCGCCGTCAGTGCATTCGGCGGAGGCGTGGGCGACATCCCCTTGAGCAGAAACTTCTGCGCGCGGTTGCCCGGAGCGACTTCTGCCACGTAGAGGTTCCCCTTCGAATCGACCGCGATGTGATGCGGGCCCTGGAAGTCACCGGGCTTCGCGCTCCGCGTTCCAAACTGATAGATCACCTCCAGCGTCTTGCGATCGAGCACGGCGATGTGCGAGTTGCCGTAGTCGGCCGCGTAGAGAAACTGTTGCTGCGGATCGGGCGAGAACGCGAGTCCGGCCACCGAGCCCGCCGACGGACCTGCCCGGTTGATGAACACCTGCGTCACGTACTTGCCCGCTGGTGTGAACACCTGGATGCGCCGATTGGATCGATCCGCGACATAGACAAGGTTATCGTTCGAGATCTTCACGGCGTGGACAGGATTGCCAAAATGCTCGTCGCCGTTTCCCTCGGTGTCGAGGACCGGCGCGGCCTGCGCGCCGCGTCCACGGCCGCCACCGCCGCGGCCGCCACCGCCGGGAGGACCTGCCCCGGCAGGCGGATCGCTGTCGGGCGGATTGCCGAAGGCGCCCCACATCCGCTTGAACTTGCCGGTGGCCGCATCGAAGACGGCGACACGGCGGTTGCCGTAGCCGTCGGCGACGTACGCTTCATTGGTCTTCGCATCGACGAAGATGTCGGCCGGCCGGTTGACGTTACCGGTGTCCGAGTTGCCCTTGCTCTCGCGGGCTTTGCCGAACTCGCGCAGGAACTTTCCCTGAAGCGTGAAGTTCAGCAGCATGTCATCGCCAACGCCGCTGCCGCCGATCCAGACGACGTCCTTGCTATCGATCGTGATCCCGTGCTCGGTCGTGGGCCAATCGTAGCCGCTTCCGTCGCCGCCCCACGCGTTCACGAACTTGCCATCCGCATCGAACTCGAGCACCGGCGGCGCCGCGCGCCCCTTCAACTCCGCGGCGACGCTGCGCGGGCGATGCAGGATCCAGACGTGATCCCGCTTGTCGACGGTCACCGCCGAGACAATGCCGACGACCCAGTTGTTGGGGAGCGTGGGCCACGTGGGATCCACCTGGAACACTGGCATGCTGGCGGACTTCGCCGACCTCTGCGCCGCGCCTGGCAGCACACAAAGAGCCACTATGGCGATCACTATCAGCCCGAGCCACGCGCATCGCATCGTCGTTTTCCGCATACATGCTCCATTTATCAAGGCGAGGGGCGCCACGACGCTGGAGAGCATATACCTACCCGTGTTTGGCGTGCGCGCGCGATTGCACCCATTCGCCCGCCCAGACGACGCGACGGCCGGCATGGCGAGCTGAGTTCGACACGGCCGTCCCGGATAGAATCTGTCTGTATGAAGACGCTTCTGCATGCAGCGCTGCTGCTCACGTTGGTGTCGTCCGCGGCGCAGGCCCAAATCAATGCGGGCGAGTTGAAGCCGCAGCCGGACACGCCGTTCACGATGACGGAGGTGGCGACTTTCAAGCTGCCCTGGCGCATCGCCTTTCTGCCCGACGGACGCATGCTCATCACCGAGAAGATTGGCCCGATATGGCTGGTGACGCAGGAGGGGCAGAAGACGCCAGTCGAAAACGTCCCGGAGGTCTTGTATCAGGGGCAAGGCGGCATGCTGGGCGTGTTCCTGTCGCCGCATTACGCCACCGATCACAACGTCTATCTCACGTATTCCGAGCCTGGCGACGTTCCGGGGATCTCGAGCCTCGCGCTTGCGCGCGCACGGCTGAATCTCGATGCAGGCAAGGCGAGCCTCGAAGGACTGCAGGTGCTGTGGCACGACATGCCGAAGGGACGTGGCGGACAGTTTGGCGCCCAGATCGCGTTTTCACCTGACGGCCAGTATCTGTTCCTGACCGTCGGCGATCGGCAGCGCATGACGCCCGCGCAGGATCCCAACACCGAAGTCGGCAAGATCCTCCGGCTGACTCTCGACGGCAAGCCGGCGCCAGGCAATCCCATGGCGGGCAAGGTCGGCGCGGCGACCAGGCCGCTGATCAATCCGCCGAGCGACACAGAGGCAGCGAAGACCGCGCCGGTGGTGAGCACCTACACCTTGCCGGGATCGAACCTCGCGCCGGCGGAGACGTGGACGAGCGGACATCGGACGCCGTATGGCTTGGCGTTCGCCCCCGACGGGCGGCTGTGGGAAGTTGAGCACGGCCCACGCGGAGGCGACGAGCTGAACCTGATCGAGCCGGGCAAAAACTACGGCTGGCCGCTTGTCTCCTATGCGGTCAACTACAACGGCGTGCCGATTCCGAGTCCTGACACGCAGTCGGATCTGGCCAAGCCGGTGATTTACTGGACCCCAATCATCGCGCCAGGCAATTTGATGTTCTACACGGGCGCGATGTTTCCGCAGTGGCGCGGTTCCGCGCTGATGGGCGGCATGGCGACACAAACGTTGAACCGCATCACGTTCGATGGCAAGGGCGGAGCGGCGCCCGCCGAGCGCTGGAGTGTCGGGCACCGGATTCGCGACGTCGAACAGGGTCCGGACGGCGCGTTGTGGATGCTCGAAGACGCGAATCCAGGAGCGCTGTTCCGTGTGACGCCGAAGCAGGCGGACACCCGCTGAACGGCGGAAGACGTTTAACCAGGTGCAGAGCGCACCGTCAGGTGCGCTGACGCGAATCGAGCGGCCCGGGTCCTGTCGCCGGGTCTCCCCACGCCGTCCTCGGCGCTCCTACGCGCCGGAAGCGCTCGTCGCGCCTGCGGCGCGGCGTGGGGATGCCCCTCCCGGCGCCACCCGCTGGAAAAAACGGCTCGACTCTCACCTGTTCCGTAATGCAGATGCGCTGATGGTCAACCGCAACGCCGGCAGAGCAAGGCGTTACTACCTCTTGGTGAGCCAAGCTTCGGACAGTACCTCGAAGGCACGTTTGAGGAAGATGCTGGCCGCGGAAACAAGCGAGAAAAGCAAGAGTCCGGTCAAGCCGCCTTTGTATGTCGGCTTCGACAGAAGGCGGGTGATCTCAGACTCGACTAACTCCTTGTTGTTATGTCTTATGCTTCGAGCCACTCCCGAGACCTCGACGGCGATGTAGTTGCCCGAAGCGCCTTCACTGAGTAAGAGTTTGGTCACGGTTGCTTTCACGATATCCATCTGAAGATTGTCGGCCGTCGTCTCGATTTCGGCCGCTTCACCGTTGACGGAAACCGTTAACGAAGAAACCTTCTCGGCCTTTAAGCGCCCGTTGGCAATGACCGGATGACGACCCGATGGTTCTCCCTGAAGCGATATCGGAGTCCAACCGGCCACTTCGTCCCTTTTGCCCCTAATGCTCACGGGCCCCGAGACCATGGGCACCCAAACCCTGATCAATGGTGGATCTCCGCCCTGAGTTTCTTCGAGTTCGTCGACGTTAATCTTGCCGAGCAGCTTGGCTGTGATTCCGTCAGCGAACCCGTTGAAATCGCCGTCTGATGGTGTCGTGAATGTAAACGCCCACGCATCCATCCACAGGCTAGTGGTGTCAGACGAGACATTGAACGCACCTAAACCGGTCGACTCGTTCGAGGGTTGCAGTTCGATGATCCCGTCGCGGCCGAGGGACACTTGAG
>Ga0114129_10013179_pt1 | contig 11778 bp, 10 predicted proteins | sample RhiMetdeltSRZDD1_FD_80071 | JGI IMG/M metagenome (GOLD analysis project Ga0114129, IMG submission 80071) | Populus rhizosphere microbial communities from Tennessee, USA - Rhizosphere MetaG P. deltoides SRZDD1 (version 2) (version 2) | ecosystem: Host-associated > Plants > Roots > Rhizosphere >... | reverse complement strand
CAGTGACACCCCGCTCATCGACGTATCGCTCCGAGGAGATCTGGGAGCTCGGCGTCCGCGCTCAGCTCGGCGGTCTTCGCGAGATCGACGAGCCATTCGCGAGACTCATGGATGAACGCCAGGAGGTGCGAAGGCCGCCACTCGGCTTCGCTCACCACTCGCTCGTCACCAAAGTCCGGTAGTAGCAGCACGTAGGCCGTGTTGCGATCGGCCAGCCGCGCACCCGAGACGCCATAGCCGCCCACCAGGTCCGCGCCACCGAGCGAGGCGATCACAGATTCGCGCAGCGGCGCGACGATCTCGACGAGACGGGCGTCCGCCGCGGTCCCGTCCACTCCTGCGGCGTTCCGAAGCGCGATGCCCGCCTCCGCCGCGTACAGGCCCTGGAGCAGACCGCGCGTCTCGCGTGACAGATGCGCCCAGATCGCGGGGGCGTCGCCGGCGACGATCGCCTGCAGGAAGATAGACGCGTCCGTCTGTGTCGGGTGGTCGAATTGCATCTTCGGCTGCTTCATGCGTCGTCCTTGATGCGCAACACGGCGAGGAAGGCCTCCTGGGGGATCTCGACGGATCCCACCATCTTCATGCGTTTCTTGCCTTCCTTCTGCTTTTCGAGCAGCTTCTTCTTGCGCGTGATGTCGCCGCCGTAGCACTTGGCGATCACGTCCTTACGCTTCGCGCTGACGTTCTCGCTCGCGATGATCTTTCCGCCGATCGCCGCCTGGATGCGAACGTCGAACATCTGCTTTGGGATCAGGCCGCGCAGCTTGTGGACGAGAATGCGGCCGATGTGCTGCGCCTTGTCGCGATGCACGATCACCGAAAGCGCGTCGACCAGCGTCGCCGCGACGAGGATGTCGAGGCGTACGAGGTCGGCGGCGCGGTACTCCGCGAATTCGTAGTCGAGTGAGGCGTATCCCTGCGAGCGGCTCTTCAGCTGATCGTAGAAATCGACGATGACCTCGGACAGGGGCATGTCGTACTTCAGCATTGCGCGCGTCGGGTCGACGTAGCTCATGTCGAGGAGCGTTCCGCGCTTGCCCTGCGCGAGATCCATGATCGGCCCGACGTAGCTTGTCGGCGTGATGAGCGTCGTCTTCATCCAGGGCTCGCGGATCTCCTCGATCGTGCCCGGGTCGGGGAGCATCGCGGGGTTGTCGACCGCGACCTCGTCGCCCTTCTGCGTGATCACGCGGTACTCGACCGAGGGCGAGGTCGCGATGAGGTCCATGTCGTACTCGCGCTCGAGGCGCTGTTGGATGATCTCGAGATGGAACAGACCCAGGAAGCCGCAGCGGAAACCGAAGCCGAGCGCCTGCGACGTCTCGGCCTCGTAGATCAGCGAGGCATCGTTGAGCCGCAGCTTCTCGAGTGCGTCGCGCAGCGACGGATAGTCCTCGGCGCGCTGCGGGTAGAAGCCGGCGAAGACCATCGGCTTTGCCGGGCGGTACCCAGGGAGCGGTGCCGCGGCCGGCCGCGATGCGAGCGTGAGGGTGTCTCCGACGCGGCAATCCGCGACTGCCTTCAGCCCGGTCGCGGCGTAGCCCACCTCGCCCGCGGCCAGGCGCGTGATCGGTCGCGGCTCGGGCGCGAAGACGCCAAGCTCGAGCATCTCGCTCGCCTTTTGCGTCGCCATCGGCAGGATGCGGTCCTCGGCGCTCAGAAGGCCATCGACGACACGCACATGCGCAACGACTCCCTTGTAGGCGTCGTAGTGCGAGTCGAAGATGAGCGCGCGTAGCGGTGCGGTCGGATCGCCCTTCGGCGAAGGCACGCGCTCGACGACGGCATGCAGCAGGTCGGCGACCCCCTGCCCCGTTTTGCCCGACGCGAGAAGGATCTCCTCGTCCTTGAAGCCGAGCGTCGTGCGCAGGTCCTCGCGGACGATATCGAGGTCGATGCTCGGGAGGTCGATCTTGTTGATGACCGGTATCACTTCGAGGCCCTGCTCGATCGCGAGATACGCGTTCGCAAGGGTCTGCGCCTCGATCCCCTGTGACGCGTCGACCAGGAGCAGCGCTCCCTCGCACGCGGCGAGCGATCGGCTCACCTCGTAGTTGAAGTCGACGTGACCCGGGGTGTCGATGAGATTGAGCTCATAGATCTCGCTGTCGCGGCCGGTCCACGCCATGCGCACGGCGCGGGCCTTGATCGTCACGCCGTGCTCGCGCTCGAGCTCCATCGAGTCGAGGAGCTGGTCCCGCATCTGCCGCAGCGCGACGGTCCCGGTGAGCTCGATAAGGCGATCTGACAACGTCGTCTTGCCGTGATCGACGTGCGCGATCACGCAGAAGTTACGGATACGGGATTGCGGGTCGGACACCGTTCGAGGATAGGGTGCTTAGAGGGGCTCGATCACCAGGCGCCCGTACGCGACGGCGAACGCTAGCGCACCGAGGACGAAGTTCAGTCCGATGTTCGGCCACTCGCGGCGCGTGACGTGGAAGAGCATCGCCAGCAGCATCATCGCGACGAGGCCGCCCGCCGCCGCGACGGTCAGCGACGGCAGCACTCCGGTCGCGGCCGGCACGACGACCCCGATCGCACCGAGGATCTCGAGCAAGCCGAGGAGACGCACGAAGGCTGCCGGGAGGGCGCGGACCCACGGGACACGTTCCGCCATCCGCTGTGGACCCGAGATCAGGAGGAAGCCATGACCGCCGAACGCTATCGCCGTCAACGCCTGCAACACCCACAGAGCGATGTTCACGTCACCCTCCCTCCGCGTCAGCCGCCGCCGGTCGCGCCCTGCACGTCGCGTCGTTCGAAGAGCCAGAATGCGGTGCCGCCGAGCGCGAGCGTGTAAACGGCGAGCACGATGATCGCGTGCGTCTGGTCCGGCAACACGGTCCCGGGGAAACCGCCGGCCGCGCCGGTCCATCCGGAGATGTTCCGCACCAGGAGGTAGTCGGCGACGTTCTGGAACCAGCTGAAGAAGTTCGTCAGCAGCGCGACGATGAGCTGCTCCGCGAAGTAGTAGCCGAGGCCGATCGCCATACCGGCGGCGGACGAGCGCGCCAGGACGGTGACGAATGCGGTCAGCGCGATGTACGGAAGGATCGAGACCCAGGCCTTCCAGAGCGCGATGCCCGCCTCCGACCAGGTCGCGCTGACGCCTGCGGCCGCCGGTGCCGCGCCGGCCAGACTTCCCGCGATGGTGCTGCTGAGCGCGATGCTCGCGACCGCTACGAGAAGCCCGAGCGCGGTGAGCATTGCGAGCGTCAGGAACTTCGCGGTCAGATAGGGCCATCGGCCGGTGCCCTGTGCCAGCACGGAGCGCAGCGTCCCCGCGCCGTAATCGATCCCGATCGCCGATGCCGTGAGGATCGCCATCAGGATGAGTCCGAGGGTCTGCACCGTGCCGAGCGCGTTGGGGATGCTGCCCGGTAGCGTGAAGTTCCCGTACGCGCGAGACATCCGTGCCGGCAGCGTCGCCGCCTGCGCGCGGCACTGCGCGGTGAGTCCGGCCGTCACCTGCGCGTCGAGGTCCGCGGGCTGTCGCGCCACGTCGCCCGACAGGAGGTCGTTGCACCGGACCGTCCTTGGCACACGGCCCTGCTGCTGCTGCAACGTGGCTGGCACGGTCAGCTCGCCGCCGGTGTCGCGGAGATTCTGGTAGGAGAAGAAGCTTCCCCACACCGCGAGCTGCGCGAACAGGATCGCGAACACGAGGAGGATCCACAGCATCCAGCGCCGGCGGACCTTGAACCATTCCCACACCGCAAGGCTCGCGATATTCGCGATCACGACCGCTGCCTTCCGGTCGTCGGGTCGGTCTCGGTGATCTCCATGAAGAATTCCTCGAGCGTCCGGTGCAGCGGGACGAGCTCGTTCACGTAGATCTGCCGGTCGGCCAGCGCGCGCGACACCTCCCACGCGCGAGCCTGCGGGGCCGTGACCGTGAGGCCACCGTCCTGCTGCGCGACCTCTTCGACCCACGGAAGTGCCCTGAGAACGGCCTGCGCGCCGACGTTGTCCGTCGTGCGAAGGCGCAGGGAGTCGTGCTCCCGCAGCAGCTCTTTGATCGTGCCCTGAGCGATGAGCTTTCCGCGAGAAAGGACTGCGACGTTGTCGCAGACGAGCTCGGTCTCCGCGAGCATGTGGCTGGACAGCACCACCGTTCGCCCGCCGGTCCCGAGGTCGCGAATGAGCTCGCGGACCTCCACCACGCCCGCCGGATCGAGGCCGTTCGTCGGCTCGTCGAGGAAGACGAGCTCGGGGTCGCCGAGGAGCGCGCACGCGATCCCGAGCCGCTGCTTCATCCCGAGCGAGTAGGTCGCGAATTTGCTGTCGGCACGCTTGCCGAGGTCCACCAGCGTGAGAAGCCGGTCGATGTCCGCGGGCGTGCCGCGTCGACCGATGCCCTGGAAGTAGCGGAGGTTCGCCCGACCCGAGAGGTACGGATAGAAGGTGGGCGACTCCACCATCGCACCGACGCGACGGAGGGTCGCGGGAAGGCCCGCCGGGTCGCCAAAGATCCGTGCGCCGCCCGAGGTCGGATGCACCAGACCCAGCAGCATCCCCATCGTCGTCGTCTTGCCCGAGCCGTTCGGCCCGAGGAAGCCGAAGACGCCGCCGCGGGGGACGCGCAAAGAGAGGGTGTCGACCGCGACGACGTCGCCGTATCGCTTCGTCAGACTCTCGGTCTCGATCACAAGCTCGGCCTGGCCTGCGGTCATACGGCGACGGCTTCGGTCCCGACGTTCTCGGCGAACTGGCTGTAGTAGAGGTCGTGATAGAAACCGCGCCGCGCGAGCAGCTCTTCGTGGCTCCCCTGCTCGACGATGCGCCCCTGCTTCATCACGACAATGGTCTCGTCGCTGCAAAGCGTCGACAGGCGATGCGCGATGACGAAACTCGTGCGATGGTGACGGAGCTGCGCCATCGCCTTCTGGATGAGGACCTCGGTCCGCGTGTCGACGTTGCTGGTCGCCTCGTCGAGGATCAGGACGCTCCGGTCTGCCAGGAACGCGCGCGCGATCGTCAGGAGCTGCTTCTGCCCGCTCGAGATGTTCGACGCATCCTCCGCGAGCACGGTGTCGTAGCCGTCAGGCAGCGTACGGATGAACTGGTCTGCGTGCGCCGCCGTCGCCGCCGCGACGATCTCATCCATCGTCGCGTCTTCCTTGCCATACGCGATGTTCTCGCGGATCGTCCCGGTGAAGAGCCACGTGTCCTGCAGGACCATCCCGAATGCGCGACGCACGACGTCACGCGGAAGCTCGCGCGTGTCGATGCCGTCGAGCCGGATGGCTCCGCCGTCGATCTCGTAGAAGCGCATGAGCAGATTGACGATCGTGGTCTTCCCGGCTCCGGTCGGCCCGACGATCGCGACCGTCTGCCCGGGTCGCACGTCGAGCGTGAAGTCCTCGATGAGCGGCTTGTCGGGCAGATAGCGGAAGGAGACCCGGTCGAATTCCACGTGACCCTTGATCGCCGGCAGCGCGACCGGTGCCGGCCTATCCGCGCTCTCCTCGGGGGCCTGGAGGAATTCGAAGACCCGCTCGGCTGATGCGAGCCCGGACTGCAGCAGGTTCGACTGCGCGGCGATCTGCGTGAGCGGCATGGTGAACTGGCGCGAGTACTGGATGAACGCCTGCACGTCGCCAAGCGTCATCGTGCCCGACGCGACGCGGTAGCCACCGATGACGGCGACGCCGACGTAGTTGAGGTTGGACAGGAACGCCACCGCCGGCTGGATGATCCCGGACAGGAACTGCGCCTTCAAGCTCGCCGCGTACAGCTGCTCGTTGAGCTGGTCAAACTGAGCGATCGCGATCTGGCGCCGGCCGAACACCTGCACCAGCGCGTGCCCGGTGTGCATCTGCTCGACGTGTCCGTTGAGGGCGCCCGTCCGCGCCCACTGCGCGACGAATTCCTTCTGAGAGCGGCCCGCGATGACGACGGTCACGACGAAGGTGAGCGGGATCGTGAGGATCGAGATCCCCGCGAGCAGCGGGCTGATCCACAGCATCATCGCGAGCACACCGACGACGGTGAGGAACGACGTCAGCAGCTGACTCATGCCCTGTTGCAGCGTCGTCGCGATGTTGTCCACGTCGTTCGTGACGCGGCTCAGCAGATCACCGTGCGGATGGCTGTCGAAATACCGCAGCGGGAGTCGCGCGAGCTTGGCCTCCACCTCGCGGCGCAGGCCGTACACGGTCCGCTGTGCGACACCGGCCATGAGGTACTGCTGCAGCCAGCCGAGGACCGCGGCGAGAAGGTAGACGACCGCGGCGAACAACAGGATCTGCGCGAGCTGGGTGAAGTCCACACCCGCGCCCGGCACGACGTTCGTCCCGGACAGCATGTCGGCGAGCTGGCCCTGACCACGCGACCGCAGCGCCTCGACGGCCTGGTCCTTGGTGATCCCCGCCGGCAGCGACTTGCCGATGACACCCTCGAAGATGACGTTCGTGGCGTTGCCGATGAGCTTCGGGCCGATGACGCTGAAGACAACGCTCGCTGAGGCGAGCACCGCGACGATCGCGATCGTCACGCGTTCCGGACGCAGCCGGGCGACGAGCCGCCGGAACGTGCCGCGGAAGTCCTTGGACTTCTCGACGGGCATGCCCATGCCCATGAAACCGCCACCACCGGGCCGTGCGCCCGGTCGATTGCCCGGCCGCCCCATCATCATCATGCGGCGGCCTCACCAAGCTGCGATTCGACGATCTCGCGGTACTCCGCGCAGCCGGCCATCAGCTCGTCGTGCGTTCCGATCCCGACGACACGGCCCTCGTCGAGGACCACGATCCGATCCGCATGCAGGATCGTGCTCACGCGCTGCGCGACGATGACGACGCTCGCATCGCTTGTCTCGGCACGAAGCGCCCTGCGCAGGCGCGCGTCGGTCGCGGCGTCCAGCGCGGAGAAGCAGTCGTCGAAGAGGTAGATCGCCGGACGCTTCACGAGCGCGCGAGCGATCGCGAGGCGCTGGCGCTGTCCGCCGGAGACGTTGGTGCCGCCCTGGTCGATCGGCGCCTCGAGCTGGCCGGCCATCGCGGCGACGAAGTCACGCGCCTGCGCGATCTCGAGCGCGTGCCACAGCTCCGCGTCGGTAGCGTTCGCGTTGCCGAAGCGGAGGTTATCGGCCACGGTGCCCTTGAAGAGGTAGGCCATTTGCGGCACGAGCCCGACGCGGCTCCAGAGCCGATCGAGCGACTGGTCGCGCACATCGATGCCGTCGACCAAGACGCTGCCGGTCGTGACATCGAAACCGCGCGTGACGAGCGTCAGGAGCGTCGTCTTACCCGACCCGGTGCCACCGATGATCCCTGTCGTCGTCCCAGGCCGCAGTGTGAACGACAGGTCGTGCAGCACCGCTCGTTCACTGTGTGGATACGCAAAGCTCACCTGCCGCATTTCGACCACGCCGGTGTTCCGCTCCGGCTCGAGGGGCTGAGCCGGGTCCGACACCGACGGGATCGTCCTCACCACGTCCTCGATGCGCTGCGCGCTCGCCTCCGCGCGCGGCACGAGGATGACCATGAACACGGCCATCATCACGGCGAACAGGATCTGGAAGATGTACATGAGGAAGGCGGTGAGGTTCCCGATCGGCATCTCGCCGCTGTCAACGAGATGACCGCCGAACCACAACACCGCGACGGTCGAGAGATTCATGATCCCGAGCAGGCTCGGCATCGCGAGAGCGAAGATCCGGTTCACCCGGAGCGCGGTAGCCGTCAGATCGGCGTTCGCTCGGTCGAAACGCCGCTGCTCGGATCCGGTGCGAATGAAGGCACGCACGACCCGGATACCCATGATCTGCTCGCGCAGGACCTCGGTGATCTTGTCCACTCGCCCCTGCATCTGGCGGAAGAGGGGCACCGAAATGGCGACGAGCGTGCCGATGACCGCGGCCATGAGCGGGACGATGACGACCAACGTCAGCGAGAGCCGCGCGTTCTCGCGGATCGCCATGATGACCCCGCCGATCGCCAGGATCGGCGCGGTGAGGAGGATCGTGAGGGCGATCTGCAGGAAGAGCTGGACCTGCTGGACGTCGTTCGTGTTGCGCGTGATCAGCGAGGGCGTTCCGAAGCGGGTCATCTCACGCGCGGAGAAGTGCTGCACGCGCTCGAAGACGGCGCCGCGGACATCGCGGCCCACGCCCATCGAGGCGCGCGACGCGAAGTACACGCTGATGATCGCCAGAACACCAAGGACGAGCGTGACGCCGAGCATGATCGCGCCGGTCCGCCAGATGTAGTCCGTATCGCCCTTCGCGATGCCGTTGTTGATGATGTCCGCGTTCAGGTTGGGCAGGTACAGGTTCGCGATCGACTGGATGAACACGAGGACGGTCACGATCGCGACCTCGACACGGTACTTGGGCACGTAACGCCGCAGCAGGCTGATCAGCATTTGCGGCTCTTCCCGTCACCGAGCTCCGCGCCGATGCGAAGGAACGCGCGCAGCGTGGTGGCAAGGGCGTCGCGCTCCCCGGGTGTCATTCGCTCGATGAGCCGGCCGAAGTGATCCGAGGATCCGCGCTCCATGACGTCGAGGATGTGCTGGCCCCGCCGTGACAGCTCCACGAGCACCGTGCGCCGGTCGTCGGGATCCGAGCGCCGCGTCACGAAACCGCGCTGGTCCATCCGGTCGATGAGCGCCGACGCGCTCGCCGGGGTCATGTCGAGCGCCTCCGCGAGATCGCTCATCCGCAGCGGCTGCTCGCGAGCGAGCACCGACAGGCCGCGGAGCTGCGTGAACGTCAGATCGGCGGCCGACCAGCGCGGTCGCGCGGACGCCATGAGCTCACGCCACTGATGCAAGAGGTCCGCAAGCTCGGTATCGGTTCGCGCCATGAAGATAATCTATGTGAGGTTAAAGATTAGAGTCAAGTGAAGCATTGGCGACATTCGCCCCGGGTGAGGATCAGTGGGGATCAGGCTGCCTTCACCGCCCGCCGGCGAAAGCGCGCGCGGACGACCGCAATGACCTCCTGAAGCTCATCGATCCGGATCGCCCATGCCGCGAGCAGGTAGATGCCCACTCCGAAGGTCGCGGCGAGAAGCGTCTGCACGAACAGCAGGAGCTTCGGCGGATCCTGCGCCAGGTTCAGGGGAATGTTCGTGACATTGATGAAGAGGAACATCGAGACACCCATGAAGAGCGCCGCGGTGACCTGCTTCAGCGTGGTGTAGCCGAGGCCGACGAGCCGTAGGCGCGCGCGCGGCGCGAGCAGGACCAGCAGGAGCGCCGCCTCCAGCAACGTCGCGACAGAGTTGGCGAAGGCCAGGCCGTTGATACCGAACGCCGGCGCGAGCGTCACCGACAGAACGACGTTCGCGCCGATCGAGACCAGGGTGAGCGCGAGTGGGGTCGTCGTATCGCGCGACGCGAAGTACGCCCGGGCAAGGATCTGCACGAGGGCATGACCGGCGAGTCCGAGCGCGTAGAAGAGGAAGGCGGCCTGCACGAGCTCGCGTGCGTCGGGGCCGAACTCCCCGTACTGGAACAGCAGATTCACGATCGGCCGTCGAAGCACGACCATGAGGATCGCGGTCGGCAGTGTGAGGAACAGGATCCACCGGATCGCCTGCTGCAGGGCGTCGCGCATCCTGGCCGCCTGGCCGAGCGAGGCGTAGTGCGACAAGGCGGGGAACACCGCCGCCGAGATCGCGATGGAAAAAACGCCGAGCGGCAGCAGCATCAGCTGGAACGCGTAGTTCAGCGCCGTGAGCGACCCGTCGCGCATGCCGGAAGCGAGATACGTGTCCACGAAGAACACGACCTGGACCGCACCGAGCGAGAGGGTGCGCGGCCCGGCCAAGGCGAAGATCTGGCGGACGCCTGGGTGGCCGAGGTCGAACGTGAGCTGGTACTTGGTGCGTCGGAACGTGAGCTCCGGCAGCTGTACGAGGAACATCATCACCGCACCCGCCACGACCCCGTACGCGAGCGCGTTGATGCCGACGAACGGCGACGCGAACAGCGCGAAGAGGATCTGCACGCCGTTGTAGACCAGCGGCGCGATCGCCCCGGCGAGGAACTGCCGGTACGACTGCAGCACCCCGGTGACGAGCGAGGAGAGCCCCATGAAGATCGGGCTGAGCAGCATGATCCGCGTCAGCTCGATCGTCAGGTCGAGCTGGCCGGGCTTGCTCGCGAATGCCGGCGAGACGATCAGGTTCGGCACGATCCAGGGCGCCGCGAGCCACATCACGCCGGACAGGAGCACGAGCGAGAGGACGAGGACATTCATGACGCTCGACGCGACGTGCCAGGCCTCGTCCTCGTTCTCCTTCGCGAGGTAGCCGGCGAAGACCGGAATGAACGCCGACGCCAGCGCGCCCGCCACGACGAGGTTGAAGAGCGCATCGGGGATGCGGAAGGCGGCCCAGAAGGCGTCGAGCTGCGGCGTCTCGCCGAACGTCGCACCGAAGACCGAAAGACGGAGCCAACCGAGGATCCGGCTGGCGATGAGTGCGGCGATCATGACGAGCGACGCCCGAGCGATGGACATCGTCACGGCGTGAGTATGAAGCGGGGCGGAGATACGGTCTTGATAAGCCCAGTGGCTGATGCGACGAGATTTACGCGGGCCGTTGGGTTATCGTTCCGCCCCTATGGCGAAGAAGAAGCGCTCCGCTCTCAAGCGCATCCGTCAGACGCAGCGTCGCACCACCATCAAGACCGTCGCTCGTTCGGCCGCGCGCAGCGCGGTGAAGACCGCGCGCACCGCGATCGAGAAGGGCGGCGAAGCGGTCCAGGAAGCCGTGGCCGAGGCCGCGAGCATGCTCGACCGCGCGGCGAAGCGCGGCGGGATCCACAAGAACGCGGCACGCCGCAAGCGCAGCCGGGTCGCGAAACGCGCGGCGAAGAGCACGAAGAAGACTTAGCCCTCCAGCGCGACCGTGCCCGCCGAGCCATCGACGACGATGTGCTCCCCCGTCGCAATCCGCGTCGTGGCTTCCGGAACACCGACCACCGCGGGTATCCCGTACTCGCGCGCGACGACGGCGCCGTGGGACATCATCCCGCCCATCTCCATGACGAGCGCGCTTGCCGTGAGGAAGAGCGGCGTCCACCCAGGGTCGGTCGCCGGTGCGACGAGCACCTCGCCCGGCTCGAGCCGCGCGCCCGCGGGCGACAGCATGACGTGCGCGACACCGTGAGCGGTGCCCGGCGAAGCCGGCGTGCCGCGGATCGCGCCGTCGCTCGCGGACGACGCGAACGCGGCCTCGGCGTCGGTCCCATCCGATAGGAGCACGCGCGGAATGTGACGCCGCCGCTCCTCGCGGCGGTACTCGGCGCGACGCTCGGCGACGCGCGTGCGCAGCTCCTCGCCGGCCACAGCTCGCCGCGCGTCGGGAAGCGTGAGGAACCAGATGTCGTCCGGCGCTGAAATGCGACCGGCATCCGCGAGCGCCACGCCGACGGGTGCCAGGATGGCTCGGCCGCGCGCGAAGATGCGGACCGCATAGAACTTCGGCGCCTCGCGCGCGCCGGCGAGCGCCCGGACGCGGCGCAGGAGCCGGCGCGCGAGGAATCGACGCGGGCCATGGACGCGCGATAGCAGGGTCGCGATCATCGCGTCCGCCTCGCGCGCGCCGCGCGCGAACTGCGCGTCGGGCGCAAGGGCTGACGTGCCGAGACGCTGGTAGTTCGCGATCGCGCCAAGCAGGTGGGACGGGTCCTCCGACCAGCGCGGCAGGCCGAGATCGATCTCGGCGATCGCGCGGTGCCCGTACCTCGCGAGGAACGTTTCGAGCTCGCGCTGCAGCGTCTTGGGTAACGCACCGCGACGGAAGTCCGCGCTCAGAT
>Ga0114129_10013178_pt1 | contig 11778 bp, 11 predicted proteins | sample RhiMetdeltSRZDD1_FD_80071 | JGI IMG/M metagenome (GOLD analysis project Ga0114129, IMG submission 80071) | Populus rhizosphere microbial communities from Tennessee, USA - Rhizosphere MetaG P. deltoides SRZDD1 (version 2) (version 2) | ecosystem: Host-associated > Plants > Roots > Rhizosphere >... | reverse complement strand
TCCGATCGAGCACGCCGCGCACGAAGGCGTTGACCTCGCCCGCATGCGTCAGATTGACGAGGTGGCCGGCCCCCGCCACCACCAACGTCGGGTGGGCTTGCCGACAAGGGATGAGCCGATCCGTGGAGCCGTGAACGTGGAATGCGGGGACTTCCGTTCTCGGGGCCGGGTTCCAGCGTAGGAGCGCACGCAAGCCCCACTCGACGAAGGAGGGCGAGGCCGAGTCGAGGAATCGGGACAGCTGGCAACTCGCCCCGGGAAGAGTTGACCCCTCACCCCTCTCCCTTCCAGGAGAGGGGAGGCTCTGGCCCCTCATTCCCAGGGAGAAGGGGAGACTGTGGCGTCTTCCTGTCGGGGACTGGAGGATTCAAGACGACAGCAGGTCGAGCAGGAAGCCGGGACCGAGCGCGGCGCGGGCGGGCACGAAATCCCCGGCGATGCCGACCAGGCGGTCGGCGAGATCGGGACGGCGGGCCAGGCGGCTCACGACGGCGTTGGCGAGCCAGGGACGGCCGACCACGACCTGGACCAGCCGGTTGAAGAGGAACTTGTGCCGTGTGGCGGCGTGCCGCGCGCGGTCGTACTCGGGGAGCGCGCGGAACGAGGCGGCGCGAAGGCAGCGATCGGCGACCTCCGCGGCCAGCTCCGCGCTGCGCAGGGCGAGGGTGACGCCTTCCCCGGTGAACGGGTCGTAGAACCCCGCGGCGTCACCGACGAGGAGGGCACCCGGCGCCGAGACGCCCGACGACGCGAGGGCCAGCGGGCCGATCGCCCTCGGCGGCGAGAGGAGCCGCGCCCGCTCCAGCCGCTCGGCGACGCGCGGCCAGCGGCGCAGCATGCGGCGGTAGAAGCCTTCGAGCGACCCGGCGGCGGCCGCCATCTCGCGCCGGTCGAGCACGAAGGTGACGTTGGCCTCCGTGGCGGACAGGGGCGCGATGCCGCAGTAGCCGCCGCCCCCGCCGTGCATCTCGCCGCGCTCTTCGAGGCCCTCCATGCCTTCCCAGTAGCCGCGGACCGCGAACTTGCGGAGCCGGCGGTGCTCGCGGAGCAGCCCGAGGCGGCGAGCGACGACGCTGCGGCGGCCGTCGGCCCCGATCACCAGGCGCGCCGGCAGCGTCTCCGGGGCGCCGCCGTTGACGGCGGTGACGCCCACCACCGTGCCCGCGCGCTCGAGGAGGCCCGAAGCGCGCAGCCCCTCCCGCACCTCCACGCCCGCCGCCCGGGCGCCGTCCAGGAGGACGCGGTCGAGCCGCTCGCGGCGGACCGCGAAGCCGGGCCGGCCCGCGCCGCGATAGTCGCCGCGGAAGCAGGTGCCGTCCGGCGCGGTGACGGTCATTCCGCGCAGGGGCCGGGGAGCGAGGGACGCGACGGCGGCCTCGACGCCGAGGACCGCGAGGAGCCGCCAGGCCTCGGGCGACACGCCCTCGCCGCAGACCTTGTCCCGGGGAAACCGCGCCTCGTCGAGCAGCAGGACGTCGTGACCGCGCTGTTTCAGCATCACGGCCACGGCCGCGCCCGCGGGCCCGCCGCCGACGACGACGACGTCGCGCGGGGGCCCCGAGCCGGCGGCGCTCATGCGGACTTGCGCGCGACGGCGAGCAGGTGGTACGGGAAGACGCGTTGGATGCGCACCGGGATCCCCGCCTCCGCGAACGCCGCGGCCAGCTCGCCCACGGTGAAGGCCCGCCGGATGGAAAGGACGCCGTCGGCCACGCTCACCGGCGAGCGCAGCAGGAAGGGGAAGAACGACCGCGCGAGGACGTACGGCACGCGGGCGCGCCGGATGTCGTCGACGATGAGGGCGCGCCGGGCGAGGTCGTAGAGGCGGCGCAGCACGGCGGCGGCCTTCGCTCCGTCGAAATGGTGGAGGAAGTGCGAGGCCAGCACGACGTCGAAGGCGCCGGGGGGGAACGGCAGCGCCCGCGCGTCGGCCACGACGCGACGCACCGACGGCGGCGCCGCGCGCAGGTGCAGCAGCTTGAGGTCGACGCCGACCGCGAGGAGCGGACCCGGGAAGGAGCGGAGAATGCGCTCGGGGATGTCGGCCGAGCCGCACCCCACGTCCAGCAGGCGCGGCCGCGCGGAGGAGGCGAGGAACGGGCCCGCCTCCGCGGCCAGGCGGCGGTAGGTGCCCAGCCACCGGTTCACGCGCCGCAGGTCCGCCAGGCTCTCCAGCGCGTCCGTCTCGGACACCCCTTCGTCGAGCAGCTCCGATTCGGTGGCGCGGACGCTCAGGTCCATGAGCCCTCTGCGATCTCTGCTGGCCGGTACGGCAATTCTCGGCGGACTCTGGGGGCTCTCGTCCTATAGAAACTCGAGGAGCGCGAACTCCGCCCCGAACCCCGGGCCGAAGGCGCCGAGCACGCCGCGCTGGCCGCGATGCGGCCGCCGCGTCCGCAGGATCTCGTCGAGCACGAAGAACACGGTCACCGAGCTCATGTTGCCGTGCTCGGCGAGAACGGCCTCCGTCGGGGCCAGGTCCTCCTCCGACAGGCCGAGCTTCTCGCTCATCACCTCGATGATGCGCCGCCCTCCGGGGTGCAGCACCCACCAGGCGACGTCGTCCCGCCGGAGGCCGCGCGGCTCGAGGAACGAGCTCACCGCCGCCGCCACCTCGCGGCGGACGAACGGCGCCAGCTCCCGGTCGAGGACGATCTGCAGGCCGGGGTTCCGGAGGCGGAAGCCCATGAGGTGCGTGGTGCCGGGGAAGAACACGCTTTCGGTGGCGGCGAGACGGGCGAAGCCCGCGCCCCGCGCGCGGGGATGCTCGGCGCCGGCGAGGACGGCCGCGGCTCCGCCGTCGCCGAAGATGGCCGTGGAGACGACGTTGGTCGGCGAGCGGTCCCAGCGCTGGAAGGTGAGGCTCGCGAACTCGACGGCGATCACGAGCGCGCAGCGGTCGGGGTGGGCGGCGAGGAAGTCGCCGGCCCGCGCCAGGGCCACGACGCCCCCCGCGCAACCGCTCTCGGTGATGGGCAGGCGGGCCAGGCGCGGCCCCATGCCGAGGGCATCCGCGACGTACGCGTCGACCGCGGGGATCATCAGGCCCGTGCAGGAAACGCTGACCACGAGGTCGACGTCCGCCGGCTTCAGCTCGGCGCGCTCCAGGGCGCGGCGCGCGAGGTCCGCCGCCGCGCCGCGCGCGATCTCGATGTAACGGTCGTTCTGGCGCTCGAAGTCCCGCGGCGCGAAGACTTCATCGATGGGGACGACGCTGGCCCGGCGCTTGACCCCGGCCGTCTGGTAGACCGACAGCAGCCGGGCCGCCGCGGGGCCGCCCGCTTCCTCGAGCCAGGAGCGCACCCAGCCCGTGACTTCGTCCTGGTCGTATCGATAGGGAGGGAGGTAGCGCTCGATGGTGAGCAGCGTAGTCATCGCACCCGGCCCCCGTGTCAACCCCTGCCCGTGACCGCGAGGACCGGGCGCGGTTCGTCGGCTGCAACAAGAGCAAGGCCGATGCCATCCGCGCTTCCTCGATCGGACGCGCCAGGACTGGCCGCCGCGAGTGGGCGGCCACCAGTAAGCTTACCGCCGGCGTAAGAGGTTACGGGCGCCGTAAAACGAATGAGAGCAGCGGGGCGCCGAATTGCTGCGCACCTCCACTCCGTGGAGCTGCGCCAGCGCGCCATCGCTACGCTCCGGCGTCACTTCGGCGCGACGCGGCTCGGGGGGGAGGGGGGAGCCCGAATGGGCGCAGGGGGGGCCACCGCTGGACTGCACCCCCCGATATTCTGATCAGAACGGCACGTCGTCGTCGGACGCCTTGAACTCCTCGGCCGGCGCGGCGGCTTCCGGGGCTCGGTCGGCGACGCGAGCGGCGCCTTCGCCCCGCGCACCTCCGGGCCCGCCGAGCAGCACCAGCCGCGAGTTGGGTCCGCCGATGTGGATCTTCGTCGTGTTGCGCTTGTTGCCGTCCTTGTCGGTCCACTCGTCGTAGCGGATGCTTCCTTCGACGTAGACCTGCCGGCCCTTGGTGAGGTAGTCGCGCACGACCTGGGCCGGCTTGCCGAACACCTCCACGCGGTGCCACTCCGTGCGCTCCTGCTTCTGTCCGCTGCGATCGGTCCAGGCCTCGTTGGTGGCCAGGGAGAAGTTGGCGATGGGCTCCCCGCCCTGCGTATAACGGATCTCGGGGTCCCGGCCCAGGTTGCCGATCAGGATCACTCGGTTGACGCTGGCCATCGTTCAGGTCCTCGGGCTCCGGCCTCGGCCGGGGCCGGTTAGGGGTTGAGCTTCTCGCGCGCCTTGCGGCCCGCCTCGGAGTTGGGATAGCGCTCCACGACGTTGCGGTACTCGACGAGCGCTTCCCGCCGGCGGCCGAGCCGCTCCAGCGTCACCGCCTTCTTGTAGCGCGCGTCGGGGAGCTTGTCGCTGGCCGGGTAGTCGCGCATCAAATCGTCCCACGCCGCGAGGGCCTCGTTGTAGCGCCCCTTGGAGTAGTAGCACTCGCCGATCCAGTACTGGGCATTGTCCGACAGGTCGGTGCCCGGGTAGTTCCGCAGGTACTCGCGGTACTCCTGGATCGCGAGGTCGTAGTTTCCGCGGGCGTAGTCGGCGTAGGCCTGGCTGTACAGCTCTCGCGGCGGGGGGGGAGGCGGCGCGCCGACGGGCGGCGCGACGGCGCCTCCGGTCGTGGCTCCGCTCGCATCGGGCGCCGGAGAGGTGGGAGCGGACGTGGCGGGCGCGGGGGCCGGCGGCTGCAGCCGCTGCTCGAGCTCCGACACCCGCTCGCCGAACTCCTTGATCGCGGTCTGGAGCGCGTCGTCCTGGATGCGGCGATCCTGGAGGGCCTTCCGGAGGAAGGCGTTCTGCTCGGCGAGCGTGTCCGCGAGGCGCTTGATCTCCTTCTGGTTGTCCTCGGTCGTGCGCTGCAGGTCCGCGATCTGCCCCTGGAGCGCCGCGATCTGGATCTGGAGGCGCTCGATGTCCTTGTTCACGGCCCACGCGGGAGCGGCGAGGGCCAGGAATGCGCTGGCGAGGAGCAGTCGCGGCATCATGGCGGCATCATAGCATCGGGGCGTGCGGGCCCCGCCTCAGCGTGAGACCGCGAAGTGGGCGCGGCGGTTCGCGGCCCACGCCGCCTCGTTGTTGCCGGCGTCGAGCGGCCGCTCCTTGCCGTACGACACCGTGCGCAGGCGGTCCGAGGCCACGCCCAGGCTCACGAGGTAGTCGCGGGCCGCGCGGGCCCTCTTCTCGCCGAGAGCGAGGTTGTACTCCACGGTTCCTCGCTCGTCGCAATGTCCCTCGACCATCGCCTTGGCGGCGCGGTGGCTCTGGAACCAGAGGGCGTGCTTCTCGAGCATCGTGCGCGCCTGGTCGGTGAGGTTGGCCGAGTCGTACTCGAAGTGGATGTCCTCGAGGGGGCCGCCCTCGCCGGTTTCCGCGTTGGAGGGCGTGAAGTCCTCGCCGCGGGCGGTTTCCGCTCCGAGCGAGCGGACGTCCGGGCCGGGCTCGCCCGCCGGCGGCACCTCGGTGGGCGGGGTCCGGCCGGACGGCTCGGATGTCGGCGGGGCGGTGGACACCGCCGGCGGACGCTTCTTCCCTCCACAGCCGGCGGCCAGACACGCCACGACGGCCAGGATGACGCAGGCTCTGGTGAGGCGACAGGTCATTGAACCCCCCTGCATGCGATGGTCATGGTCCCCAGTCCGGCTGCTCGTTCTTGCCGGGCCCGGCGGGGAGCATGGTGATCGTGCGACCCAGCCGATCGGCGACCGCGATCTGCCACTTCCCGCCGCGCCCGCACGCGAACGTGAGATGGCGTCCGCTCGGGGCCCACGAGGGGTACTCGCACGAGCCGCGCCCCTGCGTGAGCTGCCGGACCTGGCGGGTGGCGATGTCGACGACGGCGATGTCGAAGCCCCCGCTCTCGAGACGGGCGGTGTAGGCGATCTCGCTGAACTGCTTCGACGGGTTCCACGCGGGGGCGTCGTTCCAGTTGCCGACGGTGGTCACGCGGCGGACGTTCAGCCCTTCGGTGTCCATGACGTAGATCTGCGGCGTGCCCGAGCGGTCGGAGGTGAAGGCGATCTCCTGCCCGGTGGGGCTCCACGTCGGCGCGGTGTCCAGGGCGCCGGTCGAGGTGAGCCGCCGCGGGCTGCTGCCGTCCGCGTTCGCGACCCAGATGTCCATGTTGCCCTGGCGGCTGCTGGCATACGCGATCCGCTTGCCGTCCGGGCTGAAGGACGGCGCGAAGGCGGCGCCGCCCTTGTCGCTCGTGAGGTCCGCGCTCCTGCCCTCGTAGATCGACGCCACGAAGATGTCCGGGTTGCCGCGGCGGTACGAGACGTACGCGAGCGAGCGCCCGTCGGGGCTCCAGTTCGGAAGGATGTTGAGCGAGCGGTTGACGGTGACGCGCCGCGGGTTGTAGCCGTCGTAGTCGATGACGTAGATCTCCTTCGTCCTCCGTCCCGGCACCGCGTCGCGGTCGGAGACGAAGGCGATCTTGGTCCGCGCCACGCCGCGGTAGTTGGCCAGGGTCATGAGGTCGTCGGAAGCCTGATGAGCGAAGATGCGCGGGTTGTCGTCCCGACCCGTGTATCTCTTCGAGAGCATGGACTGGCCGGTCGCGACCGAGTGCACGCGCAGCTCCACCGTGGCCTCTCCGCCGGTGACCTGCGCGCGGCTGACCACCAGCACGGTCGCTCCGATGCCCTTCCAGTCGGTGAAGTTCGGCGCCTCGGGGTCCATGGGCGGGATCGCGCTCATGAGGCTCTGGGGCACGAACCTGAACAGGCCCTCGAACTGCTGGTCGGCTCTCAGCACCTGGGTGACCGTGCGGCAGACCTCCCGGCTCGCCTCGTCGCCCTTCCTCGGGATGCAGTCGGGGATCGCGAAGCGGTCGACCTCGCCGCCGATGACGATGGTGGGAGGCGGGGAGGGGGGAGCCTGGGCCGGCCGGCTGTCGCGGGCGAGGAGCAGCCCCACGCCGGCGGCGAGGGCGGCGGCCGCGCTATTGAGCCGGCTTGAAGACGCCCTGGATCGTGAAGCGCGTTGTTCCATAGTGTTTGGGCAGGGGGCCGAAGGGGGCCGCGTTGTAGATCGCGCGCTTGGCCGCGAGGTCCAGCAGCGGCACGCCGCTCGACTGCACGACGCGCACGTCCTCGTCCAGCGATCCGTCGGCCAGGATCGTGAACTGCACCGTGATGGGCTGCGTGAAGTTGGCCTTGACCTGCTGCATCCACACCGTCCAGATCTTTCGCTGGACCCCCGCCAGGTACCAGTCGCCCATCATGTCCGTTCCCCCGGGCACACCAGGTCCGGGAGGGCCGAACTCGAAGCCGGGAGTCTCCGTGGACCGCCCTGGCGGGCGGTCACCCGAGGCAGACGCCGCACGGGCCGCGGGAGTGGGCTCCGGCTGGGGCTTGACGCGGCGCGCGTTCGGCTCGGGCAGCCCCCGGCGCGGCTCCGGCGTGGGCGGCTTGATGACCTTGACCGGCTCCGGCCTGGGCGCGGGCGGCGCTTCGGACGGCGCCGGCACGGGGGCGGCATGCGCCGGCGGCTCGACGACGTCGGGCCGGCCGAAGCCGCCGGCCGGCAGCGGCACCACGAAGCCGTCGATGACCTTCAGCGGCGGTTCGTGCGGCGACAGCAGCACGACCGCGAAGGCGCCGCCCACCAGCATCAGATGGGCGAAGAGCGAGATCAACATGCTGCCGGGCAGGCCCCGGTCCATCGCCAGGCGCTCTTCGAGCAGACGGTCGACGGGATCGTTCACCGGTGGGCCTTCTCCTCGGGGAGCGAGTACGCGAAGCCGATCTGGTCGACGCCCGCGTTCTTGAGCTTGTCCACGACCGCGATGACGCGGCCGTAGCGGATGCTCTCGTCCGCCCGCAGGTAGACGACCTTGCGCGGCCGGCCCTCCATCATCCCGCGCATGGTGTCCTCCAGGAGCTGCAGGTTGATGGGCCGGTCGCCGACGAAGATGCGCTCCTGCGCGTTGATCGAAACGACGATGCGTTCCTCGCGCTCGGTCTGCGGCTGGTTGGCCACCGGCAGCGACACGTCGATGCCCCGGCTCATCATCGGCGCGGTGACCATGAACACGAGCAGCAGCACCAGGACCACGTCGACGAGGGGAGTGACGTTGATCTCGCCGAGCGTCGAGAGGGTTCGCCGGCTGCGCAGCCCCCGATAGGTGGCGGCGGCGTGGGCGCCGCCGCCTTCGCTGCCTCCCGCCTGCATGCTAGGTGAAATTACGCTCGACGATGTTGAGGAATTCCAGCGCGAAGTCGTCCATCATCGCCGACAGCACCCGGATCCGGCTCGTGTAGAAGTTGTTGAAGACCGCGGCGGGGATCGCGGCGGCCAGCCCGGCGGCGGTGGTGATGAGCGCCTCGGAGATGCCGGGCGCGACCGTCGCCAGGTTGGCCGACCCGATGCGTCCGATGTCCTCGAACGCGTTCATGATCCCCCACACCGTGCCGAAGAGGCCGATGAAAGGGGTCACGGTCGCGGTCGTGGCCAGGAAGCTCACCCGCCGCTCGAGCCGGGTGGACTCGACGGTGGCCGCGCGGGCGAGGGCGCGGGACAGCGAGTCGAGGCTCTTCACGGTCGGGCGCGCGGCCGGCGCGGCCGTGCTGCCCTGCGAGCCCCCGCGCACCTGCTGGTTCACCTCGAGATAGCCGGCCTGGAAGACCCCCACCAGCGGGCTGGCCTTGAGCTGGAGGCAGACTGAGTTGACCTCGGAGAACTTGCTGCTCTTTCGGAAGACCTGCAGGAAGATCTGGGAGTGGGTGTAGGCGCGACGCAGCGCCACTCCCTTGTAAATGATGATGGCCCACGACACGAGCGAGAAGATCACCAGGACGACCAGCACGAGCTTGGCGGTCGTGCCGATGTGGGAGAGGGCACCGAGCGGGCCGCCGGAGAACGCCGTGCTGGATTGGGCCAGGAGGGAAAGCGCGCTGGAGGGCACCGGACCTCTTTAAGTAGCGTTGACGGGGCAGAGTGCCACAATAGCTTGGGGACTGTCAAACGTATTCGGCCGCGGCCCGCGAAAGGCCCGCGGGACGGGCCTTTCCTGGCTTCTCGTTGCGGCATCATCATTTACAGGCCCGGGAGCGATGTGCTATCCTGCCCGTCGCGGCCCGTCCCCATGCTCAAGCTGCTCAGGATCAGCAACATAGCCATCATCGCCGAGGTGGAGCTGGAGTTCGGCCCCGGCCTGAGCCTCCTCACCGGCGAGACGGGCGCCGGCAAATCGATCCTCATCGACGCCCTCGGGCTCCTCTTCGGCGCACGCGCCTCCTCGGAGCTGATCCGCACGGGCGAGGAGCGCGCCGTCGTCGAGGCGGTCTTCGAGAGCGGAGCCGCCGCGCGGGCGGGCGAGGAGCACGGCCTGCCCATGGACGGCCCGGAGGTCGTGCTGCGGCGCGAGGTGCACGTCTCCGGCAAAGGGAAGGCCACGGTCAACGGCGCGCTCGTGCCCGTCGGCGTGCTGCGCGAGCTGGCGCCGCGGCTGGCGGCCATCCACGGGCAGCACGAGCCGCAGGGGCTCCTCGATCCGGAGACGCACGTGAGCGTGCTGGATCGTCACGCCGGGCTCGCCGCGGAGGCCGAGGCCCTCGGCGCGCCCTTCCGCCGGCTGCGCGAGGTCGAGACGCAGCTCGAGGCGCTGCGGCGCGATCGGCGGGAGGCGGAGCGCCGCCGCGAGATGCTCGAGTACCAGGCGGGCGAGATCGAGAAGGCGCACCTCCTGGCCGGCGAGGAGGAGGCGCTGCGCCAGGAGAAGCAGATCCTGGCGAGCGCCGGGCGCCTGGCCGAGCTGTCGGGCGACGCCTATCGCCTCCTCTACGACGACGAAGATGCGGTCCTGAGCCGCCTGGGGCAGGTCTATCGCAAGGTGGAGGAGCTGGCCGCCATCGACCGGCGGCTCGCGCCGCACCTGGAGTCGAAGGAGGCCGTGCGCGCGAGCCTGGACGACCTGGCGCTCTTCCTGCGCGACTACCGCGAGGGGCTGGAGGTGAGCCCGGGCCGGCTCGACGCGATCGAATCGCGCCTGGACCTCATCGAGCGCCTGAAGAAGAAGTACGGGGCCACGGCGGAAGAGGTCCTGGCCTTCGGCGCGCGATGTCGCGCCGAGCTGGCCGCGCTCGGGAGCCCCGAGGAGCAGGAGGCGTCGCTCCAGCGCGAGAGAGAGACGCTGGCGGCGCAGTACCTGGCGGCGGCGCGGGCGCTGTCGCGCAAGCGGCGCACGGCCGCGCGCGACCTCGAGAAGAAGATGCAGTCGGAGCTGGCCGAGCTGGCCATGGAGAAGACCCGCTTCAAGGTGCAGTTCCAGCCCGACGTGGCCGGCGACGAGGATGGAGCCGTGTGGACGGAGCGCGGGCTGGAGACGGCCGAGTTCCTGATCTCCCCGAACCCCGGAGAGGAGCTGCGGGGGCTCGCCCGCATCGCTTCCGGCGGAGAGCTGTCGCGGATCCTGCTGGCCCTGAAGTCGGTCGCGACCCAGGATGACCCGGAGGAAGGGCGCACGCTGGTCTTCGACGAGGTGGACGCGGGGATCGGGGGCCGCGTGGCCGAGGTGGTGGGGCGCAAGCTGAAGGCGATCGCAGAGCGCCACCAGGTCCTGTGCGTCACGCACCTGCCGCAGATCGCGTCCATGGCCGACGACCATTTCGTCGTGCGCAAGCGCGTGGATCGGGGCCGGACGACGACCGACGTGCGAGCGCTGAGCGCCGCCGAGCGGGTGGAAGAGATCGCCCGCATGCTCGGCGGGGAGACCGTCACCGAGACGGCGCGCCGCCACGCCCGCGAGATGGTGAAGCAGGGTGTCAGGGCATGAGGACGATCTGGTCACGACCATGACGGAAAGCGGCAGTCAGCAATCAGCAATCAGCGGTCAGCAGCGAAGGAAGTTCTTCATCCACACCTTCGGCTGCCAGATGAACGTCAACGACTCGGAGAAGGTGGCCGGGTTGCTGACCGCCGACGGCTACGCGCGCGCCAACCGTGCGGAGGAGGCCGACGTCGTCTTCGTCAACACGTGCGCGGTGCGCGAGCGCGCCGCCGAGAAGCTGTACCACGCGGTCGGGCGGCTGAAGCAGTTGAAGTCGCGCCGGCCGGGCCTGCTCATCGGGGTCGGCGGCTGCGTGCCCCAGCTCCAGGGCCGGAGGGTCCTCGACCGCGCCCGCGCCGTGGACGTGCTGGTCGGAACGCACAACGTCGCCCAGGTCCCGGCCCTGTTCCGCCGCGCTCGCGAGGAGGCGGGCCCGTTCGTCGACCTGGATCGCGGAGCGGACTCGTTCGTGGTGCCGCCCTCCCTCGTGGCGCACTCGGACCCCGTGCGCGCGTACGTGACGGTCATGGAAGGCTGCAACCACGTCTGCAGCTTCTGCGTCGTGCCCCGGACGCGAGGCCCCGAGGCCTGCCGCGCCCCCGGGGACATCGTCGCCGAGGTGGAGGAGCTCGTCGCGAAGGGCTATCCGGAGGTCATGCTCCTCGGCCAGACCGTCAACGCGTATCGGTACGACCGCGTCGACTTCGCGGACCTCCTGGTCCGCGTCCACGCGGTGCCCGGGCTGAAGCGGCTGCGGTTCACGACCTCGCATCCCGAGCACGTCACGCCGCGGCTGGCCGACGCGCTCCGCGATCTGCCCCGGCTCTGCCCGTCCCTTCACCTGCCGGTGCAGTCCGGCTCGGACCGCATCCTCGCCTCGATGCGCCGCGGCTACTCGCGCGGCCAGTACCTCGACACCGTCGCCCTCCTGCGTGGTCGCGTCCCGGACCTGGCGTTGTCGAGCGACGTGATCGTGGGCTATCCGGGCGAGACGGCGC
>Ga0114129_10013176_pt1 | contig 11779 bp, 12 predicted proteins | sample RhiMetdeltSRZDD1_FD_80071 | JGI IMG/M metagenome (GOLD analysis project Ga0114129, IMG submission 80071) | Populus rhizosphere microbial communities from Tennessee, USA - Rhizosphere MetaG P. deltoides SRZDD1 (version 2) (version 2) | ecosystem: Host-associated > Plants > Roots > Rhizosphere >... | reverse complement strand
GATGTTCAGTGCGTCGGCACGAGGCGCTTCAGTTCTTCGAACCAATTCTGCACGATCGTGATCGGCGCACTGGTCCGGTCCGGCGAACTACTTTGCTTCAACATCAGGAATCGCTGGCCGTCGAGTGATATGTCGTACATGCGTCCGGCGTACGTCGGCACGGACCACACATACGAACTGTCCAGGATCTTCGCAGGCGTTCCAATCGTGAACGAAGATTGACCCTCGACACGAACGCCGGTCAACGCGCCTGACCGATCGATGAAGAACAACTCCTTGCCGCTGCGCGCCCACAGCGGCTGCGACCCGCCGTTGGTCGACACCGGCCACTTGCCGCCGGTCACGTCCGGAAAAGGCCGCACATACACGTCGAATTGACCGGCCTCGAGCGACTCGTACGCGATCCAGTGGCCGTCAGGTGAAATCTCCGGGTTCCGTTCGGTGGCGGTCCGACCCATCTCGCGACCACTCGATTGAGCTGGTAGCAAGGGGGTGGGCTGAGGGTCGCCATTGAGTGTCAGGATCCATAGATTGGGAGGTGCTCCGCTCGCGGTAGCAACCACACGCGAACCATCAGGCGATATCGTTGTCGGCTGCAAGTTCCCGTATCGGCTGAACGGAAATCCCCCGAGACGCTCCGGAGTACCGGTGCCATCGGCCGCCTGCCACCACATCCCGGCCTCACCACCACGGTGCGAGCCGAAGGCGATCCGTTTGCCGTCTGGCGTCCAGGCTGAGTAGCGCTCCTCCGCCGGATCGGTTGTGAACCGCCTCAATGTTTTCCGGCCGACGTCCCAAATCCAGATGTCCTGCTCCTGGTCGTTAACCGTGACGGCAATGCGGCTGCCATCCGGAGAAAGTCGGGGGTACACATACGGACGTTCGGGGACGCCCAGGGACTCCTCCTTTCCGAGGCGGTCGACCCAGACCAGTGTGCGCGGAACTGACGTGTTGAAATTGCCAGCAACGTAGGCCAACGTTCCGCTTGGCGAAATGGCGATCTGTGCAGCATTGACCGCCCGGCCGGGCAGGCCACTGCTGGCCACATTCTCCGCAACCGGGACAGGCGCACCGCTCACAGCGAGCGCGCGAAGATCGAAGGGGACCGCGAGCAGCGTGCCTGCGGCAAAGTACACGATGTGGCCCGTCGCCACGTAACGCGCGGCGATCCCACCTCGAATCAGCGTCGGTTGCTGGCCCGTGTCGAGCGATCGCACAACGATCTCAGCCTCCGCATTCGTGGTCCCCTCCGGAAAAACAGTGAAGAGGATTGTGCGCTTCCCAGGCAACAGCTGTAGGCTTTGAACACGACCCTTCACATTGCCGACGATCACCTCAGGCTTCCCTCCGGCCTCCGAGACGCGCAGGATGTTGTCCCCCGCAGCGAACAGAATCGTTCCATCGTCTTCCCACGCAAATCCAGATGCGTTCACTGCTGGAGCGATCGTGACAGGCGCACCGCCATTGATACTGACCTTCTTGATTTGCCCCTCCTGCCAGAATCCGATCCATTGAGCGTTCGGTGAAAAAAATGGGGCGCGTATCTCGGCAGAACTATTCGCTAGGCTTTCCGTGCCTCGAATCGGAATTGATTCCAGACGATCGAGAGGATGCACGTTCAGCCGCCTGTTGGCGATGTACGCGAGGTATTTGCCGTCAGGCGAAAGCGCAATGGGATTGCCACCATTAGCGGTAAACTGTTCATCGCCGCGAAGCGGAACACCAAAACGCGTCACCGGTTTCGGCTCGACGGGCCTGGACCGCGCACCCATCCACCACCCGGCAGCGGCAGCAGCGATACCCACCGTGGCGACGAGCGCCGCAACAATCGCCGCAATCGGGTGACGTGTCACGGCGTTCGCGCGCTCAGTGCGCGTCACGCGGGACATCGGCGAAGGTCCAGCCAATACAAACAACGCGGCCGCGACGTCGGCAATCCGTCGGCGCCTGTCCTTCTCGAGCGATCGCTTGATCAATTCCACGACTGCTGGGGGAAGATCGTCCGGCAGTGCGCCCCAGGCCGGCTCGCTGCGCAAGACGGCCGCGAGCGTGTCGCTCACGTCTTCACCGTCGAAGGCGCGCTTGGCGGTCAGCATCTCGTACAGAACGCACCCGAAGGCCCACACGTCGCTGCGTTTGTCTGCAGGTTGTCCCTTCGCCTGCTCGGGACTCATGTAGGCCGCCGTCCCGAGGATGAGCCCCGCTTGGGCGTAGTGTACGAAAACCCTGTCCGCCCCGCTTGGCGTAGACTCCGGGCGTGCTTCCCCTGCACTTGATCGTTGCGGCCCTCCTGGGCTGGTTCACGCGGGAGCAACGCGAGGTCATCGAATTCCTACGGGAAGAGAACCGCGTGCTGAAGGCGCAATTGCGAGGCCGGCGGTTGCGGTTGGCGGACGACCAACGGCGCCGGCTGGCTGTCCTCGGACAACGGCTTGGGCGTCGGGTTCTCGCGGAGGTCACGACGATCGTCACCCCGGATACGATTCTCCGGTGGCACCGAGAGTTGATTGCACGGAAGTGGACGTACGCGAAGCGGCAACCTGGTCGGCCCGGTGTGCACGTGGAGATCCGTCGCCTGGTGATCCGGATCGCGGGCGATAATCCCAGCTGGGGCTACACGCGCATCCAAGGTGCGCTGAAGAACCTGAATCATCGCGTCGCGCGATCCACGATCGCCACGATCCTGCGAGAACAGGGGATTCCACCGAGCCGCGAGCGGCCGATGACGTGGCGGACATTTCTGCGCGCGCATTGGCAGGCGCTTGTCGCCGCGGATTTCTTCACTACTGAGGTCTGGACGCCGCGCGGATTGGTCACGTATTACACGGCGTTCGTGATCGAACTGCACTCGCGCCGCGTTCGCATCTTGGGCTCCTCACCGCATCCAGACGAGGCGTTCATCGTCCAAATCCTGCGCAATCTGACCGACATCGACGCAGTCCTCGGTCCGAATCGCGTGCTGATCTGCGATCGCGATCGAAAGTGGGGTCCGGCCATTCGGTTCCTCGAGATAGCGGGTGTCCGGGTCATCCGGATTCCGCACCGTGCGCCCAACTGCAATGCGCATGCGGAGCGATTCGTACGTTCACTCAAAGAGGAATGTCTCGACCGCCTCATTCCGATCGGTGAACGGCATCTTCGACGAACGCTTCGCGAATACGTCGCCCATTATCACGGCGAACGAAACCACCAAGGCCTTGACAACGAGTTGATCGACCGTCCGGACCCGGAGCGTGCCGGCGGTCCCGTTCGTCGGCGCGAGCGTCTCGGCGGTGTTCTGAGCTACTACTACCGTGCCGTGGCATAGCAACTGCGTTAAAGCAACAGGGCCGAGTTCTCGGACATTACGGGCGGTCTGACGTGGAGGGTCGAGTATGCGGTTCAAAACAGCGGCGAGGCGCACCCCTGCATCAGCAACCCGCTGCTCAATGATTGTGATGGCCACGTTGGATTCGGGTCCGGTGATCTCCGCATCTCCTTCAACTTGCGGATACGTCACGCGCTTCGCAATGATGAAGCTTTCATTCGCCCAATCCACATAGCGCGTGTTCGCAAGAAACGCTTCGTCTGCCTTAGTGAGAATCGCATCGGCAGACCGAACGAGATCAGCCACCGTGAGCGCGTTTGCCTCAATGATCCCGCTATCCCAAGCAGCGTGGAGGTTCGTGGCGTTACCGATCTTTCTTGACCTGGACGCGATTCCCGCCGAGATCGCCAATGTTGTCGATGGCGTGCAGGGGTGGGTGCAGATCTCCGACGAAGTGAATGATGAACATCAGGGCTTCCCGACGCTGATCGTGGGAAAGCTCTCTGTTTGAGAGATCGCGTTCCAAACGGTCCAGCGCGTTCACGACGCAATCACCACGAGGGGCAGGCTTACAGTCCCTTTCAGCGCCATAGCCATCAGCGCTCGAGGGGATGTCCACGAAGTGCCAGTTGTAAGTATCGCGGTGCGTCGTGTTTCGGACTTCATCAGCCCACAGCGCTACTGACGCCATGCTTGCGCCGTTCAGCAAGTCGCTCACCGCTGCGCGCGCGGCAGGAGTGAGACGCTCCTCAGCCAGGGCGGCGACCGCCTGATGTCCCGCGACTCCCCAGGCGCTTAGAGGAGTGTGGACGATCAAAACGAGCAGCGTGGAAACGAAGATGCGCCTACGCAAGGTGCTCTATTGCGGACCCGTAGCGGTGTAGGTTGCGCCTCCGGTGCGGCACAAAACAGTGAGCTGCGCACCCTGAGAAAGTGAAGCTATCCGAGGCGTAAAGTCAGCGCCTGTGACGACCACCGCACCTCGAGGCTCCAATGAGGAAATGAATGCCCTACTTTGCCCGCTGCGTGCTTCGCACTGACTCCATGTTCGGTCAGTGCTTAACGTCGTAATCCGCCAACCTTCTCCAAGGCGTTCAATCCTGACGGGTAGCGGTTGTGTTCCAGTCACTGTCGCCGCTGGTTCGGGCGCACGCTCCACGCTGGGGCTCCCGGCGCTGCTCGCTGTCGGCGCCTGCAAGCCACCAAGCCATTCACCCACGGCCACACCCGCCATGAAGCCGTTCCCCTCGGCACAGAACCGGCTGTAGGTTCCATACACGCCATCGAGGGCCGCGGTAGCACGTCGTGCTGCGGTGTTGGCAACTAGCTCATTCCGCGCGGCAAGCGAAACCTTGGCGGAGTCGCCATACGTCTGCAGCCGCGTAGTGATCATGCGTTCAAATTCCAATCGCCCCAGGCCGCACAACGGAGAGCTGTCCGCCGCTGCGGCATTCGGAGCCGCTCCACGTGGCGCAACGGACGCTGAGGCAACGGGAGCTGAAGGCACCGCTGCAACGGGCTGCGCCGCCGCAGGTGCAGCAGGTGTTGTTGGTTTCAGAGCTGCGAGTGCCTTAGCAGCGTCGGCGGATGAACCGAACGATTGACCTGCCAACGGTCCCGCGTGGCAGTGATACCCGCCGTTCTTCCGGTCGTTGTGACACCCGCGCGCATCCTGCCCACCAGGGTGTGCGATCACAGGCGGGGCGATCACGCCTTGAACGACAGCGAACAGGGCACCGACGATGACCGCACCGACCACACTAAGAAGATTCAGATCTTCGGAGCCGCCGATCCGGTACTTGCGAAGTTATCGGCTCATGTAGAGCAACACCTGTGCCCACCTGTCGTTCCCGTATCATTGCCGTGACCCAGCCATGGCCAAGAAGAAAGGTGGCACTCCACTCCGGAAGAAGAAGACGCGATCCGCCCGGAGCAAGAAGTCGAAAAAGGCGAAGCCGGGACGTGTCCTCGAAATGCTGACTGCTCGCATCGAAGGGGCCATCAGCGACCTGGACGTGGGGCCCCCGACCCGGCAGTTCCACTCCCTCGATGATCACTTCGTCTGGGCTCGTCCTATTTCTCGCCTTTGCGCCGCTTATCCTCGGCCAGCTTCTGCCGAGCCTTGTTGATGCGCGCGATGAACTTGTCCCAATCGGTCTGCATGTGGACATCGACCTCAGCCTGCTCCTTGGACTTGTCGAGCGCGCGATCGAGAAGCTCGCGGATCGCTGCGATGTCGGGCTCTTTCTCCCACACCTCAATGGCCGTCTGCGTGGAGACGAGCGTGCCGCGGGTGACACGAATGAACTTGCCCGTCTTGGCGTCGCGCGTCACGAGATAGGAGATACCCTTGGCGCGTGCTTCTTTGCAACGATACGCTCGGGGGCGCTCTGGAATCGTGAAAATGCAACAACGCCGGTCAATGCGAGCCGAACCGAGCCGGACACCCGCCCATTGTATCGCTCGGCTGCATTTGTGTTGATCGGCTCATGTCTTGCTCATTCACTCCGAGAGGGAGGATTTACGTTCCGTGAAGTTTATGCTCTGGAGGCGCCCCAGTGCGAGCCCGACTTAACGCCCTGCGCGTGATGATCGTTGCCTTTTCGGTGTGCGGCTTCGACCTGAGCGCACACGACTCGGCCAAACAGGCGCCGCCAACCACCGACAAGCCCGTGCTCTGGACTCAGCGAGATGTAGCGATGTCCAATCTCCTGTATGGCGCTGGCGGCGAAGCGGATGCGCCCACTGCTCCATTCACGTTCGTGCATGAAGACCTCGATGGGACCCAGCCCAAATTCGAGATTAACGATGAGGAGGGAATCCGATGGAAGGTCAAGCTGGGTGCCGAGGCTCGATCCGAAGTTGCGGCGACGAGGCTTGTCTGGGCGGCAGGATATTTTACGGATGAGGATTACTACCTACCCGAGTTGCGCGTCCAAGGGCTCGCCACTCTCAAACGCGGCCGAGAGTATATCTCCGGCGGCGACGTGATTGGAGCCAGACTGGAGCGCAAGATTCCAGGTGAAAAGAAGGTCGGCCCTTGGAGTTGGGTAGAAAATCCGTTCGTCGGCACGAGAGAACTCAATGGGTTGAAAGTCTTGATGGCGCTCATCAACGACTGGGATCTGAAGGAGGTCAACAACAGCATCTATGATGAACCACACGGCGAGCAGCGCTATGTGGTCAGCGATCTGGGCGCAAGCTTCGGCCGAAATAGTAATGAGTATTTCTGGTCGAAAGGCGACCTCGAAGGCTATCAGCGTTCGGGATTCATCAAGGCGATTCGGCCGCAGGAAGTCGATTTCGTTCTGCAGCACTACCCGTTTTGGGTCCCTGCTGCACGGATGGTTCGCTGTCGCGAATATGGCCGGATGGAACAGCTCGTCCAGCACATCCCCCGAACCGATGTGATGTGGATCGGCCAATTACTGGCGCAACTATCCGATACCCAGATCGGCGAGGCCTTTCGCGCTGCTGGATTTTCCGCGCAGGAGGTGGGCGGATTCACTCTAACGATCAGAGCCAGAATCGCGCAGCTGAGCACGTTATAGGGGGCGGTAATGAGCGCGCGATGGCCCTATCCGATCACGGCAACCGCAGTGAGCAGCGCGCTCACTCCGGTTACCGCCTCACCGCACGCAGAAATTGCCGCCTCGATCAAGACCTCGATAAGTCCCGCGTCTACATCGACATCACCCGACGTCATCACGCGGCTGCACCGGGCAATCCGCTGGCTAGACGTTCTAAAGCCATCTCTCCTGGACCGCTCGAAGGGACAGCAGCGCCCGGGATTGGAGAAAGTCAAATGCGAGCAATTCGTCTTTCGGTATACGGCAGTCCAGTCGACGGTCTCGCCATGGCCGATGTCCCGGAGCCGAAGGCGCCCGGTGCGAACGAGGTGCTGGTGGCGATCGAGTACTCGCCCATCAACCCGAACGACCTGCTGGTGGCGCGGGGCGCCTATCCGCTTCGCCCGGAGCTTCCGTCGGTCATCGGCAATGAAGGGGTCGGGCGCGTGCTCACTGTCGGCCCCGGTGTCACCAACGTCGCGGTCGGCGACCGGGTCGTTCCGCGACGTTCGAGCTGGGTTTGGCGAGAGCGCATGGTCGTCCCGGCCGGGGGCCTCTTTGCGTTGCCGGTGGGAGCGGACCCGAAACAGCTCGCGATGCTGACGATCAATCCGCCGACCGCGTCGCTCCTGCTCAGCGACTACGTCGATTTGAATCGCGGTGACGTCGTCGTTCAGAATGCGGCCAACTCGGGCGTGGGGCGTTGGGTGATTGCCTTCGCGAAGAGACGTGGCCTGAGGACCGTGAACATCGTTCGGCGCGCGGAGCTCGTGCCCGACTTGCAAGCCGCCGGCGGCGATGTGGTCGTCGTCGACGGCCCGGAGGTGATCCAGGAGATCAAAAAGGCGGTCGGTAGCGACAGAATCCGCCTGGCGCTCGATGGCGTCAGCGGTCCGGCGACCGGCGTGCTCGCGTCGCTCCTTGCGCCGGACGGCACCCTGGTGGCGTACTCCGCGATGAGCGGCTCCCCGATGGTCCTCAATCCGCTCGCCGTGATCTTCACGTCGATCACCGTGAAGGGCTTCTTCATGGGGCACGCGCAATGGGAGCGCAAGATCCCGCCGGCGATCGAGGAAGCGGCGAGGCTGGTCGCCGGGGGAGTCAAGGTCCCCATCGCGGCGGTCTACCGCCTCTCAGAGATCAAGAAAGCCGTCGAGCACACCCTCCGCGGGGGCAAGGTTCTTCTCGACGTCGCCGGAGGGTGACGCGCGGGTCTCCGGAGGATTTACAGGGCAAAGTGGATCTCTCGAACCGGCATTGGAATATCTCTCGCCAATAGTTTGCGCTCGTTAACGCTGGAAGTCCGTTACAAACCACATTCAGTGACGTCGCCAAGGGCCGCCTTGCGGCCATGCCCACCACATACCGACCATAACGGCAGCAATCAGGGCTAGCCGCACGAACCCAACGGGGAACTCGTCCGTCGTCATCGCTTCTTCGCCGCCTCCCGTTTCCGCGCCTTCGGTTCGACCTTCCGACTTCCAGGAATGATGCCCTCGACCCCACCCTGACCGCTAGCGGAACGTGATCGTTCGTGCAGCACGCTACTCCAATTCGGTAAAGCCCTTCTCAAATAGCGCTAGTCGCCATGCATCGGCGGCTTCGGTGGTTCGTTCTTCAGCATCAACCCCACGGAATAACTGACTCCGCATGACGTCATCACCGTACGACAGGCGAAGCTGAGCCCGGTCTCGACGTCGTAAGGCGCACACGTTAGAGGCCGAATGCTCCGCTCCATTACCGTGAAGAGTACGGCGCGCAGAACGTTCTTCGGCGGTGGTGGCGGCGGTGGATCTGGGAAGCGAAAGACTTCACCCATCGGTAAGCCAGCCTTCGCTTCTACCTCGCGCGTTTCTTCTGACGCTTCGGGACCTCCCACAGCAGCGATTTGCATTTCGGACACATCTTCACGACCGCTGAGCGGGGTGGCCACTTGTGGCCGCAGCGATGGTACTCGAGAATCGTGATTTGAATTTTCGCTGCCATGCGCGCGGCCGTGAGGATGACTTACGCTCAGGTAAGTTAGCAATGCAGAAGTACATCGTGCGCGTTAGGGTTCGCCGCGGCAAAGTCGCCTGTTTCCCCAACTGGGGTTACACCGGCGACGGTGTCAGCGAGATCAACGCAGACGGATGAGTCCAGCGATCGCGGCGGGTGTGACTGATCGTTTATGGGACGCGGAGGATATGGTTGCTTTGCTCAAATGAGGTGCGCCGATGTCCGCCGAAGACGATCTGAAAAGGTACAAAAAGGACCAGGACACCCTGTTTCAAGAACTTGAAGAGAGACGGCGGTCGGAACAACTCATTAAGGTTCATGAACTCGCCGCCGTTCTCGAACGTGCTGGAATCGATCTGGATCCGTTTGTGGCTCTCAAACGACAGCTATTAAAGCTCGGGCGGCTTTCAGGAATGCCAGGAGCCGATGCAGAAGAATGGGCCCGTTCATTGGTGTGAGGCCATTCGTTTGCGACTGGTCGCGTCAAACTAGACCACTACTAGAAGCACTTCTTAGCGCTCGCGAAGCCAACGCGTTAGTCGCGATGGCTTCCGCTCAGATCACGTCGCGTTCGGAGCCTCAAACCATCCCTGTTCGAGTAGGTTCGCCTTGAGCTGGTCCGCGATCAGCAGCAGCGGCGCCTCGCCCTATCGCGATAGCCGCGACTCGAGCAGTTGGCCTCCGTGCTCGACGCGCAGCTCGATCCCGAAGGTCGTTCGATACAGCGCGGCGGTCATGTCGATTGAATGCCTGCAGCGTCCAGAGGTCGCGCACGTGTTCGAACGTTGGCGAGAGCTTACGAGGGCCCGGTCGTGGTCAGGCGTCAGACACGCGCGAGATCGTAGCGCGAAATCGCGGCGTCGGAAACGAGAGGGTCGCGCGGCGCGCTGCCTCGAAACGGATCCATACCGCCGCTCGCTGTGCTGGCACCGAAGGAACTCTCTTTGCTTGGTCGCCACGCTAGCGGACGTCAGGACGACTCAGCTTTCATGAGAATCCGAATCGTTCCTCGTGACTTCGCATCGCGGCGCAGAGGATCGCCCCACGAAATGCGGAGGGGAAGTGCAGCATTTCGTGACTAGCACTATTGGGGAACGTTTACATGGCTGACCAAATCATTGTTGCGACGTTCAACAACTCGAACGCCGGCCTACGATGCGGCGAATGCGCTTCAAGCGCTCAAGGACGTCACCGATTTCAAGCCCAAAGCCGGGGACATGGTCAACGAAGATGTTCGCGGAAATCTGTCGTCGCTCGAAAGCAAGGAGCGGCGTGATGAACAGAGCTGTCCAATCCGAGAACGAGCGAAACAAGGCGGTGGTGGACGAGTATTTCAAGGCGGGAGTCCAGGGTCACCTCACGAGCTTCGCGGCATATCTGCATCCCGACTTCACAGTAACCGCGCCCAACTACCTTCCTTGGGGCGGTCGACACGTCGGGGCAGCGTTCTTCCGTGACCACGTACTGCCAAGTGTTACCGACCTGTTCGATTTCGCACGGTTCAGCTACGACAACGTCGTTGCCGAGGATGGCCACGTCGTGGCGGTATTTAACATCGGCGTTGCTGGGACCGACGCGATCATCAAGATCGTTGACCATTGGACGCTCCGGGACGGCAAGGGCATCTCGCTCTGGGTCGCCTATTTCGAGCCGCAGGCCATGCTCGAGAAACTCGGGATCAAGCACGGCCTCAGCTGCTGACGCCTCACGCAGATCAACGAGATGAAGCACACGCATCAGACACCACCGGTGCAACATGACGATGAAGCGGGAACGGCCATCTCGGCGAGGCGATTCTGCAGGACGGAGAAGGCCGCCTCGAATGCGCGAAGTGCGACGATGATCAATGCGCAATACATATCAGAGGAGGAGGTTTCAATGGCTGACGTGGTGACGAAACATAGCATCTCCTTTGAGCTAGCTCAGAAAATGGTGAATGCAGCGGTGGCGAAGGCCAGAGAACTAGGCGTTACCGAGAACGTAGCGATTCTCGATGATGGCGGCAATCTCAAGGCGTTTAGTCGGATGGACGGGGCCTCGATCCCGACCATTGAGATTGCGCAGGATAAGGCTTACACAGCTCTGTTCGGCGTCTCCACGCAGGACTTCTTCGACTTTATCCAAGGCGACCCGTCGCTTTTGGCCGGCCTCCCGACGCTTCCGCGTGTGGCAGCGTGGGGTGGAGGATTTCCCATTAAGGTGAACGGAGAAGTTGTCGGGGCGATCGGGTTAAGCGGGGCGCCCACGGTGCAGAACGACGTCGATTGCGCGAAAGCAGCCCTAGCGCTCGTATCTGATGCGGTGCCAAGCGGACTGAAGAAGGTATAGAGCTCCGAGGGGATGATGACGACTCAAAGCCGCGATCTCAATGGCCTGAAGGCCCTCGTCACGGGAGCGACGTCCGGCCTCGGCCGCGCGATCGCCTTTCAACTCGCGCGAGATGGGGCCGACGTCATCGTGCATGGCCGCGACGCCGCGCGTGGTAAGCAGACAGTCGACGAGATCCAGTTGCAGAGCGGCAGCGCCCACTTCGTCGGGATCGACCTCGGCGACGCCGCGAGCATCGCGGGCTTCGCCAAGGAGGTTGGCGACATCGACATCCTGGTCAACAACGCCGGGTTCGCGGTGTATGGACCCACGGAAACCTTTGCGCTCGCGTCCTTCGACGCGATGTTCGCCGCTAATGTCAGGGCGCCGTTTCTCCTCGTCGCCGCATTTGCGCCAGGCATGGTGGCGCGTGGGGCCGGGAGCATCATCAACATCAGCAGCATGGCCGGCCGCCTGGGTCTCGCCGGCGCCGCGGCGTACGGCGCCCGTTCTGTCCCACGGGTCGGCCGACCTGTCGCGAAAGCCACCGCGCCGATCGTGATATAAGCACCCGCTCGTGATCGACCGCTCGACCCTC
>Ga0114129_10013175_pt1 | contig 11780 bp, 5 predicted proteins | sample RhiMetdeltSRZDD1_FD_80071 | JGI IMG/M metagenome (GOLD analysis project Ga0114129, IMG submission 80071) | Populus rhizosphere microbial communities from Tennessee, USA - Rhizosphere MetaG P. deltoides SRZDD1 (version 2) (version 2) | ecosystem: Host-associated > Plants > Roots > Rhizosphere >... | reverse complement strand
GTCCGAGACCCTGTTTCAGGCCGGTGTAGTAGGCGCTCATCATGTCGCGCGTGACGTAATCGCTGACCGGCCAGAGGCTCATGACGACGGTTTCGGCGCCTGCCAGAACGAAGGCCCTCGTGCGAAGGCGGAGAGGCAGAAGGCCACGAGCACCATGGTGAAAGCGATGGTGCGCGATCGATGACGGCTCACTGAGACTCCATGTAAAGGCAGATGTCGAACGGTAGTTCACCCATGTCGGGTCCTTCGATCTTCAACCCGGCGCGCGCTTCACGCACGGCATTCACCATAGCAGACGGTCGAGGGCCTGGCTCCGACAGCACTCGATCGAAGCACCTCAATGCAACGGCTGCCCCTTCGAAATCGAGTGTCGGCAGCACCACGACGTTCGGAATGCGCGCGTGGAGCTCGGCGGCGAAGGACCGAAGATATCCCGCCTTCTCGCGATCGACGCCGCTTCGAACGGATCGCCGCATCATGGGACAGTGAATGACCGCGAGCTGAATGTTCGGGAAGAAGCCGCAGGCCTCGTCAGCGCTGACGAGCCGCCCACGGTCGGCGCTCTGCTGCTCGCCACCGCCGAATGACATTCGCACGCCGGCGTGCGTCTCAATCGGATCGCCCACCATGTGCAGCACCTGCGCCTTGCGGGGCGGCATGTCCTTGACGAGAGCCTCCGGCGTTGAGGAGTAGGTCCAGTACTTCGCGATGCGCCAGGCGCTGCCGCCCAGATCCGCCCCCGCGTGATCCGTCGTGAGCGTGTGAATCGTGAAATCGTTGGGCCCGAACAACTCTGGCGTGGGCGGCGGACTTGATGTTCGGAGCGTACTCACACGCCGAAGCACCATATCCGGAGCGGCGCCGGGCGCGCTTGCGAAGAGCGCTTCCCAGCAAATCCACGCAGACTCGCGGTCGACGAGCAGCGTCGAGGCGTCCAAGTTGAACAGTCTCGTGGTTCCCCAGCCGATCCTCAACAACTCGGCGTATCGACTGTCGGGTGGCGGCGAGACAAACTGGATGATGGGCAATTGCGGATTCACGGACGACAGCTCAATCTCGCCACTCTCGAACAAAGACCCGCTCGATCGCGATCGCCTGGCCGTCGCGCGGAACGTAACGGGCATTTGCGGCACCACGATCGAGCCGGCCTTCTCACCTGCGGCCTGCGCGGGCGGCGCTTTTCTCCCGGCCTTCTGTGGAGGAGGCTCGAACCACCCGGCCGTCTCCGTCGGTAGGGTCGAGAGCAGCGCGCGCCAGGCTCCCGCGACGCGAGCCCGCCGTTCGGTGCCCTTTTGTCCATCGCGCTGGAAAGCAACACACGCGGCGATTCGGAAGAGCCACGGGCGGGTCCATGCGGGTTTCACCCCGATCCCCTCTCCCTGCCGTCCTTCGACTGTGTTCTCGATGCAGGTCCAGCTGTCGGGCGACCACACATCGTTGCCGGTTGGTGATGTCCGGCCTTTCGATCGGGAGCCACGGTTGCGAATTGAAGCGAAGCTGCGCTGGATGTTTTTGATCGACTTACCGAGCTCGTCGTGACGGCCGAGGCGCGCCAACGTGAGGCAAAGGCACGCGTCCGCGAGGAGCGCGGACAGCGGATCGCGCGCGGCGAGAAATTCGCGAGAGGAGAAGCGCAACAGAGGGACCGCACGCGCCGGCAATCTGAGCGCCAGCAGCTCCGCTTCTTCCAGCGCAAGTGTCGCCGCGCGGCGCGCGCCGATGTGCTCCACCAGTTCGTCCGGCAGACGTGGCGACTGTCCCAAAGCCATCGCGCGGAGCCACAGCGTCAGCGCCTCGAGCGGCTGTGACTGATGCTCTCGCCACCATCCGGCAACATCGGCGGTTGGAGATGCAACGCCGCTCAAGGCGTCCGTACCAATCGACGTGGCGATCTCAATCGCTTCAGCCAGATCGAGTCGGCATGACAGATCCACGAACGACGCGCCATCAACCGCCTTCGGGCGCAGCGCGACGGACGCCCAGCGTAGCAGCTGCCGTCGCGGCTCTTCCTCGACGGCCGGCATGGTCCGCCAGACGGCGTGTCTCGTTTCCGGCGGCAACTCCCGATCGGCTGCGTCTCCCAGGCTGACGAGCGACAGCGGCAAGGTGCCTGACGTCAGCGCGGCCAGCATCCAGCGCAGGTACTGATCCTCCGGGACGTCGCTCGTGAGGACCCCGTCGGGAAGAATGAATCCGGCCTCGAGCAGTCGGAATCTCCCATCGAGGCGCGCGGACGCACGATCGGAATCGATCAGCTCTCCATACGCGGTAGCGGCCGATTCGAGCGCGGCGCGATGACCACGCAGCTCGTCGAGAGCAGCCGGCACGGAACCCTGGCGCCCCATTTCTTCCGCCGCCACGACGTAGAGCGGTGGGACGCGCTGGAGAGCCGCAACTGGCGGCGTGATGAGCAGAGCGCGCTCTGCACTCCCCTCACGATATTCATCCAGCCCTTCGAGCGAGGCGGGCGCCAGCGCGGCGCGCATCGACAGGACGGCGGCGCCGAACCGGTCGGCGTCTATCGACGACGGCTTCGGAATCTCGAGCCACCAGTCGAGATCGCGTGGACTCGCGGTCGCGGGATAGGCCCACAGCAGGAATTCGAGCCGAATGCGCGACGCGAGATCGTCCGGGGGGATCCAGTGGAGCCAGCCGACGGTCGGACTCTCGAGATGCCAGCTCCACGCGAACGCATCCTGATACCACCGCTGCGCTTCCTTCGGGCGATTCGCGGACGCGAGCAATTGGCCGCACAGAATGGACGCCGCGGCACGCACGCTCGGAGAGACCGGCGAGTGCGAGATCAGTGAGACCACGCCGACGATCTGGTCGAGCCGCCACTCCGCAGTCCCGGCTATTCCACCGTTTTCAAAGTACCTCTCGCCGAAGCCGACGAGCGCCGCGGCCGTCTCTTCGTCGACGTCCGCCGCCGTAATGCCTTCGACGATACCTCGCGCGGCGTGGGCGAGCAGTTTCAGGCGACGCCCGACCGATGGAATGGGATGGCGATCCGCTTCCCGTTCCACCAGACTCCACGTCCCCGCGAGGCTGTGCGTTTCTCCCCCGTGGAGCTGCGCCGCGGCATGCGTCGCGGCGATCGCGGCGGTGATCCGCCGCTCATCAGGCTCGGCGTCGGCCGGCCAGAAATCCTCCGCCAGAAGACGCCGGGTGATCGGCAGGAGGTGAACGTACATTCCCGACCGACGCACACCGTCCTCGACCTGTTGCCACCACACCGCGGCGCGCTCCGGCTCTGATTCGAGCGCGCGGACGAGGGCCTCGAAATGCGAGACGTCGAGGTCCGCGAGCGGTTTGCTGTTGGTGAGCGCCTCGAGGTAGGCAGCGGACGCAAGGCGCGCGCTCTCGAGCCCGCCCGGATCGTTGACCTTGAAGAAGTCCTGTATCAGCGGCCGCAGACCGCGCTCGATCTCGAGAAACTCTCCTTGCTGCCGATCGACCCATTCCTGCTGTGCGACTTCTTCGATGAGCCGCAAGGCCTCCGGATCCGTTTCGTCTCGATCCGCGAGCGCCCGGATCGCGGCTCGATCGAAACGTCCCATCCATGTGAGCGCCGGCAGGAGCCGTCTGAACCCTTCGCCGCGGATGCGTCCGACGATTCGTATGCGTATGTACTGATCGAAGTTCGCGGACTCGATGTCCTTCGGTTCGAGGTTTGGATCGGAGGCAGCCCACGCTCCGTACAGCGATAACTCGTACGGATTGTAGCGGGCCGACGGCTGTGGCGGGGCCGCGGAGGCCGCCGGCCACTGGAATTGCGGCGTGTATGCGCGCTCGGGACATCGCGGCAGAATCGACGGGATCAAACGCTCGGGGCACTTGGCCTTCTCGCGCAGATACCTGATCGCCTCGAGCTCGGTGAATCCACGGATCTCGTGCACGCGCAAGTAGGTCCGGTCGATCGGTTTGGACGCCGCGGGTCCGGTCGTCCATCCGCCCGCACCCGTCGTCCCCAGCGGCCTGCGCCCCGAAAACACGACGCGCAGCTTGGGAAGGCGTCTCTTCAGATCCTGGAGCATCTCGAACGTGGCGGCGACATTGTCGGGAATCGTACCGTCCGGCAGCATCTTCGACAGTTCCTCGCACGTGTCGAGAATCAGCACGACCGGCTGCGGCAGATTCTTGACGGCGTTCGCAAAGGTATCGAGAAGAAGCTGGAACTCGACGTCACGAATCAGATCGATGGCCGGACGCGCGGGCGCTCCGCCCACGAGCCCCTCGTGAAACGTCAGCGCTTTCTGGCTGAAGGACTCGAAATAGCCGCTCGCAACCCCCGCCGTGTCGTGCAGCCGCAGTTCCTCCACGAGCTGCAACAGCAACAGCGCCGGCTTCGTCGACGGATACTCGGGCGCCAGGTAGTCGAAATCGATGCGGGCCACCGACGCGCCGTGGGAGGGCGCCTCTCGCGTCTGCAGATCCCGCATCAGTATTGTCTTGCCGACGCCACCGACGCCGACATAATGCAGCGCCCACTCTTCGTCGGGCGATTCGAGGAGCGACTTGAAGGCATCGAGCTGTTCGCGCCGCTCGAGGAACCGCTCGAGGTACTTTTCTGCATCCTGCTGGCGCTGCCGCAGTTGGTAGCGCAAGCCGGCGAGATGCACGGCCTCGCTGACGTTCCCCTGGAGCAGCCGCTCCAGCGGTGCGGCACCTTCGATCCATCGGGCGGCCTCGGGAAATGCCGGAGCGGCTTGAGCCGGAGGACGAAGGGCGGCATCCACCTTCCGCAGGAGGAACGCGCTCAGCTCCCAGGGACGATCCGCCAGCGTCGCCAGCTGCGCCCACGCGCGCACAGCCGGATCGAGCTTCACACCCGCGGTCTCCGCGTTGAGAATCGAGGTAGCAATCGTCGCGAGATCTTGAGGAGCAGGCGCAGTGGGCGCGGTGGACTCGAGGACCGACGCCGAAACAATCTCTCGCGCGACCGACGGGTTCAACGTGTACAGCGCTTCGGGTTGTCTGAGCATGACCCGGCCGGTGGCCTTGTCAATCTCCGGATCCGGCACGACGACGGTCGACTGGCCAAGGCCCTTGTCGATCACCGTATCGAAGAACGACTGCACGCTTCCGCCGGCCGGAAACCCCGCAGCTTCTGCAAGCGCGGTGGTCCAACCGGGCGTCAACGCCATCCAGCGCAGCGCGAGAGGCGACAAGTCCGCGAGCCGCTTTGCTCGCGCGGCATCGGCTCTCGCGATTGCCGCTTGCTCGCTGGCGAGGAGCGCCTGCGCGAAGTCCGCCGCCACTTACCCGCCTCCTTGGATCTGGGCGAGGACCTTGTCGTCGTCGGCGACGAGCAGCACATCCAGGTCCATTCCAGCTTCGATCACGGCACGCACCTCTTTGTTTTCGTCGCCGGCGCTCAAGCGCGACGGAATGCCGGCGATCTTCTGGTGCAGGCGGGCCAGATACTTGTTGCGATGATCCTGAGAGAGATCGGCACGCAACACGAGCATTGGATCCTGGGCGAGCAGAAATTGCTGGTACGGCAGCTCGTCCTGCAACGGCGCGTCGAAGGCCTTCAGATCCACCGTCCGGAACATCGTGGGCCGTTGTTCGATGTGGGTCTTGAGCGCATCGATGTCCGCGCTGTAGATCTGATCCTTGACGGCGGTTACGGCGGAGTACGTCAGGACCACGGGAACCGGACCGCGTCCGGCCGCCCACTCCGCGTCGGTATGGCAGACGCGTCCGAGGCCGTATTCCGTCAGCCACAGTTGCACCAGCGTCCGGCCTCCGAGGGCGCACGCGTGAACATCATCGACGAGGACGAGGACTTTCAGATCCGGAAGAGGATCGAGGGCGCTTCTCGCCTCGGCGGCCAGCGATTCGAGGTCTGCCATCAACGCCGCCGCGATGACCTCTGCCGGCGGCTCGCTGTCCCCTGGATTCAGGGGATGGAATTGCAGTTGCGTTCGCACGGGCGCCGACAACTGATCAATCTCCGCCGGATTCGCCGTGGCTCGCTGCAGACGGAACAGCTCGTGCTCTACGTCTTCCTTGAAACCGAATCTGCTGCGCGCCGTCTGCACGGCCTTCACGATCTCCTTCGCAAGCTCCCACGGCGTCTTGGGGGCTCGGATGACGTCGCTCGAGGACGGAAACGTGACGACGCAGGGCACGTGGCCGCGGAGAGCGGCGCGAGCGGCAATCTCCTCGAGGATTCGCGTTTTGCCATACCGCGGATTCTGAATCGAGGCGGCACGCTCGGTGACTTTCAGCACGAGCACGCGCGGGCGATCGGATTTGCGGCCATCGAGCAGATTGCGGTGCGCGTCGAGACACTCGCCCCGCCCGCAGACCAGCCCGGGGTCGGTGAGCCGGCGAATCGGCGCTGCAACCGTGACACGCTTTTTGAGCGTAGCCGTTGCGGCCGGATCGAATCGCACACGCACGCGGTCGCGCAGGAAGACCGTCGGCATCGCCCAGTCCACCGTCGTCGCGGGATTGGCGCCGAACAGCATCCCTTCCTTGCGCGCGGCGGCCGTGGCGGCATCGATCGCGTCACCCGTGACGAGCGCTTCGTAAAAACGCCGCGTGAACAGCCGGCACGCGCGATCGGCGACGCGGCCGGCCATCCCGACGACGACCGGCGTGCCGCGCAGCGCCATCGACAGCGCAAGAGCAGCCGAATCGAGACTCGGTTTGCCGCTCTCGCACGCGTTCATCACGAGCGCTTTGGGAATTCCGCCGGTGAGGCCGACCAGCTGCTGCGCGGTGAGACGATCGAACGACTTCGCGTTCTCGTCGGAGATGAGCTCGAGGTATCCGGATCCTTTGCCTCCGCCATGACAGATGAAGTGCACGACCGAAGGCTTCAGCTCGTCGATGGTGTCTTGAATGCGCTTCGGCGTCGCGCGCGCGAGCAGGTGCGATTCGATCGCGAGACCCGCCTGCTCGAGGCGCCGCAGCAGACCCAGATACTCGGCGCCCGGCCGAATGCGGGCGTCGTTGAGATCGGAGCCGATGACGAAGAGCACCTTCGGCGACAACAGAATCTCGGATGCGGCATCCGTCGACGGCACGACTCGAACGATCGCGACGCCCTTGCGCGCGGCGAAGTCGTCACCGAGCCACATCATCTCCCATGGGAGCCCGCTGAATTCCGGGTCGTCACACGCAATTTCGATCGCCTCGAGCGTGGCGCCCGCCGGAATCCTGGCAAGCACCGGCGCGCCGAGGAGCACCTCGAACAGATGGCTGCCGAAGGCTTCCACCTCGCCGGCGTTGACCTGCTTGGCGGCCACGTTGATAGCCGCGTCCGCAACGGTCTTCTGCTTCCAGCCAGGCGTCGGAGCGGCAGGCTTGACTATCGGGTATGCAGCAGCGCCGACGGACGATACCGTGATCGTCCCGATGCCGCCGAGCTCCGGGTTGGCGTACGAGATTGTCCATGTAGGCTGTGTCTTGTCGGGACGAACGACGTTGACTCGGAGTCGCATGCTACGCGGTCTCCCTCCAGATGGCATCGACGGCCTCGTCAGCCGTTGTCTCGTCGATGATCGCCTCTTCAGCGCCCCGCTCGCCTTCAGGAGCGCCCAGAAGAATCGCGGCCGTGGCCCGCGAGCACAGATTTTTACGCGCCGTTTCCAACGCCTCGTCGACTTTCGCGACGGCAATCTTCTCCCAGGCAGCGAAAGCCGCGCTCACCAGGATCCGCGCCGATCGTGTAGCGCGGTCCGGCACCCGATCGTCCGTGCCGCAAAACGTATCGCGCCAGGACTCGATGTCGCTGGCGAAGCCGGCGACGCCGAGGTCGCAAAGAGCCGGCAGCGTCGCGCCGACGCCCGGAAGCTCACCGAGCGCGACGTCGAGAACCGCCTTGTGCACGGGATGCGTTGGATCCCAGGCGACGAGCCCGCCAAGCTCCTGAGTCCCACGCGTCGAACCCGTGACACGATCGACTGTCCCCGCGAGCAGTCCCAGACGAACCGTCGGCGACGGATAGCTGTCCCGCGGCTTATCCATCGCCGCCGACCCGATGAACTCCAGCTCCAGAATCGTGCGCACAGCCCAGGGCCCCATGCAGAGCGCGGAGAATACGTCGGCGAAGATCTCGCGTGACCATCGTGCCCACGTATCCGCCTCAGAGGTGGAGCCTGTCTCGCGCTCGACCGCCTGATGAATCGCGGAAGAAAAACCGTCCACCAGCTTCTTGTCGGGCAAGAGATCGTATTGCAGGTGGTGCCCCACCTCGTGTCCGAGCAGGACGAGCCACCACGGCGTGGGCACCGAAGACGGTGGAATCCGGACGACCGGGATCGGCATCTTGTTGAGAAACTCGCTGAGGAATGCCGTTTCCACTTCCCCTCTGAGATCCGGGGGCACGAGCTCCGTAGGAAAAGCCGCCGGCGAGTACCGCGCTTCGACGAAGGGAAGAGGCGGTGCCATGCCTTCTGCCACCTTGAGGTGGAGCGCCCGCGCGCGATCGAAGACCTGGCTGTAACAACTCCAGACGACTTCATCGGTCAGGAGCAGCACGGATCTGAAGGGAGATCCCTCCTCACGCTGCGCGAACTTTCCTTCGAAGAAGCGCCACATCCGCTCCGGCCAGACGACGCGTACGTCGAACGACGCGGCGGCCGCGAAGAACCCGTTGGTCGAGCCTGCGGCAGACAGGGACTTGTAGTCGGCCTCGAGCCTGTCGGAGATCCGTGTAAGGAGACTGCGAATGGCGGCAAGCTGCGTGGCGTGCTGACGACGCTCGTCCTTCTTGTCGCATCGATCGAGCCACTCGGTGATCTGATGTGACAAATAGCGCCGCGCAACGTCGGACTTTGCGCGGCGCGTCGCGACAAGCGTCGTCGTGTCTGGCATTGGCTGAAAGCGGAGGCCCTTTTATACAACAAGCCGAAAGCGGCGGCGCCGCTGGAGTCGCACGTCTATCTAAACGACGAACGGGCCGGATCCGCACGCCCGGCAGGGGGATCCAGGCTAAAAGATGAGCTTGAGCGAATGTCGCGAGGCGGTCATTTTCCGCGGTTGAGCAACAGGTCTCGGTCAATCACTGCTCCGGCAAGGATCACGCGGTTGATCCTCTTCAAGTTCGCAACGTCGACGGTCGGATCGGCATCCAAGACGAGGAGATCCGCGTTGTATCCGACACGCACCTGTCCAGCGTCCCGCCAGCCGAAGGCCGTTCCGACGTTGCTTGTCGCCGCCGCAAGCGCCTGTCGCGGCGTGAGGCACGCTTTCACCAGCAGCTCCAGTTCGGTGTGCAGTGAAATCCCCGGCATCGTCCCGAATGCGTCCGTTCCGCTGCCGGCGAGATATCGCGCACCTGCTTTGCAGTATTGAGCTTCGATGATCTGAAGGTGTTCGCCGAATCCCGGCGGGAACGCGTCCGTCACTGTATTCGCCGGCGCCGCATGGTTCCCGGTCTTTGGATCCGCCGGCAGGTGGATGTCACGCGGATCGAGGAGTCTGGCTACAGGTTCGGTCCACGGGTTGCGATGATGTGGAAGGTCGAGGTACGACAGGGACAGCGTTGGTATGAGCGCCACTCCGCTGGCGGCGAGCGTTGCCGCATATCGACCGAGCGCGGGATCCTCCGGTTTCAGCGTGCCAAGATATTCGTAGAACGTCATTCGCGGCGGCCCGAATGGCGCGGCCGCGACCTTCGCGCGCAGATCGGCGGGCGCCAGTTCCAGCGAATAGCGCGACGTGTGCACGAATGCTTCGACACCCGCCGCGATCGCCTCGGGGTACGTTGTCGCGCCGAGTTCCCCTATCGTGCCGAGACCGACTTCACGGGCGTGCCTGGCGGCCACGCGTAGTTGATCCGGCGCGACCGTGTAATGCAGGAGGAGCACCATTGCGCCCTGGCGCGCGAGGTCGTCCACCTGTTTGGTCACGTCTGCCTCGCTCAACCTCCGGCCGCGCGCCATCAGATCGCTGATCGTGCGCGGTGGAGGTGTAAGCCCCGTCCCGTCATATCCCTGAAGGTCCTCTAACCTGTAGATCCGCGGCGATGGCACGGCGGACGTGAACAACGCGCCGCGGCGGCCGCCGGGCTCATCGCTTCCGACAATGGCGGTCACGCCCATGTAGAGGAAGGCGTTGGCGTACGCCTGGTTGTTGATCGTCGCGAACGTGTCGTTCAGGCCCGGGACGATGAACTTACCGGCCGTGTCGATCACTTCCGCGCCGCGTGGGATGGTTGTCGAGCGCCGATCCCCGACAGCCGTGATGCGCCCCTTCTCGATGACGACGGCGGCGTCTCGAATGTCAGCGGTGCCGGCGCCGAATGCGGACACATCCACGACGGTCCCGCCGACGAGCGCGATCGCCCGCGCGCGATCGTCCTGGGCGGAGCCAACGACGACAGTGAACAGCAGAAACGTCGTCAGAACGCGCATGTGCGCCTTGTCTACTCCCTTCAAAACGTGCGGTTGAACAGACGCTCCGCATTGCCTTGATAAATCTTGTGGCGAGCGTCAGTGCTGATCTCCAGCCTGTCAATCACGCGGATCGTCTCCCGGATGTACATCGGTCCGCCTTCGGGATCGAACGGCGCGTCCGAGGCGAAGACCACTCGATCTTCGCCGAAGAATTTCAGTCCGCATTCCGTGGCGGCGCGGCTCCCGAACACCGCGGTATCCGCCCAGAACATCTTGAAGTAATCGTACGGCCGCTTCGTCATCGACTTGCGCAAGGCCTCGTAGTCTTCGTCAGCCGTGCGGGCACCCAGCTGATCGAGTCCATAGCCGATCCGTCCCTCGAAGTACGGCACCATCGCGCCAAGATGATGCGCCACGATGCGGATCGACGGCAGGCGATCGAACAACCGGGAGAATACGAGTCGCTGCATGGCGGCGCTCGTCTCGTAGGGCCACCCGAACGTCCACCAGATCTCGTACTTCGACTTCGGTTCGCTGGCGTAATCCGCGAACCCGGCCCCTCGCGCCGGATGAAGCAGGATGGGACACTCGAGCCGGGCTGCCGTGTCGAAGAGTGGGACGAAGCGTTCGTCATCGAGCGGCAGGCCGTTGACGTTCGAGAACACCTGCACGCCGAGAGCGCCGAGGTCGGTGACCGCGCGTTCCAGTTCCCTGACGCTCTCCTCCGGGTGATTGAGCGGCAGCGACGCGATGAAGCCGGGGAAGCGGTCGGGATATTTTCGCACCAGCTCCGCCTGCGAGTCGTTGGCGAGCGTCGCGAGATCCAGCGTGATCTGACGATCGGGGTTGATCGACTCGATCGGTGGAGCGGACAGGGAAAGGATCTGACGGTACTCGCCGCCAAACTCCTCGAGCACACGAAATCGGACGTCCACGTCGTACAAGAACGGGATATTGAGCCAGCGCTTGATCGCGCCGCGGTTCACCGCGACGTCCTGCAGACGATCGAAAAACCGCTTCGGGAAGATGTGATTGAAGACGTCGATTTTCAGAGACATACGCGTCGTGCGGTCAGTGGCCGGTTGCGAGCGCAGCAAGCTCTTGCGGATGATCGGGCGCGGCGTTGCCGCGCCAGACCACGTGCAGATCGGGGCGCACCATGACGAGGTCGTATCCGTACACCTCGCGCGGCGCCTCGTCAACAATCGTCATGACTGTGAACGGCGCCCCGATGGTGCGCATCGCACACTCGAGGCCCGACGTGTCCGTGGCTGCGGCCGTTCGCCCGAGGCGCAGCAGTGTGTAGCCGTCGCCGATCCGATCGTGCAGCGGCGTGCGATCGTCGAGCCAGACATGCGGCAGCCGCGCCCCCGGCCAGGTCGTCGGCACGTACTCGCGAAAGAGATGCTCCGGCCCTCCCGGTTC
>Ga0114129_10013174_pt1 | contig 11780 bp, 10 predicted proteins | sample RhiMetdeltSRZDD1_FD_80071 | JGI IMG/M metagenome (GOLD analysis project Ga0114129, IMG submission 80071) | Populus rhizosphere microbial communities from Tennessee, USA - Rhizosphere MetaG P. deltoides SRZDD1 (version 2) (version 2) | ecosystem: Host-associated > Plants > Roots > Rhizosphere >... | reverse complement strand
GGGGTCGCGGTCGGGCTGTTGGCCATGATCACGTTGCTGCCGGCGCTGCTGGTCATCTTCGGCCGCTGGGTGTTCTGGCCGCGGCGGCCCACCCTGGGGTCGCCCGAGCCGACCGAGCGGGGCATGTGGGCGCGGATCGGCGCCCGGGTGGCCCGCCGGCCCCGGGTCGTGTGGGTCGTGACCGCCCTGGTGCTGGCGGCGCTGGCCCTCGGGGTGACGGGGCTGGACGCCAACGGCCTGCAGAGCAAGGACTCGTTCCGGACCAAGCCCGAGGCGGTGATCGGCGAGGCGGCGCTGGCCCGCCACTTCCCGGCCGGGGAGGGCAACCCGGTCCAGGTCATCGCCAACGCCGACGCCGCGCCGCAGCTGCAGGCGGCCCTGTCCGATACCGCGGGGGTGACGGCCGTCACCCGTCCGGTGGTCAAAGACGGCTATGCGTATGTGGAGGGGACCCTGACCAGCGCCGCCGACAGCCAGGCGTCCTATGACCTGATCGACCGGCTGCGGGCGACCGTCCACGCCATCCCGGGGGCCGACGCCAAGGTCGGCGGGGGCAGCGCCGTCAACCTCGACATCCTGCGCGCCACCCGCCACGACCGCGACCTGGTGGTGCCGCTGGTCCTGGTCGTGGTGACCATCATCCTGGGGCTGGTGCTGCGCGCGATCATCTCGCCGCTGCTGCTGGTGGCCACCGTGGTGCTGTCGTTCGGGGCCGCGCTGGGGGTCAGCACCCTGGCCTTCAACAACCTCTTCCACTTCGCCGGGGCCGACCCCTCGTTCCCGCTGTGGACCTTCGTGTTCCTGGTCGCCCTGGGCACCGACTACAACATCTTCCTGATGACCAGGGTCCACGAGGAGAGCCGGCTCCATGGCACCCGCCGGGGGGCGCTGATCGGCCTGGCCGCCACCGGCGGGGTGATCACCTCGGCCGGGGTGGTGCTGGCCGGGACCTTCGCCGCCCTGGGCACCCTGCCGCTGGTGTTCATCACCGAGATCGGCTTCGCGGTCGCCTTCGGGGTCCTGCTGGACACCTTCGTGGTCCGCTCGGTCCTGGTCACCGCGCTCAACCTGGACGTCGGCCGCTGGATCTGGTGGCCCAGCGGCCTGTCCCGCAAACCGGACGTGGCCCTCGACCAGCTGGCCGAGGAGGAGTCGGCGGCGCTGACCCGCTGACCGTCGCTGCGGCCGCCGCCCTCGGAGGGCGGCGGCCGCAGCGGCAGCAGGGCCCGCCGGCGGGGCGCCGGGGAGGTGGGTCGTGGAGCGGCTGACCGGCATCCGGACCGTGCTGCTGGACCTGGACGGCACCCTGTACGTGGGCAGCCGGGTCGTGCCCGGCGCCCCCGAGGCGGTCAGGTGGCTGCGCGACCAGGGCCTGACGGTGCGGTTGTGCACCAACACCGACTCGATCGCCCCGGCCGCGCTCGCCGACCGCCTGACCCGGCGCGGCTTCCCGGCCGCCGAGGAGGAGCTGGTCACCCCGGTCGCGGTCGCGTGCCGCCGGTTCGCGTCGATCCCGGGGGCGCGGGTGCTGGCCGTGGCCGCCCGCGGGGTCCGCCAGGAGCTGGCCGGGTTCCTGGCCGGGCCGGGCGAGGCGGCCACCCACGTGCTGCTGGCCGATCCCAGCTTCGGGGCGATCTACGCCGACCTGGACGCCGCCTTCCGGGCCGTCCGGACCGGGGCGGAGCTGGTCGCCACCCAGGTCAACCGGGTCGCCCGCCGCGACGACGGCGAGCACCTGGACACCGGCGGATGGGTGCGGCTGCTGGAGTACGCCACCGGCGAGACCGCCCGGGTGCTGGGCAAGCCGTCGCCGGAGTTCTTCACCGCCCCCCTGGAGGCGCTCGGCCGCGCGGCGGGGAGCGCGCTGGTCGTGGGCGACGACCTGGCCGCCGCCGACGGCGGCGGCCGGGCGGTGGGCGCGGCGACGGTCCTGGTCCGCAGCGGCAAGGGCGACCGGCCCAGCCGGGCGCCGACGCCGAGCCGGACGCGGTCATCGACAGCGTGGCCGACCTGCCCGGCCTGCTCCAGGGCTGAGCCGCCTGTAGCCTGTCGCGATCATGGTGGAGTCAACCTCCCGCCGCCGGCTGCTCGCGACCGGTCTCGCCGGCGCTGCCGCCGCCGTACGGCGGCGGCATCCCCACGGCCTGGCCTGGATGCACGGGCGGGCGGACACGATCGCCCGAGACACGATCCTCAAGGGCACCGCGCTCTCGGTGTCGAACCTGCTCGCCCAGGCCGCGCTGACCGCGGTGGCGGCCCGCCGGCCCAGCCGCGGGGCCGCTCGGGCCCTCGGCCGGGCGATGCGGCGACACCAGCGCCCCGTCCGGGAGGGCACGCTCCACGGGGGCCTGCCGTACCTGGCGGTCGGACAGGGGCCGCCGCTGGTCGTGTTCGTCGGGCTGACCGCCGAGCACGCCAACACCACCGGGCTGGCCCGACGGCTCGAGCTCCAGACCCTCAGGCCCATGGCCAGGCACTTCACCGTGTACGCGGTCAACCGCAAGCCCGGGTTGCCGGCCGGGTCGACCATCGGGGACCTGGCCGGTCACTACGCCCAGGCCATCGCCCACGAGTTCCCGGGCCCGGTGTGCGTCGAGGGCGTCTCCACCGGGGGCTCCATCGCCCAGCAGTTCGCCATCGACCATCCGCAGCTGGTCAGCCGGCTGGTGCTGGCCGTGACCGCCTGCCGGCTGTCGCCCATCGGCCGGGAGGCGCAGCGCCGCTTCGCCGAGCTGATCGGCCAGGGCCGGCCACGGCGCGCCTATGCGGTCCTCGGCCCCACGCTGGCGGCCACGGCGGCCGGCGGCCGTGCCCTGGCGGCCCTGATGTGGCTGTTCGGGGCCAGCCAGCGGGTGGAGGATCCCTCCGACGTGCTGGTCACCGTGGCCGCCGAGGACGCCTTCGACGCGTGCCCGGAGCTGGGCCGCATCGCCGCCCCGACCCTGCTGGTCGCCGGCGGCCGGGACCGGTTCTACGCCCCGGAGCTGTTCCGGGAGACCGCCGAGCGCATCCCCGGCGCCCGCCTGCTCCTGTACCCGGGCAAGGGCCACGCCGGCGTGATGACCCATCGGCCGGCCATCCGCGAGATCGTCGCCTTCCTGGCCGCCGGCCAGCGGGCGACCTGACCTGTCCCGGTCGCGGTCCTCCTCTCAGGACGGACCGGCCAGTCTGGCCAGGCGGGCGGCCTCGGGGGCTCCCTCGGTCCATGGTTCGCCGTGGCCGGGGAGGAGCACGTCGGCGGTGATGGCGTCCAGGGCGTCCAGGGAACGCAGCGCCATCGGCGTGTCGCGGTTCAGGCCCGACGGCATGACCTGGGGGCCGACCCGGCCGGTCAGGGGATTCCTGGTCGCGAGCACGTCGCCGGTCAGCAGCACCCGACGGCCCTCCAGCAGCAGGGCGGCGCATCCCGGGGTGTGGCCCGGGGCGTGCACCACCCGGGGCCGTCCCGGCAGCTCCAGCGTCTCGCCGTCGGCGAAGGTGGACAGCTCCCGGATGGGGATCAGCCTGGTCGCCCCCCTGCGGGCGAGCGAGAACAGGGTCCGGTAGAACTCGGCCCGCAGCAGGTAGGCGCTGACCCTGCCGTCGTTCCTGCCGGGCTTGGCCCCCTTGGCCTCGGCGTCGTCCGCCTGGTGGATCCAGACCGGCACCGAGGCGCTGTCGCGGGCCCGTTCGGCGAAGCCGGTGTGGTCGCTGTGGGCGTGGGTGAGCAGCACGGCGTCCAGGTCCCCGGGCCCGCGGCCCAGGGTCGCCAGCGTACGGACCAGCAGGTCCCAGTCGCGGGGCGCCCCCGCGTCGACGAGGACGAGCCTCCCACCCTCCTGGATCAGGTAGAAGTTGCAGACACCGCCGGTCAGCCGGTGCACGCCCTCCGCGACCTGCACGTGGACACCTCCTCGCTCAGTCGAGCGACGTCGTGTAGCAGACCGCGGTGCCCTCCAGGACGACGGTGCCGTCCTGGCGGGAGACGGTGGTCCGCAGCTTGGTGATCGGCTTGTCCTCGCGGGCCTCCAGGACCTCGACGGCACCGGTGATCTCGTCGCCGGGGCGGACCGGGGCCAGGAAGCTCCAGTTGACGTTGAGGAACACCGTGCCCGGGCCGGGGAGCCGCTCGGCGACCACGGCGTTCAGGATCGCGCTGGTCACGCCGCCCTGGACGATGATCTCGCCGAACCGCGAGGCCCTGGCCGCCCGCTCGTCGTAGTGCAGGGGGTTGCGGTCGCCGCTGAGCCGGGTGAACAGCTCGATGTCGGCCGCCTCGACCGTGCGCGAGAGCTCGGCCCGGTCCCCGGGCCGGGGCGCGCCCTTCGGCCAGCTGGTCATGCACTCCACCTCGTTCCAGGCCGTCCCGTTTGTGCTTGCCCGGTCGGCGCATGCTAACTCCACCGGCCCTGCCCGCCCACCTGCCGGAGCGCCCCACCTTGACCCTTCCCCAGCCCTCGACCCGGCCACGGCCGGCCGCCAGGCGGTCGGGGTGGCTGCTGCTCGTGGTCGCGGTGGCGCTGAACCTGCGCCCGGCCATCGCCGCGGTGCCGCCGCTGCTGAACGTCATCCAGGCCGGCCTGGGGCTGTCGGCCACCGGAGCCGGGCTGCTCACCGCCCTGCCGGTGGTCTGCATGGGGGTGTTCGCCCCGGTGGGGGCGGCCCTGGGCCGGCGGGTCGGGCGGGAGACGGCGGTGTCGTGCGCGCTCGTCCTGGTCGCCTGCGGGACCCTGGTCCGCGGGCTCGGGGAATCGGTGGCGACGCTGTACGGCGGGACCCTGGTCGCCGGGGTCGGGATCGCCATGGGCGGGGCGCTGCTTCCCGGCGTGGTCAAGGCCTGGTTCCCGGACCGGGCGGGCGCGGTCACCGGCCTGTACACCGCCGGCCTGGTGGCCGGGGCCATGCTGGCCTCGGCGGCCACGGTGCCGCTCAGCCACGCCCTCGGCGGCGGCTGGCCGGCCGCGATCGCCGTCTGGGGGCTGCTGGCGGTGGGCGCGCTGGTCGCCTGGATGCTGGCGACCCGGCGGCTGCGGGCCGCGGCCGAGCCGCCGGCCCCGGGACGGCTCCGGCTGCCCTGGGGCAGCGCCGTGGCCTGGCGGATCACCCTGTACATGGGCTCGCAGTCCCTGCTCTACTACGCCGCCCTCACCTGGCTGTCCCCGCTGTACCTGGCCGCCGGCTGGAGCGCCAGCCGGGCCGGGCTGCTGCTGGGGCTGTTCAGCCTCACCCAGATCTTCTCCGCCCTGGCCGTCCCGGCCCTGGTCGACCGGACCGGCGACCACCGGCCCTGGGTGGCCCTGTGCGTGGGGACGGCCACGGCCACGCTGGCCGCCGTGGGGCTGGTCCCGACGGCCGCCCCCTGGGCGTGGGCGGCCCTGCTCGGCCTGGGCGTGGGCGGGATGTTCGCCCTCGCCCTCACCATGCTGGTCAAGCAGGCCTCGACCCCGGCGGCGGCGGCCCGTCTGTCCGGCATGGTCCTGCTGGTCGGCTACCTGATCGCCGCCACCGGTCCGGTCCTGGCCGGCGCGGTGTACGACGCCGTCGGCTCCTACCGAGCCCCGTTCCTGATGCTGGCCGGGATCGGTGTCGGCACCCTTGCGGTCGGGGTGTCGGTCCGCCCCTCGGCCAGGATCTGACCCGGACCGCCCGGTCAGGCCGAGGCCGGCGGCCCGTCCAGGTTGATGGTGGACTCGCCGTGGCCGGCGCGGACCACCACGATGTCGGCCGGCTCGGCCGAGGGGTTGCTCTCCCGGTGCACGGCCCCGCGGGGCACGTACACGAAGTCACCCGGGGCGGCCACGACGGTGTCCACGCCGCCGGGACCGAACTCCATCCGCAGGGACCCGGTGAGCACGTAGATCACCGACTCGTGCTCGCCGTGGTGGTGCCAGCCGGACACCATGCCGGCCTCGGTGCGGACCAGCCCCGACCACATGCCGTCGGTGGCGACGGCCTGCTGGCGGTCCATGCCCGGCGTCGGCGGCCCCGGGGTCCGCTCCCCCGGCGTCACGACCACGATCTGCTCCCGCCGCTCGGCCATGCCGGCCTCCCTCCGATCGACGCGACCACTCCGGGCCCGTCGCCGCGATCCTATGGTCAAACTCGGTGGGCAGGAACACCATGGTCCGGTCCCGGCGGTCGAGGGAGGTCCCGATGGGTGTGTTGCTGGTCGTCCTGGTCGTCGTGGTCCTGATCGGGCTCCTGGTCGGGCGGCAGCGGGCCGAGGAGCGGACGTTCACCTTCACCGAGCCGATCCGGCGGGTCGAGGTCGACCTGCGGGCCGGGTCCGTCTCGTTCCTGTCCGCCGACGGCCCGGTCAGGGTGCACCGCATGATCCGGTGGGCGCTCGGCAGGCCGACCACCTCCGAACGGGTCGAGGAGGGGGTCCTGCGGGTCGAGGCCGACTGGGAGGGCCTCCGGCTGCCCGGCGGGGACGTGAGCTACCGGGTCGAGGTCCCGGCCGGGGTCGACGTGCGGGCCTGGACCGGTGCCGGCGCCGTCGGGGCGGACGGGCTGCGCGGCGACGTGGACATCCGCACCCAGGCGGGCCGGATCGACCTCGCCAACCTGGGCGGCCACGTCCGCGCCACCACCCAGGCCGGCCAGGTGCGGGGCACCGGCCTCGCCGCCAGGCGGGTCGACGTCCAGAGCAGCGCCGGCGCGGTCGACCTGGCCTTCGAGGCGCCTCCGGACCGGGTGGAGGCGCGGACCAACGCCGGCAGTGTCGACCTCGTCGTCCCCGACCAGCGCTACGCCGTGGAGGCAGGCTCGTCCGCCGGCCGGACGATCGTCGAGCTGGTCGGGGACCCGACCGCCCCGCGTCGGCTGGTGGCCCATTCCAACGCCGGGCAGGTGCGGGTCCGCCGCCGCTGACCGGGCCCTCAACCTACGGACGCGGTGGCCGGGAGAGGCCAGGAGCCGGCTGCGGGGCGGCGAACACCAGCCCGCTCTGCTCAGCCCGCGGCCGGCTGGTCGCCGCCGGCGGACCTGGCGTCGCGTTCGATCTCGTCGGTGTCGGCCTTGAGCTGCTTGGCCTGGACCTTCTCGGCGTGGCGCATGGCCCGCTCGATCTTGGCGCCCATGTCGGAGATCCCGACCACGACCAGGCCGGCCTGGCCGGCGTCCAGCTGCTCGCCCAGCTCCTTGAGGTCGTGGCGGCTCATCCCGGCGGCGGCGTGCCCGGCCACCGCCCCCAGCACCGCCCCGCCGGCGGTGGTGGCGGCCAGCAGCCCGGCCCCGATCCCGGCGAACGGGAACAGGGCGACGACCAGGCCGGTGGCCAGCCCCACTCCCCCGCCCAGGACTCCGCCGACCCGGGTCGGCGTCTCGTGCTTGCTGGCGATCCGCACCCGCCCATCCTGGCGGCGCTCGATGACCGCGGCGTCGTAGGCGTCGATCAGCCCGGCCTGGGTGTGAAGGTCCTTGACCAGCTCGTAGTCCGCTCTGGCATCGGCCACGTCGGAGTACACCCCGACATAGGCGATGAACGTGTCGACGGCCATGCTCCTCCCTCCCGCTCGCTCACCGCCCACCATGACGACCTCCAGGTGCGCCGGCCTCACCCCTGGCGGGTGATTCGTCGGTCGGGCGTGTGGTCGGCGAGAATGGCCGCCGGCGAGGGAAGGGGGATGGGTGCGCGACCTGCAGAAGCCCGGTGGAGCCGGGGTGGTGGCGGTGGCCGGGGAGGCGCTGGTGGACTTCGTGCCCGCCGGCGAGCCGGGAGTGTTCCGGGCCGCGCCCGGCGGCAGCCCGGCCAACGTGGCCGTGGGCCTGGCCCGCCTCCAGGTGCCGACCCGGCTGCTGGCCCGGATCGCCGACGACCTGCTGGGCCACCGGCTCCGGGCCCACCTGGACGGCAACGGGGTCGACCTGTCCTTCGCCGTCCGGGCCGCCGAGCCGACGTCGCTGGCCATCGTGGCCGTCGGCCGCGACGGCGTGGTCGAGTACGACTTCCGGGTCGACGGCACGGCCGACTGGCAGTGGCGCGACCATGAGCTCGCCGGCGCCCTCGACGGCCGGGTCGTGGCCCTGCACGCCGGCTCGTTGGCCCTGACCATGGCGCCGGGCGCCGACGTCCTGCAGCGGCTGCTGGCCCAGGCCCGCCAGGACATGACCGTCTCCTACGACCCCAACTGCCGGCCGCTGCTGATGGGCTCCCCCGACGCCGTCCGTGGCCGCATCGAGGCCCTGGTCGCCCTGGCCGACGTGGTCAAGGCCAGCTCCGACGACCTGGCCTGGCTGCTCCCGGACCGCCCGCCCGAGCAGGTCGCCGAGGCCTGGCTGGCCAAGGGCCCGTCGCTGGTGGTGATCACGCTGGGGCCGGCCGGCCTGGTCGCCGCGACCCGCCAGGCGGGGGTGCTGCGCCGCCCCGGGCTGGCCGTCGAGGTGGTCGACACCGTCGGCGCCGGCGACGCCTGCATGGCCGCCCTCCTGGCCGGCCTCCACCGTCGCGACCTGCTCGGCCCCGCCCGCCGCCCCGCCCTCCAGGCGCTGGACGCCTCCACCGTGACCGGCCTGGCCGACGAGGCCGTGCTGGCCGCCGCGCTCACCTGCACCCGCGCCGGCGCCGACCCGCCGACCGCCGAGGAGCTGCGGGCCGCGTCGGCCCGGCCGCGCTGATTCGTCAGGCGCTCCGCCCGGGAGGACCGGTCATCCCTTGACCCGCTCACCGTCGACCCACACGCCCCGTGCGTCGGAGGGTGTCGCGAGCGCAAACGCCTTGGCGAGGGCGTCGTCGGACCCCTTCGCGTGCCGCAGACCGATGTCGAGCGGCGTGCCGGGACGCGGGTCCAGCCACAGGGCGTCGAAGCGCATCCCCACACCGAGGTCGCCGACCTGGTCACGCAACCCCAGCGCATCGGCGCCGGCCGCCGTGGCCAGATGGAGGAGGTGTGCCGACGTCAGGGGCACGCCGTCCGGGCCGCGCAACTGCTGCAGGAAGTAGGCCTGTAGGCCCTCCTTGAACAGCGAGAACCCGGTGCCGGCGCCGACGTCGCAGCCGAGCGCCACGCGGACGCCGGCCGACAGGTGGCGGTCGAGCGGGAACAGTCCGCTCCCGAGAGCGGCATTGCTCGTCGGGCAGTGGGCGACGGTCGCGCCACTGGCGGCCAGGAGCTTCAATTCGGCGTCGCCGGGGTGGACGTTGTGCGCGAAGACGCTGCGGCGGCCGACCAGGCCGTGCCGGTCGTAGCTGTCGAGGTAGCCACATCCGAACAGCTCCCGGACCTTGGCGATCTCCGCCGGATTCTCGTTGATGTGCGAGGTGAACCAGCAACCCGCGGTGTCGTCGTGCAGGGCGGCGCAGGATGCGAGCAGGTCGTCGGTGCAGGACAGCGAGAAGCGCGGCGTGACCGCGTATCGGGTGCGGCCCCTCTGGTGCCATCGCCGCGCCAGCTCGCGCCCCTCGTCGTAGGCGCGCTGCGCGGTCGTATGCAGCTCCGGTCGCAGCATGCGGTCGCCGACGACCAGGCCGCAGGTGACCCGGAGGCCGCGCTCGGTGGACTGCTCGAAGAGCACGTCGACCGCCGGCGCGAAGTGCGAGCCGAAGACCAGCGCGGTCGTCGTGCCCGAGTCGACCAGGGAGGCGATGAACTCGCCGGCGACCTCCCGGGCGTAGTCGACGTCCGCCAGCCTCGCCTCCTCCGGGAGGGCGCAGCGATCGAGCCACTCCAGCAGCGGCATTCCCAGCCCACCGATGGCCCGCACCTGCGGGTAGTGCACGTGGGTGTCGACGAACCCGGGCAGCAACAGGCCGGAGCTGAGGTCGACGACGGTCTCGTCGCGATGGCCGCGTCGAACGTCCGCGTACGGCCCGCGTTCGACGATCATGCCGTCGACGACGAGCAGTCCCGCGTCGGCGTCGGCCCGCAACGTCCCGCCGCGGAACGGATCGTCGGGGGTGTCCATCACCTGGGCGCGATACAGGGTCATGCGATCAGCTCCGCGCGGCCGCCCGCTCGTGCTCGAACGTCAGCAACAGGTCGGCCGCGACGCTCACGGCGATCGTCGCCGGCTCCTTGCCGGTGATCTCGGTCAGCCCGATAGGCGTGCGGATCCGGGCAATCGACGACAGCTCGTGGCCGCCCTCGGCCAGCATCCTCTGGAACCGAGCCCATTTCCCCGCCGAGCCGATCAGCCCGATCGAGCCGAGGTCGCCGCCGCGGAGGACGGCGTCGCACAGCGCCGCGTCCTCGGCGTGGTCATGCGTCATGATCAGCACGTGGGTGCCCGGCGGCAGCTCACCCAGGATGATCTCCGGGAGCAGCGGGACGCGGTGGACGTGGACGTTCGCCACCGTGTCGGACAGCGGCGCCAACCGCTCGTCGCTCAGCTGCTCCGGGCGGCTGTCGACCAGGTGCAACTCGATGTCGTGCCGAGCGAGGATGCGGGCCAGCTCGAGCCCGACGTGCCCCACGCCGAAGATCGCCACGGCGGGCACGACCGGCAGCGGCTCGAGCAGCATGGTGACCGTTCCCCCACAACACTGCACGCCGTGCTCGTACGGCGCCTTGTCCGACAGTGCCGTCTCGAACAGCGAGGGTCTCGCGTCGGGGTCGGCGAGCAGGTCCCGGGCCCGGTCGATCGCCACCGCTTCGAGGTTGCCGCCGCCGACCGATCCCCATGTCTCTCGGACGCCGACCACGAGCTTGGCGCCGGCGTCGCGGGGGGCATGCCCGCGAACCGACGCGACCGTCACCAGCACGCCCCGCTCACGCCGGGCCCGCAGGTGGGCGACCGCGTTGAACCAGGCCATCTCAGGCATGGCTGACGGCGTGTTGTGCGCGTTCGGACTCGGGGTGGCTTCCGGTGGGGTGGAGCGGCTGTGGCGGGACGACGCTCGCGTCGGCGACATGGCCGTGCGAGGTGTGCTCTCGCGCCTGTTCGACGGCCCAGTAGACGGCCTCCGGGGTGGAGGGGCAGCCGAGATCGACGCTCGTGCCCGGCGGCCCGAACGCGGCCGCAGCCTGCCGCAGCGCCTCCCGCACGGAGAAGGCGAGCATCAGCGGCGGTTCCCCGACGGCCTTGGATCCGTACACCGCGCCTTCCTCGGTCGCGTCCCTGAACAGCGTCACGTTGAAGACTTCGGGCATCTCCGAGAAGCTCGGCAGCTTGTAGGTGCTCGCCGCCTGGGTGAGGAACTGGCCGCGCCGGGGACCGTCACTGGTGTCCCAGCGTAGGTCCTCCAGGGTGAGCCAGCCGGCCCCCTGCACGAATGCACCCTCGATCTGGCCGAGGTCGACGAGCGGCGAGAGGCTGTCACCGACGTCGTGGACGATGTCGACGCGCCGCGTGCGGTAGGCACCGGTGAAGCCGTCGACCTCGACCTCCGTGGCGGCGACGCCGTAGGCGAAGTACTTGAACGGCGAACCGCGCATCACCGACGAATCCCAGTGCAGCCCTTCGGTGCGGTAGAACCCCGCCGCCCACAGCTGAACCCGCTGGAAATACGCGGTGCGGACGAGCTCCTGCCAGTCGACGTGCGCCTCGGAGGTCCCCAGACCGCGGGCGACACCGTCGACCATCCGCACGTCGGACGCGTTCACGCCCAGCATCCCGCTGGCCACGTGCAGCAGCCGCTCCTTGATCTGCTCGCAGGCGTTCTTGACGGCCCCGCCGTTGAGGTCGGCGCCGGAGCTGGCCGCGGTCGCCGAGGTGTTCGGGACCTTGTCGGTGCGCGTGGGCGCCAGCCGGACGTGGTCCAGCGGGATGCCGAGCGTGGTCGCGGCGACCTGGATCATCTTGGTGTGCAGGCCCTGGCCCATCTCGGTGCCGCCGTGGTTGATGAGCACCGAGCCGTCCTT
>Ga0114129_10013173_pt1 | contig 11782 bp, 9 predicted proteins | sample RhiMetdeltSRZDD1_FD_80071 | JGI IMG/M metagenome (GOLD analysis project Ga0114129, IMG submission 80071) | Populus rhizosphere microbial communities from Tennessee, USA - Rhizosphere MetaG P. deltoides SRZDD1 (version 2) (version 2) | ecosystem: Host-associated > Plants > Roots > Rhizosphere >... | reverse complement strand
CCCGCGTTGCCATCGCACGCGCAACAACAGGAGTTCGCGCGCGTCTGGGCGCCGTGGCGATCGGTCGCGGCCCGAATTCTGTGGGCTCACTACCTGGCGGCACGGGGCCAGAACATTGTTGATTAGCGATTGTTGATTGTTGATTACTTGGTGATTGGAGATTGGTGATTGATGATTTATTCGTGATTGGGGGTCGTTGAATCGTCAAATAAGTCCCCAATCGCTGGGCCCTCACGTGATGATCGATCAACAATCACAAACGAATCACCAGGCACCGATACAGAAGGTCTTTGGCGTCATGCGGAAGGATCGTCATGAGGCAAATCAGGCAGTTCGCTGTCGGGGCATTTGTGACTGGCTTCGCGATCTTCGCATCGACGGACGCGGCCCCAGTCTTCGCCCAGAATACAGCCGTACCAAGTACCGACGAGGTGGAGCGCCGGGATCAACCCGTCACTGACGAAGACCTTCGAATTCTTCAGCGGGCGGACAAGATCTTGGTTTCATCCGCGGTGTGGAACCGCCACGACACTCGAATCTGCAAGCCAACGGACACGACCTGGAGCTTGTTCTGTGCCTTGGAGAAGGCCTCGCTTGACGTACTCGGTGAGTATCGTCACCGAGAAGCGGCGCTTCAGGAGGTACGGTTTGTCGTCGAGGACGTCACGAAGGGGATAGAGTTCCAACACCGGCTGATGGACTATAACAACTTGGCGTCGACCAAGTTCGAGGATATCAAGCATGTTCTCAAGGTGGCGACGGACCGTGTTGGCTCGCGGCTCGCCGCCCAGAAGAGGAAGAAATAGCCAGGCGTACTGTCGCGCGCGGTCTAACGGATCTTTGATTCGTTGGCGATTGAAGATTGGGCGTTCAATCGACGCTGACGTCATGCCAACCGCAGCCGGGGAGAGTTTATGTGGTTTCGTCACCGTGCTTGGATTCCGATCGCGTGGCTCCTCTGTGTCGGAAATGTCGTGTCTGTGTGGTTTGCCGCGCGGCCGGCAGAGACGTGGCACGCCACGATTCACGCGGCGTTGGCGGTGCTGTTCGGGCTCGGCGCGCAGCGTCTCTCGTACCGCAGGCAGGCGCCAAAACCGCGGTTGGGGCCCGTTGCCGAGCCATAGAACCGTCCGCAGGTTTTTGCGAACCTTACCGCTTTCCACACGTGGGCGGCGGGCGGCCCACCGACAACGAATCCGGAGTGGCACGGGGCTTGGGCAAGGCAATTCTTCTGGACCACGATTGCGTTGGTTGTTGCGCGACGAGCGTCGAGTCTTCGAAGAGTTCAAGAAGCTGGCGAGGCCACACCTGACCTTCGGGCCGCGCTTTGAGATTGAATGGCTGTCTGTCGCGCAGCACCCGTGATACGCAGTCTAGCTAGCCGCTCCAGCCGTGGAGCTGCGCCGGCAGCGTTGGTTGAAGTAAGGCGGCGGTCAGCGGCCGCTCGCGGCTGAGTGGGCAATGCGTTAGGGCGGCCAGAATTGGCGCGGGCAATCCACAGATAAATCGCTCAATCACCAATCAGCAATCACCAACTAATCAAAGATCACTAATCACTAATCACCAATGTTCTGTTTGAGCGCGACCCACGCCGCGCGCGCTTCCTCGACCGACCCCTCGTCCTCGATCGTCGTGATGTCGCCAGGGTCGCGGTTGAGAATGACCGCCCTCAGCACGCGGCGCATGATCTTGCCGCTGCGTGTCTTCGGCAGCATGCGCACGAAGTTCAAGTCGCCGATCACGGCCACGGCGCCGAGCTCGTGACGAACCGTCTCGAGGAGCGCCCGCCGCAATTCGGGTGACGGGTCGAACCCGATCTTGAGCAGCACGAATGCCGCGATCACCTCGCCGCGCACCTCGTCGGGCCGGCCGACGACGCCGCATTCAGCGACGGCGGGATGTTTGAGAAACGCGCTTTCGACTTCGATCGTGCCGAGCCGGTGCGCGGCAATCTTGATCACTTCATCGGCGCGCCCCGTGAACCAGAAGTAGCCGTCGTCATCGACGTGTGCGGAGTCGCCCGAGTAGTAGACGTTCGGGATCCGCTGCCAGTAGTCCGCCCCGTATCGCTCGAGCTCTCCCCAGAGTCCCGGGGTCATGCCAGGGAACGGCCGCTTCAGGACCATGATGCCCTTCTCGTTGGGCGCGCAGGGCTGGCCGTCGAGCGTCACGACAGCAGCATCGATGCCGGGGAGCGGCAGCGCCGCCGAACCAGCCTTGATTGGCAATGCCTCGATGCCGTATGGGTTGCCGAACACCGGCCCACCCGTTTCGGTCTGCCACATGTGATCGATGACAGGCACGCGCCCCTGGAGCACGGTGTTCTGCAGCCAGTCCCACGCGTGCGGGTTCAACACCTCACCGGCGCACACGACGCGTTCGAGCCGACGATGGTCGACGTCGCCGAGCGTGCCTTCGCCGTACCGCATCAGCATTCGAACGGCGGTTGGTGACGTGAAGATACCGGTGGCGCCGAACTCTTCGACCACCGTGCGCCAATGCGTGTCAGGACGCGGATAGTCGAGCGCACCCTCGAACGCCACGGTCGTGCAGCCCGCAAGCAGCGGCGCATACACCATGTAGCTGTGGCCGACGATCCAGCCGATGTCGGATGTCGCCCACCACACATCATCGGGCTTCAGGCCGAAGCACCAGCGTCCCATGCTGACGATGTGCACCTGATAGCCGCCGTGCGTGTGAATGGCGAGCTTCGGTCGCGCGGTCGTGCCCGACGTCGCGATGATGTACGCGGGCTCGTTCGCTTCCATCCTCTCGTGCGCGCCAGACTGTCCGTCGGCGCCCGCGAGGAAGTCGTCCCACGTGATGTCGCGGCCCGCCGCGAGCGGGGCGTGGCTCGCTCCGCGCTGGAGGACGACGACGTGCTCGACGGCATGATCCGGAGCGCTCAAGGCCTCGTCGACGATCGTCTTCAGATCGAAGTCCTTGCCGCGGCGATACGTGACGTTCGCGGTGACGACGAGTCGCGATCCGCTGGCGCGAATGCGGTCGCCCAAGGCGCGTCCGCCGAAGCCGGCGAACACGACGGAGTGTATCGCTCCTATGCGGACGATCGCCAGCATCAACGCGATTGCTTCCGGCGACGTCGGCATATAGATGGTGATGCGATCGCCCTTGCGAATGCCGAGCGCACGCAGGGCCGCGGCCACGCGCGTCACTCGCTCGAGCAGTTCGGCATAAGTGAACGTCTGCCGCTCGTCGCGTTCGTTGAGGTAGATCAGCGCGGTGTGCGCACCGCGACCGGCCTCGACGTGTCGATCGAGCGCGTTGTACGCAAGGTTCGTCTGCGCGCCGATGAACCAGCGGAATGTGGGGAAGGTCCACTCGAAGACGCGATCCCATGTGCGGAACCACGGCAACTCGCTCGCCGCACGCGCCCAGAACGCTTCGGGATCTTTGAGGCCGTCCTCGATCCATTGTCGGACGAGTGGGGTCACCACGCTCACAGAGAGCTCCCTGCCGGGCGAAGTAGGGACCAGTGGGCTGCGATCTACCTGAAGCGCCCGATGATGCGCCACACAACGGCCGCGGCGACCAGCGCGATCACGCCCCTCGACCCCCATTGGCCGAGCACGTACTCGAGCCGGACATATGCATTCTGGAGGCCCTCGACGATTGCCCCCAGCGCGACGTATTCGCCGAACGCTTGCGCGATCAGCACAGCGGGATCATACACGGGTCATTCGTTCTGTCGCGTGCTGATCGCCGTCCATGGGCGCTCGCACAGCAGCGAGTGCACGCTGACGAAGGTGCGCCAGCGTGCGAGGGGAGGCGCAGGTACAATCACGAGTTCATGCCTGTGTTCAAGGCGTTCCGGATTATCAATGACGACGGGAAGATCCGCGGGAGCATCGTCGATGCCACGCTCGACGAACTGAGCCCAGGAGAGGTCGTCATCAAGGCGGAGTACTCGAGCGTCAACTACAAAGACGCGCTCGCCGCGACCGGTACCGGAAAGATTCTGCGACGATTTCCCCTTATCGGCGGGATTGATGTGGCCGGCGCGGTTGAGTCGAGCACCGATGCCCGCTTCCGAAGAGGCGACCGCGTGCTGGTGACTGGCTACGAGCTCGGCGTGTCACACGATGGCGGATACGCCGAGTATGTTCGCGTGCCTGCAGACTGGGTCGTTCCGATTCCCGAAGGACTCACGACGCGCGAGGCGATGGTCCTCGGCACGGCAGGCTTCACGGCTGGGCTCTCGATTGTTCGGCTTGAACGCAGCGGGCTCGCGCCAGGGCAGGGAAAGATCGCGGTCACCGGCGCGACCGGCGGCGTGGGCAGCGTGGCGATTGCGGCGCTCGCGCGTCTCGGCCACGACGTGACCGCCATCACCGGCAAAGACGAGGCGCACGACTATCTGCAGTCGCTGGGCGCGCGCGAGATTCTCTCGCGCACCACGTTGAAGATGGGTGCTCGTCCGCTCGAGACGGCCACATGGGCCGGCGCGATCGACGCCGTTGGCGGCGAGATGCTCGCGTGGCTCACACGGACGATGAATTATTGGGGCGGCATTGCGAGCACGGGACTGACCGGAGGCGTCGAGCTGCACACGACCGTGATGCCGTTCATCCTGCGCGGGGTGTCGTTGATCGGCATTGATTCGGCGATGTGTCCGATGCCCGCGCGCGTCGAGGTGTGGGGGCGTCTCGCGACGGATATGAAGCCCACAGTGCTCGACGCGATTGCGCACGAGATTGCGCTGGATGATCTGCCTCGTGCATTCGACACGTTGATCGCGGGGCGGGCGCGCGGCCGCTTCATCGTGAACCTGCACTTGAACCCAGGGTTGCCTTCTTGACACGATCAGTCCCAATGTTCGAAGCGTCCATCGTCGGCAGTCTTCCCAAACCCTCGTGGCTCGCGGCTCCCAACATGCTCAAAGCGCCCTGGCGCCTGTCGGGTCAGGAGCTGCTCGACGCGCAGAACGACGCGGTACGCCTGGCGATTCTGGAACAGGAAGAAGCCGGCCTGTCAGTTGTGACCGACGGGGAGCTTCGACGTCGCCACTATATCTGGGGATTCCTCGACGGGTTGACAGGCGTCGATACTGGGCAACTCGCGACGCAGCGGTCACGCGGCGGGCGGTACTCCGAGACGACCGAAGTCGCGCGCGTCATCGGACCGGTCGAACGCACACGTCCTGTCTTTCTCGACGCGTGTCTCTTCGCGCGATCGCTGACCACGCGGCAACTCAAGGTGACGCTGCCCGGTCCAATGACGATCGTCGACAGCGTGGCCGACGAACATTACGGCGCGGATCGAAAAACGCTCGCCATGCGATTTGCTCGTGTGCTCAACGCCGAAGCGCGCGAGCTCGCAGCGGCAGGCGCAGACGTGATTCAGTTCGACGAGCCGTGTTTCAATATCTACCTCGATGAGGTTGACGCGTGGGGCATCGACGCATTGGAGCAGTGCATGGACGGCGTGAGCGCGCGAAGGGCGGTTCACATCTGCTACGGCTACGGAACGCCGGCCGTGCTTGCGTGGAAGACCAAGAACACCGACTGGGGCCATTACGAAATGACTCTGCCGCTACTCGCGAAGAGCAGCGTCGATCAGGTGTCGGTCGAATGCGCGGGCTCTGGCGTCGACGTCACGGTCTTGCGAGCGCTCGAAGGCAAGGACGTCTTGTTGGGCGTGATCAATGTCGGGACTGAGGAGGTTGAGACAGCCGACGTCGTCGCGGGTCGTATTCGTCGAGCCTTGGGACATGTCCCTGCCCCGCGATTGTTCCCATGTACTGATTGCGGACTGGTGCCGCGCAGCCGAGAGGCCTCTCGGGGTAAAATGCGCGCGCTCGCGGCGGGAGCGGCTATCGTTCGAGGCGAGTTCGCGTCGACGTCGGATCGAGAAGCCATGGCGAGCCCACTTCCTTGACATGATATTGAGAACTCTGGTAAACGTCCGGTCGGCAACGACTTCCCAACGTACAGCTCGCACGAGTACCCGCAGGGAACGACACATCTTTAACGCGTTCGAACAGGAGACCCCGCAGATGCGAAACCGGTTTACAGGCGCAATGGTAGCGATGGCAGTAGCGGCGGCAGTGTCGCTTACCGTGATGCCGCTCGCTGGACAGGCAGGCCGCGGAGCCGCGCCCGCCGGAGGCGCGGCACCTGCGCCCGCCGGTCAGGGACGTGGCGCGGCGCCCGCACAGCCGGCTGGCCGCGGCGCGGCAGCGGCGAGACCGGCGACGATTGCCGGCAAGCCGAACTTCAACGGTGTCTGGCAGGCGCTCGGCAACGCCTACTGGAATCTCGAAGATCATTCGGCGTCCGGTCTCACACAGTTCTGGCAGCTCGGAGCCATCGCGGCGATCCCGGCCGGTCAGAGCGTCGTCGAAGGCGGCACGATTCCGTATCTTCCCGCCGCGTTGAAGAAGCGCCAGGAGAACATGGCCGGCTGGCCCAAGTCGGATCCCGAGGCCAAGTGCTACATGCCGGGCATTCCGCGTGCGACCTACATGCCGTATCCGTTCCAGATTGTTCAGGGACAGAAGGACATTCTGTTCGTGTACGAGTACGCCAGCTCGAATCGCATCGTCCACATGCTCACGCACCAGGAGGCGCCCGTCGACAGCTGGATGGGCTGGTCTGATGGTAAGTGGGAAGGCGATACGCTCGTGATCGAAGTCACGGCCAACAACGATCAGACCTGGTTTGATCGCTCAGGGAATCACCACTCCGATCAGTTGAAGGTGACCGAGCGCTACGCGCTTGCGCCGGGCGGGAACCACATCAATTACTCCGCCACGATTGAGGATGCGAAGACGTTCTCAAAACCGTGGACGATCCGGATGCCGCTCTATCGACGGATGGAAGCGAACGCGCAGCTCCTGGAATTCAAGTGTGTCGAGTTCTCCGAGGAGTTGCTCTATGGCGATCTGAAGAAAAAGACTGAGTAACCGTGAAGGATTCGCAGATCTTCCGAAGACGAGGTAGAATTCGACAAACGTCCTGAATACCTAGTAGGAGATGAATCCGATGCGAACGAAACTCTTCAGCGTTGTGGCGGGTGCCGCGCTCCTGGTGTCGGTGGCTGCGGTCCAGGTATCCGCCCACCACTCCTTCGCCGCGGAATTCGACGCCAAACGCCCGGTGAAGCTGCGGGGCACGGTCGTGAAAATGGAATGGATCAACCCGCACTCCTGGATTCACATCGACGTGAAGGATCCGCAGACCGGTAAAGTCGAGCGCTGGATGGTCGAAGGGGGCGCGCCGAACGCATTGCTGCGTCGCGGCTGGAACAAGAAGTCGCTGGTCGAGGGCACCGAGATCCTCGTCGAGGGCTTCCAGGCCAAGGACGGAGCGAATCGCGCCAACGGTCGCGACATCACGTTCCCGGATGGCAAGAAGCTCTTCGTCGGCTCCTCGGGCACGGGCGCGCCGGACGAGAGACCGGACAAGTAAGCCCGCTCGCATTTTCCTCTGAGCTCCAGCGTCCCACACCGGGACGCTGGAGTCGAAGTGTCCAGTTCCAGTTCGATAGGTCAAAGATCCTTTGGCCTGATGACACACTCCACATTAGAAGCCGTATCCGCCGCGCGATGGCGAGTCGCGATTTCGCTCACCATCGCCATGATGGCGACCTACTTTGGCTTCATCCTTCTGGTCGCGTTCAATAAGCCACTGCTTGGAACTCTCCTCGCGCCCGGCCTGAGTCTCGGCATGCTGCTCGGTGCGCTCACGATTGTGGTGGCGTGGGCGCTGACGTGGATTTATATCAAGTGGGCCAATACCCACTACGACACGTCGATCCGGGGATTGCGACGATGACGTCGCTCGGTGAGCCGAACGTCACGGCCATCACGTTCTTCGTGCTGTTCATCGCGCTGTCGCTCGGCATCACCGTATGGGCCTCGCGCAGAACACGGACGGCGGATCATTTCTACGCGGCGGGTCGCAGTGTCACGGCCTTGCAGAACGGGTTGGCGCTGGCGGGCGATTACATGAGCGCGGCCAGTTTTCTGGGCATTGCCGGTCTCGTGACCGTGTCCGGGTTCGATGGCTTGATCTACTCGACTGGCTGGCTGGTAGGCTGGCCCATCGTGATGTTTCTGATCGCCGAGCCCCTGCGGAATCTCGGTCGTTACACGTTTGCCGACGTCGTCGCGACGCGGTTGCGGCAGACGCCCGTGCGCATCGCCGCGGCAATCGGTTCGCTCGCCGTGATTGCCTTTTATCTCATCGCGCAGATGGTGGGAGCAGGGAACCTGATCCGTCTGCTCTTCGGCCTGCCCTATGAAGCCGCCGTGGTTATTGTCGGCGTGGTGATGCTTGCGTACGTGCTCTTTGGCGGGATGATCGCGACGACCTGGGTGCAGATCGTGAAGGCCGTGTTGTTGCTCGGCGGCGCGACGCTGCTCGCGGGATTGGTCCTCGCTCGATTCGGCTTCAATCCCTTGGCCCTGTTCGATCGCGCCTCCGCGATGTATGGCGCTGGTGTGCTCGCGCCGGGTCGTCTTGTGACCGATCCGATTGATGCAATTTCGCTCGGGCTCGCGTTGATGCTCGGCACGGCCGGGCTCCCGCACATCCTGATGCGGTTCTACACCGTTCGCGACGCGAAGACCGCGCGGACGTCGGTCGGCTACGCAACCGCGTTCATCGGATTCTTCTACCTCTTGACCTTTGTGCTTGGATTCGGCGCGATGGTCATCGTGGGTCGGGACGCCATTACCAAGATCGATGCGGGCGGCAACATGGCGGCACCGCTGCTGGCTGCAGCTCTCGGAGGACCGCGGTTTCTGGGATTCATCGCGGCCGTCGCGTTTGCCACGATCCTTGCCGTTGTGGCTGGGCTGACGTTGTCGGGCGCTGCGACGCTGTCGCATGACCTCTGGGTCAACGTCTTTCGCGGCGCACACGCCGACGACCGCGAACAGCTCAGAGTCGCACGCGTCGCGACGGTCGTGCTCGCAGCCGTCTCGATCGTGCTGGGCATCGCGTTCAAAGGGCAGAACGTGGCGTACATGGTCGGTCTGGCGTTCGCGATTGCTGCCAGCGCGAACTTCCCGGCGCTCGTCCTGTCGATCTTCTGGCGTCGTTTGACGACAGCCGGCGCGCAGATCAGCATGATCGTCGGGACAGCGTCAACGGTCGTGCTCATCTATCTGTCGCCGGCGATTCAGATCGATATCCTCCATCACGCCAGCGCCTCATTCCCATTGCGCAACCCGGGGATCGTGACCATCCCGCTGTCGTTTGTCGTCGCGATTGCCGTCTCGCTGCTGCGCCCGGTCGCGTCAGAGGAACGTCGCTTCATGGAGCTCGAGCGACAGCTGCATATGGGTGTTGAGTAACGGGGCGAGGGGGCGAAGGTGCGAGGGGGCGAAGGTGCGATAGTGCGAGAGTGAGAGCATGAGACGACGCACCGTGCTCCTGGCTGCTGCCACCGTCGCACTGGCGCTGGCGGTTGGTGGCTTCTTCATACTTCAGCGTCGCGCGTTGCCTGCCCCTGGCTCTGCCATCTACGAGCAGACGACGCGCGCCTTCTATCACGGGCTGTCCGCGCTCGAAGTCGGTCTCCTGGACGATGCGCGCAAGCAATTCATGAGTGCAACGATGCTCGTTCCGCAAGAGCCGGCATCTTGGGCGAACCTCGGGCTCACTCAGCTACGGCTCGGTGAGCTGGACGCTGCGGCGGAGCCAATCGACCGAGCCCTTTCACTCGCGCCTACCAACGCAGACATTGTCTTGCTGGCCGGTCGCATGGAAACCGCGAGGGGACGTCTGGACGAAGGGATCGCGCGGCTGCGGCAAGCCGTCGCGCTCGACCCTGACGGACTCCGCGCGCGCTTCGCATTGACTGAGGAGCTCGTCCGCCTGTCGAACGCGCAGGCCGATACGGAAGCCCAAACGTTGCTCGACGAGCTCGCCAAGCGAGCCCCGAACAACCTGGCGGTGCTCATCGAACGCGCACGGCTGGCCGCCAGGCGCCGAGACGCCCAGCGCCTTCGTGAGTCGATCGAAGCGCTCGAGCGCGAGGCATCGTCGTGGCCCGCCCAAGCGAAAGAGCAGTTTGCTCTGCTGCAGAAGGCCGCCGCCGAAAGTGATTTCGAACTGGCGCCGCGCGCGACGACAATGCTGCGAAACGTGCTCGCACGTGTGCCGGCGTTCTCGGAGAGTCTCGTTGCGGTGCGCACGCCAGCCGAGCTCATCGCGGAACCGTTCGATCGCTTCCTGGTCCTGGCGCCTCCGATCGCCACACCATCGCCGCTGGACGTATCGCTGTCGTTTACCTCTGAGCCGATGAGCGACGCGTCTGGGATCTCAGCGCCGCTGGCGTTCCCATTGACGATTGACGGTGCGCCCGCGATCGTCGGTATCGACGCGGCGACGGTACGTCGTCTTGATGGACCTGGTTCGTGGACGTTCCCGACGTCCGCCACTGCCGTCGCGGCGTTGGATTGGAATCATGATTTCCGAACGGATCTCGCCGTTGCGACAGGCGGCGATCTCGTGCGTCTGTTGTTGCAGCAGGAAGATGGTTCCTTCGCCGACGCGACCTCTCGAGCCTCCGGCGTGCGGGGGTCGTGTGACTGCCCAGGCGTGCTCGGAATCTGGGCGGCCGATGTCGAGATGGATGGTGATCTCGACCTCGTGGTCGGCACGGCCGATGGGCCGCCGGTGGTGCTTCGGAACAATGGCAACGGCACCTGGCAATCGCAGAAACCGTTCACAGACGTCTCACGCGTGCGTGCGTTCGCCTGGGCCGATCTCGATGGCGACGCGGATCCGGACGCGGTGTTCCTCGATCAATCCGGCGCGGTGCACGTCTTCAGGAACAGACAGGCCGGTCAATTCGCGCGCGTCGACGAGGTGAAGGGCCCGACCGGAGCGGTGGCCATCACGGTCGCCGACATCGATGCCGACGGCATCGTGGACGTGCTGAGTCTCGATACGGCGGGCATCGTGCGACAGACGTCGCACATCGAGGGGCAATGGCAGACGCGCGAGATCGCCCAATGGCCGGGATTGAATCGGGCGGCCCCAGGTACCCATCGTCTCCTGACTGGCGATCTCGACAACAACGGCGCGCTCGATCTGATCGCCGCCGGTGCAGGTGAATCGCGGATTTGGCTGGGCGGCGCCGATCGCCGATTGCAAGGATTTCAGGCGACGCCGGAAGGCGAGGTGTTCTCCGTCCTCGATCTCAATGGCGACGGACATCTCGATTTGGTCGGAACAGCGGCAGGTCGTGTGGTCCGCATGCTCGGTCACGGCGCCGCGAATTTCCACTGGAAGACGATTCGTCCGCGCGCCCAGCAAAACGCGGGCGATCAGCGGATCAATGCGTTCGGCGTTGGCGGCGAGATTGAGGTGCGCTCGGGGCTGCTCGTTCAGAAGCAGGTGTTGACGGGCGCTCCCGTGCATTTCGGTCTCGGCTCTCATACCACCATCGATGTCGCGCGAATCGTCTGGCCGAACGGCGTGCCACAGGCGGAATTCGCAATCGGCGTCGATGATGCGATCGTCGCGGAGCAGCGGTTGAAGGGATCGTGCCCATGGGTCTTCGCCTGGGACGGCAGCCGCATGGGCTTCGTCACCGACTTTCTCTGGCGATCGCCGCTCGGCCTTCGCATCAACGCGCAGGACACGGCCGGTGTCAGCCAGACCGAAGACTGGGTCAAGATCAGCGGGGCTCAACTCGCGCCACGCGACGGAAGATACGACCTCCGTATCACCGCGGAGCTGTGGGAAACGCACTTCGTTGATCACGTCTCTCTGCTGGTCGTCGATCACGCCGCTGACACAGAGGT
>Ga0114129_10013172_pt1 | contig 11782 bp, 7 predicted proteins | sample RhiMetdeltSRZDD1_FD_80071 | JGI IMG/M metagenome (GOLD analysis project Ga0114129, IMG submission 80071) | Populus rhizosphere microbial communities from Tennessee, USA - Rhizosphere MetaG P. deltoides SRZDD1 (version 2) (version 2) | ecosystem: Host-associated > Plants > Roots > Rhizosphere >... | reverse complement strand
CGTCCCGGCGAGCCGCGTAATGCGCGCGTAACGGTCATCGTGGAGGATCGTGACGCCCAGCTCCCCGAGCTCACGAACCAGGGTCGCCACGATCTCGCGGTCGAAGTACGGCAGCAGGCGGTCCCGCGTGTCCACAAGCGTGACCGAGATCCCGAGCGCCGCGAAGATGCTCGCGTACTCGATGCCCACAACCCCCGCGCCGAGCACGCTCATCGTCCTGGGCATGCGCGGGAGCTGAAGGATCGTCTCGGAGTCGAAGACGGTCTCGCCGTCGAACGGTACGTCGTCCGGCCGGTTGGGGCGCGAGCCGGTGGCGATCACGAAGATGTCGGCTGTGAGCGGGCTGAGCTCGGCTCCGCCGGGCGCCCGCACCTCGAGGGTGTTGGGCCCCGCGAAACGGGCGTGGCCCTGCACCACCTCGACCGCATACCGGCCGAGCGACTCGCCGATCAGGGCCAGCTCGCGCTGCACGACTGCCCGCTCGCGTTGCATGAAGTCGGCGACGGTCAGCTCCGGACTCACCTCGTAGCGGATGCCGTGGAGGCGGCTGCGCGTGAGCTGGTAGAAGAAGACGGCGCTCTCGCGCAGCGACTTCGAGGGAATCGTGCCCCAGTTGACGCGGTTGCCGCCGACCACATGGTGGCGTTCGACCACCGCCACCTTCTTGCCCGCCCGGGTCGCCTGGATCGCCGCCCGCTCGCCGGCCGGTCCGCAGCCGAGGACCACCACGTCGTAGTGCGCCACGTCACCTCCTCGCCCGGAAGGGGCTAATTCTATGTTGACCCGCCCGTTACGCGAGGTAACGACGGACCCAGAGCCGATCTGACGACTCACGACGCTGGCCTTCGCATCTGTCACTGGATGCTGGCCTTGGACGCGCCGGAGGCGGCTGGCACGTGGGGTGCAGTATCGACGGGCAGGTCGCGAGGCTGCTTCTAGGAGGTGGCCCATGGCGTCGAGAGACATCGTTGATGCGAATCACTCACGCGAGCTCACTGCGATGGTGTGGATCGAGGATCGGTCGACGAGGATCTCGCGGGGCCAGGCCGCCGTCGTCACGAGCGAGGGACTGCAGGTGAAGCTCTCCGAGGCACCGGCGTTCGGCCGGGGCGATGAGGTCGCCGTGCGCCTGTCGTTCGAGCGGGGCACCGCGACGGTCGCTGTTTCGGCGCGGGTCGCCTGGGTCCGCGGGGCGCTCGACCAGGTGGAGTGCGGTCTGAACTGGAGCACGCCGCCGAGCGAACGGCGAGACCTGGACGCCTGGCTCACCAAGGCCGCCTGACCCACTCCGCCTCTAAAGACCGCGCCTGAGCGCCTGGTCGGCCGCGCGCCTTTGGCTTCGTTCAGGGGCGATGCCGGGCGGGTTAGACTCGCTTCCCCGATGAGCTCTGCAGCGTTCGTCCCGGCGATCGCATGGGCGCTGCCGTTCGTGGGCCTGCTGCTAGCGATCGCAATCCTGCCGCTCGCGGTACCCCACTTCTGGGAGTCGAACCTCAAGAAGCTCGCGGTCGCGGCCGCCTTTGCCGTGCCCGTGCTGGTCCTCTATCTGCGGGCGCACCCGCAGGCGCTCGTTCTTGCGGCGCTCGACTACGCCTCCTTCATCGTGCTCCTCGGCGGCCTGTTCGTGATCTCGGGCGGCATCCTGCTCGAAGGCGACCTCGAGGCCACCACCCGCACGAACGTGATGCTGCTCGGGGCGGGGGCGCTGCTCGCGTCGTTCGTTGGAACCACCGGCGCCTCGGTGCTGCTGATCCGGCCGCTTTTACAGACGAACCGCGAGCGCAAGCGCGTCGCCCATAGCGTGGTCTTTTTCATCTTCCTGGTCTCGAACATCGGCGGCTGCCTGACGCCACTCGGCGACCCGCCGCTCTTCCTGGGCTACCTGAGCGGCGTGCCGTTCACTTGGACCTTGCGGCTCTTCTTCCCGTGGCTCGTGACGGTCGCGCTCGTGCTGGCTGTCTATGCCGCCTGGGACCGCCGCGAGCGTGCCCGGGAGCTGCGTTCGGATCTGAAGCGCGACTTCTACGAGGTGCGGCAGCTGCGCGTCGCGGGCAAGGAAAACCTGGTGCTGCTGGCGGGTGTCCTGGCCGCCGTCGCGTTCCTCGAGGCGCCGTGGCGGGAGCTGGTGATCGTGGGGCTTTCGGTGTTCTCATATCGACTGACCGACCCGGAGCTGCGCAAGGCCAACCGCTTCACGTTCCACCCGATCCTGGAAGTGGCGGCGCTTTTCGCCGGCATCTTCGTGACGATGCTGCCGGCCCTCGACCTCCTGAAGGCCCGCGGCGCGGAGCTCGGGGTACGCGAGCCGTGGCAGTTTTTCTGGGCGACGGGGGCACTCTCCTCGTTCCTCGACAACGCGCCGACGTATCTGACGTTCCTCGCGCTGGCGAAGGGCCTGGGAATGGCGCCCGAGGTCGTGGGCGTTCCGCACGAGATCCTGGTGGCGATCAGCCTCGGGGCCGTGTTCATGGGCGCCAACAGCTACATCGGGAACGGTCCGAACTTCATGGTCCGCGCGATCGCCGAGGAGCGCGGCGTGAAAATGCCGAGCTTCGGCGGCTACATGCTCTACAGCGGCGCGGTGCTGCTCCCGATCTTCGTGGTGGTGACGCTCGTCTTCTTCCGCTAACAGGCCCTGAGCGGGCTACTCCCTAGTACCTGGCTGATCCGCGACGTCTAAGAGGTCGGCATCCGCGAGGTCAGTGACTCGCCCCTACTCGTCCGGGAACGACGCGAAGAAGCGGAAGCCCTCGAGGGTCCTGAGCATGCCGCAGTCGGCCGGCGTTCGGGGCGGAACGCAGGCGCGATCGTCGGATGGGTGGAGCCCGATGGCCGGCAGGCAGTGGTCGAAGCAGAAGGCCTTCCGCTGCTCGCGTAACGGGGCGTAGTACTGCAGGTCGCCGGCCATGCTTCGTCCGACCCGTCGCTCTGCCACGAACGCGCAGGTTCCGACGGCAGCCTCCTCGAGCCGCCCCTCTCCCCCCACAACCTCGAGCGCCAGACGGAGGTTCCAGAAATGAGCATCGAACACGAAAACGGCCGTCAGAGCTCGGCGCGACAGCCTGACCAACCGCTGGCCCACGTGGGCCGAGTCTGTTCCGCCGAGGTTGTCGAAGAACTGGCGCTCCGCCTCCTGAGGGCCGAGATCTTCGCGGGGGAGCCCGGCCGCGTCGCGGGCGTCTTGGGTGGCCCGGAGGACCGCGTCCACGAGGCCCTCGGCAAGAGCGCCACGGCCGAAGTCCAAGTAGAGCGCCTGCAGCCGGAATGGCGAGGATGGAAGGGGGGCCCTGGAGCCGTGGGTCAGCAGGTCCTCGCGAATCCTCAGGTTGAGGGCCTCGTAGCGGGACACCACAAGGTGGCCGAGCAGCGTTCGCGGCGGACTGCTCACGCCCGGTTTCCTCGCGTCCATCCGCCAGCTCCCAGGACGCCAGTCCCTCGGATCGTGCACTTCGCCTCTCGTCGACACCGTCGCCCCACTCGATGCCACGCGGTCAAAAGCCCACAGCGAACGACGCCTTGAACTCCGTGTAGGCGACGCCCTTCAGCCGCGAGTTGTGCGGGCCGGAGTCGAAGCGATCCAGCTCGGCCTTCAGGAACAGCGTGTCGTCCAGACGCAGGTTGAGGCCGCCGAGCAGGACGCTGGCCTGGTCATCGCCCTCGTCCCGGTTCGGGTCGTGGTACTCGTATCGCGCGTAGGGGCGCACCCGGCCCAGCTTTGCCCAGACCGTCGCCTCTAGCCCGAAGCGCCAGAACGAAGGCGCTGCGGACGGGGACAGGCGACCGCTCACGTACTCGAGCTCGACGCCGGCACGCTTCGTCTCCCACACGCCGTCCACGCTCCAGCTCAAGCGTCCGGTTTCCGACGTGCCCGGCGTCCCGTCGGCCAGGAGCTCGACGAAGCTGTCGTCGTAGAAGGACGCACCGAGGGCCAACGCCCCCGTGGGGTGAACGCGAGCCCGCACGGCAACCGCCTTGGCGACGTTGTCGTCCTTCTCGAAGGGGTTCGTCACTAGGGAGTCGCCATTCGTGAAGTGGACTTGGTACTCCACCTCCCGCCCCGAGAGCCGCCCCTGGCCGACGAGGGCGAGGCCCGAGGCCCAACGCGGGAAGAAGCGGATCGGGCTGCCCAGCCGGTCCGTGCGATCGGTGGCCGAAGGCTCCTTCACGGCCAGGAAGAGGGGCTTGGCGGTGTGGATCTCGTTGTAGAGGCCGAAGGGGGTGAACATCTTTCCGGCGCGGCCCTTCAGCCAGTCGGTGCCGTAGTACTCGATGAAGCCGTACTCGACCGCCGCGTTGCCGAAGCCGCTCTCCGTCGCGGTGCCGTGCTCCCAGGTGAGGTCCATGCCCACGCGGACCCGATCGGTCGGGAGGAAGTTGAGCACGAGATCCAGGCCGTCCGAGTCGAAAGAGCCGGTCTTGTCTCCTCGGCCCTCGTCCCCCAGGAGCTTCTCGAACTCGACGCTCCCGTAGCCATTGATCTTGATCTTGTCCCCGAGCTGCGCATAGGCAGGAGCGACAGCCACGGAAGCCGCCAGGCTGGCGGCGGCGAAGAGCCTGCAGAACATCGTCATCCTCCTTGTGGTGCTCATGGCGTCACCTTCACGGTCTTCACTTCCGGAGGTACGCTTCCGCCGACTTGGAGGTAGCCGAGCGCGCCAGGCTCGGCGGCGACGAACTCGATGACGTCATGGTCCGACGAGCGCGTTGTCGGGGGTACCGCGGCGCCCGACAGGGTCTGCTTTAGCCAGTAGTCGCGGAGCTCGCCCAGGCTGAGCCCCAGGACGTCGCGAGCGAAAGCCGCACCGACTGCCGAGGTCGCCGACTGATCCACGGGGACGGCGGCCTTGCCGTCGGGCCAGCGGCGCAGCTTGCGTAGGTAGAGGCGCGCCACCACATCCCTCTTGAGCTCGCTGGCCGGGTTGGTGGAGTTGACGATGACTCTGTATTTCTCCTGGGCCAACGACGACCGATCGACCGACGAGAGCGCGGCCAGCAGCACGAATGCGGGGGCGACGTGTCTCATTCAGATACCTCCGAGCGTTGCGCAGCTACCCGCGCAACCGGTCCCGGACTTCCGGGGCTGTTCCAAGCTTTGGCAAGAAGAATGCCGTGGAGCCGGCCTCGCGTGGCTCGAACGTTGCGCCGCGCCGTCTCGTCGGCAGAGCCCGGGCGACATCTCCAGGCGTCGAAACGAGTTCCTCCTGTCCAGGTCGGTCGGGGAAAAGGCGGCAGGGACCTCTCTCCGCAGCGAGGGGGACGGACGCACGAGCGACTGCCCGTCCGGGATGCCGGACACGCCATCCGAGTCCCGGGACGCCGACGGCGCTGGCTGAAGCGCTTTGGTGGCGATTCGGGAGGGCGGTAGACTAGCGCGTCTAAACAGATGAGTCGCGGGCCCCACGACGCCGTGGACGGCGACGCCCGCCACCGAGCGTTCCTGCGCCTGAGCGACGACTTCCTGTCCCTGAGCGGCAACGGCGTCGCGCGCTTCGAGCTCATACCCCCGCTCCTCGTCGGTGCGAGCGAGGACCAGCAGGTCGACCACATCCTGCGGCATGCCCGGATTGCCGAGTGCAACGAGGCTCTCGCCCGGCTCTACGGCCCGACCAGTCGCGAGCTGATCGGCCTCGCGATGGAGGACTTGATCCCCCGGGGTGAGCCCGCTCGTCACCGGGGGATTCGCGAGTTCATCCGGGCCGGCTATCGGCTGCCGTACAGCGAGGAGGAGCAGGCGCTCCCCTCGGGTGCATCACGCTGGGTCGGCGCGAGCGCGCTCGGTACAGCCATGGACGGTCGACTCCACGAGTTCTGGCTTTGCATGCGGGAGATCACCGCGCGCAAGCGGGCGGAGCAGGACCGGCAGCGGCGGGGACGCATCCTGGAAGCCGTCGCCTTCTCTGCGGCTCGCCTGCTGCAGCCCGGCCCATGGCAGGCGCGCCTCGACGAGGTCTTGGCTCGCCTCGGCGAGGCTGCCGGGGTCGCCCGCACGTGGCTTGGAACCGTCGATGATCGCGACGGCACGGTCTGGATCCATTTCAGCGCGACGTGGGCGGCCAGGGGCCAGGAGCTTCGGCTGGACGACCCGCGCATTCGGGGCGGAGTCTCGCTGCGCGACGCGGGGCTGATGCGGCTCGAAGCCGACTTACGCCAAGGCCGGCCCGTGACTGCCGTCGTGAGCGAACTTCCCGACGCCGAGCAGACGTTACCGGCGGGGGTCGGGTCGAGAGCTTTTGCCGTCGCTCCCATCTTCTCCAACGGCCGCTGGTGGGGGGTCCTGGGATTCGGTGAGACGCGCCACGAGCTTGCGTGGTCGGCGCCCGAGATCGATGCGCTCACGGCCGCGGCCGCGGTGCTGGGCGCAGCCTCCGAGCGCGAGAGCGCCGACGTCGCACTTCGAGAGAGCGAGGAGCGCTTCGAGCGGCTGGCGGCGGCCGCATTCGAGGCGATCGCCCTCACCGAAAGCGGCACCTTCGTGGACGGCAACGACCAGCTCGCGAACATGCTCGCGCTGTCCCGGGCCGACCTCGTCGGCCGGCCCGTCGAGGACTTCGTGGCGCCGGAAGACCGCGAGCGCGTGAGGTCGCACATCGCGATTGGCCTCGAAGGGCCTTACAAGCACGTGGCGCTCCGCGCCGACGGCTCGCGGTTCCCGGTGGAGGTGCGAGCGCGGGCGCTCCCTTACGCGGGGCGCATGCTGCGGGTCACCGCGCTGCAGGACATCTCGGCCCGAGTGGAAGCCGAGGAGCGGCAGCGGCACCTCGAAGAGGACCTGAGGCGTTCGGCTCAGGAGTGGCGCCAGACCTTCGACGCGCTCGACATCGGGATCGTGCTCGCCGACGCCGCGGCGCGCGTCGTCCGCCTCAACCGGGGCGCGCTCGCGGAGGCGGCGGATTCTTCGTTCGCCGACGCTGCGGGGATGAAGCTCGAGGCGCTTTCCGGGCGCGAGCCCTGGCGCACCCTCCTGGATCTCCACCGGAGCGTGGGCGAGCGCGGAACCTCGCAGGTGGCCGAGGCACGGGAGCCGGCGACGGGGCGCGCGTTCTACTTGCTCGGGAGCCCCTGGTTCCGGGAAGTGGGCGAGCCGCCCTGGCGGGTCCTGACCTTCCGGGACGTCACCGACTTCACGAACATGCAGGAGGAGCTGCGGCGGGCGCGGGTCCTCGAAGCGATGGGGTCGCTCGTCGCGGGAGTCGCCCACGAGGTGCGGAACCCCCTCTTCAGCATCTCCGCGACCGTCGACGCGATCGAGTCCACGATCGGCCGGCAGGGGGAGCTTGGAGACCATCTGACACTCCTCCGCTCGCAGGTGGGCCGTCTCACCCGGCTCACCCGCGACCTCCTGGACTACGGCCGGCCGTCGGCCGTGCAGCAGGCGCCGACGGACCTCGCCGGTGTCGTGCGCCGCGCCGTCCGCGCCTGCTCCACGCTCATGAAACAGCGAGAGGTGAGGGTCGAGGGACGCCTCGCCCCCGATCTCCCGCGCTTGCCGCTCGACGGCGCTCAGATAGAGCAGGCTCTCGAAAACCTCGTGGCCAACGCCGTTCAGCACGCGCCAAAGGGCTCGTTGGTGCGGGTGATCGGCGCGCTCGCAGCGGCCGATGCCGGACCGCTCGCGACGTTCGTGCGCTGCGCGGTGGAAGACGAGGGACCAGGCGTCCCCGACGAGAGCCTGGCGAAGGTCTTCGAGCCATTCTTCACTCGGCGCAAGGGCGGGACCGGACTCGGTCTCGCGATCGTGCGGCGAACAGTCGAAGCGCATGGAGGCCGGATCACCGCGGAGAACAGAGCCGAGGGCGGCGCCCGCTTTACGATGTGGCTCCCCGTCCGGCAGGCTCCGCCAGCAGGCGAGAGTGGCTGAGAGGAAGATCCTGCTCGTCGACGACGACGAGGCCGTTCGCCTCGCGCTCGGCCGGTTCCTGAGCGGCAAGGGCTTTGTGCCCGTCGAGGCCGCGGACCTGGCTTCGGTCCGCGAGCTCGTCCGCGTGCAATCGGTGGACGCCGCGATCGTGGATTTTTCCCTGCCCGACGGGGACGGCCTCGAGGTCCTGCGCACTCTCAAGGCTCAGGACGCCTCGCTTCCCGTGGTTCTGCTCACCGCCCACGGGACGATCGACGTCGCGGTCCGCGCGATCAAGGAGGGGGCCGAGCAGTTCCTCACCAAGCCCGTGGAGCTGCCGGCACTCCTCGTCGTGATCGAACGCGCCCTCGAGACGAGCCGGATGCGAAGCGTGTCGCTCGCCGGCAAGGCCTCGCAGGAGCGTCGTGCCGTCGATCCCTTCTTCGGCGAGAGCCCGAGCATCCGCAAGCTCGCAGCCGAGGCGGCGCGCGTGGCGGGCTCCCCGCTCCCCGTGCTGATCCAGGGGGAGACGGGGACCGGGAAGGGCGTCCTGGCTCGCTGGCTCCACCAGCATAGCCCCCGCGCAGACGAGCCGTTCGTGGACCTGAACTGTGCGGGGCTGTCGAGCGAGCTGATGGAGAGCGAGCTCTTCGGCCACGAGAAGGGGGCGTTCACGGGCGCGGTCGCGTCCAAGCCGGGCCTGCTGGAGATCGCACACCGCGGGACGGCCTTCCTCGACGAGGTCGGCGACGTCGACCTGCAGGTGCAGGCCAAGCTCCTGAAGGCGGTGGAAGACTTGCGCTTCCGACGCCTAGGGGACGTGAGAGACCGCCAGGTGGACGTGCGCCTGATCGCGGCTACCCACCGGGACCTCGGCCGCCTCGTGCGGGAAGAGAAGTTCCGCGAGGACCTGTATTACCGCATCAGCGCGCTGCCGCTCGTGATGCCGCCGCTGCGCGAGCGCGGAACAGACGTGGCGCTTCTGGCGCGCAGGCTCGTGGAGACGATCGGCGCGGAACTGGATCGCCCCGGCGTACGGCTGTCGGCAGGGGCGGAGGCAGTTCTCACCGCGCGCTCCTGGCCCGGCAACGTCCGCGAGTTGCGCAACGTGCTCGAACGTGCACTGCTGCTGAGCGGCGGTCCTATCCTGGAAGCCGCTGACCTCGGCCCGGCGCTGGCAGCCGGCAGCGACCGTACCGACCCGCGGCTGACCCTGGCCGAGGCGGAGCGCCGGCACATCGAGGCTGTCCTGCGCGTGACAGGCGGCGTTGTTCCGCGGGCCGCCGAGATCCTCGGCCTGTCACGCAGTGCGCTTTACGAGCGGATCAAGAAGCACGGCATCGACGTGCGCAAGCCCCTGGGCTGAAGCCGCCGGTTCTGGCAATCCCCGGACTCCCGTTCGAGGCGCGCACATCGAGGGCGGATCGTTAGCACACGGTGTCCATACATTTAGCTTAGTCTACTCATATTACTTGACATCCATTGGCTAAGTACCTATGTTGTTTCGAGAGAGTTTTGGGAGAACCATGCGCCTCGATCAATTCACGGTAAAGGGCCAGGAGGCCTTGACTTCCGCTCAGACGGCGGCCGAGAAGGCGGACCATCCAGAGGTCACGAGCGAGCACATGCTGCAGGCGCTGCTCAGCCAGGAGCGGGGTGTCGTTCCTGCGGCCCTCGGCAAGCTGGGAGTGCGGTCCGAGGCCGTCGCGGCAGAGGTCGAGAAGAGCCTCGCTTCGCTTCCTCGCACGCAGGGTGCCGCCACTCACGTCTCGGCGAAGCTCGACGGCGTCTTGAAGCAGGCGCTGCGCGAGGCCGAGGCGCTCAAGGACCAGTACGTTTCGACCGAGCACCTGCTGCTCGCGCTCGTCGACAGCAAGACACAGTCGGGGGAAGTGCTCAAGGGCCAGGGTGTCAGCCGTGACGGGCTGCTCAAGGTGCTGAAGGAGATCCGCGGCAACCAGACGGTGAGCGACCCGCACGCCGAGGACCGCTATCAGGCGCTCGAGAAGTACGGCCGCGATCTCACGGAGCTCGCCCGCAAGGGCAAGCTCGATCCCGTGATCGGGCGCGACGACGAGGTGCGCCGCGTGGTGCAGGTCCTTTCGCGCCGCACCAAGAACAATCCAGTGCTGATCGGCGAGCCGGGCGTCGGCAAGACCGCGATCGTGGAGGGCCTCGCCCAGCGCATCGTGAAGGGTGACATACCGGAGTCGCTCAAGAACAAGCGGGTGATCGCCCTCGACCTGGGAGCGCTGATCGCGGGCGCCAAGTACCGCGGCGAGTTCGAGGACCGGCTGAAGGCGGTGCTCAAGGAAGTCCAGGAGTCGAGCGGCGACGTGGTGCTGTTCATCGACGAGCTGCACACCGTGGTCGGGGCCGGCTCGGCCGAGGGTGCGATGGACGCTTCCAACATGCTGAAGCCCGCGCTCGCGCGCGGCGAGCTTCGCTGCGTGGGCGCCACTACCCTCAACGAGTACCAGAAGCACATCGAGAAGGACGCGGCGCTCGAGCGACGCTTCCAGCCCGTCTACGTCGGCGAGCCGAGCGTCGAGGACACGATCGGGATCCTGCGCGGGCTCAAGGAGCGCTACGAGGTCCATCACGGCGTGCGCATCCAGGACTCGGCGCTCGTGGCGGCCGCGATGCTCTCGAACCGCTACATCGCCGACCGTTTTCTGCCCGACAAGGCGATCGACCTCGTCGACGAGGCCGCCTCGCGCCTGCGCATCGAGATCGACTCGCTGCCGACCGAGATCGACGAGGTGGAGCGCCGGCTGATCCAGCTCGAGATCGAGCGCCAGGCTCTCAAGAAGGAGAAGGACAAGGCCTCGAAGGAGCGCATCGCGAAAGTGGAGCGGGAGAGCGCGGAGCTCAAGGAGCGCTCGGCCGCGATGAAAGCCCACTGGCAGCAGGAGAAGGACGCGATCCAGAAGATCCGCTCCATCAAGGAGCAGATCGAGAAGACGCGGACCGAGGTCGAGCTCAGCACTCGCCGCGGCGACCTGGCGAGGGCCTCGGAGCTGCAGTACGGCACGCTCCCCAACCTCGACAAGCAGCTCGCTGCAGAGAACGAGCAGCTTGCGCAGCTCCAGTCGAAGCAGAAGATGCTCAAGGAGGAGGTCGACGCCGAGGACGTGGCAGAGGTGGTCGCCAAGTGGACCGGCATCCCCGTCTCGCGCCTGCTCGAGGGCGAGATGCAGAAGCTGCTCCATGTCGAGGATCGCCTGCGCGAGCGGGTCGTGGGCCAGGACGAGGCGCTGCTCCTGGTCGCGAACGCCGTGCGTCGCTCGCGCGCCGGCCTGGGCGACCCGCGCCGGCCGATCGGCTCATTCCTGTTCATGGGTCCGACCGGCGTCGGCAAGACCGAGCTCGCCCGGGCACTCGCCGAGTTCCTGTTCAACGACGAGCATGCGCTGCTGCGGCTCGACATGTCCGAGTACATGGAGAAGCACACGGTGGCCCGCCTGATCGGCGCGCCGCCCGGCTACGTCGGCTACGACGAGGGCGGTCAGCTCACCGAGGCCGTCAGGCGCCGGCCGTACGCGGTGATCCTGTTCGACGAGGTGGAAAAGGCGCACCCCGACGTCTGGAGCGCGCTCTTGCAGGTGCTCGACGACGGTCGGCTCACCGACGGCAAGGGCCGCACGGTGGACTTCCGCAACACCGTCGTGATCATGACGTCGAACGTCGGCTCCGAGCTGATCCAGGAGTCCTCGCGGCGCGGCGACAGCGACGAGCAGCTGAAGAGCAAGCTGATGGACGTGTTGCGCCACACCTTCAAGCCCGAGTTCCTGAACCGCATCGACGAGACCGTCGTATTCCACTCGCTCGGAAAGCAGGAGCTCGAGCGCATCGTCGAGATCCAGCTGCGCGACCTCAGGAAGCGGCTCGCCGAGCGCAAGCTGCAGCTCGAGGTGACGCCCGAAGCCAAGGCGCAGCTCGCCG
>Ga0114129_10013171_pt1 | contig 11782 bp, 12 predicted proteins | sample RhiMetdeltSRZDD1_FD_80071 | JGI IMG/M metagenome (GOLD analysis project Ga0114129, IMG submission 80071) | Populus rhizosphere microbial communities from Tennessee, USA - Rhizosphere MetaG P. deltoides SRZDD1 (version 2) (version 2) | ecosystem: Host-associated > Plants > Roots > Rhizosphere >... | reverse complement strand
CGCGAGACCGGCGCCCGCGGCCTGCGCTCGATCCTCGAGGAGACGCTCCTCGACGTGCAGTTCGAGCTGCCCTCACGGCGCGACGTGAAGAAGTGCGTCGTGACCAAGGAGACGATCGAGAAGCAGCTGAAGCCGACGCTGGTTACCGAGGCCGCGCCGGAAGAGGACACCGGCGAGCAGCACGCCGAGTCCGCCTAGGCCGGGCGGTCGCCCGCCAGGAAGCGCCGGCGCGCCTTGTCGGGGTCGCCGAACATCCACCAGGTTCTGATCAGGCCGTCCTCGACGCGTACGAGGTGTGCGACCGGGTGCTCGATGTCGATGCCGCTCTCGGCGCCGCGCAGGCGGTAGCGCGCCCATACGAACACGTCGTCGCCGTCCTCCAGGAATTCCTCGGGCTCCATCTGGAACACGCCCCACGACTCGGTCCAGATGGAGAGCCCTCTGTCTATTCCCTCGTGACCCTCGAAGAAGCTCTCGCCCGGCGTGCCCGGGGGCCAGTGCCACTCGATCTCCGGGTGGAAGTACGCCGCGGGGATCCGCTCGCCGCGGTTGAAGCCCCGGTAGAAGTCCTCGACCACTTCACGTGGGCTGGCCGACACGGCCATAAGTATCCCGCGCTGCCAGACTTGCCAACTCGATGGCCGAGGACAGACTGAAGACGCTCGAGGAGCGCACGCGCTACGAGCCCGCCGACGTCGAGCCGCGGGTGTTCGCGCGCTGGGAGCAGTCCGGGATCTTCCATCCGGCGCCGGAGGGGACGCCCGCCGAGAATTTCTCGATCGCCGTGCCGCCGCCGAACGTGACCGGGAACCTGCACATGGGGCACGCGCTGAACGCCTCGATCCAGGACCTCAAGATCCGGGTGGCGCGCATGCGCGGGCAGCGCGCCAAGTGGATCTACGGGAAGGACCACGCCGGGATCGCCACGCAGCGGGTCGTCGAGAAGCAGCTCGAGGCCGAGGGCAGCTCGCGCGAGGAGATCGGGCGCGAGGCGTTCGTCGAGCGGGTCTGGGAGTGGGTCCAGGAGTACGGCGACAACATCACGCGCCAGTTCCGGGAGCTCGGGGCCTCGCTCGACTACGAGGACGAGCGCTTCACGATGGACGACGACTACGTGGCCGCCGTGACCAAGGTGTTCGTGCACCTCTACGAGAAGGGGCTCGTCTACCGCGACAACTACATGGTCAACTGGGACCCCGGCCTGCGCACGGCGATCTCCGACCTCGAGGTCGAGCAGCGGACCGTGGAGGACACCCTCTTCATGCTCGACTACCCGCTCGAGTCGGGATCGGGCTCGGTCACGATCGCCACGGTCCGGCCCGAGACGATGCTCGCCGACACCGCTATCGCGGTGAACCCGGGCGACGAGCGCTACTCGCGCTTGATCGGGGAGGCCGCGGTGCTGCCGCTCGTGGGCCGCCGGCTGCCGATCATCGCCGACGACTACGTGGACCCCGAGTTCGGCACCGGCGCCCTGAAGATCACGCCCGGGCACGACCAGAGCGACTTCGAGATCGGCCGCCGGCACGGGCTCGAGGAGGTCACGGTGATCGGCGAGGACGGCCGTATCACCGACGCGGCGCCCGAGCGGTTCTGGGGCATGGAGGTGGACGAGGCGCTCAAGGCCGTCGTGGCGGAGCTGCGCGAGCAGGGACTCATCTCCGGCACGCAGCCCTATGTGCACGACGTGCCGCACTCGCACCGCTCGGGACGGCGCGTGGAGCCGCTGATCTCGCTCCAGTGGTTCTGCGACATGGACAAGCTCGCGCAGCCCGCGATCGAGGTCGTGAGGGACGGGACGATCACGTTCCACCCGGAGAAGCCGTGGACGGGCGTCTATCTCAACTGGCTCGAGAACATCCGTCCCTGGTGCATCTCGCGCCAGCTCTGGTGGGGCCACCAGCTGCCGGTCTGGTACCGCGGCGACGAGACCTACGTGGGCGAGACGGCACCCGGCGGCGAGGGCTGGGAGCGCGATCCGGACGTGCTCGACACCTGGTTCTCGTCAGGGCTGTGGCCGTTCGCCACGCTCGGATGGCCGAAGGCCACCGAGGAGCTGCGCGCGTTCTACTCCACCGACGTGCTCTCCACCGCGCGCGACATCATCTTCCTCTGGGTGGCGCGCATGGTGATGTTCGGCGAGGAGCTCACCGAGCATGCGCCGTTCACGGACGTGAACATCCACTCCGTGATCCAGGCGCCGGACGGGCGGCGAATGTCGAAGTCGCTCGGGACGGGGATCGACCCCTCGGACCTGGTCCACGGCGGCCCGCGCCCGCCAGTGTACGAGGAGGGCGGCGAGTTCCCGGCGTACGGCGCGGACGCGCTCCGCTTCGGCCTGCTCGCGATGTCCTCGTCGCAGGACGTGCGATTCAACGAGGAGCGCGTGAAGCAGGGTCGCGACCTCGCGAACAAGCTCTGGAACGCCGCGCGGCTGATCCTGCTGCGTGTCTCAGACGTGGAGCGCGACCCCGGCGCCGGGGGGACGGTCGAGGACCGCTGGATCGTGTCGCGGCTCGAGCGCCTGACCGAGCGAGTGACCGAGCTCTACGACGGCTTCCGCTTCTCCGCCGCTGCGCTCGAGCTCTACGGCGGCTTCTGGTCTGAGCTCGCCGACTGGTATCTCGAGCTCGCCAAGCCGCGCCTCTACGCGGAGGACAACGCCGAGGTCTCGGCCGTGCTGCTGTGGTCGCTCGAGCGCATCCTGCGGCTGCTGCACCCGGTGATGCCGTTCGTGACCGAGGAGATCTGGGACCTGATGCCGGGTGACGATCGCGGCCTGCTCGCGGTCGCGGACTTCCCGGTGGTGGACCCGGCGAACTTCGACGCGGACGCCGAGCTCGAGCTGGGTCGGATGATCGAGGCCGTGACCGCGCTCAGGCGCTACCGCGACGAGGTGGGTGCCAGGCCGAGCGCCAGCGTGCGCGGCCACCTCGCAGCCGACGGCTACGACGCCTGCCGCGCACACATCGCGCGGCTCGCCCGCTTCGAGTGGGTGGACGAGGTGTCCGGAGACGGCGACGTCCTGGCCACGGTGCCCATCCCGGGCGGCGGCGTGCAGGTGCTGCCCTCGGAGGCGTTCGACGCAGCCGAGGCGGAGGCCCGGCTCGAGAAGAAGGCGGCCGACCTCAGCAAGGAGATCGAGCGAGCCGAGAGCAAGCTCGCCAACGAGCAGTTCGTGGCGAAGGCGCCGGCCGCCGTCGTCGAGGAGGAGCGCCGCAAGCTCGAGGAGTACCGCGAGGCGCTCCAGAGGCTGCGGCCGTGAACTTCAAGCAGGCGGAGGAGTACCTGCTCTCGCTCGAGCTGTTCGGGATGCGGTTCGGGCTCGACCGCATGCACCGGTTGATGACCGTGCTCGGGCTTCCGCAGCGGCGCTTCGCGTCGGTCCACGTGGTCGGCTCGAACGGCAAGTCCTCGACAGCCCGCTTCTGCGCGGCGATCCTGGAGCGGCACGGGCTCCGCAGCGGGAGCTACACCTCGCCGCACCTGCGCTCGTTCCGCGAGCGCATCGAGGTGGGGGAGCAGGCGGTGCCGGAGGCCGACTTCGCCGCGGCGGTCACCCGCGCCGCGGAGGCAGCGGAGCTCGTGAACCGCACCGCCGACCCGGACGACCACGTGACGCAGTTCGAGGCATTGACGGCCGCGGCGTACCACGAGCTGGCGCGGCGCGGGGTGGAGGTGGCGGTGATCGAGGCCGGCCTCGGCGGTCGCTTCGACGCCACCAACGTGATCCCGTCGAAGGTTCAGGTGCTCACCTCGGTCAGTCTCGAGCACACGCGCTGGCTCGGGCCCACGCTGGAGGACATCGCTGGCGAGAAGCTGGCGGTGGTGCACGACCACGGAACGCTCGTCGTCGGCACGCTCGAGCCCGAGGTTGTCGCCCTCGCTCGCGAGACCGCCGCCGCTCGCCACGCTCGCCTGGTCACCGCGCAGCCACTCCACGTGGAGCTGCGGGCCGTGGGCGGCTTTCAAAGCGTGAACTTCAGCCTTGCGGCGGCCGCAGCCGAGGCGTTCCTCGGGCGACCGCTCGAGTTCGATGCTGTGAAGAGGGCTGCGGCTGAGACCGTGGTGCCCGGCCGGCTCGAGCGGGTCGGCGAGCGCCCGCTCACGCTCTTCGACGGCGCCCACAACCCGTCCGGCGCGCACGCGCTCGCGGCCTCGCTACCCGACGTCTTCGCCGAGCGCCGCCCCCGGGTGGGAGTGGTCGGCGTGCTGGAGGACAAGGACGCCGCCGGGATGCTCGAGGCGCTGCTGCCGCATTTCGACCGAGTGGTCTTCACCCGTCCGGCCAACCCGCGCGCGCTCTCACCCGCCACGCTGGTGACGCTGGCCGAGAAGCTGGGCGGCCCGGCGGCGGAGACGGTCCCGGAGCCCCGCGCAGCGGTCACACGCGCGCGTGAACTGGCGGGCTCCGAGGGCGCCGTGCTGGCAGCCGGCTCGATCTACCTGATCGCGGACCTCGTGCGCGAGAACGCGGACGCACGGGCGTCGACGCTCTAGTGCGCAGGGTCTCAGCCGTTCTATTCGACCTGGACGGCGTGCTCGTGGAGTCGCGCGAGGCCACCGAGCGGGTGTGGGTGGACTGGGCTCGCCACAACAGCATCGAAGAGGGTGCGTTGCGGTCGGCGATGCATGGCGTGCGGTCCGCTGACGTCATTCGCACGTTACGCCCCGATCTCGATGCCGTGGTGGAGTCTCGGGAGCTCGAGCGGTTGCAGGCTGAGGATGTCGACGGCCTGGTTGCCATCCCCGGGGCGCGTGCGGCGCTCCGGGCATTGAAGGATGATCGGGTCGCGGTTGTCACCTCGGGCACGCGGCCGCTCGCGTTGGCGCGGTTGGCCGCGGTCGGGATCGAGCCGCCCGCCGTGATGGTGTTCGCCGACGACGTAGCGCGCGGCAAGCCGGACCCGGAGGGCTACCTCACAGCGGCGCGCCGGCTGGGCGTGGATCCGGCCGAGGCGCTCGTCGTCGAGGACGCTCCGCCCGGCATCGAGGCGGCGAAGGCGGCCGGCGCCGCTGCCGTGGCGGTCACGAGCACACACGCGCGCGAGGAGCTGGCCGCGGCGAGTGTGGTGATCGAGTCGCTCGAGGAGCTGCCGGCGGTGCTGGCCGCGCGGTTCGATGCCGCGACGGTCCTCAAAAAGCAGCATTGAAGAGGGGACCTATCTGGATTTGCCGTGTATATCGCGGATAACTCCGATAACCCCCGGCGCGGGCGGGGCATCCACCCCTTCACCGCTGCTGTAGGCGCTGGGGCCCCCGGAACGTAGGATTCACACCGATGGACGGCGACGGACCCCGCTTCGGCGCGATGATCGGCCTGGTTGCCGTGGTGGTGGCCACGGTGATTCTGGTCTTCTTCGGCATCGGGTACGCGCTCGGGCGGCTCTTTCTGTAGGGCGCGCCCAGTACACTCGCGCGTTCAATGGGCCTGATTGCCATGTTCGGCATTGAAAACAGCGGGCTGGCATTGGCCGTCAATTTGCTGCTGCTGTTCCTCGTCGTCATCTGGCTGGCGCTGGTCTACTGGACCTACAGCGACGCGCACCGCCGGATCGCCGATCCGATGCTGGTGGCGTGCGCCACCGCGGCCTCGCTGTTCCCGTTCATCGGGACGGTCGTGTACCTGATCGTGCGCCCGCCGGAGTACCTCGACGACGTGCGCGAGCGCGAGCTCGAGATGGCCGCCGCGCAGGCGCGGCTCGCCCAGCTCGAGCACCAGCACTGCCAGTACTGCGGGTTCGAGACGGAGAAGACGTTCCTGCGCTGCCCCAGCTGCCTGCGCCGCCTCAAGGAGCCGTGCACGGTATGCGGCAAGCCGCTCGACCCGCGCTGGAAGATCTGCCCCTACTGCGAGGCCGAGGTGGGCCAGGCGGCGGAGGGCCGCCGGCCACGCCCGCGGCGAGCGGCGGCCGCGGGAGCGGTGCCTCCGCGGCAGGCGCGGCCGTCGTCGTCATCCAGGCAGGGCGGCCCGCCCGACGCCACGGTCGAGCGGCCGGCCCGCGCGGCCCGCGACCGGCCGCAGTCCGCCGGGTGATCCCGGCCGCCGGGCGCAGGAGCGCCGGGCGCCAGCCCTTTAGTGCAAGACCGAATAAGGAGACCAGATGGACCGCACCCTGATCCTGGTGAAGCCGGACGCGTTCGAGCGCGGGCTCACCGGTGAGGTGATCGCCCGTTTCGAGCGCAAGGGCCTGAGGATCGTCGCCATGAAGCACATGACGGTCGACCGCGAGCTGGCCGAGGAGCACTACGCCGAGCACGCGGAGCGGCCCTTCTTCGGCGACCTCGTGGACTTCATCACCGGCGGGCCGCTGGTGGCCATGGTGCTCGAGGGCCACGAGGCCGTGACCGCCGCACGCCAGGTGATCGGCGCGACCAACCCGCTCGAGGCCGCGCCGGGCTCGATCCGGGGCGAATACGGGCTCGAGGTGCAGACCAACCTCGTGCACGGCTCCGACTCGCCCGAGTCGGCGCAGCGTGAGAGCGCCCTGTTCTTCCCGGAGCTTGGAAGCTGAGCGCCTGATCCTTGCCTCGAGCTCGCCCCGCAGGCGGGCGATCCTCGAGCAGCTCGGCGTGGACTTCACCATCGAGGCCCCGGACGTGGAGGAGCTCCGCGAGGGCGACCCGCGCGAGCTCGTGGTCCAGAACGCGCTGCTCAAGCTGCGCGCCGTGCCCGGCGAGCGGGTGCTCGCCGTGGACAGCATGGTGGTCTGGGACGGCCGCGCCCGCGGCAAGCCCGCCAACGCCGCCGAGGCGGAGCGCTGGCTCGGCGAGCTCTCAGGCCGCTGGCACGAGGTGATGGGCGGGATCGCGCTGCGCGAGCACGGCGAGGAGCGCACCGGCGTGGCCGTGACGCGGGTCCGCTTCCGCGAGCTGAGCCCGACCGACATCGAGCTCTACCTCGCAAGTGACGAATGGCGCGATCGCGCCGGCGGCTACGCGATCCAGGAGCTCGGCGCGATGCTGGTGGAGGAGATCGAGGGCGACTACTTCAACGTGGTGGGCCTGCCGGTGCCCGCCCTGCTGCGGCTGATGCCGTCGCTGTTGCAGCGATAGTTTGGGGTCCTGGCAGTCGTCTAGACTGCGGGGCGCCTAGGGGCGTGCCGATGCGCGTCCCGATCTCATCGATCCGACCGCGAATGGGCTTCTTCAGCTACCTCACAGGTATGGGCGGCCGCGACATGGCCGTGGACCTCGGGACCGCCAACACGCTCGTGTACGTGCGCGGGCGCGGAATCGTGCTCTCCGAGCCGTCCGTGGTGGCGATCGACTCGCGCACCGCCGAGGTGCACGCGGTCGGGATCGAGGCGAAGCGCATGCTCGGTCGCACGCCCGGGACGATCCAGGCGATCCGCCCCCTGAAGGACGGCGTGATCGCGGACTTCGACGTGACCGAGCAGATGCTCCGGCACTTCATCCAGAAGGTGCACCAGAACCGCTGGGCGCACCCGCGCGTGGTGGTGTGCGTGCCGTCGGGGGTCACCGGGGTTGAGAAGCGCGCGGTCGAGGAGGCCTGCCTCAGCGCGGGCGCGCGCCAGGCCTACCTGATCGAGGAGCCGATGGCGGCCGCAATAGGCGCCGGCCTCCCCGTGGGCGAGCCCACCGGCAACATGGTCGTCGACATCGGCGGCGGCACCAGCGAGGTTGCGGTGATCTCGCTCGGTGGCATCGTCGTGTCGCAGTCGATCCGCATCGGCGGCGACGAGCTCGACGAGGCGATCATCAACTACGTCAAGCGCGAGTACAAGCTCATGATCGGGCAGCAGACCGCCGAGGAGGTCAAGCTCGAGATCGGCTCGGCCTTCCCGCTCGCCGAGGAGGTTCAGGCCGAGATCCGCGGCCGCGACCTCGTCTCCGGCCTGCCCAAGACGATCGTGCTCACGAGCGAAGAGGTCCGCATGGCGCTCGAGGAGCCGCTCCAGGCGATCATCGACGCGGTCAAGGAAACACTCGACCGCACCCCGCCGGAGCTGGCCTCGGACATCATGGACCGCGGAATCATGCTCGCCGGCGGTGGCGCGCTCCTCCAGGGGCTCGACGACCGCCTGCGCGACGAGACCCAGATGCCGGCGCACCTCGCCGAGTCACCGCTCACATGCGTGGCGGTCGGCTCCGGCCGCAGCCTCGAGGAGTTCGAGGCCATCCACCGCAGCAACAAGAATTCCCGAGCGGGCCGGCGGCGGTAGTCCCGCCGCGCGGAGGGCGCTAGGCGTGTACGACAGGAAGGTGGTCCGCAGGCGGCGGGCGACGCTCGCCGTGTTCGTGGCGTTGTCGATCGCGCTCCTGACCGCCTACTTCGGCGAGTCGGGGGGCGGCTTCTTCCACGCGTTCCAGCGCGGGGCGCAGGAGGCGTTCGCGCCGATCGAGACCGGCGCGAGCCGAGCGCTCAAGCCGGTGCGAGACCTGTTCGGCTGGGCGGGCGACACCTTCGACGCCAAGGACGAGAACAAGGACCTCAAGCGCGAGGTCGAGCGCCTCCGCGCCGCACTCGCCGACGCGCAGACCGCGCAGCGCGACGCCACGCAGCTGAAGGGCCTGGTCGGGCTGGGGGAGGACGAGGGCTTCCCGCGCGGCACCGAGCCGGTCACCGCCCGCGTGATCGCCCGCTCGCCCACCGTCTGGTACTCGAGCATCAAGATCGACAAGGGCTCGAGCGACGGGGTGAAGGTCGACCAGCCGGTGCTGGCCGCCGGCAGCGACCCTGACGCCAGCGAGGTCGGCGGCCTCGCGGGCAAGGTCACGAGCGTGAGCGGCGGCACCGCCGAGGTCACCCTGATCACCGACGCCTCGATCGGCGTCGCCGCCCAGGTGATGCCCTCCGGCGCCACCGGCGTGGTGCGCCCCGCGGTCGGCAACCCGCGCGACCTGCTGATGGAGTTCGTCGAGGGCGGCCGCGTGACGGAGAACACCACCGTCGCCACCTCCGGCTTCACGATCGACAAGGGCCAGTCGCTGTTCCCGCGCGGCATTCCGATCGGGCGCGTGTCCGACGTGGACCTCGACGAGGTGGAGATCTACCAGCGCGTGCACCTCGAGCCGTACGCGGACCTCAAGTCGATCGACATCGTCCAGGTGCTCACGCGCCGCTCGCGCACCTCGCAGACCGCCGGGGTGATCGTGCCGTGATCCTGTCGCCGGGTGCGATCCTGCGTGTGGGGCTGCTGCTCCTGCTCGCCGTGGTGCTCCAGCTCTCGGGGCTCAGCCAGCTGAGCATCCTCGGCGGCCACATCGACCTGGTCGTGCTCGTGGTGGCGGCGGTGGCCTACTACGGCGGCTCGGTGTCCGGCTGCGCCACCGGCTTCGCCGCCGGCTTCCTGCTGGACCTGATGAGCGGGGCGACGATGGGCGTCTCCTCGCTCGTCCTGACCGCCGTCGGCTACGGCGTGGGCCGTTTCCGGGAGGTCCGCGACCCGAGCCACGGGCTGCTGCCACTCGGAGTCGGCGCCGCGGCCACCGGCGGCTTCCTGGTCGGTTTCGCCGCCGTGTCCTTCATGCTGGACGTCGGTGCGAGCGTGAGCCCCCTCGTGATCCGCGACGCGATCGTGACCGTGCTGCTCAACACGCTGCTCGCCCTGCCGGTGTTCACGGCCACGCGCAGGTTGCTGCGCCCCGCCCTCAGGGTCGACCCGCTCGAGGTCCGCCGCCGGCGCCGCCCGCCGCGCGAGACCGGACCGCTCGGCCTCCGGGGCCTGGAGGTCTAACGGGTGTACCTCGACAACGAGCGGCGTCCCACGCTGACACCGCAGCTCGCCTTCCGCGTGGCCGTGATCGGCGGCGTGGCGCTCGTGATGTTCGGCGTGATCTTCTTCCGGCTCTGGTACCTCCAGGTGCTGTCGGGCGACAAGTACGAGGCCCAGGCGCAGAACAACCGCGTCCGTGAGATCAAGGTGCAGGCGCCGCGCGGCGAGATCGTCGACCGTCACGGCCAGCCGCTGGTCGAGAACCGCCACTCGTTCTCGATCAAGGTGACGCCGGACAAGCTGCCCGAGGACCTCGGGGAGCGCGAGGAGGTCTACCGGCGGCTGGCCAAGCTGCTGAACCTGAACCCGCGCCGCCTCGAGAAGCGCGTGGAGGGCGAGCTGAGGGCGCTGCCGTTCTCGAAGCCGACCGTGAAGCAGGACGTGCGCCAGGAGCTGGTGGCTTACGTGCTCGAGCGCTCGAACCAGTTCCCGGGGGTCGAGCCGGAGAGCGAGTTCCTGCGCGAGTACCCCCACGGACCCGTGGGCGCGCACCTGTTCGGCCAGGTCGGCGAGGTGAACGGGAAGCAGCTGAAGGACCAGCGCTACAACGGCGTCGAGCTGGGCGACCGCGTGGGCCAGGCCGGGATCGAGCTGGAGTACGACCGCTTCCTGCGCGGCCGCAACGGGGCGGCGCGCGTTGAGGTGGATGCGCTCGGCAACCTCACGAAGACGCTCAGGAGGGACCCCACCGTCCAGGGCAGCCAGCTACGGCTGTCGGTCGACCTCGGCGTGCAGGAGGTCGCCCAGCAGGCGCTCGCGAGCGGCACCGGAAAGGGCGCCTTCGCGGTTATGGACGTGAACAACGGCGAGGTGCTCGCGCTCGGCTCGCAGCCGTCCTTCGACCCGAACATCTTCACCAAGCCGATCAGCCAGAAGCGCCTCAACGCCCTGAGCTCCGACGAGCTCGGCAAGCCGCTCTTCAACCGGGCGATCCAGGGCGGCTATCCCACCGGCTCCACCTTCAAGCTGATCACGGCCACCGCCGCGCTCGAGAGCGGGCACATCACGCCGGACACGCCCCTCAACGATCCCGGCTCGCTCACGGTGGGCGGCGTCACGTTCGAGAACGCGGGCAAGGTGGCGCACGGCGTGCTGGCGCTGCGCCAGGCGCTCACCGTCTCGAGCGACGTCTTCTTCTACCAGCTCGGCCAGTACATGAACGAGAAGGGCATGCCGCTTCAGAAGTGGGCCCACCGGCTCGGCATCGGCCGCAGGACCGGCATCGACCTGCCCGCCGAGGAGCCCGGGCGGTTGCCCACACCGAAGTGGCGCGACCGCTGGTTCAAGCAGGGGCTGACGGAGCGGCCCTGGTCCGTGGGCGACAACATCAACCTGTCGGTCGGCCAGGGAGACCTTCTTTCCAACCCGTTGCAGATGGCGGTGGCGTACGCCGCGATCGCCAACGGCGGGCGCGTGCTGCGGCCGCGGCTGGGGCTGCGGATCGAGGACGCGTCGGGGCAGGCGCTCCAGCAGCTCGATGCGCCAACGGCCAGGCGCCTCAAGATGTCGAAGGCGAACCGCGACGCGATCCTCGAGGGTCTCTACGGCGCCGCGAACGAGCCGGGCGGAACCTCGACGCCGGTCTTCGAGGGATTCCCGATCCCAATTGCCGGAAAGACCGGAACCGCCGAGCACGTGGGCAAGGCCGACCAGTCATGGTACGTCGCGCTGGCTCCGTACCCCAACCCCAAGTACGTCGTGGCGGTGACCGACGAGGCCGGCGGCTTCGGCGCTGACACGGCCGCCCCGATGGCGCGCCGCATCCTCGCGGAGCTGCTCGACGTGAAGGAGACCGGCCTCGTGCAGGGCGGAGGAGCGCCCGACTGATGCACGCCACCACGACGGCGGTGAAGGACTTCCGGGACTCGGGCGCCCGCTTCCTCCGCATCGACCCGCTGATGCTGCTCGCGACGATCGGGCTGATCGCGGCGAGCCTCTACATCATCGGAACGGCCACCCAGGACGACAGGCCGGGCGACCCGAACTACTTCGTCTACAGGCAGGCGGCGTACGCCGGCGTCGGCTTCGTGCTGATGCTGCTG
>Ga0114129_10013170_pt1 | contig 11782 bp, 8 predicted proteins | sample RhiMetdeltSRZDD1_FD_80071 | JGI IMG/M metagenome (GOLD analysis project Ga0114129, IMG submission 80071) | Populus rhizosphere microbial communities from Tennessee, USA - Rhizosphere MetaG P. deltoides SRZDD1 (version 2) (version 2) | ecosystem: Host-associated > Plants > Roots > Rhizosphere >... | reverse complement strand
CTACACGCCCGGCGTGGACGACATCTGCCGTCAAGTCCAGCGTCAATTACTGCGCAATGAGTTGGCCAGATTCTACCATCACCGCACCCGTAAGTGTATACCACCGCGTAAGTTACGCCGAGAGATACAGTAGGTGTAGAATAAGGCCGTGATAAAATCGAGGGTGATCATGGGCTCCTCCGTTTCTGGCAGGGGTGCACGCTTGCGACCAGGCAGCACCTGGATAATTTGAGGCAGAAAGATTCTCTGAGAAGAGCAGAAACCACCGAGATATATGTTCGCTTGGAAAATTATTCCGCCTCGCACTTTGAGGGTTCTGCTACCAGTGTGGAGGAAAGGTTTGTCCATGACAATAAGGCCAGCAAGTACCATGGCGCCTACTAGTTTATAAAAAAACTAAAACCATTGGTTAGTACTGCTGTACCCAGATTTGGCGGAGCACCTCCACTGCGGGCGCTGTCCGCACCTCCCCGAGGAGGCCTCGGGCGCATAGGCAGCGTGGAGGAGGGTCAACCCATCGGCGCCGATGATGGCTGCGAGCCGCTGCCGGGCGGTGTCCGTCTTGGGGAGCCGATAGTTCTCGACCCGCGTCCCGTAGCGCTCAAGCCATTCCGGCTGCATATGCGCCCGCAGCCATGTGGGGGCCACCACGGCGAGGCGGTTCAACGCAAAGCGCATGGTTTCGCCCACCAGTTCTAGGCGATTGAGCGTCCGGATAGCGGCCAGGATGTGGGTGGAATCCGTACGTTGGGTCCCCCCGCGCTTTGAGGAGGCTGCGCTCCTGGAGCAGCGTCAACATGGTCTCCAGCAGCAGGTGTTCCACCTTGCCTTGTATGAGGTGGGTGCGGAACTTGCTCAGGACCGAGGCATCAAAGCCGGGATCGGTCAGCTCTAGGGCGAGGGCATATTTCCAATCGATGCGTCCGCGCACAGCGTTGGCGGCTTGGCGGTCGGACAGGCCTTCTGTGAACTGCCTCACCAGCACCAATGCCAACCGCGCGGGCTCTTCCGCTGGTTGTCCGGTATGGGAAAACAGGCCAGCAAACTGCGCATCGCTATAGAGGGAGCCAAGGGCATCACGCATCTGCATGAAGACGTTGCCTTTAGGAAAGGCGGCATGAGCAATACGGACAGTTTCTTCAGGAATAGGAGAGCCAAGGGACGCACGCATGGACATCGCACACCTCCACGAGCGACACAGCCATAAGGCACAGACTACATGATAACCCCTCCATCATACACCCACGTGCCCTGGTGTGCTTTATGAGAGTTCGCGTCAAGGTGCTTATGAGAGTTCGCCAGCAGAGTCAGTGTTGGGTTTGGGCCAACCTGTACGTGCCTTAGGGCAGTGCCCCCGACATTGGGCGGAAGCGCCCATACACACACGGGCGGTCCCGCCGATGTGGAAACAGCCCACAGCATGTATCCTTACATCACTCCTCCCATGCAAAAACCGAGGGGGGAGAGCATGGGCCTCGCTGACCGTCTCGGCCACTTGTGACTCCGCAGCATCATGTCGGAGTCCTCGCAGGCTTCTTGCCTCCAGTGCTGAAGTGCTATGGCGTGGTGTAGAGGCAGCTGGGGTGGCCGACGCCATGATCAAGGCCCTCATAACGAACGGATGACGCCAGGCGCGACGAGTGCTGGTTAATGTCATCCTCAAGTCGACCCGCGGGAGCGGGAGGCAAGGGTATCCCCGGAACCAGTAGCGCCGGCCGCGGGGTCTTGGGGACAAGCAACACGTTCCACGAGGTCGACGGCCCAGAGCCACTCTGGCACCGGTGCACACGGCGAGAATAAGGAGTATTACCATGGGACTTGATGCAGAGAGCTTACGCGAAGGCTTGGCCATAGCCTTCCATTGCCTTGGCAGATTTGGTCCAGTGGACGTTCGGGAAGCCCACCAATTCCTCCGCGGCTTCCAGATCCTGAAGGGATCCGACGGCGAGCCTTTTCTTACAGGCACACGAACGGATCTCGGCACAAGGTGGACAGTGCACGAAACAGCGAACCCAGGCGTCTTCACATTCCAGCGGATTTAGTGGTAACGCTCTGATTCCGTCGCGATTCTCTTGCAATTTCAATGCGTTGCCCGCATCGTGTCTCATGACGTTTGAGACCCGATACCAGAGGGGTGACACATGGGCAATACCGCCAAAGCGACACGAGAAAACCGCACGATGACCGTCGATTTCCAGGAGGACTCCGCCTACTTGCAGTTGCTGAGCGATGGCAAAGCGTTCGTTGAGTTCGTTGTGACCTTTCTCCTTGCTCTTGGCTTCCAGCTCACTCACAAGGCGACCTGTCACGGCGGTGGATGCTTGACGCGCCACTCCCATTATGCACGTGTCCGCCTCGGCGGCCTCACGATCTGGCGGATGCAATGCACCGCCTGCGAAGCGGTCTTCACGGTCCTGCCCCACTTCGTCTTGCGCTATCGCCAGATGCGTCCAGAGGTTGCCCGCAACGCCCTGTTGGCGACGCATGGGGGACTGAGTTTGGAGCTGTGTGCGGTGATGTGGCATATCTCGCCGATGGCCCTCTACTGCTTGATCTGCGCCCTGGGCCAACAGAGTTCGGTCACCGTGCTCACCCGGTGTGAGCTGCCCTTGCCGGTGTATCTTCTCGCCGATGAAAAGTACAGCCGTTGTCTCACCGACCTGGTCTATCTGCCCACTATCGTCAGTGGCCGGGTGCTCTGGCATCTGGGCGACAGTGAGTCCAAAAGGGCCGCCGCTTTTACCGCGTCCTACGGCGACTTTCAACGAGCGGCCCTGCAGGTTGAGCCGTCGTATCGCGTGCGGGGTGCCCTCACCGATGGCCTTGACAGCACGACCCAGAGTCTGCGGACCCGGTTTCCGGAGGCGCGCTTGGGCTACTGCTTGCGCCATGCCCTCAACAAACTCCCAAGCAAACTGGTGGGCGTGTCGGCTCCCGTACGCAAGGGTGTGCGCTCGAAGTTCCACACCCTCCTGCACCGGTGTCGCCAGCGCACCAGCCTGCGGGTTGTCGCGCTGGGCCAGTGGCTCCGCCACTTTGCCGACTATATCGCGCCCACCGTTGGAGCCGACCACGGTGACCGTATACGGCACTGGTTCCAGGACAAAAAGGCTGGCTGGTATACGGTGCTCGCAGACCCCCGGATGCCGGCCCGTAGTAACCTCCTGGACCAGACCCACAACGCTATGGACCGGAAGCTCTTTGCCATGAAGAGTTTCCACCATCCCGGTGGGAGTCAAGCAGCGTTTCTCACCGGCCTGGCGCACCTGTACAACCTGATTCCCTATCAGCGCCGAGCCCTGCATGCGGGGCAATGTGGGGTAGAAGTGGAAGGTGGGCGCGTACCGACTCAAGACTGGATGCGCAACCTGCCAATCCTCACCTCAGGCGGCTTTCGATGAGCGGGAACACACTCCACCACTAAATCCGGGGGAATCTGGGATTGCCTTGTAAACTGCCGCCACGCGGCCTCCATATGGAGAGCGCACGAGGAGGCATCGATGTGGCCCGTCTCTATGCAGACGACGGGCTCGGCAATGGAGAGGAGATATGCAGCGTCTCAGCCAGATTTTATGTGCTACGAACTGTGATACAGTGCGCGACCCGGCGGGCGCTTTCACGCACTGCAAGCCACGCCAAAGCCAGGAGGACGCATCATGAGATTGCACTGGACGTTGACCACTGTAGTCCTGTGCTTGGCACTGGTCTTCAGGACTGGGGCAATGGCGCAGGACAATTCCTTTTTGTCTTTGAAGGAGGTGCCGGTGCCGGTGCCCACGGCCGCTATCATCCCCGTCGATGTCACGCGCTTTCCGGAGAGCAATGGCATCCCTGGTCCCAACACCGACCTGCCTTTCCAGGATCTGATCGCCGCCGGGATCGTCAAGGACCAGGCCGCGCTGATCCGGCTCGGCAAGGCCCTGTTCTGGGATATGCAGGTGGGCAGCGACGGGGTCCAGGCCTGTGCCACGTGTCATTTCAACGCTGGCGCCGACAGCCGCTCGAAGAACCAGGTCTCGCCGGGCCTGAACGATAAGGATTTTCACAACTCCATCCCCGGCATTCCTGGTGACAACGCCTTCGGCGATGCCGCCGTGCCCTTCACGGCCAACGACCCACATACCCCGAACCCTCCCGGCCCCAGCGAGCCCCCTCCCGCCAATCTGAATGTGCCGGGATTTCCGCAATTCACGCCAAACTACCAATTGACGGCGAGTGACTTCCCGCTGAATGACTGGTTCCGGCCCACGGAACGCACCCCGCGCGGGCCTGGCACCAGTTTGCTGGACGAATTCGCCAATGTCCGTCGTGACACCAACGACGTGATTTCTTCCCAGGGGGTGCGCCACACTCTGTTTACCGGTGTCATGCCCGGCAATGCCATAGATGCGGGCGACCCTCAACCAGACATTTTCAACGTGACTAACCCCGGCCACCTCGACACGCAGAGCAGGGTCCGGCGGGCCGAGGCGCGCAACGCGCCGACCGTGATTAATACGGTCTTCAACTTCGACAACTTCTGGGATGGCAGGGCCAGCTTCATCTTCAACGGGGTGAACCCGTTCGGCTTCCGTGATCGTCGCAATACCCTCAAGAAAAATGTCGAGGGCACGTTGCAGGATGTGTTCATCCGGATCACCAACGCCAGCCTGGCGTCGCAGGCGGTGGGCCCACCGGGCAGCAATTTCGAAATGTCCTGGGAGAATCGCAAATTCCCCGACATCGGTAAGAAGATGGTGAGCTTGAAGCCCCTGGCAAAACAACTCGTCCACCCGCAGGACAGCGTCCTCGGTGCATTATCTCTGGCGCAGCTCGATCCCGTCGGCAACGTGGTTGGCAACCCGGGCCTGAATGTCGCCACCTATACCGACATGATCAAGGCCGCATTCCAGGACCAGTGGTGGAATAATATGACCCAGATCATCCCGTCAGACCCCGCAACCGTGGCGAAGATGCAGCCGTCCACCAACAATCCCCGGGCGATCATTTTCAGTCCGGGTAGAGGCGAGGCGAGGCAGGCTCCTGCGGCCACCACTACCGTCCTGGCCGCCAACGAGTACTGGCAGATCCAGTGGAACTTCTCCCTGTTCTTCGGTCTGGCAGTGCAGGCCTATGAGGCGACGCTGGTCTCGGATGACACGCCCTTTGACCGGTTCCAGGGGGCCCCGTCCAAAGGCATCCAGGGCAACCCCAACGCCCTGACCCCGTCGGAGCGCAATGGCCTCAGCATCTTTATGAATGCCGATCCGAATCTGGGCGGGCGCTGCAACAACTGCCACGCCGCGCCGGTGATGACCAATCACTCTATCGTCGATATCAAGCCGGATGCCCAGGGACGGCCCAACGACATCGTGGAGTTCATGGTCATGGGTGACGGAGCCATGGCCAACTATGACAAGGGTTTCTACAACATCGGCGTCCGGCGCACCTCGGAAGACGTGGCCCGGGGCGGTACCACTTTCCCCCCTGTCCCCCCCCCCGATCCAGCATTTCAGAATCCCTTGGACGGCGGGAAGCCTTTCCCGCTGTCCTATACGGCCCTGGCAGGCCTGGCCGCGAACAACAAGTTGCCGGACGATGTGCTCCGGTTTGTCCAACTGGATCCCAGCACCAAGAAGCCCGTGCCGGTGCTGGGTCGCCAGGCGATCAACGGCAACTTCAAGGCACCCAATTTGCGCAATGTGCAGTACACGGGTCCCTATTTCCATAACGGGGATTCCGCGACTCTGCGCCACGTCGTGGAATTCTACACCCGCGGCGGGAACTTCCCCAACACCAACTTCCATGACTTGGACCCGGATATCGTCGGCATCCCGAGCCTGAGGTTCCCGGAGTTTCTCCCTAGCGCGCAGCAAAATATACATGACCTGGTGGAGTTCGTATCCCACGGTCTGACGGACGAGCGGGTGGCCTTGGAAAAGGCACCGTTCGATCATCCCCAGTTACAGGTTCCCAACGGCTCCCCCCAGGATAAGCCCAACGATGATGCGTTGGAGGATATAGTGATCCCGGCCGTGGGCCAAAATGGCCGAACGACAGCCATCTCGACCTTCTTGGGCCTGAATCCCCAGGCCCGATAAAGCACCCTTCACCCGGCCTGCCGCCTGGACGCGGCGGCCGGTTTTCCCCCTCACACGAGAGATAGAGGCTCCACCCCCAGCACGAGGAGCCCCACCAGCGGCTCCCGAGAAGGAGGCCATGTTATGGCGTTGACGGTGCTCAATAGCAACGTACCGGCCGGGTTCGCGATGACCGGGTTCATCCAGGCGGCCACCCTGACACCGGGTGGCGCGGCGAATGCCGGGGGCACGCTGACCATCAACAACATCACCATGATCGTCCCCGACAACTCCGTGATCCAGATGCCGGCCCACGCCCTCACCTGGGCCCAATTGTTTGACCCGAACCAGTCGGCGCCGGTTTTTGATCAGGCGCTCCCGGCGCCGGCCACCCCGCCGCTCAACCATCCGGACGTGAATGCCCTGGGCCAGCCCATGACGGGGCTGGCGCTGGCGGACGCGCCACCGACGCCCGCGGAGGCGGGGACCTTCCCAGGGGTCTTCCCGTCCTGCGAGGTGACGGTCCTGGGCAACATCGACGCGGCTGGTGTGAGCGGCAACCCGCCCGGCTCCTATATCGTGGCGCTGATCCTCCCCGTCGCCCAGGAACTGGCGAACGGCGGGGCTGGGTTCATCACCGCGATCGACTATACCACGGGCCGCTTCGAAGTAAACGGCACCCTGAATACGTTGGGCACTGGCACCGTCGTGGAGATCAATGACCCGGTCGGGCGTTACGGCTTCGCGCACAGCCCCGACCCGCGTTTCACCGCGGACACCGACAACCCGACCATCGTGTCGCGCAATGGCTATCCCATGGGGATACCGACCGTGGCGCCCCCGGCGATCGATCCGGACCGCCCTCTCTACAACCGTCCCCTGAACCCGGAGCCCGGCGCGACCACGCCTTTTCCCCACGACCCCTTCCTGGAAATCGGTGCACCCCTCACGGCGTTCGCCATGCCGGCCAAGGCCGCCCCCAATCAAGCCGACGACACCACTCCAGATCCGTGGAAACAGGTGCCCTTCATGGTGGGCGACTATGTCACCTTCTCGGGCAACTTGTGCAAGTTTGACCCCAACGCCCCCATTACGCCGTTTGACCCGGCTGCGCCCATCGGCCCCGGCAACCTCCCCATGCACCAGCAGTGCTACATTTCCGCCAACACGGTGTCGGCGGAGACCCTGGAGGTTACCACTGCGCCGGGCACCGTGGCAGCCGGGACAGGTCCCGCCTACATGCTCCTGTTCAGGAGTACGATCGGCACCGGCGGGGCCAGCCTGGCGGTCCCGCCGGTGCCGGCCCTCGGCATCCAGGGCGGGGTCATCCCCATCGCCGAACCGCGGCGGAACATCGTGATCGGCGGCTGGGTCACCGACGCGACCCAACTCGTGGACATCTTCGCCGTGGACGTCAATCCCGCGAGCGGCTCTGAGACCCCGCGGCTGCTGGGCACCGTGCTCCCGGAAGCCGGCCCTCCAGGTATGGGGAATAAAGGCCGCTTCCGGTTCGAAGTGGGCGTCGGCAACTTTTTGCCGGTGACCCGGGAATTTGTGGTCGAGACCCAGCACGGCCAGGTGCAATTGGGGAACCAGGTCGGCCTCAATGGCGCCCCGCTCGAAGGGCTCCTCGCCGGCCAGTACCAGGCACCCAATTTCACCTACCAGATCGCGGACGCGCCTCCGGGCTTCCCGGTCTCCCCCTCGAACTTCAACGACTTCCCGTTCCTCGTCAACGGTGAGGGAACGCGGGCGATTTCGGGGGCACCCGTGACGATTGGGCCACTGGCGCCGCAGCCGCCGTCCGTCCCGTAAGCGCCGATGGTGCCCCACGAACACCGGCGCTTACGGGTGCGCGATCACCATCAGGGCTGGGGCATGTGCCAAGACACACTGCTGCACGCGGGAGAGCGTCGCGGGATCGAGGGCGGCAAAACTCTCGTCCAGGATGAGCACGGTGGCCCCCTGCAGCAGCGCGCGGGCAATGTAGAGCCGACTGCGCTCGCCATGGGAGAGCTGCCAACCCGTCTCACCAACGAGCTGCCACAGCCCGGCGGGCATGCGGTCGAGGAGTGGCCCGAGATCCAGGGCGCGACACAGCTTAGCGATGGGCTTTGTTGTTGCGTGAAGCTCTTTGTTTATTTAGTACTAGTTTGTCTTTGACAAAACACACACCTCCTGGCTCACGAGCGCCGGGATGCTGGGCACCAATGTCCACATCTCTGGTGGCGTGGGGACCTGGCTGTGGGCCGGTTGGCCGATCGGATGGGTCGCGGCGCGCCGCAGGCGAGCAGGTCGGGCGCGGCTCCGATCCACATAGAGTTTGCCTGTATAGACTTACTGTATGTCTCGACGTAATTTCTTAAGTGGCAAGCAGTTGCGGGGATACTAAGGGCGAAATAGAGCCACGCGTTGCGCAGTAATTCGCGGTGCACGTGGCGACCCAGGGAGGGCTCGCGGAACGTCCACAACACCGCCATCCGCCGCGTGCTCAGCCCAGCGAACTCATGTGGTAGTGTCACGGCAGGCGCCGACGGCTGCCCCCGAAGAGTTGCACCGCTCAGGCACTACATCGCGACCAGGGATATCCCGGTGGTCCACACAGGAGGAGCAACGACCCAATCGCTTCCAATGCCTCGTGATGTGAGGCCCGACCGCCTATCCTCTTTTCGCCTCCTGGCCATGGCCTCGCCACAACTGGATGCTCGTCAGAAGCTCTTGATATGACAGCATACTAGCGGAATCGTTAGAGGGGCAGACAGTGGCACTGGTTCAGTGTGATGGGAACGGTTTTGCCTTTTGAAATCACCACTTACGCCATTTGAACGTATCTTCCCTGCCCATTGTGGAGAAAGGCGAACAATTTCCGAGGGTTATTTGCATTCTTGCTCTTTTATGTGGCCACTATAAAATGGGCTTATGATGAAAAATAACCTTGAATATATATTTTTAATATGCTATTATAGTAGCCACTATGTATATCGATACCTCGCACCTCACCCGTGGTGGCAAAACCTATACGCGGCATCTGCTGCGCGAGTCGTATCGCGCCAACGGCAAGGTCCTCCACCGCACGATTGCGAATCTCAGTCATTGTTCCGCCGCGGAGATCGAGGCGATGCGCTTGGCACTGCGCCATAAGGAGGACCTGGAGCACCTGGGGACCATCCAGGATGCGATCACGTTGAAACAAGGGATGTCTTTTGGTGCTGTGTGGACTGTGTACCACGTTGCCCGACGCTTGGGGATCGAACAGGCCCTAGGCACGACCCGTGAAGGGAAATTGGCGCTGTGGCAAGTGATCGCCCGTGTCATCGATCAAGGCTCGCGCCTCTCGGCCGTGCGTCTGGCGATGGCGCATGCCGCCTGTGATGTCCTCGGCGTAGGCCCGTTTGATGAGGATACACTGTACGAGAACCTGGATTGGCTGGCTGGGGCTCAAGCTTCGGTAGAGGATCGGCTCTTTGCGCAGCGCACACAGACCCAGCCGGGCAACCTGTTTTTGTATGACGTCACCAGTAGCTACTTGGAAGGCACGCGCAACGAACTGGCGGCCTTTGGCTACAATCGTGATGGCAAAAAAGGCAAGATGCAGATCGTCATTGGCTTACTCTGCGACGAGGATGGCCATCCGGTTTCCATTGAAGTGTTTCCAGGCAATACCCAAGATCCGCGCACCTTGGCTGCGCAGCTTGCGAAGGTCAAGAGCAGGTTTGGTGTGACAGAGATCACTTTCGTCGGCGACCGGGGCATGATCAAGGGCCAGCAAATCGACGACCTCGTGCAGCACGGGTTCCATTACATTACGGCTATTACCAAACCACAAATTGAAAAACTGCTGCGCGCAGGGACCTTGCACATGGATCTCTTCGATCAGGAGTTGGCCGAGGTGCTCACCGAGGAGGGCATCCGCTACGTGCTGCGGCGCAATCCTGTGCGTGCCCAAGAAGTGAGGGACACCCGGCACGCGAAACTGGCAACGCTCCAGGCCCAGGTCGCCAAGCAGAACCAATACCTCACCGACCCTCCGCGTGCCAAGGCCCAGGGTGCGGTGCAGAAGCTCGTGGCCCGCGCCAAAACCCTGCGCATTGCTGACTGGGTCGAGCTGACCCTCGAAGAGCGCACCATCACGCTGACCGTCAAGACAAATGCACAGCAAGAAGCCGCCCAACTCGATGGCTGCTATGTGCTCAAAACCGATCTGACGCCACAACAAGCCCACAAAGAGCTCGTGCATGACCGCTACAAAGATCTGGCGTCTGTCGAGCGCGCGTTTCGGACCTGCAAAACTACTCACCTCGAAGTGCGCCCCATCTTCTTACGTCGCGAAGCACGCACCCGGGCCCATGCCTTGGTGGTGATGCTGGCCTACCAGATCATTCGTTATCTGGCGTCCTGCTGGAGCGCCTTCGACGTCACGGTCGCCGAGGGCCTCCACGCCCTGACGACGCTGTGTCTCGTCGAAGTAGCCCCCAAGAATGCCCCCAGCTATCACTGCCTCCCCACACCTCGCGACGCCATCGCGCGCTTACTGCACAGCACCGACATCACGCTCCCCAAGGTTTTCTCCCTGTCTGGCACACGTGTGTCCACGAAGAAAAAACTCCAATCAGAACGACTTGTGCAGTAAATTCAGTGCCTTAACTGGTTCCTGACACTTCGGGTTTGGGGGGAAGACCTGCTGCAAGCCCAAAATCCGACATTATTAGTATTAATAGTTCTATGAATATTGAATAGTTTGTAAGATACTAACACCATTGGTTATTATCTTGCGCTGCTCGCCGAGGCATACGGGAAAATGGGGCAAGTCGAAGAGGGACTGAGCGCCCTGGCTGAGGCCTTGGCCCTGGTAGACCACAGCGGGGAATGTTGGTGGGAGGCGGAGCTGTATCGACTCAAAGGGACGCTGACGCTGCAGTCCCAAACAAGTCCCAGGCCAGTCCCAGGCCAGTCCCAGACCCGTCAAGACCCGTCCGAAGAGGCCAGCATCCCGCACCCGACACCTCGCACGCAAGCGGAGGCAGAAACGTGCTTTTGCCAAGCCCTCAACATGGCCCGCCGGGTCGTGTCCCTCCAGCATGCGGGTAAATCCCAGAGGCCTGCCTGGCGACCGTCACAAGGGCAAAAAGGCCTCGACGAGAGAGCCCTCATGGCCTCTCAGTGGCCCTCTCATCCCTGGTGACGCCCTCGACGCCGGGCGTGTGGACGCACGTCGTCTGCTCAGACCGCCTCCCCGTGCCGCTTCCCACCCCCCTGGTGGCTTACACCCCCACTGGCTGGGGCCACGGCGGCACGCGGAACAGCAGCACCTCGCGCAGCGTCCAGCCATGGTCGGTGAGCCCCGCCGCCATCGCTGGCGTACCAGGCCACCACTGCTTGGGCGAACCGCTGCCGTGGGTCGGCTCGGGCTGGGGCACGGGCCGGCGTACGCTCGCATGGGGCAAACAGAAATTGTAGTAACAGTGGAACACGGCCACCTGCTGCAGCAGGTGGCCGTGTTCCAGGTGTATCACAATTTCGTCTTACCCCACGCCAGCTTGCGCCCGCCCCTGCTGATCCCTGCAGTCACCAGCGGCCGGGGCTCCGTCAAGGTGTGGCGGCCAGGTACCCCGGCGATGGTCGCCGGATTGACGGATCACGTCTGGTCGTTGCAAGAAGTGTTGCTCTACCGGGTGCCGCCGTGGCCTCCGGCGCAGACGGTCTCAAACAGGATGCCGGTCGAT
>Ga0114129_10013169_pt1 | contig 11782 bp, 15 predicted proteins | sample RhiMetdeltSRZDD1_FD_80071 | JGI IMG/M metagenome (GOLD analysis project Ga0114129, IMG submission 80071) | Populus rhizosphere microbial communities from Tennessee, USA - Rhizosphere MetaG P. deltoides SRZDD1 (version 2) (version 2) | ecosystem: Host-associated > Plants > Roots > Rhizosphere >... | reverse complement strand
GTATAAAACCTTCCCGCTTCCTCAGCATAAGATGGGGTGATCTTTTGCATAGTGTCAGCTCCTTTTAGAATGACCGGCGTTCGCTCGCAAGGTGTGAGGCCCCAGCCATGTCATAGAATAGTCGTGGCAACAGACCCAATTCGACAGGTTGTTGAGAATCGGCAACTAGGATTGGAAAAACAGTGAGTTACGAGGCGAAAGCACCGAGAGGTCGATCCAGATATGGTCGAGGGGATGTCGTGGTGGAGTGGGACGAGTAAAGCACTAACGCCGCAGCACATTCCGGGCAATAGCCGTCAGAGAGAAGGTAATCTTCCAGAGCTAAGGCTTTTCTCGTGACAAGCTCGTCCAGCGAGATCCAACTCTCCGGTTTCGAATCCGCGCCGACACTCCAATCGTAGACTCTCAAACAGACGCTACAGACCACGATGGATGTCTTGCTTCTGGTTTCGGTGTGCATTTCCCTCAGACTAAAGTGGGCTACTTCTAGCTATTTTTTATCATGACCAGTACTGGGGCCAACCCTAGTTTTCCTATTCTGATAAAACACCTCTCAGCCGATTATCGAGCAGGGCTACATGACGATTGAGGGAGCATCGTTTCCGGCAATGAAGAAGAAGGGATGATCTTCACCCAGTACCGACAAGCCCTATCTAATATCAATTGAACTTGACTTGTGCGATTCAGGTAGTCGACCGCGAGAAAGACTTGATTCCATGTCAGGTCAGGACAAAGGTCCACAACCTCATCAATCCTGCATTCGCATGCGAACATCGTCGATGATCGCTGCCATGTTCATGAGACGCCCATCCCTCGGAGAGATTTTGAATAGGCCTATGGTAGGGGAACGGGGCCTGGGAAAGAACGCGTAGGAATACCTGGCGAACGATGAGAAACTACGTGCGACCGTCACAAGTCCTGACACTCTGGAACTGCTTTACTTTTCAAAGATGAGCATGAAATAGGCCAGAAAAAGAAGGAGGTGAACCGCACCCAGCAATACATTGGTTCTGGCACTGGCAAAGGTTAAGGTGCTCACCCCCAGCGTCAAGAGGAGCAACGTCATATCCACTGCATCAAGCCCCAGGACGATGGTCCGGGAGGTCATAAACCCGATGGCCAGAACAGCAGGAATCGTCAAACTGATACTGGCAAGCACCGATCCGAGGAGCAGATTCACGGATCGCTGGAGTTGATTGGCTAATGCCGCACGGGCGGCGCCCAGGGATTCCGGGGACAAGACCAGGACCGACACCAGTAGTCCGCCCAGGGCTGGCGGCGCATGCAGCTCATGAATCGAATAATTGATTGGTAATGCGATGTGTTTGGCAAGGAGGACCACCGGCAACAGGTTCGCCACCAGCAGAAGCGTGTGATACGCGACCGATCGATATTCATTATCGACCGGCCCCCTCTCACCGGCACCTTCGATGGCCTCACCTGAATGCGGCTCCATGAAATAGTCCCGATGGCGGGAATTTTGAATCGCTAGAAAAACGCCGTACAACGCAATGGACATGAGGGCGAGAAAGCCCGCTTGAAGCGGTGAAAACGTCGGACCCGGCGAAGACAGCGTGAAGTTGGGTAATACGAGGCCGAGAACCGCCAGCGGTACGATCACGGCCAAGAACGCGTTAGCGCCCTGAAGATTGTAGGTTTGCTCGTGGTACCGCAATCCGCCCAACAACAGGGAACAGCCGACCATGCCGTTGAGCGCGATCATGATGACCGCGAACATGGCGTCCCGGGCAAGCGTGGCGTTTCCTTTTCCGCTTAGCATGACAGCGGAGATCATCATCACTTCGATCCCCGTCACAGCCAGCGTGAGGACGAGGGTACCGACAGGTTCCCCCAACTTCATGGCCAGGTGTTCGGCATGTCGCACGACAGCAAATGCCGATAACAAAATGACCATGAATAGCCAGCTCAGCATCAGCGCAAACCATAGGGGATCCGTGAAGTCCACAAGCCAGGAAGGACCGAAGAAGGTAAATACCGCAATCGTGACCAGACTTGTCACAAGCGACCATTCTCGCCGGAACGAGATGGGCAGGGCTCTTTGCGCCGGAACGTTGCGCGTTGGCGTGTCGCTCGTGACACCAGGACGCTGGTCGGTCCCGGGTTTGCTTTGATCGGTGTTGATACGTCGCATGTTGGGCTGCAGGAGAACCAGTGATATCGCGTGACTTGCGGGTTACCGAGCAGCGCGCTGGCTGGCTTCAATACGAGACAACTGAGCGCGAGTGCGGAGGTCAAATACCCGACTCCAGTGGGCGTTGGCTTCTGAGAGCACTCTATTGCGACTCATACCGTTGATGTCCTTCATGGGATCGATGTTGATGGCACGTTCTTCGTTGCGTATCGCCTCGAAGAAATGGTACTCGGCTTCTGCGGCGTAGCGGACGGCGAGCCATCTCGCCTCTTCGGATTCTTGAGGTGCCAGACTGCGATCCGCTGCTAACTGAGCGAACGACGCATGGCCCCCCGGCACTGAAAACCTGGGCCCACCGAAGCCTGTGAGTATGCCCACGAGCGTGGGCAGCAGCAACCCAATTCGTAATCGTGAACGCATTACAGGCACTAATCGATTCGAATCGTGGCCGTTGGGGTCATCGATCCTTTCATATTCTGCGTATCCAGCCATACGTTATACTGCACAGTCGCAGGCTTACCGAAACAGAGACTCACATATTCCTGCGGAGGGATCTCAACCCAATCCTCCATTGACCCAAATGTTTTGAAGCCTTTCTCACAGGCCACATGGCCGTGCCATCCTCCGTTCAAAATTCCGACCCGCACGGGGCTCGACTGTAGATTGACCCATCGGATCTCGTCTCCGACACGTGCATACAGCGTCGGTGGTTTCACCTCGTCAAGAATCTGAACGTAGCGCACCGTCCCAGTACTCTGAACGCGTTCGTTCACGCTACAACCACTGATGTGCAATCCTACACACAGCGCGACGACAAAACCAACACCTGTCCATCTGGATGCCCTTGTCAGACTCATACAAGACATGGCTCCCTTTGACCTAATAGGAGTTCGGTTGATTGGGGTTACGGAAGAAGACGAGGCACTTGCTCTTAAATGCATCCGGGTCGAATGGAGGCAATAGATATCCCGATGCGCCAAGCTCCAGAGCCTCCGAGATCGCCTCCGACCGTCGAGACTCGCCCATAACCACAACTGGCAACAGAGGGTGAGTTTTTTGCAATTCACGTAGCACTTCGCGTGTCCCGTGCGTTCCGGGGTTCACGTTCATTAAGATGCCATCAATCGGCTTCGTGGTTCGTTCTCGAAGGGCAAGATGCGACAGTCCCGATTGGCCGGTATTTTCCCCGACGGCTTCGAAACCGATCGCGCGGAGCCAGTTGCACATGGCGGCACGTAGTTGCTGATCGTGCTCGATGATCAGGATACTCCTGTGCTTTCTCGGTCGAGACATAGGGTTCAGTCAGTCAATGACCACTGTTGTTGGCCTGGTCAAGCCTCTGTGAGTCCGTCTCACGCGACCAGATCGTCTGGTCGTCTGACCCACGTCACTTTGCTTCCATCGTAAGGTCTGGGAGACAGGTGGTCGTCCAGTCTGCTATGTACGATCCGATTCAAAAGGATCAGTGGATCGACGATTTCTCCACAGTTAAGGCACAGCCACCCGTCATACTCCCAGGTTCCCGTCATGTCCTTCCCGCTCTGGAAATGAGAGCGGAGCAGCAATCCGTTGCATCGATCGCATCGCATGGTGCACCTCGCATAAGTGGATCACATTCCGTGATCAGGCGACCTCCCCATCATGGGTTCTATCCAGAAATATGTTCAGGCATTTACGACGAATCAGTTCAGTATCGAATGGCTTCACCAGATATTCTTTCGCGCCCAATTTCATCGCCTGTCTCAGTTTGGCGAGATGAAGCGCATCCGACATGACGATGACGGGGACCGCCGGGAATCGCTCACACATTTCCTGGAGCACCGCCATTCCGCCGAGCATCGGCATTTGAAGTTCGACCATCATCCCGGTAAACGGGGCGATTCCAACCTCATAGGTCATACGGGCGAGACCCGAGATCCCATTACTCTCGGCAGCGACCTCGAAGCCCAGTGCACTCAGCCGATCGCAGAGTGCTCCGCGGGCATCTTCGTTGTCATCGACGACCAGAATCCGTCTATGTAGAGCAGTCTTCTCCATGCTTGTTGCTGCCTCCTCTGCCGAAACGGACCCATTGCCTGTCGAAGCGCGATTCATACGCGTGCACCTTTGGGGAAATAGATTGTGGGACGTCGTTGCTTGGTCATGGGCAGTGATCACGGTGCTGAGGCCTTAGCCGACCATGAACCAACAGCGGTCGAGCACCCATCCATGGGGAAACTCTCTTCTCTTTCCCGGACTTGCCTGATCACCGTGTGGATGGAAGAGAGCAGGCTTCTCGGGGAGCCTTTAATGACATACCCGGAGCCTCCCGCCGCAAATGCCGCCGCCATAACCTCCGGCTCGCCGTGGGAACTGTGAAAGATCACGCAACAGTCCGGCAATGTCTTGCGCAGTTCTCGGATGGCATCGATACCATTCATCATCGGCATGTCGACATCGGTGAGAATGATGTCCGGACGTAACGCCTGAGCGGCCGCGATCAATGATTGGCCGTCTTCAACGGTCCCGACCACCTGATACGTTGGCTCCAGGACCAACTGTAACAGTGTGAGCATCCGCGAATAATCGTCGGCAAGCAGCACGCGAAGACGTCTCATCGCTCCTCCTCATGAGCAGATTCATCGCGCGATCGTGAGGGTTCCATCCTTAGACCAATGAGGAGCTGAACGGGATAGGGGGGCTACCAGGCGAGCGACGGGAAACTACTGGGTTTTGAACCGAGTATTACGGGCGAGCCCTCATGCTGAGCTTACGGGGACGCAGAGACAAGGCCGTGGGCCATGGCATATTTCACCAAATCAGCGGTGGTATGGAGATCCAGCTGTTCCATGATCTTGGCCTTGTGGAACTCCACCGTGCGGTGCGACACATTGAGCTGAACAGCGATTTCCTTGGCAGAAAATCCCTCGGCTACCAGTTGAAGAATCTCGCGTTGCCGCGAAGTCAAATCGTCCACTTCGGGTTTCACACGTTGTCCCGGTGCCAAAAAGGAGTGGATGACGTCCTTGGTGATAAGCGGGGTCACGTAATAGTTGCCCGACATGACCGACTGAATAGCCTGAACGAGTTCCTGTGATGCCGAACGTTTGAGGAGATAGCCGGACGCTCCGGCTTTGAAGGCTTCGTTGACGTAGGCGGGATCGGCATGCATCGTCACGAAAATGAGCTTGGTGTCGGGAAGCTGTTTCTTCAGCTTCTTTGCCGCATCGATGCCGTTGAGCCGCGGCATGGAGATGTCCAGAATTACAAGATCCGGCTGCAGCCGGGCAGCGGCGTCGACCAGCGAACGGCCGTCTTCTGCCGTTCCGACAAGATCGCCATGCTCCTCCAACAGCTTTTGGAATCCCTCAAGCACAAGCGTATGGTCATCAGCCAACAGGATTCGCGGTTTCTTCATGACGTGCCCCTGGAAGTGGAATCTGTACTGTAATGTGCGTCCCTCGGCCCGGCTCTGACTGGATGTCTATTTGGCCTCGCACGGACCGCACGCGCTCTCGCATATTCACGAGCCCTAGACCGAGATGTTGGGCCTGAACCGCTTCGAGATCAAACCCGACCCCGCTGTCACGGATCGATAGCGTAATCTCTTGGCCATCGCAGGTCAATTCGAGTTCCACCCGGGTGGCCTTGGCATGTTTCATGACGTTGGCCAGGCCTTCCTGCGCAATCCGGTAGAGGCAGGACGCGATGGCTCGCGGCAAGGGATCGGCGATCTCTTGTTGCACGATCACCGTTTTGATGCCCGTGCTCGTCGACCATTCATTCACCATGTGAGAGAGAGCCGCGCTGAGGCCCAGGTCGTCAAGAATCGATGGATGGAATTGGTACGCCATGCGGCGGACGTCATCAGAAATTGTGGCCAACCGTTGAGCCAGCGATTGCACCGTTTGTCTGGCTTGTTCGGTCATCACCGCGGGGACCGCATCCATGTTTCCCATTTCTATGGCCAGCAAAGCCAGGCGTTGGTTGATGTCGTCGTGCAATTCACGGGCAATCCGCCGGCGTTCCTCTTCCTGGGCTGTCATCAACCGGCTGGTCAACGAATGGAGCTGCCGTTCACTCCGCAACCGGTCGGAGATGTCCCTTACGATCACGGTAAAGGTCGTTTTCTCTCCGATCACCACTTTTGAAATGCTGGCTTCAGCGGGGAACTCTGTTCCATCTTTCTTCAAGCCGAAGACTTCGCGCTGCTGCGCCATGCGCCGAGCCGGCTCGGGAGCGAGGGCAAAGTTCTCAACATGGCGATTATGGTCGGCACGAAATCGCTCGGGCAGCAGCCGATTGATGGATTGACCCAGCACCTCATCGGGATCATAACCGAAAAGTTTCGCAGCCCCTTGGTTGAAGAGTACGATGGCTCGATCCTGATCGATCACAATGATGGCGTCTTCAGCGATGTCCAGGATGCCCGCCAGCCGCCCTTCCGAGAGGCGAAAGGCCTGCTCTGTCTGCATGCGCTCGGTGATTTCAGAAACCAACGCTTCGTTCACACCGGCAAGTTCGCGCGTCCGCAGTGCAACGGTCTCTTCAAGCCCCTCATTGACCTGTTTCAGGTCTGCCTCAGCTTGGCGCCGTTTCCATGCGAACCAGACCAAGACCCACAACACGAAGACCGTGAAGAACCTGTTTCCCAGCGGGAGCCATGATGGGACGTTAGGCAGGCGTGGGCTGAGAAACATGCCACTCAACGTAAGGACTGTACCAAGCACGGCCGCAACGAACGGCATGAACTGAAAGCGCGAGGTCGTCGCGACCAGCACGACCGTGGCATAGAGAAAATGAATGGCGAAAGCCAGGGGCGTCAGAATATCGATGACAAACAGGATTGCCAAAAGCAGCAGCATGACGCTGCCCAGCCACCATTCTCGTTCTACGGGAGTCATCAGGAAGGCTCCATAGGGCGAAATTATGGCCCGCTGCAGCCATAGCCTTCAAGGGTACTGAAAAGCAGGTCTGCTAATTTGGGGAGGTATGAAGGTCAGCTCATCATGTGGGACAGTTCGGCCAAACGCCGTTCCAGAAAGCGCCGCTCCGGTTCCTGTTGAGCTAGCGCAAGGGCCCGTTTGTATGAGACTTTGGCGTCTTCCATTTTCCCTACACGTCGACAGAGTTCTGCTCGTGCCGAATGGGCCAAATGGTAATTGTCCAAGTCTCCCCGCTGGAGGATATTCTCGATCAGGATGAGACCGGCAAGGGGCCCATCGCGCATCCCTACGGCCACGGCGCGATTCAGCTCGACGACGGGTGAAGGATCGGCGCGCATCAGCACGTCGTAGAGTCCGACGATCTGAGCCCAATCCGTCTTCCCGGCGTCCAGCGCCTCTGCATGCACGGCTGCGATGGCTGCTTGGATGGTGTATGGACCGAATCGTCGTGAGGAGAGTGCCCGCTCGACCAACGTAATGCCTTCCGTGATCTGCGCACGGTTCCAGAGTGAGCGGTCCTGTTGCTCCAGAAGAATTAAGTCGCCGTCAGGCGAAGTACGGGCAGCCCGACGAGACTCCTGCAACAGCATCAAGGCGAGGAGACCCAGCACCTCCGGTTCAGGCAACAATTCGAGGAGCAACCGCCCTAGACGTATGGCTTCCCCCGAAAGATCGGCTCTTGTCAGCAATGTGCCGGAGGAGGCCGAATAGCCTTCATTGAACACGAGGTACACCACGCGAAGCACATTGTCCAAACGCGCCTGAAGCCCGGATGGTGGCGGTACCTCATAGGGAATGCGGGCATCGCGGATTTTTGCTTTGGCACGCACAATCCGCTGTGCAATGGTCCCAGGTTTGGTGAGGAAGGCACGCGCAATCTCTTCCGTCGTGAGATTGCAGACTTCTCTCAACGTCATCGGGACCTGTGCTTCCGGTGGGAGAGCTGGATGACAACAGGTAAATATCAGTCGCAGCCGGTCGTCCTCAACACTCTCGTGATGCTCTTCGGGAGTTTCGGCGCTGGCGATTTCCATACTCTTGGCCAGTTCACCCAACGACGCATCGTATCTGGCACGCCGTCGGATCACATCAATGGCCTTGAATCGCCCGGCTGACACGAGCCACGTCCGTGGATTCGCGGGGATTCCGTCCCGAGGCCATTGCTCCACGGCAGCGGCGAAGGCTTCGTGCAAGGCTTCTTCGGCGAGATCGAAGTCGTGTAACAGGCGGATCAATGTTGCCAACACATGCCGGGATTCAGACCGGTACGTCTCCTCCACCCTTGCAAGGGTTTGTTCAACGACGTCGCTCATCAGTCAGCGCAGCCTAATTCCTTCATGGGACGTACCTCTATGCTGCCGATGCGAGCGGCTGGAAAATTCGAGGCGATACGGATGGCATCGTTCAGGTCCCGCACGTCGATCATGAGAAATCCGCCCAATTGTTCCTTGGTTTCAGCGAATGGCCCGTCGGTCGTCGAGGCTTTTCCGTCCCGGTTCCGGACGGTCGTGGCTGTCTCCACTGGATGAAGTGGTGACGCCGCAAGCAATTGGCCCATTTTCTGTAACCTGTCGCAGTAGGCCATGGACTCGTCTGAGAGCAGCTTCCGCTCGGTCTTGGGCAGTGCATTGAGAACTTTCTCTTCAACGTAGACCAGGCAGATGTATTTCATTGGCATGCCCCTTTCGGAATGTGGAATCCATCGGTGACATCAGATAGTCGAACGGTCATGCCAAAAATCGACAGACTTCCTGCGGACAACGATAACCTCTCCACAGGCCTCAGATATAGTAGGAAATGTCGATGGGCGGAAGGAATATCGCTTGACGCATGATCACAAGGATTGTATCCCGTTGCCATGACATCACACTCTTCCGGTTTCGGCTATGGGGCCGCCATTGTGGCAGCGACGTTATGGGGCGGGTCGATCGTTGCACAAAAACTCGCATTAAGCGGGTTTTCGGCCGTCGAGGCCTCAGTCCTCCGCGATATCGGGGGGCTTGCCATCCTGTTGGCCACCTGGTGGTGGCAGGATGGTACCCTGGCCCGGCTGAAGCCCCACGATCTTCAGATACTCGGTCTGCTCGGGCTGGGCGTGCTTGGCAATCATCTGCTGATACTCATTGGGCTCAAGTATGTGAGCGGATCGGTGGCCGGGGTGATTATCGGATCACTGCCGGTGGTCACAGCATTGTTGTCAGCGCTCCTCATTCAGGACGTGCCGTTGCGATCCGTATGGGCCGGCAGCCTGTTGTCGTTCCTGGGGGTTGGATTGGTCTCTGTTGCAGGTTTCAAGGCAGCAGGAGAACAGCCGCTGCTGGGCGGATTCCTTGTATTTCTCGGTGTAGCGAGCTGGGCGTTTTATAGCGTCGGCAGCCGGACGATCATGGAGCGCCTGTCGGCACTCACGGTGAACTGGACAACATTACTGGTCGCGACCATTCTGCAAGTCCCACTGTTGTTGACAGATCAGAAAATGATGCGGGCAGGGATATCATCCGTGGCGCCGAGCGATTGGCTCGCGCTCGGTTATTTGGTGGTCTTTGCAACTGCCGTTGCACAGCAGGCCTGGTTGTTCGGTGTACAGGGGATCGGTCCTTCGCGAGCATCGGTGTTAGGCAATCTCACGCCGGTCGCCGCGATTGTGTTGTCCGCATTGATTCTCAAGGAATCAGTTGGGGCGATAGAAATCGTGGGTATTATGCTCATCCTCGCCGGCGTGTGGGTCGTTCACGTACAAACCTCCAAGCCGTCTCATCCGTAATCACAGACAATCTTCCCTCGCTCTCCTCCGGCGCATTCCAGTATGATAGCGCGCTCAGTCGGTCTGCCCGAGTCATCCTTCTCGACGCCGATGCATGCAGATCGTTTGCCGGTGGGGGCGTGCGTGCTGGAACAACGAATCGAAGAAGTTACCAAAGCCAACCTGAAGTTTTACCAAGCGTTCGAGAGCCTCGACATCGCCAAGATGGATGAAGTGTGGGCGCATCTCGAATACGTCACCTGCGTGCATCCCGGTTGGACGCTTCGCTCGGACTGGCCATCCGTGCGCGACTCATGGGTGTTGATCTTCAACAACACGTTTTCGATGAAATTCGACCTGACAGAAGTGATGGTGCAGGTGGCGGGAGACATGGCATGGGTTATCTGTGTCGAAAATATCACCAGCCAGCAGTCCGACGAACCGCAACAGGCTCGCGTGCTAGCCACGAATCTCTTTGAGCGTATCGGGGATGAGTGGTTGATGATCCATCACCACGGCAGCACGGTGATGGGGTGAACGAGGCGAGGATAACGAGCCTCGCTTTTGTTCACGCTGCCGGGACGGTGAGGCGGCAGAGCAAGATCAGTCTGTTATCAGGGTTTTGGTGCGGTGGGTGCTTCGATGATGGAGACGGTCTTGACCCATTCTGCGGCAATGGAATCGCGCTGCTCCATGGTAAGCCCAGCGTAGTGGGTAAACATCTGAGGACCTTTGCGGCGTCGCCACGTGAGAAAGCTCAAGAAATGTTCCTTGCACACGCTCTGCGTGCCGGCAGGAGCGTAGACTTTGGCTTGGCAACCCTGGATCAAACAGGTCAATTCATTCATGGGGTCAGTATGCAGGACCGATGATCAGATTTTCAACCGGCCTGACCCTGCTATGCTTGACTGGTCGAAGCCCTTCCGGTAAGTGACTGCTCCAATCATGTTGTTTCTCGCTCTTTCACTGAGCCTGACCGGTTTCTTTTTTATGGCCAGTTGCACCTCCGCTTCCCGTGAGGGATTCCCTCCGGGGAGCCCCTTTGCCGGTGTGACGACTTCGGGAGAGTTCTTACTTCCCGAAGGGACGGCGATTGGAGACGTCACGAGCCAGACCGCCGTGCTCTGGCTCAGGACAGATGGACCGAAGTCGGTGCAAGTGGAATGGGCTTCGGTTGAAGCATGGAAGAAAATATCAGCGATGGCTTCGGTGCAATCATTTGCCATGCGCACCCCTCCTGTGGTGACGGGGCCTGAGACTGATTACACACTGTCGATTCCGTTCAGCGGGCTCTCTCCGGCCACGCGTTATCGGTATCACATCCTCATCGGCGACGCGAAGGAATCCAACAGCCCGTCCAAACGCAGTCTGGTTGCACAAGGAGAGTTCACGACACTGCCTGATCCAGCGACCTCTGCTCCCGTCACGTTCGCATGGAGCGGGGATCTTGGCGGGCAGCATCGCTGCCGTCAAGGAGCGGCGGGCTATCCGATCTTTGATACGATTCGCGCGCAGCGCCCCGATTTCTTTATTTTTCTCGGTGACACGATCTATAGCGACGATGTCTGTCCCTCTCCGCCCAACGAACCAGGGGCGAACTTTACGGCGACAACCCTGCCGGAATATCGTGCCAGGCACCGCTACCAGCGTGGTGCTGCCGCTCTGCAGGGTTTTCTCCAGGCGATTCCGGTTTACATCACCTGGGACGATCACGAAGTCAAAAACAATTTTGCAGGACCGTTCGAGGCTCAAATGCCGGCCGGCCGGCAGGCCTTGCGTGAATACTGGCCGATCGCCAACGATGCATCAGATTCCAATCGGCTCTATCGAACCATTCGCTATGGTGCTGACCTGGAACTCTTTCTCCTCGACACGAGGCAGTATCGCAGCAGGAACGCCGATCAGGATGGTCCGGCCAAGACGATGTTGGGGGCGCAGCAGTTGCGGTGGTTGCTGGATGGG